>Ga0210033_1000469_pt1 | contig 38238 bp, 26 predicted proteins | sample CryGeymeta201501_FD_185465 | JGI IMG/M metagenome (GOLD analysis project Ga0210033, IMG submission 185465) | Groundwater microbial communities from Crystal Geyser aquifers in Utah, USA - Crystal Geyser metaG 2015-01 (SPAdes) (version 2) | ecosystem: Environmental > Aquatic > Deep subsurface >... | reverse complement strand
CTGCTGCCAATGCAGCGTCAGCCGAGCAGATGCGAGGCGTGCTGCAGGAGGTTGCAGCCGATGGCGTTGAGCAGGATGACGCAGGTGACTTTGGCGGCACCATGTACGAGCACCTGCGTGATGCCGGTTCTCGGACGTTGCGACGTGCGCGCCCTTTGGTGTTCGGTGGCGCGATGAAACACGTTCTCTCTGTGCGTTACCTCGCGCGTAAAATGAGTTTCGCAAAGGCCAGCGCGTAGTCTCTCCCCAGGAACTCGGCGCCAACCGGCGTCGAGAGGACGGCCGCGGGGGTTGTACCGGCTTGGGCCGGTGGATCTTCGTGCCGAGGAAACACAGGAGACCGGGGAATGAACAAGCATTGGATCGCGCTACTCGCGCTGGGCCTGATGATGACGGCTTCGAGGGCGCTCGCCCAGGACGACGACGGCTGGACCGCGGAGCCCGAGAGCTCGGACTTACAGGTCGCGACCGAACCCGTCACCGACCCCAATGAAGACGTGGTAGTCGACTCGTACGGCACCACCGTCCCCGAGGAGACCACGGGCCAGGACGAAGTGGCCTACAGCCAACGCGGCATCACCTTGCCCGCGGGCACCTTGCGCGCCGACGCGACCTTCAGCCTCCTGCACTTGTCCATCGACACGGGCTTCGGCACGGTGAGTGATACCGCCACCTTCCTCTCCCTCGGAGCCGCCTACGGCATCATGGACAACCTCGAGGTTGGCGTCAGCGGCTACCGCCAAGGCGCTTGGTCCACTGGCGCGGGCACGGGGCTTCTGCCCTTCCAGCTCACCAAGGACTTCAACTTCGGCTGGATCACGCCTTACGCGCGCTACCGGGGCCTGCATAGCGAGATGCTGCAGACCGCGGGCGAGCTCACTGTGCTCCTGCCGACCGCCAAGAACAGTGACTTCGGCCTGATGGTCGGCGGGACCTTCCGCCTGATGCTGGCCCAGATGATCGCCATCGACACCGGGCTCTATTCCAACGTCACCTTCGCCAGCTCGATCGTCACCGATCTCGTCGTGCCCGTCGGCGTCATCGTGAACGTGACGCCGGCGCTCTTCCTGCTCGCGCGCATGAACTTCATCTACGTCGACTTCGAGGACAGGGTGCTGTCGCTCGACTTCGGCGCTGGCTACACCATCGAGGGCGCTGACGGTCCGATGCTCGACATCATGGCGACCTTCGGCTTCCCGTACTTCCTGACCAATGGCCAAACGGCCACGGAACTATGGCAGGTCAACCTGACGGCCGCCTTCCGCCTCGGCACCTGATCGGACGAACGTCCGCCCCCGGGCGAGGCGGTCGAGGGCTTCACTGGGTTCGAGGCGTTCGCTCCACAGAGTGGTCGCGAACGCCTCCGCCGGATCTCTCGACTACTTGTGCTTCGCGTCCCTGAACGCATCCTTCGCGACGTGCGTTCCGCGCTTCACGGCGTCGCCGACGTCGTGCGTCGCGTGCTTCACCGCGTCGCCCACATCGTGCGACGCGTGCTTCAGCGCATCGCCGAGTTCGTGTTTCGAGTGTCCGGCCTGATCGCGCGCCGCCTGGGTGGCGCTCTTCAGCTTGTCGGCGGCCTTCGTGGCGACGCTCTTCGCGTCACCGGCGGCCGTCTTCAGAACCTTCTTCCCGTCCTCCGCGACCTCGTGCAGCTTCTTCGCCGCTCCGTGCATCCCGACTTTGGCGGTCTTCATCCCTGTCTTCGCTTGATCTTTTAGATTGGTCATGTTGTCTGGATCTCTCTTTTGTTTGTCGAGCGCGTTCGTGGAATCAGGTGATCCAAGCTGCGCACCGCGGTGGCACACGCGCCACGGGCGGAGTGAGCCCGGTCCAAGCTCGACAACGCTACGTTCGTTACTCGTACTCCACGGAATAGAGTTCGAGAACAGAGGTGCGATTCCGGCGGCGGAAGCTCGGTCGACATCGTGGCGCAAGAGCAAGCAGCTCAACTTGACCACAGCCCCACGGCTCGGTAGCTGATGGCGTGAACGTTCATCTCGTCGACGGGACCTTCGAGTTCTTTCGCGCCCACTTCGGGGCGCCCTCCGCCACGAGCCCCGACGGTCGTGAGGTCGGCGCCACGCGCGCCCTGATGCGTTCGCTCGCGGGTCTACTCGACGAGGCCGGGACGACCCACGTCGCGGTCGCCTTCGATCAGGTCGTGGAGTCGTTCCGCAATCGACTCTTCGACGGCTACAAGACCGGCGAGGGTATGGAGCCGGAGCTCCTGGCGCAGTTCCCGTTGGCCGAGCGAGCGACGCGCGCCATGGGTCTCGTGACCTGGCCCATGGTCGAGTTCGAGGCCGACGACGCCTTGGCCACGGGCGCCGCGCGCTACGCCCAGGACGAGCGCGTAGAGCAGGTGCTGATCTGCTCGCCCGACAAGGATCTCTGCCAGTGCGTGAGCGGCGAGCGCGTCGTGTGTGTGGATCGCATGCGCGGCCGCAGCTTCGACGAAGCGGGTGTGGTCGAGCGCCTCGGCGTGCTCCCCGAGTCCGTGCCCGACTACCTCGCACTCGTGGGTGACGCGGCCGACGGCATCCCTGGCGTTCCGCGCTGGGGCGCCAAGAGCACCAGCTTCGTGCTGAGCCACTACCCGCACCTCGACGCCATCCCCGACAGCGAGCTCGACTGGGCCGTGACCGTGCGCGGCGCCAAGGCGTTGGCCAAGAACCTACGCGAGGCGCGCGAGCAGGCGCTTCTCTACCGACAGCTCGCGACCCTGCGCCTCGACGCGAACGTGGACGAGAGCCTCGACGATCTGCGCTGGCGCGGCCCCACCGACGACCTCGAGCCCTTCTGCGCCGAACTTGGCGACCGGCGCTTCGCCCAGCGTCTACGCGCGTCGCGCTAATTCGCCGAGAGCGCGATCGCGGTGAAGACGAAGAGCAGGAGCGCGAGCAGGGCGACGCCGATGCCGACCGCGACCAGCATGATCTTCACGAGGGAGAAGGGCGCCTCGCCGAAGGTGCAGCCCCGATCCTGGCCGTGCACCAAGGCGCGATAGAGCTTGCCGCGATAGCGGTAGGCGAAGACGTAGGTCGGCATGGCGCAGCGATGGGTCGTCAGGCCCTCGAGCAGCACGGCGACCTTGGCCTTGCGCAGGCGCTTGCCCGGAATCTCCGACCCGAGGCGCGTCAACGCCACCGCTTGGACGGCGCGCGCGATGGTCTGGCGAGCCGCCGAGCGCCGCATGGAGAAGCCCTCGCACACCGCGTCCTGCGGTCCGACGTAGGCGTCGCCAGCGGTCGTCAGATCGAAGTGGCGCGTGAGCTTGTCGCACTCCTCTTCCGTCAGTCCGCGGGTCGCGGGCACCAGGATGCGCTCGAAGCTCATGCGCGTCTGACCGGCGAAGGGCGCCCAGGCGGAGCGCCCCGCGCCCGCGTCGGAGTCGGCGGTCCAGCTGATCTGTGCGTGCGCGTCGAAGACCCACGCCACCCACCAGATCGGGCGCAGCGAGGCCACGGACGCTTCGGTCGCGAGATCGTCCGGGCGGAAGAAGCCGAGCGTCCCGAGCCAACCGCGCAGTACGGCCTGGGCATCTTCGGGGCTCACGCGGAAGGGAAGGATGCGTCGCGGCTGCTCGATGGGATCCGTCGGTCGCTCGACGTGGGCCACGGAGCCGCAGAAGGCGCAGCGCGGCGCCTGCACTTCGATGTCGTAGCGCACGGCCGCGCCGCAGGTGTGGCAGCGCAGGATCCTTGCCAGAGGTCCATCGGTCTGCTGCTGGCCCTCCGGGATCGGAAGCGCGCAGATCGCACAGCGCAGATCGCCGGCCTCGATGGCGCAGTCGCAGCGACGACATCGGCGATCTTCGTCCTTTGCGCTGAGCGGGTCGCTCATCCGAGGCCTCCGTGTTGGGCCAGGCTGGCGAAGAGCAGGAAGAACAGAACGGCGGCGACGATCACGGCCAGCGCGAGACCAACCGCGAGGGCAATCTTCACCCACGACTTCGGCGCCTTGCCGTAGGCACGACCCGTCTGGGCGTTGATCAAGAGGCGGAAGGGTGGCTTCTCCGGATCGTAGCGCAGCGCCAGCGCCCAGATCGGCAGCATCACCAGCACCGCGGACTCACGCTCGAACTTCGACTCGTAGTGCAGGTTGCGATGCGTATCGCCCGGCATGAAGCGCGTCAGGTTCTGGCCGACCTGCGCCAGCGCCTCTTGCCGCGCCAGCTCGTAGCATTCGGCCAGGCTCAGGGACGGCTCCTCCGCCAACCAGCCCGCGATCATGCCCGCGTTGTAGCGACCGAGCGCGCGCAGATCGAAGGGCTCGATCGCTTCGAGCTCCGCGTTGGGCACGCCGCGCGACGCCGTCACCACGCGTTCCGCGACGTACTCGGCGCGCTCGCCCTGCAGACTGCGCCACTCGGTCTTCGTGACCGTACGCGTGCGGCGCACGCGTTTGCCCTGGGAGTCGGTCGTCCAGTAGCCCTCCCGCTCCGTGTAGTTCTCTCCGATGCTCGCCGAGTAACGCGTGCGGGCCACGCCGCTGTAGAGATAGGCGGGCAGGTAGATGCCGCGCATGCTGTCGACCTTGGCCGTGCGCACGCCCGACGCGGTGAAGATGCTCTGACTCGCGAGCCAGCGACCGAGCAGCTCGCGCGCGGGCTCTTGCCCCAGGCTGAACCCGAGCACGAACTCGGGTGTCGGAAGGTCAGGCGCGGGCGGCCGCTCCACCACGTTCGGTGACGCGCAGTAGGGGCAGGACGCCGTCATCTGTCCCGTCGCGATGGCGAGGGCCGCACCGCATTCCTGGCAAGCGAAGTGTGCGCCCATGACGAGGCGAATCTACCACTTCATCGCGCTGTCGAGCGTCACTCCTGGATCGTGAAGGGCATGCGCGCGATCTCAATGCCGTCGCTGGTCTCCGTGACGACGGTCCCGACGCGCGCGTCGTGCGAGGGGACAGGGACGGCAGCGGGCGCGTCGTGCGCGACGTTCGGCGTCCGCGCGGAGGGCGCGAGCTCGGGCACCGCGGTCGTCAGGTTCGCGTCGTGCGTCGTCTCCGTGGAGCTGTCGATGTCGGCGCTCGCGGGCTCCACCGTGCGGCCGCAGCCGAGGGAGGGCAGGGCCAACGTGAGGGCGAGGGCGACCAGGCTCGGGCGTCGAAGGAAGGAGGGCTCGTGTGCATGCTTCATGGTAGATCTCCAGGGTGATGCTCTCCTCCTCATCAGGAGTCGTGCCAACGCGCGGAGCCCACGGTTCTTGCGGCGATCGTGGGCATCGAAGCGCTCGACCGTGTGGCCTGCGACGCAGCGCCGCGTCGCCCTGGACGCAAGCGTGACTCCGTCGAATCCCGTGCTCTTCGAGTCCGAGCGGCTGATCATGCGGCTCTGGTCCGTGGACGAGGCCAAGGCCTTCTTCCGCATCTGGGGCGATCCACGCGTGATCTTCTGGGGTGGGCACGCCAGCTCCCCGGACGACTGTCGCGCGGCCATTCTGCGTCTGGCGGCGCGCTGCGATGGCTACCCAGGGCACGGCTGGTTCTCGGTCGCACGGCGATCCGATAGCGAGAGCGTGGGCAACGTCGTGCTTCAGCCCGCACCCTTCGCGCCCGGCGTCACGGAGATCGGTTGGCACTTCGAGTACGACGTCTGGGGTCGAGGCTTCGCCACCGAGGCCGCCACGGCCACGCTGCGCCACGCCTTCGACGTCCTCGCCCTTCCGCGCGTCCTCGCCGCCGTGCTCCCCGACAACGCGCGCTCTCGCCGCGTGACCGAGAAGATCGGCATGCGCCGCATCGGCTCCGTGACCCACGCCGGCATGCCGCACGACCTGTTCGAGAGCCGCGGCTGACGACGCGCTCCGACTCTGCTCGGTGAAAGCGTTGCGCCCAGAGAACACGATCACGATCACGAGCCCGGGAACGTCTACGGGCTCGACCCCCTCGACGTCCTGCGCAATCTTGGCGTCACCATCGACGATGGCCCGCGCCTCAGCAACGTGGATGGTGAACCTCTCGCCGAGGGCGCGCATCCACCGCCCGCGGAGCACACCGCCTTGGGCAAGATCTCCGAACTCTACGCCGTGCGCTTCGCGTACCGCGCGACCTGGTCCCATCCATCCTTCCTGCTGAACGACGCCACCGAGACAGCGACGATCTGATCACGCCCACGGGCAGTGAAGCCTGGGCCCATGCTCACGCGCTGTATCCGCACAAGGCCGCGATCGGCGCCGATGTCGATGGCGACGGGAGGGACGAGATCGCGACCGCCTACGCGGCGATTCGAGACGAGAGCAGTACGGAACGCGTCGACTCACCGCTGTGGGGGTCCGCCGGTAGCTTCGAGGCCAAGCTCACGGGCAGCGTGGCGGCGGACTTCCTCTGGGGCTCGGGTTCGGAGATCACCTAGACCTCGGCCATCGAGAATCCCGCCGGACATGACGTCGTGGTGTTCACGGCGGTTGCCTTCGACGCCTACGCCTACCGCGTGATCGCTTCTCCCGATGCGGCAGAGGCCGGCGCAGCGCGACGCGTTGATCGCGAGCAGCCATTCCAGGACAGGCTCGGCCGCTGACCATCGTCGACTACTGGGTTCAGGAGCGGACGTGACGCCGATCTCGACTGGCCGGGGCTTCCATTCGCCGACGAACGCCCTGGCCCGTCAGAGACCCAGGCCCGAGGCGATGGCGTTGGCGGGCATGGCGCCGCTCAGGCGCTTGGCCTCACGGCCGTGCTGGAAGAGGATCATGGTCGGGATGCCAGTGATGCCGAAGCGCGACGCCACGTCGGGCACCGCGTCCGTGTTGAGCTTGGCCACGAGCAGCGAGCCTGCCTTCTGCTTGGCCAGCTTCTCCAGCTCCGGGCCGACCGTGCGACAGGGACCGCACCAGGGCGCCCAGAAGTCGACCAGGACGGGCAGGGGCGACCCCAGGATGAGCTCGTCGAAGGCCATGCCGTCAGGGAGCTGAACCGGCGCCGTCACCGGGCCCAGGTTGGTCTTGCACTGACCACAATGTGGAATCTCGAGCAGACGCGACGCAGGGATGCGGTTCTTCGAGCCGCAGCTCGGACATTCGAGAATCATGCCCACACCATGCGTCGCGGATCGTCCGCGTCAACGGTCGCCGAGTGAACGATCGATCGCCGTCAGCCGGCGTCCTCGGTTTCGCTGACGGTGATGACCCGCGCGGGCAGGACGCTCGTGGCGCTGGGTTCGTCGGACGGGAACGCGAGCATGCCGAGCCCACGCTGCGAGCCCGTGGCGACGAAGCGCAAGGGTAGCGGGATGGAGAAGGTCTGACCCGCGGACAGAGCGCGCAGGCTCAGGCGCACGACGCCTCCTTCCCTCAGCTCGACATTCGCCACCGCCGCGTTGCCGATCAGAGCTTGCCGCACCGTGTCGTCGAGATCGGCGCTCGCCGGCAGCGAGAACTCGACGATGGGATCGTGGATCTCGCGCGACGCGCGCACGGTGAGCTCGAAGAGTCCACGCTCGTCGAGGCTGGCCGAGTCGCCGCGCAAGCTGAGCGCGAGCGGACCTGCACGACCTCCAAGCGCCCGATCGTAGGAGGCCTCGAGCCGCGTCAGCAGGGCTGCGTCGGACGTCACCTCGATCTCGGAGCGTCTCCCCGGCCGCACCGGGACGTCGAGGGTGAAGGCTCCATCCGTCATGGAGGCCTCGCCGCGCGTGCCGTCGATGCGCGTGTGCATGACGGCCTCGCCCGGATCGCCCATGGCGCCGTAGCCCGCGCTGGCCAGGAGCCAGAACTGTTGCTCCTCCGAGCCCCCGAGCAGCGCGCCCTCGTAGCGCAGCGCGCCGCGTACCAGGGCGGCGGCGAGCTCGCGATCACCGGCTTGCCAGGCCGCCAAGGAGAGCGCCAGGGTGGCGGCCGCTTGCTCGGCGTGACCCGCGGCCTCCGTGAGCTCGAGCAGCTGACCCGAACCGCTCGCCACGAGGTGGGAGCGTGCGATGCGGAGCATGGAGAGACCGTGCAGATCCGTCGGGTCGGCCAGCAGGAGCGCCGCCGCCGCGCGCGCCAGAGCGGCGTTGTCCTCCGGCAGGTCGCGCAACACCCGACGCAGCCCGGGCAGCGCCGTCGAGAGCGCTCGCGAGAGCGCGTCTCCCTCGCTCTCCTCCGCGGCCGAGGACACGACGCCTCGCGTCGCGAGCGCGGCCACGGCCGCTGCGCTCGTGTTGCGGCCGAGCTCGCCGGTGAGGCGATTTGCCATGCGCTGACCCGCCGCCCGCGCCTGCTCGTCGTCCAGCAGGCTGCTGACGGCCACGAGGCCGGCGGCCGTCTCGATCAAAGAATCGCGTCCGCTGACGAGACCGCCCGTCTCGGCTCGCAGCAGCCTGGCGCGCAGCTCGGGCGACAGCCTGTCGCCGCTCATGGCCATCGAGAAGGCGTAGAGCCCCGGTGACGTCTCGCCGAGTCGAGCGACGGCGGGATCGCGCCACAGGGCACGCGGTGTGACGACGACGAGGCGCGCATGCAGACCGCGTGCGTCCGCGGGCGGTTCGAGCGTGAACTCGAGGCCGTCGGCGTCCGTCATGGCCGTCCCGGCGATCGCGAGAGGCAGATCGCCCAAGCTGACGCGCAGCCCCTGAACGACCGTCATCGCGCGCTCGCCCGCGCCCAGGCCAAGCGTCAGCGTCCCATCCCCGGGCCCCGTCGCCTCGAGTTCCACGGACAGCTCACGGCTCTCTCCGGCTGGCACCTGGGTCTGCGCCGGGGCGTCTGCCTGAAGACCTCGCGCTTGGAGCGCGGCCCGCACGTCGAGCGCGTGGTCCGAGAGGTTCGTCAGGTGCACCTGGGCGCGCACGTGCTCGCCCGCTCGCAAGCGCGTCGGGAGCACTGCGTCCGCCAGCAGATCGCCGCCCGCGAAGGCCTCCGCGAGCTGCACCTGCCGCTGCCCGTCGCTGCCGAAGACCTCGAGCACGGCGCCCACGGGACGGGGCACGCTGCCGGCGTCCACGACGACGGCGTGATCGCTGCCGTCGAGGCGGAAGCTCTCCCGGCTCACCAGACCCACGGGATCGCGCGGGCGCAAGAGCGCCAGGGCGAAGGCATCCGGTCGAGCGACCTCGGGCAACGTGCCACCATCGACGGGCGAGTCGTCCGTGGTCTCTTCCGTCGACACCACCGGCTGGTCCATGCCGAAGAGCTCGGCCACGGAGCGCAGCGTGGCGCGCGCCACCTCCACACCGGAGAGACGCGCCAGCAGATCCTCTTCGCCCACGGCCTGGGCGTAGAGCCCTCCGCTGCGCAGCACGCGCGCGGTCGGATCCGAGAGATCGTCCCGCGTGCCGAAGCGCCCGTCGGGTCCTGCGCTGACCACGGCGTAGCCCTGCACAGGCGCCAGCGGGCCGCCGCGGGTCGAGCGCATCAACGCGCAGGCGTTGCCCCAGCCGTCGATGAATTCACGCACGTCGAGCGACTCGCCGTCCGGCAACTCCATGCCCTCTTCGGCCATGTTGCGCAGCCAGAGCTCCGGCTCGCCGAGGCGCGCCCAGGGCAGGTCGAAGTCTCGCTGCTTCACGAACTCGCGCATGCCGATCAGCACGCGGAAGAGGCGTCGTCGTGTCAGGCGTCGGGCCACGGCGTCGTAGTCGAAGTCGCGATCGAGGCGCTGCAAGGTCGAGAGCACGAGCGGCTCTCCGCCCAATCCGGTGGCGCCCTCGGCGCCCAGGCCCCCGTCGTTGCCCAGCGACTCGAGCACGTGCTCGTTCAGCCTCAGGCGTCCGCGCTCGCGCACGGCGACGCTGTCGAGATCACCCGGTACCGCCTGGTCCAGACGGCTCTCGAGTGCACGGAAGATCAAGCCCAGGCGTCCCTCCGTGAAGCGCGATCGCGCGCGCCAGGGATCGCGCAGCACGCCTTCTGTCTCCGGTGCGCCCACCGTGGGCATGGCCACCGCGTGGGCAAGGCGCAGAGCGGCCGGCGCCGTGCGATCGCGCGGTGTGCGCAGCGCGAGCTCGGCGCGCGTGTAGATCTCGCTGAAGGGACGCGCCTGCTCGCCGCCTAAGGTCTGGAAGAGCGCGCGCGCCTGGGCCAAGGGCAGCACCGCGAGGCGCGCGAACTGTCCTCGGGTCGCGTGCACCGAGAACTGAAGCGCGCCTTGATCGGTCGTGCTGCTGCGCAGACTGGCCGCGCCCGGCTGTGGCATGACCTGGGCCATCACGCTCGAGCCGCGGACCTCCTGATGTTGCGCGCCGAAGAGCGCGCGCGTGCGCAGGAGCACCGCTCCCACGTAGTCGCTCGGCGTGGTGATCCGGGCCTCGTTCGTCGTGGGCGTGAGCACCTGCGTGGCGAAGGGGCGCAGCGACGAGCCTTCGAAGCGGAAGGCCGTGAGCACGAGGGGCAAGCGACTCGCCGCGCGCGTGCGTCGAAGGTGGACCTCCAGATCCTGACCCGGCGCGACCACGTAGTGCGTGAGTCGAGTCAGGCTCGTGGCGTCGGGATCGAGCGGGATGCACAGCTCGTGGCTGTAGGCCGCCGGGGTCCCCACCTCGAGCGTGGCCGTGGCCGCCGCACCTCCACAGCCGTCCGTGCCATCGCCCACGTGCAGCCCCGCCGGCATGGGCAGGAGCGCCGCTCCGTCGCCGTCCGCCGTGGCCTCGACCGTGCGTCCGTCGGCGAGGCGCAGGCGCACGGGCATGCCCGAGGTGGACTCCCCATCGCTGCGCCCGACTCGAACGAGCACGTCGCCTCCGAGCTCCGGCGAGAGCGTCGCGCCCTCGAAGGAGGCGCGGGCGCCAACGGTCTTTACCGTCAACAGCACGTCTGTCTGTCCCACGGCGCTGCCGAAACCGGCGCGCGTGGCGCTGACGCTGAGCGGCATCTGCCGACTGCCGTGAAAGCGCGCGGGAGGAAGCCAACTCAACTCGGCGCGTCCGCGTGCGTCCGTGCGCCGAAGGTCTTGTTCACGGGTCGAGCCGTTCATGGAGACCTGCACGCCGGACAGGGGTCGTCCGTCCGGGCGTCGCACGAGGACGTGTACTGCGAGCCGTGAGCCGGGGGCCACGATGGGCCGCGCCGCCTGGACGAAGACCAGGAGAGAGGGCGTGGACGCGGCCGTCAGCGGCAGGTTCAAGGTGGGCGCGCCCACGGTGGGAGCGTTCGGGGTCGGATGCGTCACCGTCGCGCTGATCACGAGGGCGCCGCGAGCGTCTTCGGGTACACGCGTGGGCAGCTCGAAGAGCCCGAAGGCGTTGGTTCGGACCGTGACCTCGGGTCCCAAGGCACCGCGCCCGTCGCCGATGGAGATGCGCACCGGACGACCCGCGATGCCCTTGGCGTCTTGCGTCCGCTCGAGCCGACCGAACAACACGATGCGGCTGCCGGGCCGCGCTTGGTTGGGTGCCGCGCGCAACGAGAGGCGCTGGGCGGAGGTGACCTGAATGGCCAATTCGAAGCGCCGCAGGGCGCGCGCTCGTGAGCGCATCTCGAGCATCACGGAGAACTGCGAGGGCGCGTCGTCGGGAATGGGGATCTCGATCAGCGCGCGGCCGTTGGCGTCGGCCTCGACCTCCGCGGCCGCCTCGGCCGGCGTCAGCGAGGAGAGCGCTCGAATCGTCGCATGCGGTGACGGGCGCAATTCACTCAAGCCGAGCACGTCGTAGGCCGTGAGCGCGAAGCTGAGGGAGCCACCTCGCGGCGCGCTCATGGCGCCCTCGATCTGCATCTCGACGCCGGTGACGGCGCCCGCGCGAACGGGCGATAGGGCAGCGCTCTGGGCGTCGCTCGGAGACGCCGCCAGAGGCGTGAGGCCGAGGACCAGGGCGAGGAGGACGAGCCTCTGTGTGGGCATCTTGGAGTTCATCGGCTCAGCTCCGGTGCGCGCCTGAGGAGATCGATCGGCCGTGGGGATGGAGGACGTACAGGTGGGCTCGGCTCCGCTTCCGCCTGGGCGGGCGGTGGACCCTCGTCGGCGACGTCGAGGGTGCGTGGTTCGAGCAAGCTCATGGGACGCGCTCCGTCGAGCGCCTCGGCGCCGCCGTCGTAGGCCACGACGCCCAGACCACGCAGCGCGCCGCCCACGGCGAACCTCGAGGGCAGCCGAATCCGCACGCGGCTCTGCGGCGGCAGAGGCCTCAGCTCCAGCTTCAGCGTCCGCCCCTCCACGCTCGGCGCCACTCGCGTCATGCGTCCGAGGAGCACGCGCGTCGGCTCATCGAGTTCGACACCCGCGGGCAGATCGACCTCGACCACGGGGCGAGCCATCAAGCGTGGGCTCGTGTTCTGCACGCTCAGACGCAGGCCCGAGCGCGTGTCCCGTGCGCCGACCTCGCCGTCGACGGCCAGGCCCAGACGCGCGGCTCGCTCGGGTGCGGCTGACCATGGTCGGGCGTAGCGCAAGCTAAGCCGTCCCAGCGCGAGCGTTCCGTCTCCGGTCCGCAGCGACAGACGATGCGCGCCCGGTCGCCCCAAGCCTTCGAGGCTGGCGGTGAAGACGCCGTTGACCTGGGTCGCCCCGACGCTCTGTCCGTCGACCGTGAGCGTGAGCGTGCCGTGGGGCGGAGGACCGAGCAGGCCCGCCGCCACCGCCGCTTCCAGGCGTGCGTCTCGCGAGGCGCGCGACACCAGCGTCGGGTCCACGAGCAGGCTTCGCAACAGCCGCATGGCCGCGTCCTGGTGGCCGAGCTTGGCCTCCGTGATGGCCAACAGCGCCGTCGGCTCCACGCGCGCGCTTGGAACGCCGACGCCCTCGACCGGCTCGAGGAAGGCGCGATCACCGAACTGCACGAGCTCGCGACGAGTGCGTCGGGCCAGCTCCTCGGCGGCCTCCGTGTCCCCCGTCATCGCCAGCGCCGCCGCGGCGCGCGCCATGGAGGCCGGTCGATCCGTGAGACCCAGGGCGCGCTCGCGCACGAGCCTTTGCAGTCCTCGCGCCAGGCGACGGAGATCCTCCCGCAGGGCAGGGTGGCCGCCGCGCATCAAAGGTGGTGCGAGCAGCAGCAGGATGGAGGCGCGACGATCGAGGCGCGCACGCAGCGCATCTCCGGATTCCTCCGGGTGACGCTCGAGCGTGGTGCTCACCGCGGCCAGCGCCGCGCGCAGCATGTCGTCGCCCGCCTGCCTGTCGAAGTAGGCGACGGAGAACGCCAGGGCCGCGTCGTCGGCGCCGATGGGCATGGTCTCGGCTCCCACATGCCAGCGCGTCACCAGCATGGCCGTGCCGCGCTCCGCGAGATCCGTGGGCACGTCGCGACCGAGCGCCGCCAGCACCCAAGCCGCACCGATACCATCCATGCTGTAGAGATCGTCGAAGACCTCCTCGCCCGCCGTCAGCCGCAGCTCGGCGGGGCCGCGTTCAGTCGCGTCGGCCGGCACCTCGAAGTCGATGCTCGCGTCGGAGCGGAAGAGCAGTCGCCGCTCCTCGCGCACCAGACGAGCTTCGGCATAGACCGTCAAGGGTCGGCGCACGGCGTCGAGGGGCGAGTCGTCACTGGCCTTCACGACGCGCGCTACGAGCGCTCCGTGGCCCTCTGCGTTCAGGTGCACGACGACCATGTGCGCCACGGCATCTTGCGGCGGGATGGTGAGCCTCATGGGCGCTCCGGCTGCCGCTTCGATGCCCTCCGCGCTCAACTCCACGCGCACCTCGAGCGGCGCGTTGGTGTGGTTCTGCACGCGGATCGGGATGTGAAGCTCGTCGCCGACGTTGGCGTAGGGCGGCACGGGCGCGTCGACGGTGGCGTCCTGCTGCACGTTGAACTCGACGCGCGCATGGGTGGTGAAGCCCGAGGCCGTCCACGACATCGCCTCCACGCGATAGGTCGTGAGCGCGTCGGCGAGGGGGATCTGTACTCGCGTGACGTCGTCGTCGAGGGCCAGCTCGCCCAGGAAGAAGAGCGTCGCCGGGAAGCGCTCGCGGATGTGTTCGCCGGCGTGGGCCAGCACGGATCCGCCGGGGCTCGTGTTGCCGCGGACTTCGGCCATGCCCATGCGAACGCTCGGTGCGCGCGCGGCGCGGCCGCCGATCATGCCGGCGCCGATGCCATAGCCCGTGCCACCGCCTCCACGACCAGTGCCGCTGAGGCCCAGGCCCCCGTAGCCGAAGGATTCGCCGCTGGCGTCTCCCATCAGCATGCCCTCGCTCGCGCTGGCCGCGGCCGCATCACCACGCGTCTCCTCGGCGGCGGCCAGGCCCAAGGTGTCGAAGGCTAGGGCCATGGCCGAGAGCGCGTCGGGCCCGGGCGCGAGCGACGAGATGCTGCGCATGGCCGCGTCCTCGCCCGAGGCGACGGCGTAGATCGTGCCCTGCGCGACCACGCGCGCGAAGGGATCGCTGACGTCGTCCGCGGTGCCGGCGCGTCCGTCCGGACCGGCCGAGACGACCTCCATGTCCGGCGCGCTGGCGGCGATGGCGAAGCGTGGACGACCGCCCGCGGCGTGCCGAAACACGAAGGCGTGGCCCCACGGATCGAGCAGATCCGCGCGCTCCAACAGCCCGAGTCGCAAGAGCGCGCCGAGCCATCGCTCGGGCGGCTCGGATCGGGCCACGCGGGCCGCGTCCTCTTGATCCGGATCCGAGAGGGCCGCGACCGCGAGCAAGATCTTCAGCAGCTTTCGTCGCGCCACGCGCCGGGCGACCGTGTCGAAGTCGAAGCCGGGATCGGCCTCCTTCACCATCGCCAGGGTGAGCGGCCTGTCGCCCAGGTTGTGGGCCTCGCCACCGAGGCTCCCCTGCTCGACCAACGTCTGGACCGCGGTGGGGTCGAAGCGGCGTCGGCCACCTCGGTCGACCACGATGCCACGTCGCGTCTCGGCGTCTCCGTCGAAGCTCGCGACCGTCTGCTCGAGGGTCATCATCGTGTTGCCGAGCTGGCTGCGGATCAGCTGCTCGCGGTCGGCGACGGGATCGAGCAGTGTGCCGCGGTTGGCCGAGTCCGAGCCTCCCTCCGGCGTGTACCAGGGCGCTGGGTCGATGGGCTGGGGTCGAGCGGGCAGGTTGTCGCGCCCGACTTGCGTGGTGAGGCTCGCGCGCAAGAGCTGGAGCGCGGCGGGCTGGGTCGGATCCGCCTCGGCCAGGTCGATGGCGGCGTTCATCCAGGCGAGGCCGAAGTCCTGCTCGCCGCCGTACGCGGCCAGGTCTCGCGCGAGGATGGCGGTGAAGGCAAGGCTCGACGCCTGGGGCGATCCGCCACGGCCTCGCTGCGCAGTGGCGCCCGTCGGGTCGAGGGGCAGGGGCAGGCGTCGCAGGCTCACGGAGGCGCTGCCGCCCACGGAGTAGGTCGGCTGGCTCGAGGTCAGCTCGATGCGAAAGGCGTCCTGGGGGCGCACCAAGAAGGCGTCGCTGGCGCCGACACCCATCAGCGTCTGGCCCTCGACGCGCGGATCCACGTCGTAGTGCGTGCTCGTGATCGGTCGGGCCAAGATGGTGACGATGCCGCCTACCGCGTCGGGGACGTGGATGGAGCCCGCGTCCTGACCGGCCGCGACTTGCGCGTAGGCCAGCGCCCGTCCGGCGCCGAAGAGGGTCAACAGCACGGGCTGGTGCGCGACAGAGTCCCGCCTCGCGACGTCGACCCACACGTCCTCGCCCGGGGCCACGACCACGCGTCGCACGCGCGTCCGGAGCTGCGCCTCCGGGGCGACGGGCACGCAGACATTGGCGCGATAGGGATGGTTCGCCCCGAGCTCGATCGACAGGTTGGTGACGAAGCCATCGCAGCCATCCTCGGAACCCGGGCCGGCGTCACTCGCCGCGAGCCGTGTCTCGACGGTGGCGAGGCCGTGCTCGTCGAGCGTGAGGCGGGCGCGTCCACCGACGACCGCGTCTCCGCTGACTTCGATCGGCATGCCCTCCGGTGCGGCGCCGCCACCCGGCCGCGTGATCGCGAGGTAGAGGCGTGACGCCACGTCGGGCACGAGGGCCGAGCCCTCCGCGCGCGCCTCGACCACGAAGGGCACGCGACTGACGAGGAACTGCGTCGAGGTCTCGAGCGTACCGTGGGCCGGATGCACCGCGCGCACGGTGACCGGGATCCACTGCGTGTCGCCGCTGATGTAGGCCGGCGCGGAGAAGTGGAAGTCCGCCACGCCCTCTGCGTCGCTGGTGAAGGCCAACGCGGCGCTCCCGGATCCAACGGTGACCGAGACGCTCGCGCTGCGCACGGGGCTCCCGGAGGGTGCACGCACGCTGACGTGACCGTGCACCACGGCGCCGGGCTGGAATGGACCTCGGTCGACCTCGGCGGTGACGAGCAGTCGCTCCACCGTGCGCCGCGCGACCTGCACGGAGGTCTGCGCAGTCGCCGCCACGGGAGCGCTGAGGCTGACCGTCAGCGCGTAGTTGCCGTCGAGGCAGCCCTCGGGCAGCGGGATGTCCAGCAGCGCCACGCCGGCGCGGCTCGTCGTCAGCTCTCGCGAGGCGACGCTCTGTCCGCCGGGCTGGCGCGCGATCACCTGCACGTGGAGCCCGGGGCGCACCTGACCCGAGTCGGAGTCTCGAGCGCGCACGAAGGCATGGATCGTCTCGCCGGACTCGTAGCGTCGACGATCGGTCAAGACGTCGAGCGTGATGTTGCTGGCCTGCTTGAGGCCGAGCACGTACGCGCGCGCCTCCGCCTGTCCGCGCGAGACGCGCAGCCGCAGGCGCGGTGCGCGCAGCTGACGCTCGGGCACCTCGACCGAGAGGGCGTAGCCGCCATCGTGGTCCGCCTGAGCGCTCGCACGCGTCACGAGTTGATAGCCCGTCTGTCGCTCCTGGCGCTCTTCCAGGATGGCCTCGACCGTCGCGCCCGCACCCGGTGTCAGCTCCGCCAGGCCGTGCACCTGGTAGGCCGTGCCGACGAGGGGCAGGTCTCGACCCAGGATGAGGCTCGGCTGACCGTGGAGCGAGAGCGCGAAGCCGTCGTCCGTGGGCGTGGCCGACGCGGTGGACAGCTCCGACGACGAGAGAAAGAGCGTAGACGAGAGGGCCAGCGCGAAGAACGCGAGGCTGTGGCGTGAGCGCATTGGCGAGTCCCGACTTCCCCTGGGTTGTGGTCGGACTCCCACGTCCGACCTCCTTCGGACGTCCGGCGAGCGCCTTCGATCCGTCCGAGCACGTTGTATCAAGTTGCGGGACACCGTGCGGACGCCGGAGTTCCCGATTGCGCCAAGGCAAGGCTTGCCCCTGGCGCTCACTTCAGCAGACTCCCGTGCCATGAGTCCGTTTCGCGTCGTGACCCTGGGCTGTGCCGTCGTGGCCATCGGCCTCGCCCTGCGCGCTACCCCCATGCCGTCGCCGCCCGCGGCGGATCCGGCTGTGCTGACGCGTCTCGCGAGCGAGCTTTTGGCGCAGGAGCCCACCTGGCGTCGCGCGGCTCGGCAGCAGTTTCCCGGAGACCAGTGGTCCCAGGACGACGCCTTCCACAACGTCGAGCAGATCACCGTGCGCGTGCGCGCGGCTCGTGCCGGCGTCTCCGTGGGCGAGCTCTTCGACGCCCTCGACCGCGATCTGCGCGTCCACCCCGGCACCCGCCTGGTCCACGCCGTGCCCTGCAAGCCTCGCCCCTTCTACGACTGATGCCGTGACGAGTCGTCCCCAGAGCGCGAACGAATGACGCAGCCGTCCACAGCGGTGACGCGCCACGGTCTCGTCGCGTCGCTCGAGCGGCTCGCGGATCGACGTGACTTTCGCTTGGCGATCTTCGCTCTGCTCGCGCTGATCACGTGTTGGCCCATGCTCGAGCAGGCGGCGAACTTCAACGAGTTCCGCGACGCACAGGTGCTCTTCAGCTACGAGCGCGACGCCGTTCAGAGCGTGCGCGACTTCGGCGAGCTGCCGCTCTGGGATCCGGGCTACTGCGGCGGTCTCTACGCCCTGGGCACGCCCCAGAGTCGCTTCGCCGCGCCCTTCTTCCTGCTCTCGCTGCTCTTCGGTGCGCAGCGCGCCGCGCCCTTGATCGTCTTCCTGCTTCTGATGCTGGGCATGGAGGGCATGGTTCGGGTCGCGCGTCCGCACAGTCCGGGCGGTCTCGGACCGCTCTTGCTCGCGCCCCTCGAGGGCATGTTCGCGGTCTCCTACTTCAACGGCTGGGTGAACTTCTTCGGCTTCGAGCTCTTGCCCTGGGTGCTGGTGGGCGTCGCGAGCGCGGGTCGAGGCGAGCGACGTGGCGCGGTGATCACGGCTGCCTCCTTCGCCTGCATCGTCGGCTTCGGTGGCACCTATGCCGGCCCCGTGGCCGCGCTCCTGGCCTCCACGGAGGGTGTCGTCGCCCTGGCGTGCTCCGTCACGAGGGCACCGGGCTTGGCGCGTGCCTTCCGTGGGCTATCCCTGGCGGCGCTGCTCTCCGCGGGCGCGTCCCTCTTCCGCCTGTGGCCGGTGTACGAGACGCTGACCACCTCCCATCGCATCATGGCGGGCACACCGGGCTTCGGCGCGTCGACGCTCACCGCCGCGCTCTTCCGGCCAGCGACTGCCGTGGGCGGCAATGTCGGCTTCGACGGCGCCTACTTCTTTCCCTGTCTCTTGCTGGTCTTCGCGCCCTTCGCGCTTCTGCGGCGTCGCGGTGCGCTCTGGGTCGGTCTCGCGCTGCTCGGCTTCTGGACGGCCACCGGCTACGCGCTCGGTGCTTCGCCCTTCACCTGGCTGCGCGCGCTGCCCCTCTTCCACATGATCCGCTATCCAGAGCGCTTCCTCTTCGTCGCGGCGCTCTTCGCCGCGGCGGCCTCCGCCCTCGGCCTCGAGCTCGTGCTGCGTGCGCTTCGCGGACGCGTCTGGGCGAGCCTGGTCGCCGTGCTCGCCGTGCTGATGGCGCTGTGGAGCGCGCATCAGGAGATCCAGAACTTTCATCGCGTGACCGACGGCATGTGGCTGTCGCCGCCTCCCGCGGCCGAGGCGAGGCCCTTCCGGCAGGCGCGCGGCAACCGTTGGGCCCTGGGATACTTCGGGCCCATGCAGCGCGGATCCCTCTCGTGCTGGGAGGCCTATCCCGTGCCCGAGTCGCCGCTCCTGCGCGCGGACTTGGCCGCCGAGGAGTACTTCGCCGATCCGGCCCAGGGAAGCGTGCGGCGCCTCGCGTGGTCGCCCAACCAGCTGCTCCTCGACGTCGACGCGCGCTCCGCGGGCACGCTGCGCATCAACCAGAATTATCATCCGGGCTGGCGCGCCGACGCAGGTGAGGTGGTGAACGAGGGCGGGCTCCTCGCCGTGAACGTGCCCGCGGGACATCGCGCGCTCCGCCTGCGCTTCCTGCCTCGCTCGGCCGTGGCTGGAGGTCTCGCGGCGCTGATGGCGCTGCTCTCCATGATCTGGCTCTGGCGCCGACGCCCACTGCGTCGCCTGTCGGCGCGTCGCGGAGGCGATGTCCTGCTCGCCGTCGCCCCGCTGCTCGTCGCGCTGCTGGTGCGCGTCGTCATGCCCGAGCCTCCCCCTGCGCCACCGCCCGTGACCAACGCCGACGGATCGCCCGCCGTGATCACGAGCCTGCCCGCCGACGCGACACCGACCGCCGTGCGCTTCGCCGAACCGGTGGAGCTCGTCGGCTTCCGACTGCCCCAGGGCCTCGACGACGTGGGCAACGCGCGCGTCGAGCTCTTCTTCCGCGTGCGCGGCGAGGTCGCGCGCGACGTGGGCGTCTTCGTGCACGTCGACTCTCCGCGCGGACGCGTCGCCGGCGATCATCAAGCGCTGTCCGCAAGCTACTACCTGGCCGATCTGCCGCCCGGCACGCTGATTCGCGACGCTTTCAGCGTGAACCTGCGCAACCTGCGCGGTGGTCCCGTCAGCGTGCACGTGGGCCTGTGGCGCGTCAGCGGAGACGGCACCCGCGTGCCCGTGGAGGATGCCGGCTCGACCACCATGCGGGACGACAGCCTCGAGCTCGGCAGCTTCGACGGACGCTGATTGGCCTCGGGCGCTTGCACGCTGGGGCTGGGCGGTCGATGCTCCGGCATGATCCAAGTCCGGTATTTCGCCGCCGCCCGTGAGCTCGCGGGGACCGAGCACGAAGAGTTCGCGCTGCCCACGGCTGAGGTCTCCCTGTCCGCGCTGACGAGCCTGCTCGCCAAGCGTCACCCGCGCCTCGCCGGCTACGTCGAGCACATGCGCTTCGCCGTCGACGACACCTTCCTCGGCGACGACGCAAGCGTGCGTGAGGGCGACGCGGTGGACGTGATCCCGCCCGTGGCCGGCGGCAGCGACAGCCTGGTCGACGTGCGCGATGCGCCGCTCTCGGTCGACGAGGTGCTGGCCGCCGTGTCGCACGCGGGCGCGGGCGGCGTGAGCCTCTTCGTCGGCGTGGTGCGCGATCACGCGGACGGCAAGCCTGTCTCGAGGCTCGATTACGAAGCCCACCCCACCATGGGCAAGAGCGAGATGCGGCGCGTGCTCGAGCAAGTCGAGCGCGACTTCCCCGGCTCGCGCCTGGCCGCCGTGCATCGCGTGGGACAGCTCGCCGTCGGAGACCTCGCCATCGTCCTCGCGGCCAGCGCGCCCCACCGCGCCCAGGCCTTCGACGCCTGCCGCGCCGCCATCGACCGCATCAAGGAGACGGTGCCCGTGTGGAAGAAGGAGTGGGCTCCGGACGGCAGCGCCAACTGGGTGAATCTCGAGCCGAGCTGAGCCACGAGGGGCGAATGATCTGGCTCAACCTGACACGCTTTGGGCGCACAAAGGCACAGAACGGCGCGAATTGCGCCTCGGTGAGCCAAGATTGGCCCCTCCCCCACCCGCCAGATTGTGGCCGAGAACGCAGGTCGCGCTCGAACTCCGCATAGAGCGAGCCCGTGCCGTCGAGGCCCGGCAAGCGCAGCGGTTCGTACGCAGCCACGGCGGCCAGGATCGCGAGTGAGCTCCGCGTCCGCAGGCGATCGAACACCTTCCCTCTCCCGCGGTCGACGTCGCGAGTCTGGCTGTGATAGCCACTGACTATGTAGTCATAGTAACAAACGATTGGCTCGATTAGCATACGAGCCCCATGTTCAACCTCGTCGGGCAGATGAACCGACGGAAGGAAACATCATGGAAAACAGAGAAGGCACGCATATCCCCGAGGTCACGTTTCGCGCGCGTCGCGATGGCGACTGGCATGACGTGAGGAGCAAGGAGCTCTTCGCCGGCCGGCGCGTGGTGGTCTTTTCACTGCCGGGAGCGTTCACGCCCACGTGCTCGTCGACGCACCTACCGCGCTACGAGGAGCTCTCTCCCGTCTTCGTCCAGAACGGCGTGGACGAGGTGGTCTGTCTCTCCGTCAACGACGGCTTCGTGATGGAGGCGTGGGCGAAGGATCAGGGTGTCGAGCACGTCACCGTGCTGCCCGATGGCAACGGGGAGTTCACCGCGGGCGTCGGCATGCTCGTGGACAAGGCGGATCTGGGCTTCGGCAAGCGCAGCTGGCGCTACTCCATGCTGGTCGACGACGGCGTGATCGAGAAGATGTTCATCGAGCCCAACAAACCCGGCGACCCCTTCGAGGTCTCCGACGCGGACACCATGCTGGCCTACGTGGCGCCCGACGCCGTGCGGCCGGCGGCCGTGACCCTCTTCACCAAGCCCGGCTGTCCTTTCTGCGCCCGCGCCAAGGCGCTGCTCACGGAGCGCGGCTTCCACTACGAAGAGATCGAGCTCGGCAGCGGCGTGAGCTACACCAGCCTGCGTAACGTTACGGGCGCTGCGACGACTCCACAGGTCTACATCGACGGCAAGCTCGTCGGCGGCCTCGACAGCCTCGAGGCGTACTTCGCCAAGGCCGCCTGAAGGGACGAGAACATGAAGCACTGCCGGGTAGCGATCATCGGGGCAGGTACGGCGGGTCTGAGCGCGCGTCGCGAGGTGGCGAAGGAGACCCACGACTACGTCCTGATCGACGATGGCGTGCTCGGGACGACCTGCGCCCGCGTGGGCTGCATGCCGAGCAAGGTGCTCATTCAGGTGGCCAACGACTTCCACCGGCGCGGGAACTTCAACGCCGAGGGGATCCGCGGCGGCGACGCGCTCTCGGTGGACTCGGCGGCGGTGATGACGCATGTGCGTTCGCTCAGGGATCGTTTCGTGCGCGGCGTCCTGGGCGGCATGGCGTCCTGGCGCGAGGAGCACTTCATCGCCAAGCGCGCGCGCTTCGTCGGCGATCACGTGCTCGATCTGGGAGACGAGCAGATCGAAGCCGACCGCGTGATCATCGCCACGGGCTCGTCGCCCATCCTGCCGGGACCGTGGGCGCCCTTTCGCCACCGGCTGATCGACACCAACGCCTTCTTCGAGCTGTCGACTCTGCCGCGTCGGGTCGCGGTGGTAGGCTTGGGCGTGATCGGGCTCGAGCTGGGTCAGGCCCTGCACCGACTGGGCGTCGAGGTCGTCGCCGTGAGCCTCGACAAGGCCTACGGCGGGCTCAGCGATCCGACGCTCCAGAGCTACGCCCACGACAGGTTCTCCTCCGAGTTCCCCGTCCACCTCTCCGGCGTGAGCAAGCTCCATGAAGAAGGCGAGGATCTGGTGCTGACGCTCGAAGACGGAACCACGCTCGCGGTGGATCAAGCGTTGCTCAGCGTGGGTCGACGGCCCAACGTGGCGGGCCTGGGCCTGGAAGAGCTGGGCGTCCCCTTCGAGCGCGGGCTGCCCGTCTTCGACCCCACTACCTTCCGCGTCGAGGGCAAAGATTGGTACTTCGTGGGCGACGTGAACGGCACGCGTCCCTTGCTGCACGAGGCCGCGGACGAGGGCCGTATCGCGGGCCACAACGCGGTGCACGACAAGGACCAATGCTTCCGCCGTCGCACGGCGATGAGCGTGACGTTCTCCGCGCCGAACATCGCGAACGTGGGTCGCTCCCACCGCGAGCTCTCCGCCGAGGGCGTGCGCTTCGTGACCGGTGAGGCCAGCTACGAAGGCCAAGGGCGCGCCATCGTGAAGGGCGAAGAGGGCGGCCTGCTCCACGTCTACGCCGATCCGAAGACGGGCGAGGTCTTGGGCGCGGAGCTGCTCGCGCCTGGCGGTGAACACCTGGCGCATCTGCTGGCCTGGGCCATCGCCGCCGGCCTCGGCGTGCGCCAAGCGCTGAGCCTGCCCTTCTACCACCCGGTGTTGGAGGAGGGCCTGCGCACCGCGCTGCGCGACGCCGCCGAGAAGCTCGAGGATAGCCCGCCGCCGCTCGAGGTGCTGCGCTGCGCGGATCCGCCGGTGGGTGTGCGAGCGTAGCGCGTGGCGACGCTCTCGCAGTTCGGCTACGCCCTGGCCGTCGATCGACACCGCAACTTCCGGCGTGCGGCCAAGGCCTGCTTCATCTCCCAACCGACGCTGAGCATGCAGCTCGCCAAGCTGGAGGACGAGCTCGCGGTCGTGCTCTTCGACCGCAGCCGAAGACCGGTCGTGCCCACGCGCGAGGGGGCCGTGCTGCTCGAGCAGTTTCGCACCGTGATGCGCGAGTACGAGCGCATCGAGGAGGTGGTGCAGGAGCTCCGCGGCGTGATCGCGGGTCCCTATCGACTCGGCATCATCCCGACCATGGCGCCCACGATATTGCCTCTCGTCGTGCCGCGCTTCGTGGCGGCGCATCCCGCGGTGGAGATCCAGATCGAGGAGCTGACGACGGCCCAGATCGTCGAGCGCCTGGCGCAGGAGACGCTGGACGGAGGCATCCTGGCGACTCCGCTGCACATGCCGACGCTGACGGAGTACGCGATCTGTCGCGAGCAGTTCGTCGTCTTCCACTCGCCGACGATCGAGCTGCGCACTGACGCCCAGGGTCGAGTGCGGCTCGACGCGCTGCCCCTGGAGCGCCTGATGGTGATGCGCGAGGGGCATTGCCTGCGCACGCAGACGCTCGACCTGTGCGCGCTGGGTGCGGAGGCGAGCGAGACGCAGGGCTTCGTGCTCGAGGCGGGCAGCCTCGCGACCCTGTGCGCCATGGTGCAGAACGGGCCCTACTTCACCATCTTGCCCGCGCTGGCCGCGGCCGAGCTCGAGGCCCGTGGACTCGGCGACCTGATCAAGTCCATCGCCGGCAAAGCGCCCTTCCGCGAGGTGGCGCTGGTCACGCGCCGCATCGAGAACAGGCGCGCCATACGGGAAGCCCTGATCGACGTCGCGCGCGAGGCGCTCGAGCCCCTCGAGGACAAGCGTCGTCGCCTGCGCGCTCAGCCCGTCGAACCTCTCGCGAGCTAGCGCGCCGGACGAGCTACTTCCCGCGCCACTTCCAGAAGAGATGGTTCACGTAGTGGCCGAGGCCTGCATTCGTGTCGAGGCACGCGCATCGCGCCGGCGAGCCGGTGGTCGTCGAGTGGGGCGGACGTTGGTGGGCCGCGACCGTCGTCGCCGACCTGGGCGGCGACGTGTGGACGGTCCACTACGAGGGATGGGCCAACTCCTGAGACGAAGCGGTCGGTTCCGACCGCATCCGCGCCGACTCCACACCTCGAAGCGCTTCGACACCTCGTGCCGCGACGGGCCTGGCCAGGGGAGGGTCGATGGGCAGGCGCGCGCTGATCCTCGGTGCGTTGCTCGTCGTCGCCATCGTCGCCGCCGTCACGCTCTTCACCGGGCAGCCTGGCGCCCAGCCGCCGCGAGGAGTCGTGGCGCGAGCCACCACATCCGTCACCGTGGGCCAACCGCTGCGGATCCAATGGAACGGGGGCTGGTACGACGGCTCGATCACGGGCGTGCTGCCGACGGGTGAGCTCGGCGTGCACTACTCGGGCTGGGACGACAGCTACGACCAGGTCGTCCCTCGCACGCGCGTGCGGGTCATGGCCGGCGGAACCGCGACGGTCGAACCCCGAGGCGATGTGGCCACGGCCGGGACCACGTCTTCGACATCCCGGTCGAGCTCGCGGGTGCGCAGGTCGGCTTCTTCCACAACCAGGTGCCGCAGCACGCCAGGTATTACCAGCGACTCGAGAGAGTCTGAAGCGCGCGTCGCCGACGGTCAGCCCAACGCCAGCAACGTGAGGATGGCGTTGTGGGCGAGGTGTGCGAGCGCCGGCGCGCGCGTGCTGCCGGAGTAGCGCCGCAGCAGGCCGAGGCAGAGGCCGAGGAGCAGCACCGACGCGCAGGCGCCCCACGCGCCCCATTGCTGCGGCAGGTGGACCAGCGCGAAGAGCACGGCGGAGCCGGCGATGGCCGCGCCTGCACCGAAGCGTTTCTCGAGGGCGCCGTAGACCAGACCGCGGAAGAAGATCTCCTCGGCCACGGGCGCGAGCAGGGCGACACCCGCGAAGGCGAGCATGCCGCTGGGCATGCTGACCAGCTCCTCCACGGGCGCGACTCCCGTGGACGGCACGATCTGGGCGAGCCACGCGCCGGCGAAGCGCAGAGCCAAGCCCACGATCGGTGCGGCGAGGAGCCAGCCGAGGCGCGGGCGCTGCGAGAGTCCAAGCGCCGGGAGCCGACTGCCGCCGCGCACGAAGACGAAGGCGAGGAGCACGTGCGTGCCCGCGAGCAAGAGGCCTTGCAGGTACACGCCCAGCGCACCACGCGGCATGGCGAAGGGGATGGCGAAGAGCAGCACGAAGAGCAGCACGTAGGCCAACAGCGCCAGCGTCAGGGCCTTGGAGGGGGAGATCGCGGGTCTCGCGTCCGTCGACGCGCCGTCGGCGGGGTCCGCCGGTGGTGTGGGCTCGGCAGCCGAGGGCGTCTCTCGGCGCCGCGCCAGGAGCAGGCAGAGCACACCGAAGAGCAACGCCCAGATGGCGACCTTGTCGCGAAGCCCGATGGACGAGCGCGCCACCAGCCGCAACAGCATGGGTCGACGCGCGCCCGGAAGATCTGCGGGAGCCGCGCTCAGCGTCAGCGCGTAGTGCCCACCCACGCCGAGCTGCGCGGCGCTGACCAGGAGGCCGCAGGTCCCTGACGGAACCGGCCTGACGTGCTCGAAGAACTGCTCGTCCAGAGCGACCTCGCGCACCACGACGTCGTCATCCACGTGCCGCAGCGCGAAGCTCGCGCCCGCGAAGTCCTCCTTTGCCATCACGCCTGGCGTGCACAGCTCCGCGTAGAAGCTCTGCCCCGCGACCAGCGGCGCCCGCAGGAGCTCGCTGCCCACGGCCGTGTCGGCGACGCGAAAGGGCGCGCGATCGTAGCGCTCCACGGCGCTGTGGCGGAAGACGCCGAGGGCGCCCAGCGCCACGCCCAACACGAGCGCCGACAGGCCCAGGCCGAAGGCTATGCTGCGCAACATGCGCCGATCCTACACCGGGGCGGTTGGGGAGATGGCGCCGAGAATACCGGGCCCGACCGCGAACCGGAGGCGGCCCGGAGGGCTCAGCTCGCGGGCTCTTCCGTGCCCGCGTCGTCCGCGCCGGGGTAGCGCAGGATGGCCTCGTCGACGCGCAGCTTGCCGTCGCGCTGGGCCTGGTCGCGCAGCTCGCGCAGATGGACCTTCAACGCTTCGCGCTGCTTCGCGACCAAGAGGCCGTTCATGATCTGCTGGCGTCGGTCGGCGGTCAGGCCTTCCTGCGTCGCCGTCTGGCGCGAGTCGACCACGAAGATCGCGAACTCCTGGCCGAGGGCCAAGGGCGCCTCGGGCGTGGCGCCCGCGTTCATCTCGAACACCGCGCGCACCAGGTCGCCGGTCTCGAAGGGGCCGGAGATGGGGGTGTCCGTGGGTCCGAACTCGCGGCTCTCTTCCACGTGCGGCGCCAGCGGGTCGCGCTCCGTCGTCTCTCCGTCGGCCGGGGGTCCATCGGGATGGGCCAGGTGCTCGTCCAGATCGTCCCAGGTGTGGCCGTCTTCCTTGACCCACGCCAGCGCGGCCGTGGCGGCCTGCTGGGCCAGCTCGCTCGCGCGTGCTTGACGATACAGGCGCTCGCCGATCTCGCGCTTGGCCTCGGCCTCGGGCACGTCGCCCTCGCGCTTCCCGACCACCTTGATGATGTGGTAGCCGAAGCGCGTCTCGACGATGTCCGAGATCTGGTTGAGCTCGAGGCCGAACTGCGCCTCGTCGAAGGGACCGACCATGCGGCCGCGCGGGTTGTAGCCCAGGTCGCCACCGCGTCGGGCGCTGCCCGTGTCCTCGCTGAACTGACGCGCGAGGTCTTCGAAGTTCTCGCCTGCACGGGCTCGCGCCAGGAGCGCCACGGCGCCGGCTCGGGCGGCGGCCTTCACGTCGTCGCTGGCGTCGTCGTTGGCCTTGATCAGGATGTGCTCGGCGCGCACCTGGGGCTCGAGGCCCGTGTAGCGGTGCCGGTTGGCCGTGTACTCTTGGTCGACGGCCTGCGTGTTCGCGGCCATCCAGGTCGTGATCTCCGCGTCCGTGGGCCGGAGGCCGTCGGCGTAGAACGAAGGCGCGAAGCGGACGTAGTGGATCTGCGCCTTCTCGGCCTCACGAACGTAGGCGTTCCAGACCTCGCGCGGGCTCACGCTCACGCTGGCGAGCAGCGTCTGGCGCATGCGGTTGGCCAGCATCTCCGTCGACTGCCAGTCGGCGAACTCGCGGATGCTGCGGCGCAGGTAGTTCTGGATGAACTCCTTGGCGCGGTCGGCGTCGAACCGGCCGGCGTCGTTCTGGAAGTAGGAGACCGGGATCGCTCCCCCGGGGGCTTGTTCGCCGCCCATGGTCAAGAGCACCGTGCCTTCGTCGCGGACGCGGGTCCAGACGTCGTCCTCGGAGACGTGGAAGCCGAGGCGCTCGGCTTCGTGCGCCAACAGCGCCGCGTCCACGATGCCGTCCATGACCGACTCGCGCAGGTGCAGGGCGCGCGCGCGCTCCGCCGGCAAGCGTCCGGGGTTGGCCAAAGTGTAGGCCGCCTCGAAGTCGCCGTGGTTGACCGTGCGGTCGTAGATCTGGGCGATGTAGCTGCTGCCGCCTTCCGTGCAGCCCTGGGCCTGCGGCCCACCGAACTGCAGAATGAACACGGCGCAGAGGAGCGTGACCAGGCCTATGAGAACGAAGGTCTGGAACTTATTGGCGATCTTCTCGAACATGCGTTGGGCCCCGCTAAATGGGCGCGAACCATAGATGAGCCACCTGTCCATCGCAACTCGAGATGTAGCCGCGCCAATTGGTGGGGGTTTGCCCGTCTTCTGGCTCGTTCTGTGGACGTTCTCCTGGATTCCCGCTGCGCTCAGCGCTCAAGACGCCGCGCCCGCTCCCGCGTCGCGCTCGAGCTACGCCTCGGTGACGGTCGATGGCGCCGCGCCGTCGGCACGCCGCGCGCTCTTCGAACGCCGGTCGCGACGTCTCGCTCGAGACGAGGGTCTGGTGGAGCGTCCGCTGTTGGACGAGGGCGCGATGGGGGCGCCGCTGCCGCCCGAGCGAGTCGAGGTCTTCTCGCGCGTGGCCGAGCTGTTGGCCGAAGGCACGACGCTGGCCACGGGTCTGCGTGAGGGCGACGCGCTCGCGCGTCTGTCCCAGGCCGAGCGCCTCGTCCGTGAACACGCGGATGTTCCAGGGGCCTGTCGTTGGCTCGCGGAGGTGCGCACGCGCATCGGCGTGGTCGCTCTGGCGGCCTCCCTCGACGACCTCGGCCGCTCGGCCCTCACCGACGCGGCTACGCTCGATCCTTCCCGCGCGCTGGGCTCGGCGGAGGCGCCGCCTGCGGTGGTCGGCGAAGCGCGACGCCTGGCTCTGGACGTCGCCGCGCGCCCCACGGGCCGTTTCCAGGTGCTGGCCGACGGCCCCTTCGCGACCGTCTACCTCGACGACCAACTTCTGGGATCCGCGCCGGCGGCCGTGGTCGCGCCCGTGGGCCGGCACGTGCTCCGGGTCGAGTCGCGCGGCTTCTTGCCCTGGGGTCGGGTGATCGACGTGTTCGAGGGCGTGACCTCCGATCTGCGCGTCCGGCTCTCGCCCGGACCCGAGCTGCGTGCCCGCCGTCGCCTCGTCGACGCGGCTCGAGGCGCGCAGGTCGAGCTTCTCCCGGCTGCGCTCGCGGATCTTCCCGAGTCGGCGGAGCCCTCTCAGGTCTGGCGGCTCGAGGTCGGCGCCGGGCCCCAATCCCGCGCGCTGTTGACGCGCTGCTCGCGCCAGGGCTGCAGCGCGCCGACTCTGCTCTCCGAAGGGCACCCTGCGTACGAGCCCGAGTATGACTCGTTCAGCGCCGGAGCCCTGGCGCAGGCGCGCGCATGGCTCGCGGCGCCTCCGCCCCCGCCCCCTCCGCCCGTGCCGCTCTATCGACGCGCCGGCCTCTGGATCGGAGTCGGGGGTGCCCTGGTCGCTGCCTCGATCGCGGCCGCTCTGCTCACGCGACCGGCGCCACGACAGACCCTCGTCGTGGAGCCTCGCCCCGGGGATCTGTAGCCAGAGCCGCCGCCCGATCGACCCCGCTCCGATTCCCGCTACACTAGAAGCCTATGTCCTGGCTTCTTCCCACGCGTCGCGGCGTGCTCCTTCCGCTTCTCCTCCTCTCCTCCCTAGCGCTCACGGGCTGCCTGTCCAATTCGGCCACGGCCACCTTCCCGGTCGGTTCGGAGGTCCACCTCTCGTCCGCCGAGCTCGGCCTGCCCATGGATCTACGGGACACCTCCTCCGGCTCGGCGAAGGTTGCCTCGATCCCGTGTCAGCCGATGAACGTCTGCCCCACCACGCCCGTGGCGATGGCCTGCGTCGCCGGTGTCTGCGATCCGGAGCCCATGACCATCACCGCTCAGGTGGGCGGCGTGATCGACTTCGAGGCGCTGATCTCCGGCCTCGACACCCTCTTCGCCAACGTGCGCAGCATCAAGGTGCTCTCCCTCGACTACATGGTCGTCTCCAACACCTTCACCCTCGGGGTCGAGCCGGTCGAGGTGTTCTGGGCTCCGGCGGGCGCCGTGGAGGTCGATCCCGCCATGGGCGCGCGGCTCCTGGGCACCATGCCGGCGCTCGCGGCCATGGCCACGGGCAGCGGCGCCGTCACCATCGACGCGGCCGGCTCCGGCGCGCTCTCGAGCCATGTGGTCGGCACGGACCCCCGCATCAAGCTCTTCGTGCGCACGGGCCTCGACCTCGATCCGGGCGGTGTGTTTCCCGAGGGTGACCTGGAGCTGCAGGTCCGGATGACGGTCCGCGTCGAAGGGACCCTGCTCTGAGGCACCCGCAAACGACCGCTCGTCCGTCGTGGCAGCTGCCCAGAGTCGCATGCTGCCTCACGGGACGGGGACCCCTCGCTGCAAGGGATCATTTGCAGACGGCCTCCGCTCCGCTATCCTCGCGATCCTTCTGCTTCCTCGGGGAGTTCCGTGACCACGACTTCGACGCCGCCATCGCCTTCGCCTCCGCCCGACAGCGGCGGCACCAAGTACGCGATTATTGGCCTGCTGCTCCTGCTCGCCGCGGGAGGCATGTTCTACATGATGCGGACGCCGCCTCCGGCTGCCGTGGCTCCCCCGCCGCCCGTCGACGCCGGGACCGTCCAGCCTCCGCCCGCCTTCGTACAGGACCTCGAGATCCCCGACCTGGTCCCGGACGCGGGTCCGCAAGACGCGGGACCGGTCAAGCATCGCATCGTCTACATCGATCGTCGCGACACCTGGGATTGCTCCGGCAACATCCCCGTCGCCGCCATTCGGCAGGTGATAAGCCAGGAGCGGCGTCAGGTGCGCAACTGCTACGAGCGTCGCCTGAAGGTGAACAATACGCTCCAGGGCAACGTGAACGTGCGCGTGCGCGTCGGCGCCACCGGCAGCGTCTCGGCGGTGCAGGTCGGCGGATCGCTCCACGACAGCGAGGTCTTCTCCTGTGTGCGCAACCTGGCTGACCATTGGAGCTTCCCGGCGCCCTCGGGTGGCCGCTGCGCCGTGATCGCGGCGCCCTTCAACCTGACCCCGCGTCGCTGAAGCCACAATTCATGGAGTACCTGCGCGGCCTGCGTGTGATGCGCGAAGACCCCGGTTGGGTGGGCAAGGTCGGCGTCGCCTCCCTGCTCCTGCTCTCCAGCATGGTGATCCCCATGCTCGGGCAGATCGCCTTCCAGGGCTGGCGCACGCTCATCGTGCGTCGCGCCGCGGCCGGACTCGACAGCCCGATGCCGCGCCTCGAGCTCGACTTCGACTACCTCGGGAAGCTGCTCAGCCCGGGCTTCAAGTCCTTCCTCGCCCGCCTGGTCTGGGTCATGCCCGTGGCCTTCCTCATGATGGGCGTGATGATGTGCTTCTACGGCGCGATGGTCGTGACCGTCCTCGGTGGGGCGGCTGCGACCTCGCATCAGCACGGTGCCGGCGGCCTCGCCGGGGTGTGCTGCTTCGCCTTCTTCTTCCTGATCATGATCCCGCTGATGCTCACGGCGCAGCTGCCCGCGATGGTGGCCAGCCTCCGGGCCGAGATCAGCGACGATCTCCAGAAGGCCTTCGACTTCAAGGCCGTGCTCCACATGACGCGCGGAATGTTCAAGGAGCTCTTCCTCGGTCAGCTCGTGCTGGGTCTCCTGGCCTTTCCCATGATGCTGGTCGGCATCCTGACCTGCGGCCTCGGCATGCTCCCCGCCGCGGTCGTCCTCAACATCGTGCAAGGGCATTTCATGGCGCAGATCTACGCGCTCTGGCTCGAGCGTGGTGGTGAGCCGCTCACCCTGGGACCGCTCGACCTCGTGCCGCCCGCACCCGCCGGATTCTGAAGCTTCAGCGCTCGACGACGCTGGGCGGATCGCGCGAGAGATCGACGCGGATCCACAGCGACCGACCCCCGACCACGTGCACGTGCCGGTTCAGGCTTCGGCCCAGAGGCGGGTTGTCGAAGGAGAGGGTGTGGTTTCCTGCCGAGACGCGATGCGAACGCAGGGGCGTGGTGCCGACGTCGCGGCCATCCACGCGCACAGTCGCCCAGGGCGTGGCCGTGATGGTCAGCGTGGCCATCGGTCGCTCCGGGGTCGGTGAGCGCGCGGCGTCCGCGTGAACGGATTCACCCGCGTCCGCGGGCAGACCGGGCAGCGCAGCGGCGTCGGCGAGTTGTTGGACGGCGGCATCCTCGGCGATCGGCGGGCGCGTCTCCGTCCGAGCTGCGGGTGGCGTCGCATCAGGGGTAGTGGGCGCGAAGGCGATCGCCGCCGCCGCCGCCGACAGCGCGATCACACCCAACACCCAGGCGCGGCTTCGTGGCGTCGACGTGGGGACGGGCTCGAGGTCACCGTCGCCGACCGCCTTTGCCGTGGCCGCCACGTCGCCGTCGCCGACCGCCTTTGCCTTCGCCGCCACGTCGCTGCCGCCGACCGCCTTTGCCTTCGCCGCCACGTCTCCGTCGCCGACCGCCCTTGCCTTCGCCGCCACCTCGCCGCGCGTCTCCATGCGGCGCGTGGACGGCTCTTCGGGCTCGTCCTGCAGCATGGCCGCGAAGGCGGGGCGCGTTGCCAGCGTCTGCACCTCGACCGATGCGCTCTTCGTTCTCGGTCCGTCGTCCGCGTCGTCGTCGTCTTCGTCCGCGTCGCGCGTGTCTCGGGTGCTGAGGCTCGCGGTCTCGGCGCGAGCGCCAAGCTCCTCCGTCACGCCCTCGGGATGTTCCGACGAAAGCCAGCTCCGGAGGCTGCGTCCCAGCGCCTGTGCGTCGGGGCGATCCTCGGCGCGCAACGCCAGCGCGGCTTCGAGGCAGCGCGCGACCTCGTCGTCCACGACGCCCGCGAGGCTCGGGCGCTGCTCCGCCATCAGCGCGGCGCGCGTCTCGCCCGCACCCGGACGTTGGAAGGCCTCCTCCCCCGTCAGCGCACGATAGAGCGACGTGGCGAGGGAGAAGACGTCGCTGCGTCCGTCCACCGCGTCTCCGCGCGCCTGCTCCGGCGACATGTAGCCTGGCGAGCCGAAGACCTCGCCACCCTCGGCGTCCTCGACCGGCGCCGCGATGCCGAAGTCGAGCAGCCGGGCGTGGCCCCCGGAGTCGAGCATGATGTTGCGCGGCGTGACGTCGCGATGCACCAGCCCGCCGCGACCGTGCGCGTAGGCGAGGGCGTCCGCCAGCTGCGCGCCCACGTGGGCGGCCAACGCCGGCGAGAGCGGCCCCGAGCGCAGCACCTCGGCCAGCGTCGCGCCCTCGACGTACTCCATCGACAGGAAGTAGACGCCGTCGACCAGGCCCAGATCGTAGACCGGGACGATGTGCGGATGACTCAGGCTGACCACGGTCGTGGCCTCGCGCACGAAGAGCTCCACGAAGCGCGGGTCGCTCGCCAGCTCCGGGAGGATCTGCTTCACCACCAGCTTCTTCTCGAAGCCGGCGAGTCCGCGCAGCCCTGCGCGGAAGACGCGCGCCATCCCTCCGCGCGCGATCTCCTCGTACAGGAGGTAGTTGCCGAAGGGCGTGGGCGCCCTCCTCGATTGCTTCGGACCTTGCAAGATGCGAGATCATAGCCGATGCGGCTCTCCCTCGCGCTGACGCTCCTGCTCTGCCTCGGCGCATGCAGTCCGCGTGAGGACGTGACGCGTGAGGGGCTCGTCTTCCGGCTCTCGGACGCCAGCGACTGCCAACCCGGCGCCGACGTCGATCGCATCCGCCTCACGGCCCTGGGAGACTTCCCCGCACGCGACTCGCTCGTGGTGGATCTGCGCCGGGACGAGCTGTGGAACGCCATCGACGCCTTCCCGCCCCAGACGCGTCTCTTGACGGCCCATGGGCTCGGAGGAGCCGAGGCCTGGGGCGCGGGCTCCGTGCGAGTGTTCGAGGGCGACGCCGAGCTATTGCTCTTGCCCTTCGGCCGCTCTTGCCCCGTCGCCGATCCCTTCTTGGCCATGCCCGAGGCGTCGGCCTTCGCCACGCTCGCCGACGGAAGCGTGCTGCTCGTGGGCGGTCGCGCGCTCGAGGCCGGCGCGGGCGTGGGCATGCGTCGTCTCCTGCGCCTCGCTCCCGGCGCTCAGCTGGTCGAGCACGTCGACGAGAGCATGACGGAGCCGCGTCAGGGCGCGAGCGCGAATGCCGCTGGGTCCTTGGCGGTGATCGCGGGCGGCTCCCTCGGTGACTCCGGGCCCGCCTACGACACCTTCGAGGTCTACGACGACGCACTGCAGGCGCTGGTTCGCCGCGGCGCGTTGATCCAGCGACGCAGGGATCAGGGCGCCCTCACGCTCTCGGATGGCAGCGTGCTCTTGCTCGGCGGTGTGGGCGTGGCCGACGCCGACGCGAGCGCACTGGGCACGGCCGAGCGCATCGATCCCGTCACGGCCGAGAGTCACGCCGTGGGCGATCTGCCCGCGCCTCGGGTCGCGCCGCAGGTCGCGCTCCTGGACGACGGCACCGTGCTGATCGCCGCGGGGCACGACGCCTCGAGCCTGAGCACGACGGAGGTCTGGGCCTTCGACTCGGACACCGAGACCTTCTTCGCCGCATCCACACCCTCGGGCGACGCGCTCGAGCTCGCGCCCTGCGTGAACCGCATCGTGCCCCTCGTCGGCGGTCGGGCCGTGGCCTTCGGCGAGGGCTGCACGTCCACGCTCACTCTGCTGCGCCGCGTGCCACCGTATCTGCCGGAGACCGTCCTGGTCGAAGCCGAGCCCCTCACGACCTTGACGGGCGTGCCCGAACTTGAGGCGCCCGTGGGCACGGCCTTGCCGGACGGGCGGCTCTTGCTCGAAGGGCGCGACGGCGACGTGCCGAGGGCGTTCACCATCGACCTGGCGCGCGCGCAGGTTCGCGAGGTCGAGGCCTCGCGTGTGCCCGAGGCCTTGCTCCCCTTGCCCGACGGCGCCGTGCTCGAGCTCGGCGCCACCACCTCGTCGCTGCGTCGCGATCTGCTCGCCACGCCCTACGACAACCCTCCGGCGACCTTGCTCGGCGGCTTGATGGAAGGGCTCGCCTTCGACCGCGCGGGCAGCTTCCACGCTGAAGGCGCCCGCTTCGTCGCCGAGCGCGACGACGCCCGTGTCGATCTACCCGGCCTGAGCTTCGCGGACGTGAGCGTGCGTCTCGAGGTCCCTTCGGGCAGCGTCGATCTCTTGTTGCTGCAGGACGGTCGCGCGCCACGCCTCCTGCGCGTGCTCGAGCACAGCTTCGGGCCCGCCCTGTGCGAAGTCGAGCGCGTGGACGCGGCGCCCGTGGAGCTCGTGCGTCGCGGCGACACGCTCGAGCTGTCGGCCGGCGGCGTGTCGAAGACCTGCGTCTTGCCCGGCCTGGCCGAGCGCGTCGGCCTCGCCATCGTCGCCACGCGAGGCGCTTCGCTGGGCGGCCTCGAGGTCACGCGCCTCGTCCCACACCCCTGAAGCTCGCGGGCGACTCAGTTCGGCGCGGCTTCGGTCGAGTCGGGCGCCGCGTCCGTCGGGAGCGCGGGCGGGGTCGGGGGGCCTTCGCCGCCCGCGTAGCCCAACGCGCGAAGACGGGCGACCTCCTCGGGGTTGTTGGTGTCGACCGTCCGGCGCTGCACCGCGCCCTGGCCCGCACGCTCGTGCCAGGCACCCAGGCGGCCGTCCGCGATGGCGGAGATCTCGGGGCGTTCGTCCCAGAGGTTAACCGCCTCGCCGGGATCCTGATCCACGCGGAAGAGCGAGTGCGTCGGCAGGCCTCGAGGGTTGCCCGCGTTCACCTCGATCACCTTGAGCTGGCTGAGACCACGGCGCGTGCGAAGGGCCGTCATCACGTTGCCCTCCTGACTCTCCTCCGCGTAGACCTCGTCCGAGCCCGTGAAGAGGTCGCCGCCCTGCACGCCGTCGACGGCGGGCAGACCCGCGCGCGTGAGCAGCGTCGGCATCAGGTCGACCGACTGCACCCAATGGCTCACGGCCGTCCCGCCGGCCTCGTTGAAGGGCAGCTTCACGAAGAGCGGCACGTGCACCATCTCGTCGTACAGCGTCGTGCCATGCCAGAAGCCGCCATGCTCCATGAACTCTTCGCCATGATCGGCGGTGATGACGATGGTCATGTTGTCGTACAGGCCGCGGCGCTTCAGGTCCTCGATCAGGTGCCCGAAGTTCTCGTCCCAGTAGCTGACCTCCCCATCGTAGAGCTGACGCAGCTCGGGGGCCGAGTCGGGATCGGGGTGTTGATGCGTGGCGCGTGAGAATCCGGCGCCCTCGTAGGGATGCGCGAAGTAGGGATCGTGCGGATCCATGTAGGCCGCGAAGAGGAAGAAGGGCCGGTCGTTGTCCGCGGCGTCCTGTCCCGTGTGGCCGTCGAGCCAGCTCATGACCTCGTGGTTCATACTCTCCGCGTCGCGATAGGCGGCGCCTGGGTGCGCCTCGCTGAAGCGCTCGACCGCGAGCTTGAGCACCTGCACGAAGAGCAGCTTGGCGGCCGCGTCGTTGGCGCCGAGCACGAACTCGGGCTCGAGGTAGTCGTACTGATCGAAGCCCTGCTGGAAGTTGAAGTAGGGCGCGATGTTGTAGTTCGTGACGAAGCCCGTGGTGCGGTAGCCACCCGCGGCGAAAGCCTCAGGCATGGTCTCGAGCTCGTCGGGCAGCGCGTCCGCCTTGCTCATCACGCGATGGCTCGCGGGGAAGCGGCTGGTCAGGATCGAGGCGAAGCTCGGGCGTGTCCAGGAGGCGTTGGAGAAGGCGTGCTCGAAGCGGATCGAGTCGTGGGCGAAGGCGTCGAGGCTCGGCGTGTGACCGTCCTGGTAGCCGTAGCTCGGCAGGTGATCGGCGCGCAGCGTGTCGACCACGATGAAGAGCACGTTGCCAGCGCGCGCGGGTGGCGCGGGACGCGCGGAGAGATCGACCGCCGCGACCTCCGGCGGCATGGCCTTGGCGGCGCCGAAGAGGCCGGCGACGACCACGAGGGCCAGGACCGGAACGCCCCAGGCGCGCAGCAGGAAGCTACCCACGCGGCGTGAAGCGACGAAGCGGGCCACGGTCGAGAGCAAGAGGTAGAGCACCGCCGCCGCCGCCACGCAGCCCAGCAGCACGAGCAGGCCCTCCTTGCTCTTCCACACCAGCTCCTCGTGGAAGATGTCACGGCGCACCATGAAGGCGCCCAGGGCGAGCGCGACGACCGCGGTCATCGAGGCGAAGAGCCGCCCGAAGGCCTTGGGCTCGGGCAAAGCCTGACGATGGATGAGTCGACCGACGAACGCGAGGCCGAGTCCTCCGACGGCGCCGCCGAGGCCGAGCAACAGGCCGTAGGCGATGGCGCCATACCAGAGCACACCGAGGTCGGGCGCGCTCGAGCCCGAGAAGATCACGACCAGGCCCTCGCTCACGCCCACGACCAGGCCCGCGAGCAGGCCCGCGCTCAGACCGAGGACGAGGCCACGACCGCTTCGCGGCAGCTCCACCTCGACGTGCTCGAGCTCCTTCGCGAGCTCACCCTCGAGCTCCGGGTTCTCGACCTCGATCTCGGGGTGATAGCCCGCGCGACGCGAGAGCAGGATGAGCCCGCCGAAGCTGGAGATGGCCATCTCCACGGTGAACCCGACGATGGGCACGAGCACGGCCAGCGCCGCGGGCACGCCCACGATCGTGTACAGGCCGACGGCCGCGGCTTCGCGCAGACCGACGCCGTTGATCGAGATGGGCATCAGCGTCGCGAAGATCTGCACGCTGGAGACGAAGAAGACCTCGCCGATGCCGAGCTCGAGGCCCAGCGAGCGCGCCGCGGCGACGTAGATCAAGTTGTTGAATGCGTGCACGGCCGCGCTCAGCAGCACGGTGCGCGCGATCAGACGACCCTGGCCCTGATAGGCGCACACGGCCTCGACCAGGGACTGCACCTTGGTCGGCACGGCGCCGAGCAGCGCACGCGACACGTGACGGATGAGCTGCGGTCGGGCCAACAGACCGCCCGCGAGGGCGATGATGCAGAGGAAGAAGGCGTTGAGGCCGACGACGCCCGCGACCCCCAGGTAGCGCAGACCGAAGATGGAGCCGACCATGATCACGGAGGCGAAGCCGAGCTTGCCGCACAGCATCTCGACGCCGATGCTGGCCGTGGAGCGCGCCGTTTTACCGGTGTGGTAGGCGATCTCCAACAGGCGGTAGCCGTTCAGGCCGGTGAAGCCTCCGGGCGAGAGGGCGCCGAAGAAGCGGCCGATCATGAAGGAGCCCGCGAGGTGGCGCATGGGCGCGCGGATGCCCTGCCCCTTGAGCAGTCCATCCCAGCGGAACACGGCGGCGACGATGGCCGAGAGCTGCGCCAGACCGGCCAGGGCGACCCAACCCCAGGAGAGGTTCTCGACCCGTGCCCACAGCTCGTCGGCGCTCTCGCGCTCGAGCACGGCCCGGAAGATCAAGATGAGGATGGTCGCCGTGACGGCGAGCTTGGCGGCCAGCATCAGCCAGCGTTTGGTGTTCTTCATTTCGCCCCGTGTGCGGGTCCACGGTCGTGGACGGCAGGTAGACCGATTTCGCCCCGAAATACCTTCCCCTGCGGTAGCCCGGAGGACCTTGGGGGTCAAGTTAGCGTCCGCCGCGAAATAAACCCCGGGAAGTCGGGAGAAATCCGGGTCACACTCGGGAGAAATCCGGATCGACGAAGGGCAGGCCCGGCTTGGCGAAGAAATAACCCTGGAAGATGTTGCAGCCGAGCTCCAACAGGACGTG
>Ga0210033_1000468_pt1 | contig 38323 bp, 33 predicted proteins | sample CryGeymeta201501_FD_185465 | JGI IMG/M metagenome (GOLD analysis project Ga0210033, IMG submission 185465) | Groundwater microbial communities from Crystal Geyser aquifers in Utah, USA - Crystal Geyser metaG 2015-01 (SPAdes) (version 2) | ecosystem: Environmental > Aquatic > Deep subsurface >... | reverse complement strand
CTGGTCGAGCAGCGGCAAGAAACCGAAATTTTGACGTTTGCAACCACGTGACCGGTAGTTGATAGTCGCTGGTTTCGGTCGGCATGGATGACGGCGCTGATGCCGATGGCCAACAGAAAGTTCGCAGATGTAGCGGCGATCAGGCAAGCCGCAGCCAGGGAGTTACAACAATGAGCACCGTCGGCCAGATCGAGAAACGCACGCAGGCCCGCATCGTCACCCTGTTCCAACAGCGCTTGGGTTATGACTATCTGGGCAACCAGATTGACAGCGACAACCGCAACGTCGAGCCCAAGCTGCTCTCCGCCTGGCTGCAAAAGCAAGGCGTGAGTGACAGCCTGATCAGCAAAGCGTTGCACGAACTAAACCGGGCGGCCACCGACACCAGCAAAAGCATCTTTGAGCGCAACCGCGAGGTCTATGAGCTGCTGCGCTACGGCATCAAGGTGTTGCCCGCCATGGGTGAAAACAAGGTGACGGTCTGGCTGATCGACTGGAAGCAGCCGCAAAACAACCATTTCGCTGTGGCTGAAGAAGTGACGGTCAATGGCTCTGCCCTGCTGAATTCGGCCAAAGCCAACAGCAAGCGCCCGGATGTGGTCATCTATATCAACGGTTTGGCGCTGGGCGTGCTGGAGCTGAAACGCTCGACTGTGTCCGTGGCGGAGGGCATTCGCCAGAATCTGGATAACCAGAAGAAGGAATTCATCCAGCCATTTTTTTCCACCATGCAGTGGGTGATGGCTGGCAACGACACGGAAGGGCTGCGTTACGCCACCATCGAAACCCCAGAAAAGTATTACCTGCGCTGGGTGGAAGACACCGGTCCCTATGCCGATGAACCCAACTTGCTGGACCGCCAGCTCTTGCAGGTCTGCGACAAAACACGCTTGCTGGAGCTGATGCATGACTTTGTGGTGTTTGACGCAGGCACCAAAAAACTGTGCCGCCAGAACCAATACTTTGGCGTGAAGGCCGCACAAGACTTCATCCAACGCCGCGAGGGCGGCATCATCTGGCACACCCAGGGCAGCGGCAAATCGCTCACCATGGTTTGGCTGGCCAAGTGGATTCGTGAAAACGTGGTCGGTGCTCGGGTACTGATCATCACCGACCGCACTGAACTGGACGAACAGATCGAAAAGGTCTTCCTGGGTGTGAATGAAGCCATTTGCCGCACAGCCAGTGGTGCCGACCTGATCAACATGCTGAACCGCACCACCGAGTCGTTGATTTGCTCGCTGGTCCACAAGTTTGGCGGCAAGGGTGATGACGACGAGGCTAATAGCACAGGCACCCAAGCGTTCATCGCCGCCATTCAGAAGCTGCCGCCCGACTTCAAAGCGAAGGGCGACATCTACGTGTTTGTCGATGAATGCCACCGCACCCAGAGCGGTGACCTGCACAAAGCCATGACGGCGCTGCTGCCCAGCGCGGTATTCATTGGCTTTACTGGCACCCCGCTGCTAAAGGCCGACAAGCAAAAGAGCATTGAGGTGTTTGGCCGCTACATCCACACCTACAAGTTTGACCAGGCCGTGCGGGAAGGTGTGGTGCTGGACTTGCGTTACGAGGCGCGTGACATTGACCAGTCCATCACCTCACAGGCCAGCATCGACAAGTGGTTTGAGGCCAAAACCCAGGGGCTGAATGACCTGGCCAAGGCCCAGCTCAAGCAAAAGTGGGGCACCATGCAGCGTGTGCTGTCCAGCCAGGACCGGTTGAAGAAAATTGTGGCCGACATCCTGATGGACATGGCGACCCGGCCGCGCCTGATGGACGGCCACGGCAATGCCATGCTGGTGGCAGGCAGCATTTACGAGGCCTGCAAGTTTTACGAGCTGTTCGCCAAGACCGAACTCCAAGGTAAGTGCGCCATCGTGACCAGTTACGCACCCAGCGTGAGTGACACCAAGGGCGAAACCACGGGTGAAGGCATTACTGACAAGCTGCTGAAATACGCGGTCTATGGCCAGATGCTGGCAGACTGGTTCAATGAGCCGACTGACAAGGCGACAACCAAGGCCGAAAAGTTCGAGCTGGAGGTCAAAAAGAAGTTCATCAACGAGCCGGGGCAGATGAAACTGTTGATCGTGGTGGACAAGCTGCTGACCGGGTTTGACGCGCCTTCGGCCACCTACCTGTATATCGACAAACAGATGCGAGACCATGGCTTGTTCCAGGCCATTTGTCGCGTCAACCGGCTCGACGGTGACGACAAGGAATACGGCTACATCATCGACTACAAGGACTTGTTCAAAAGCCTGGAGGGCGCGGTGAGTGACTACACCAGCGGTGCGCTGGACGGCTTTGATGCTGACGATGTGAAAGGCTTGCTGGAAAACCGACTCGATAAAGCCCGCGAAGACCTGGAAGATGCCCGCGAGGCCGTCAAGGCACTTTGCGAGCCCGTGCTGGCACCCAGAGATTCGGGTGCCTATGGGCATTACTTCTGCGCCAAGGATTCTGGCAATGTTGCGCAACTCAAAGAAAACGAACCCAAGCGGCTGAAACTTTACAAGTTTGTCGCCCGCCTGATTCGGGCCTATGCCGCCATTGCGGGCGAGATGGCACAAGCCGGATACACCCCGGATCAGATTGAAAAAATCAAGGTGGAAGTGGATCACGCCAGCAAGGTACGCGATGAGGTGCGCCTGGCCTGTGGTGATTACATCGACCTGAAGTTGTACGAGCCCGCCATGCGGCACCTGATTGACACCTATATCCGGGCAGAAGAGAGTGAAAAAATCTCAGCCTTTGACGACATGAGCCTGATTGGGCTCATTGTGGAACGCGGCCCGGATGCGGCAGCGGCCAAGATCAAGGGCGTCATGAAAACCGATGAAGCCGTGGCTGAGGCGATTGAAAACAATGTCCGCAAGCTGATCATCAACGAGTCGCCCGTGGACCCCGCCTACTATGAAAAAATGAGCAAACTGCTCGATGCGCTGATTAAACAACGGCGCAAGGCCGTGATCAGTTACACCGAGTATCTGAACAAAATTGCGCAACTCACCAAAGATGCCGCACAACCTGGTGGCCAGGCATCGTACCCGGCTGCACTGAAGACCGCCGCAAAGCGGGCGCTGTACAACAACCTGGGTAAGAACGAGACTCTGGCGGTGACTGTGGATACGGCGGTGTTGGGCAGCTTGCAGGATGATTGGCGCAACAACAGCGCCAAGACCAAGCGGGTGCGTTTTGCCATTCGCCATGTGCTCAGCACAGCCATCCTGCCCAACGCGGGTTTGCAAGTTCAGCAGGTGGGTTCACCGCCACCGCCCCTTGACCTGGAAACCGAGACCGACCGGATACTGGATTTGGTCAAGCACCAGAGTGGCTACTGAGGTGGCTGCAGTAAAGGCGACGGAAACCAGCCACTTGCTGGTGGGCGGCATCAAAGTTGAAGTGGTTCGCAAGGACATCAAAAACCTCCATCTGGGCGTTTACCCGCCCATGGGCCGGGTGCGGGTGGCTGTGCCCTTGGTGATCAGCGATGAGGCGGTGCGGTTGGCGGTGATCGACAAACTGGGCTGGATCAAGCGGCAGCGGGCCAAGTTTGCCGAACAACCACGCCAAAGTCAGCGTGAAATGGTCAATGGCGAGAGTCATTACTTTCTGGGAAAACGTTACCGGCTGCGGATGCACGCGGTAGATGCGCCACCCAGAGTCGTGGTGCGAGGCATTACTAGCCTGGACCTGTATGTACGCCCTGGGGCAACAGTTGAACAGAGAGAACTGGTTCTGCTGGCCTGGTATCGCGATCAGCTCAAGGCACTAATTCCCCCGTTGCTGGACGAATGGCAGCCCATCCTTGGTGTGCAGGCCAGCCAGTGGGGCGTGAAGAAGATGAAAACCAAGTGGGGCAGTTGCAACACCGCCGCCAAACGCATCTGGCTCAATCTCGAACTGGCCAAAAAGCCCGAGATGTGTCTGGAATACATCGTGGTGCACGAACTGGTGCACCTGCTGGAACGCAAACACTCGGAACGGTTCACCGCGCTGATGGACAGCTATTTGCCCAACTGGCGGGTTTGCCGCGAGACTTTGAACGGGGGCATGCTGGGGCATGAGGTGTGGACTTATTGAAAAGTGAGTCCCCAAGCAGTATGCGTAACCTTTGAACTCACGGCCGACGATTTCAAGGGTGACATGAAAACCGGTCCCATGGTCATAAAGTTACGGCAATTTTCCAGTGAAATGACGACTCCGTTCGTAGTCGTAAAGATTGACGTTTTGTTCACTGACGTTGCCACCTACATTGAGATGGCGGGACTGGGCATAGTCATAAACATGCGAGCCCCAGAACCACCAATGAATTTGCGCATTAACCTTGCCTAGCTGCGGCGTGAGCCCAATCTGGACGATTCGACGAATTTCGGCATGTTCGACCGATCCAAGCTTCTCAACAAGCTTGAAATCCATTCAAAAAAGCGACTTTTCTATTTAAATTCAAAGGATTAGGTGCAATTACTGGTCTAAGCCGAGTTCAAAATTGGGTGATAAAAGTTCAAAACCTCTTGAGCATCGACAGCCACATGTCCTCGCTAAACTGCAATCAATTGCAACCTGAAGACTTGAAACTACCGCAAACGCCCTTATCATTAGCACTCGTTGGAGTTGAGTGCTAACAGCCCCGGTTGTATGCCACCGCTTTAAATGTTACGAGGCTATACAACTCCGGTTGTTTGGCCTGTGTTGTTAAACCCCTTGTTTCAAACCCTATAGGAGTCACTATGAAACTTCGTCCCCTGCATGACCGCGTGATTGTCAAACGCGTTGAAAACGAAACCCGCACCGCCTCTGGCATCGTCATTCCTGACAGCGCTGCTGAAAAGCCTGATCAAGGTGAAGTGCTGGCCGTAGGCCCCGGCAAGAAGAACGACAAGGGCGAAATCAGCCCGATGGCTGTCAAAGTCGGCGACCGCGTATTGTTCGGCAAGTACAGCGGCCAGACCGTCAAGGTCGATGGCGACGAGTTGTTGGTCATGAAAGAAGATGACCTCTTCGCAGTCGTTGAAAAGTAATGTCATTGCGGGACAGGCCGAATGACTTGCGAAGCAACCAGTCGCTCTGTCCCCAACTAATTAGCAACTACCAATTCAATAGCTACTAGCGCTTTATTCATAAGGGCTAGAGGCCAATTTTTCTTAAATATTCTGGAGTCATTATCATGGCAGCAAAAGACGTAGTATTTGGCGGCGAAGCCCGCGCACGCATGGTTGAAGGCGTGAACATTCTGGCCAACGCGGTCAAAGTAACCTTGGGTCCCAAAGGCCGCAACGTGGTGCTGGAGCGCAGCTTTGGCGCCCCCACCGTGACCAAGGACGGCGTGTCCGTGGCCAAGGAAATCGAACTCAAAGACAAGCTGCAAAACATGGGCGCGCAGATGGTCAAGGAAGTCGCTTCCAAGACCTCTGACAACGCTGGCGACGGCACCACCACCGCCACCGTGCTGGCACAAGCCATCGTGCACGAAGGCATGAAGTACGTGACCGCAGGCATGAACCCGATGGACATCAAGCGCGGTATCGACAAGGCTGTGGAAGCCCTGATCGCCGAGCTGAAGAAAGCCAGCAAGCCCACCACCACCTCCAAAGAAATCGCCCAAGTGGGTTCTATTTCTGCCAACTCGGATGCCAGCATCGGTGAAATCATCGCCAATGCCATGGACAAGGTCGGCAAAGAAGGCGTGATCACCGTGGAAGACGGCAAGAGCCTGCAAAACGAACTCGACGTGGTCGAAGGCATGCAGTTTGACCGTGGCTACCTGTCACCCTACTTCATCAACAACCCTGAAAAGCAATCCGCCTTGCTGGACAACCCGTTTGTGCTGCTGTACGACAAAAAAATCAGCAACATTCGTGACTTGCTGCCCACGCTGGAACAAGTTGCCAAGAGCGGCCGTCCGTTGTTGATCATTGCTGAAGATGTCGAAGGCGAAGCCTTGGCTACTTTGGTGGTCAACACCATCCGTGGCATCCTGAAGGTGGTCGCTGTGAAGGCGCCTGGCTTTGGTGACCGTCGTAAGGCCATGCTCGAAGACATCGCCATCCTGACCGGTGGCAAGGTCATTGCTGAAGAAGTCGGCCTGACGCTGGAGAAAGTGCAACTGACCGACCTGGGTTCGGCCAAGCGCATCGAAGTGGGCAAAGAAAACACCATCATCATCGACGGTGCTGGCCCGGCTGCAGACATCGAAGCCCGCGTGAAACAAGTGCGCGTGCAAATCGAAGAAGCCACCAGCGACTATGACCGTGAAAAACTGCAAGAGCGCGTTGCCAAACTCGCGGGCGGTGTGGCCGTGATCAAGGTCGGTGCGGCGACCGAAGTCGAAATGAAAGAAAAGAAAGCCCGTGTGGAAGATGCATTGCACGCCACCCGCGCTGCCGTTGAAGAAGGCATTGTGGCTGGTGGTGGCGTGGCTTTGTTGCGTGCCAAGCAAGCCGTGGGCGACATCAAGGGTCTCAACGCTGACCAGGACGCTGGCATTAAGCTGGTGATGAAGGCTATTGAAGCCCCGTTGCGCGAAATCGTTTACAACGCCGGTGGCGAAGCCTCTGTGGTGGTGAATGCGGTGTTGGCTGGCAAGGGCAACTACGGCTTCAACGCTGCCAACGACACCTATGGCGACATGATCGACATGGGTATCCTGGATCCAACCAAAGTGACCCGCACCGCACTGCAAAACGCAGCCTCTGTGGCCTCTTTGATGTTGACCACCGAATGCATGGTGTCTGAGTCTCCCAAGGCTGAGTCTGCTGGCGGCATGGGCGGCGGCGACATGGGTGGCATGGGCGGTATGGGTGGCATGGGCGGCATGGGCATGTAATTGCCTGGTCCGGCCTGATGGTTTAGGCCCTCTGCAAAAAACCCCGCGAAGCGATTCGCGGGGTTTTTTTATTAATCAAACGGCATGCTGAACTGAAACATCAGCCCAGCCGTACCCAAAAAGTTGACTTGGGCGCTGTAACCCGGTTTGATCTCATACACCAAGGCAGGTATCGCTACGGGCGACAAACCCCTGAAATTAAGCGGCACTTTGCTTTCATAGGGTGCCCGGTAGCCGTAGAGCAGACCAGCGGTCCACTTGATCGACAACCCGGCCACGCCAAAGATATCCTTGTAGCTGTGCCCCCATGGGTACCAGTATGCGGTGGGCTGACCAAAGGAATTGGTAAAGAGCGCCAGGCCGTCGATGCTGGCGTCCGGGTGCTCGCGCTCCAGCCCGACCATGACCACCGGCTTGTGTTCCGGGTCCTGTGAGAAGTGATATGTCAGTGGACTGAACTGCCAGCGCAGTGCTTTGCCACTTGCCCAATCTTCCACGAACTGGGGTGCAGCCATGGCTGGCAAAGCCAGCTGCGCCACAAGCAACGCGGTGAACACTCGAAACATTTTTTTCATGGGCAAATCCAGGTTACGCAACATGACCGGGCAAACATTGGGGCGCTTGACGGCATGGCTCACGATGGTGCTGTTTTTGGCGCTGACCACCAACAGCTGCGCATGGCTGGGCAAGCAACAAGGGGGCGTCATTTACCGTGCGACACCATCAACCGATACCACCGATACCACCGCCACCATCCGACCATCAGGCGAAAATTGTATTTCCTGAACCTACCCACACAGGGTGCGCCAGCACGCATAACCCTGTGGTGGCTACCGAATTCCGAGGCACAGACACCGACGCGGCTGTACCTGCACGGCACGTTTCGCAACCTCGAAGGCAACCGACACAAGATCAAGGCGCTGCGCCAGGCAGGTCAACGTGCTGGCGTCGGACTACCGAGGCTGGGGCCAAAGCAGTGCCATCACGCTTCTGAAGAAACCATCGTGGCCGATGCCCGCCTGGCTTGGGCCGAGCTGGTGCGCCGCGAACCCAGGCCAACGCTGCGGGTGATCTATGGTCACTCCATGGGCAGCAGCGTGGCTGTCGATTTGGCCAGCGAGCTGCTTTATCCTAGTGAACCATCTCGGATGAAATCGTGCCTTTTCCAGTCTGGCGTTGTTGTTCGTCGTTGCCCTAGCTACGGCTATGTCGCCTCCTCTGGCCTAGCCAGTCTGGGAAATTCAGCAATTTCATTTTGTAACCGTTTTGATTCAAGAAAAATGCACAGCTGGGCGGCGCTCCGCCATCAGTCATTCCATAAGGCCAGCTGCGCGTGCAACTGTTGCGGCGACTCAAAGTGAAGACCCTGCCAACCCAGCGCCTGGGCGGCATACACGTTGCTTTTGAGGTCATCAATGAACAAGGTGTCGGCCGGGTTCAATGCGTAGCGCTGTTGCAGTGCCTGGTAAATGGCAGGGTCGGGCTTGATCAGCTGCACGTCGCCCGAAAACAGGCCGCCGTCAAAGCACTGTAAAAAGGCATGCCGGTCTTGCAGAAACCGGGCATAGGGCACCGGCATGTTCGACAGGAAATACAGCCCTTGAATGCCTTGTCCGTGATGACGGCGTGCATACAAGTCTTGCAGCAACGTCACCGTATCGGCGATGGGTGTCAACCGCTCGCCAATGCTGCACACCAGTTGACGCGTGGCCACCAGCGGCAGCGCCAACCGTGCGGCAATGCGTTCAATGACCTCATCCATGCCGAGCACGCCGCGGTCAAAGTCATGCCAGTCCGGGTGGCCAAACACCTGGTGCGACAGTGCCGCAGCCTCCTGTGGCGAGTGAATCCGCTCAGGAAACGTTTGCTGCAGCAGCACCCCGGGCTGCCAAGTGAACAGCACCGCACCGAAATCAAAAACGAGGTTCACGCCCGCAGCTGTGCCAGCAAGCCAGCGGTGGAGCCGTCCAGCCCGGCCAGATTGCCACTGAGCAAACGGGCCTCCACGTCTTTGGCCAGCACCTTGCCCAGTTCCACGCCCCACTGGTCAAAGCTGTTGATGCCCCACAGGCTGCCCGAGACAAACACCCGGTGTTCCTGCAAAGCAATCAGCGCGCCAAGCGTGGTGGGGTTCAATTCATCCAGCAGCAAAAACGTGCTGGGGCGGTTGCCGGTGAAGTGTTTGTGGCCACCTTCGTCTGCCTTGCCCTGCATCAGCGCTTGCGCCTGCGCCACGGCATTGGCCAGTAAAAGCGTGTGGTGCCCTTGCAGCGTGTGTTTGGGTTTTTTAACCGCTACAAACTCGACCGGCACCACGTCCGTGCCCTGGTGCAGCATCTGAAAATACGCGTGCTGGCCGTTGGTGCCGGGCTCGCCCCAGACCACCGGCGAGGTGGCAAACGGCAAGGCGTTGCCAGCGACATCCACCCGCTTGCCGTTGCTTTCCATCTCCAGTTGCTGCAGATAGGCCGGATAGCGTTTCAGGGCGGCGTGGTAAGGCGCGACCGAGCGGCTGGTGAAACCGTGGAAATTGCGGTACCACACATCCAGCAGCCCCAGGCGCACTGGCAGGTTGCGCGCCAGCGGCGCGCTGCGAAAGTGATCGTCCACGTCATGCGCACCGGCCAGAAACGCCTTGAAGCCCTCGCTTCCTATGGCAATCGCCAGCGGCAGGCCAATGGCCGACCAGACCGAATAACGGCCACCCACCCAATCCCAGAAACCAAAGGTGGTGCTGATGCCAAAGGCCTTGGCCGCCGCCACGTTGGTGGTGAGTGCCGCAAAGTGGCGCGCAATGTCTGTGCCGCCGTTGGCTTCAAACCATGACTTGGCGCTGTGCGCATTGGTCATGGTCTCAATCGTGGTAAAGGTCTTACTGGCTACCAGAAACAGCGTGCTGGCCGGCTTGACCTGGCGCAACACAGCGGCCAGTTCATGTCCGTCGACGTTGGAGACAAAGTGGAAACGTTTGCCCGGCGTGACAAATTCATTCAGCGCCAGCACCGCCATTTGCGGCCCCAAATCCGAGCCACCAATGCCAATGTTGACCACGTCGGTGATCGACGCGTCAAAGCGCACCGCTTGTGCGTAGGCCAGCATCGCATCCAGCGTGGCGTGCACTTGGGTCAGCTCAGTTGATATGTTTTTTATAGCTGCTGGCACTTGTTCTACCTGGGCTAGAGGCGGATTTCTTAACAACCAATGCAGCACCTGACGGCCTTCAGTGGTGTTAATCTGCGCCCCCGAAAACATCGCGTCCCGGTGCGCTTCGAGGCCGCTTTGCCGCGCCAGCTCCAGCAAAATACTTTCGGTTGCGGCATCGATGCGGTTCTTGGATAAATCGGCAAACACATGCGGCGCGCTTTGGCTGAAACGCTCGAACCGCTGCGGGTCAGCGGCAAAGGCGCTGCGCACGTCAAAGGCACGCCCGGATGCGTCAAAGGCAGCTTGCAATTGGCCCCAGGCGGGGGTGCGGTCACAACGAATTTGGGTCATGGGTGAATCTCCCTGCAAGTTATTCAAATGCTTGATGCGAAAAAAACCTCTGTAGGGTCGACTTCAGTCGACCATGACGGGTGTCAGGCCGCCAACAACAGCTGGTCTAACTTGCCAGCATCCACACAAAACGCGCGAATGCCTTCGGCCAGTTTTTCAGTGGCCATGGCATCCTGGTTGAGCGCAAAGCGAAAACCGGCTTCGTCATAGCTCAGGTGCTGCAAGTGCAGCAACTTGGCCGCCACTGCGTCCAGCGCGAGCGGCAGCGGTGCTTTGTTTGCGGCCAGCTGCGCCAGCAGTTCGGGACTGATGGTGAGCAAGTCGCAGCCGGCCAGCGCCGTGATCTGACCCGTGTTTCGAAAGCTCGCACCCATTACCTCGGTGGCAATACCGAATTTTTTGTAGTAGTTGAAAATTTGCGTGACCGACCTCACACCGGGGTCATTGGCACCGCTGTTATCGGCCTCCACCCACGCTTGCCCAGCAGATTTTTTGTACCAGTCGTAAATGCGCCCGACAAAAGGCGAAATCAGCTGCACTTTGGCTTGTCCACACGCCACCGCCTGACAGAACGAGAACAGCAGCGTCAGGTTGGTGTGAATGCCTTTGCGCTCCAGCTCGGCCGCCGCCTGAATGCCTTCCCAGGTAGCTGCCACCTTGATCAGTACCCGGTCAATGTGAATGCCCTGCGCCTGATAAAGCTCAATCAGACGCTCAGCCCGGGTCACGCTGGCGCTGGCATCAAAGCTCAAGCGCGCGTCCACTTCGGTGGAAACACGCCCGGGCACGATGGACAAAATCTCGCAGCCAAAGCGCACCAGCAGGCGGTCGGTCAGCTCATCCAGCGCACGGCCACGGTATTGCGCCACGGTGTCGTCGAGCAGCGTGCGGTACTCGGGCTTTTGCACCGCCTTGAGGATCAACGACGGGTTGGTGGTGGCATCCGTGGGCTGGAAGGCTTCAATTTGTTTAAAGTCTCCGGTGTCAGCGACCACCGTGGTGAATTGTTTGAGGGCATCGAGTTGGTTCATGGTGACATTATCAGGTGCTGACCAATAGCTCCTTGGTGGTGTGCGCTGCCAGGCTTGTCTCACTGCGCACGATCTGATTAAGGTCAGATTGGCGTTGCGCGCCGAGCAGCGCGGTCACTCGGTGCAACAGCGCCAACCGCTGGCGTAGTCGGCCATGCAGGTGGCGCATTGGCGAATCGTATTTTCTACTTCGATGTCCATAACACAGCAATGAACCCAAACAATCCATTTGGGCGTGAATGCATGGCGAGGTGAGTTGCGAGCCAGTTTGGCTGGCCGAGAGGCGTTCATAGCCGTAGCTATGGACAACGAACGGACGGGCAAAATGGCCGCAAATCAGGCCGCCAGACATCATGCAGGCACTAAGGGATTGTTTGGTTCATAGGTACTTACCAGTGCAGGTGAGCGGTCAACTGAGAAATCTAGGGTTAAGTACTTGTTCGCCCCGGACAAGCTTAACTTTCGCCAAAGCAATTTCTGCGGCGAATTCATTGCTGGACAGATAAGCAAACTCTTGCACCCGCGCCACACCAATTTTGTCGACCGGTTCGGCGGCCTGCGCTGGGTGGCACATCAACACCGACCCAGTAGGTGCGCAGGGCAACCAGCGTGCCATGAGAGCTGCGTAGCGTGCTGAGCCACCTTCAAAATCATAAATGCCAAACAGGCCTCTAGACCTTTTAATGCATGATTTAACAGCTATTGATTCAAGAGCATTTGCCCCCATCCAGGCGATCACCAAACTTTTCAAATTATTCAGACCAGGCGGCGCACGCGAGATGCGCAGGTAGGGTGGTGCGACTTGTGTGCCATAGCGCTGTTGCAGTAAGGCCACCAACGCCTGGCGGATGCCTGCGAACTGTTGCACATGCTGGTGACCATCGACAAAATCCGGCGGCGCTTTCCAACGCGCCTCAAACAAATCCAGTTGGCGCTCAATCACGCCACGGGTCAGGGTCACGTCAAACCCGCCCAGTAGCGCGCGGCGCATGGCCTGACCCAGCGACAGGCCATGGCCTGCGGCCACGGCAAAGTCACTCGTCCAGTCCAGGTGCAAGCCCACATCGATCTGGCCACGCAGCTCGTGCAGCAGCGCCACGTCTTGCGCCCATCGGGGTGACAGCACCATGGCACTGGTGGCGCTGATGCGCCCCATGCGCGCCAGTTTGGCAATGCCCAGCGAAGCACTTTGGTGGACGGCAAAGTCGTCAGCGCAGACAATCACGCCTGTGAAGCTTGACATGCCAGGAAAAACAGCAGCAGTTGTCATGACCCGGTGTCTAAAAGTGAAACCACCGCGTGGGCACAGGCCGCAGCAACCGGATCAAACACCAAAGCCTGCCTGGGCATACTGCTGCTTGAGGTAATCGACCCACAGCCGCACGCGCACCGGCAGGTGCTTGCGTTGGGGAAAAACGGCGTAAATGCCATTGGGCGGCGCGGCAAAGTCTTCCAGCACCGGCACCAGCGCACCCGAGGCAATCTCGGCCTGCACCTCCCAGGTGCTGCGCCAGGCGATGCCATAGCCAGCCACGCACCAATCAAACAAGACTTCACCATCAGAGCAACTCAGTGGCCCACCAGGCTTGAGGTGCACCAGTTCTGCTGCACCGTCTTTGGGCAGCAGGAAGGCCCAGCCCCTGGCCTGCGATGCGTCGCTGGTCAGCGTCAGACAGTCAAAGCGCGTCAGGTCATGCGGATGGCGCGGCGTGCCGTGCTGGCGCAAATACTTCGGGGCGGCCACGCACAGGCGGCGGTTGTCGGCCAGGCGTGCGCTCACCAACGACGAGTCGGGCATTTCACCCACGCGCACCGCGCAGTCAAAACCCTCCGCCGCCAAGTCCACCACCCGGTCGCTCAGGTTGAGCGCAATCGTCACGTCAGTGTGCAACTCACGAAAGCGCGGCACCAGCGGAGCCACGTGGCGGCGACCAAAACCGGCCGGTGCAGACAGGCTTAAATGACCGCGGGCCGCGACACCACCGGCCGACACCGCAGCTTCGGCGTTGGCGATTTCGCCCAGCAGGCGCTGGCAGTCTTCCAGAAAAGCGCTGCCTTCAGGCGTGAGCGTGACGCGCCGCGTGGTGCGCAGCAGCAGCTTGACGCCCAGACGCTCTTCCAGCGCGTCGATGCGCCGCCCGATGATGGCCGGGGCCACGCCCTCAGCTTTGGCAGCGGCGCTCAGGCCACCACGCGCAGCCACGGCGCAGAAGGTTTCGAGTTGCTTGAGTTTGCTCATGGATTGGTGACGATGTTACCAACCCTTTTTTCAGCTGCTTTTCTTATCGCCCCCTAGTTTCAACACCAGTTCGAGCCGGTTGACCACACCGTGAAACGCCAGCACCGACGAAACGTACTCTTTGACCGTGTGGTCTGACAGCGCCAGTTCGCGCGCGATGAGCTTGTTGGGCGTACCGCGCAACAACAGCTCTTGCACCTGTCGCAACCGCGGCGACAGGCCACGCACGCCAGCGGGCGTCGTTGGCCTTTCACGCATGGCTTCGGCCAGTGCTGGAGGTACATAAAACTCACCCGCCAAAACACGCGCAAACCCCTCCAGCACCAACGCGGGGTCAGCTGTTTTGGGGATGAACCCGCGCGCACCCGCCGCCAGGGCAGTGCGGATCAGGTGGTGCCCTGGTTCAGCCGAGATCAGCACACAGCGGTCGATCCAGTGGGAATCACATAGGCTCTTGAATAACTGGTGCGTTGGATCGTCGGGCAAATTGATGTCGAGAAAAATCCAGTTGGGTGCGGGCAATCGCTGCAGTGCTGCGTGTGCCTGCGCCGCCGAATAGGCGCTTTGAACCTGCGCACCGTTTTGTGTCGCGGTCAGTAACGCGGCCAGTCCTTGGCAGGTCAGCGGATGGTCATCAACGATCAGGATGTTCATGACGATCGGTTCTCGCTGCGACGCTCAAGCAAGGTGGTCAAAAGGGACATCAGTGCACCCGCGTCAACCGGCTTGGACAGCAACAGAAAACCGGCGTCTTCGGCATCCTGCTGCACGCTTTGCACCATCTCACCTGAGAGCAGCACGCCGACAACGCGGGCGTAGCGTTGCTGTAGAGCCTCAAGAACAGCAATGCCATTCATGGGTCCCGGCAGCCGAAAGTCGCACAGCACGCACTCAGGCTCCCAGCCTGGCGGGCAGGCGTCAAAGGCAGTCAAATCGCCCCGGGTTGCCGTGCGCAGATCAAGCCCCCAGCCAGACAACAAGGCTAGCATGGCAGCCATCACCATGGCATCGTCGTCGATCAGCAAGACCCGCCGCCCGACCAGCCACGAAGCTGGCCGGGCCTCTTGTACCGGGGTCGTCAGCGCCGATGCACCGGACTCATGACGACTGCCTTGGAGGGTGAACACACCGCCGGGCAATGTGACCCTGAAGCGCGTCCCCCGACCCGGCACTGAGCGCACCGTAACGGTCAGCCCCAACAACTCGGTAGCGCGTTTGACAATGGCCAACCCCAGCCCCAAGCCTTTGCTGCGGTCACGCTCGCGGTTATCTATCTGCACGTAGGGGTCAAAAATACGGGCCTGATCTGTCTGCGGGATGCCAATGCCGGTGTCCCACACCTCAAGCCAAAGGCCAGCACTTCCGTGTGCATGTCGCAAAGCCAGCAACACGCCACCGCGCGGCGTGTAGCGCAATGCATTGCCGAGGAGGTTGCCAAGCACCCTGCCGAGCAAAACCTGATCCGTATGAGCAACCGCGTTGCCAACCCCAGAAGCAACAAAACTGCGCAAGGCCAGGCCGACGGCTTGAGCTTGTGGCTGGGCTCGCTCCAGAGCCAACTTTAGCCAAGGTACCAGCCTGAAGTCGACCAGTTGGACTTTTTCACTGCCGCTCTCCAGTCGCGACAACTCCATCAGCGAATTGAACAAACTGTTAATGGCATGCCCCGCCTGCGCAATCTGTTGCATCAACGGGTGCGTCGACGCGGCAGGCACCTGTTGACGGTAAGCCTCCACCAGCAGCAGCAAGGCATGGACGGGTTGGCGCAAGTCGTGGCTGGCAGCGGCAAGAAACTCGGACTTGTCACGGTTGGCTTTTTCGGCACGGCTGGCAATTTCGGCATTTCTTTGCGCCAGTTGTTCATTCGCCAAGCGCAGTTCAATCGATTCAATCAAGGTCAAATGCGCATTGCGCGCGACCCAGGCCATGACAGACAAATAGAGCAAACACATGCCCGATGCCGCCCAGGCATGGTCACCAAATGCCGCCGGAAGTTGTGACAACAACAGCAAACTTGCCAGTGTGACGCTGACCACAAAGCCGCGCAAATCATGCGCGTTGCTTACCGCCGAATAAGCCAGCGCGCCGGCAAAGGCGGTCATCACCATCAGGTTGTTGAGCTGGGCGTCAGGCACAAACAGAAAGCCGATACTGCCCCAGCCCAAGCCAGGCCAAGTCACCATAAACAGGTGCATCCGCTTCCACTGCACCAAATCCTGCGCGTTGATCGTGGTCATGGCAGCGCGCTGGCGGAACAGCCAGAAACCCAGTCCAAACACCAACGCCAAAGCCAACATCCAGCCCAGCCAGGCCAACACCCGGGCGTGGGGCGCGGCAATCCAGGCGCCGGCCGCCACCAGAAACGACAAGCTGACATGCCCCACGATATGCGCCCGCAGGTTGCGATAGCCGAGCAAGAAGAGATCACGCTCAACGGCGGGTGCGTAGGTTGGGAATAGTGTCAGCGTGCTCAATGTCGACCCTGAATTTGGTTCAAGGTCAAGTATCCATGAATCGCCTTACCGATCGCTACCCCCCCATCGGTGGGGATGACTTCCACGGTGTGCCCTTTTAATATTTGCAACGGCAAAGCTGTTTATGGCTGTTGCTGGCTTAAACCCAAATCCGACCTCCATCAACCTTCTTTCATCACCTTTAAATCATGAAACTTTCATACTTTTCATTGCCCCTAGGCGCACTGGCGACGGCTTGCCTTCTTTCTGCCTGCGGCGGTTCTGACACTGCCCCCACACCACCCGTTGCCACACTGTCAGGCACAGCAGCCGTGGGTCTACCCATCGTCGGCGGCGACATCAACATCACTTGCGCAGGAGGTTCGCCAATCAACCAAACAAAGCTTACCGACACTAACGGCGCATGGCGTGTGACCCTTTCGGGGCAAACGCTACCCTGTGCAGTTCGGGTGAGTGGTGGGAATATAGGCAGCGCGACCGGCACCGCCAACAACACCAACTATCACTCCATTGCCATGACGCTGGGCACGGTGAACATTACCCCCCTGACCGACCTGGTTGTCGCCAACCTGGCTGGCAAAGATCCAGCCACCTGGTTTAGCGCCCCTACCTTGCCAGCTCTAAAAACCGCTGATATTGACACAGCACTGAACAACATTAAATCTGCTTGGGGCTTGTCGACAGCTTTGGGAACCAAGAATCCGATCACCACCGCCTTTACCGCCCAAAGCACCGATCCGTTGGACAAGGTGTTGGAAGCACTTGCAGCTGCAAGGACTGCGGCGGGTTTGGCCAATCACGGCGACCTATTTCCTTTTGTGACCAGCGTCACCATCACAGCACCCAACGGTTTTGACTTTGCCGCCAAGTTCACTGCGCTTACTGGCACTGGCACTGGCACTGGCACTGGCACTGGCACTGGCACTGGCACTGGCACTGGCACTGGCACTGGCACTGGCACTGGCACTGGCACTGGCACTGGCACTGGCACTGGCACTGGCACTGGCACTGGCGGTGCGACAGGCGGCACGTCGAATCTCACCGTTTCGGTGACGGTCAGCGGGGTGACATCCAACATCACAGTCGCCAATGTTCCCAAGCCGGCCAATGAATCAGAATTCTGTGGTGCCCTTCAAAACGACGCTACGTTCTCTTCCATCGGCGCAAGTGGTGGCGGCACGCTGACCATCAACAGTTGCTCGTTTTCGGGCAACGTGGGCAACATCAGCGCAACATTGACCATCGTCACACCCGTCAGCGCGACCATTCCCTACAAGGTGACTTACACCTATAACTGATGTGATCGATCCATCGCTGTCACAGCATCAAAGGGGGCTATGCCCCCTTTGTTATTGATCACATCCTCGGAGGCACGGATGGTTTCACCGAACAGCACGTTGCTGGCGCAAACTGTTGATGGACTCGCCGTCCATTCCCAGTTCGCCCAACAACGCATCCGTATGCGCCCCCAACACCGGCGGGCTCAGGCGAACCCCCAGGCGTTGCCCGTCCATGGTGAAGGGGAACAGCGTGGCTTTGCTGGTCTCACCCGCATGGGGGCCGTCGGGCAGCGTCATGTCGGCCAGGCCGCCGGTGGCGAGCAGGTGCTCGTCGTCAAATAATTCCTCAGGTTTGCGGATCGGCGCGTAGGGCAGTTTGTTGGCCTCCATCAAGGCGCTCAATTCTGCGGTGCTGTAACGCGCCAGGCGTTCACGCAAAATGGGCAGCAAGGTGAGGCGCTCGCGCACGCGGTCGTTGTTACTGGCGTAACGCACATCACTTTTCAGGTCAGCAAAACCAAACACGTCGCAAAACGTCGTCCACTGCGCGTCACTTACGGCCGAGATAAAAATTTGTTCACCATCGCCCGCTGTGAAGACGTCATACACCCCCCAGGGCGAGATACGCGCCGGCATGGGTGCCGCAGGCTGGCCGGTCATGGCGTACTGCAGCATGTGCTGGCCGACCAGAAACACGTTGTTCTCGAACAGCGCGCTTTGCACCTCCTGGCCACGGCCGGTGATGCCGCGCTGAATCAACGCGCCCAGTGCACCAATGGCGCCAAACATGCCCCCCATGATGTCGTTGACGCTGGTGCCCGCACGCAACGGGTCACCGGGGCGGCCGGTCATGTAGGCCAGGCCACCCATCATCTGCACCACCTCGTCGAGCGCGGTGCGGTGCTCGTAGGGGCCAGGCAAAAAACCTTTGTGGCTGACGTAGATGAGCTTCGGGTTTTGCTTGGACAGCGCCGCGTAGTCCAGGCCATATTTGGCCATGGTGTCGGGCTTGAAGTTTTCCAGCACCACGTCGGCACGCAAGGCCAGCTTGCGTGCCACGGCGGCACCGTCGGGCTGGTGCAGGTCAATGGCGATGCTTTTCTTGTTGCGGTTGAACATGGGGAAAAACCCGGCACCCGCGCCCAGCAAATGGCGCGTGCGGTCGCCCTCAATGGGCTCCACCTTGATCACCTCGGCGCCCATGTCGGCCAGCACCATGCCGCAGGTGGGGCCCATGACCATGTGGGTAAATTCGACCACGCGCAGACCCTCCAGCGGCAGGCGGTGGCTGAGCGTGGTCGGTCTTGGGTTCATGTGTAAAGCGCGTTCCAGGAGACCTGCAGCGGTCTATTGAATCAGCTGATGGCCGACTCAAACGCGTCGATGATGCGGCGAATCGGAGCCTGGTTGAGCTTTAACGCCGCCTGGTTCACCACCAGACGCGAGCTGATGTCCATGATGTGTTCGACCTCGACCAGGTGGTTGGCCTTGAGTGTGTTGCCGGTGGAAACCAGATCAACAATGGCATCGGCCATGCCCACCAGAGGGGCCAGTTCCATGCTGCCGTAGAGCTTGATCAAGTCCACATGCACGCCTTTGCTGGCGAAAAATTCGCGTGAAATTTCCACGTATTTGGTGGCCACGGTCAGGCGCGAGCCTTTTTTGACGGCGCTGGCGTAATCAAAGTCCGAGCGCACCGCCACGCTGATGCGGCACTTGGCAATTTGCAGATCCAGCGGCTGGTAAAGGCCCTGGCTGCCGTGCTCCAGCAGCGTGTCTTTGCCGGTGATGCCCATGTCGGCTCCACCGTACTGCACATAGGTGGGCACGTCGGTGGCGCGCACCACCAGCACACGCACGTTCGGCTGGTTGGTGCTCAGAATAAGTTTGCGGGAGGTTTCAGGGTCTTCCAGCACCTCGATGCCCGCAGCCTTGAGCAGCGGCAGGGTTTCTTCAAAGATGCGTCCCTTGGACAATGCAATAGTGATCATTTTGGCCTCTAGCCCTTATAAATTATGCGCTAACAGCTATAAAAGTAATAGCAAAAAGCTCTCAAGCGCAGCTACTTCACCCGCTCGATGTGGGCCCCAAGCGCACGCAGCTTGGTTTCCATCTGGTCGTAGCCCCGGTCCAGATGGTAAATGCGGTCGATCAAGGTATCGCCCTCGGCCACCAAGCCAGCAATCACCAGGCTGGCCGACGCACGCAAGTCGGTGGCCATAACCGTTGCACCGGAGAGCCGCGCCACGCCTTCCACCAGCGATACCTTGCCGTCGATCTGGATGTTGGCTCCCAGGCGAACCAGCTCGTTGACGTGCATGAAACGGTTCTCAAAAATTGTCTCGGTCACCATGGCCGTGCCCTGCGCCACCGCGTTGAGCGCCATGAACTGGGCCTGCATGTCGGTGGGGAAACCCGGGTATTCGGTGGTGCGAAAACTCTGCGCCTTGAGCTGCGCCGCACCGGCTGATTGAACACGCATACCGTCTTCCACCTTGCTGACGGTGACACCGGCATCGCGCAGCTTCTCGACCACCGCTTCCAGGTGGTCAATGCGCGCGTGGCGCACCAGCACGTCGCCACCGGTCGCTGCCACAGCGCATAAAAATGTGCCCGCCTCAATGCGGTCGGCCACCACCTGATGCGTGCAGCCGTGCAGCCGGTCTACACCCTGGATGCGGATGCGGCTGCTGCCGTGGCCTTCAATGCGCGCGCCCATGCTGATCAGCATCTCTGCCAGGTCAGGAATCTCAGGTTCTTGCGCGGCGTTTTCCAGAATGGTTTCACCTTCAGCCAGGGTGGCAGCCATTAACAAGTTTTCTGTGCCGGTAACGGTCACCATGTCGGTGGCAATGCGCGCCCCTTGCAGACGACTGCGCCCGGCGGGCAGCTTGGCCACCATGTAGCCGTGCTCGACCACCATCTCGGCTCCCATCGCCGTCAGGCCTTTGATGTGCTGGTCTACTGGTCGTGACCCAATGGCGCAGCCCCCAGGCAGCGACACCTTAGCATGGCCAAAACGCGCCAGCAACGGGCCCAGCGCCAGCACCGACGCGCGCATGGTTTTAACCAGTACGTAGGGAGCTTCAGGTGTCAGGCTGGCAGGTGCACACAGGCTGATGCCACCACGTTCGCCGTGGGTTTGAGTTTGCACCCCCATGTGATCAAGCAGTTTGCGCATAGTGGCCACATCTTGAAGCCGGGGCACGTTGATCAGATTGACAGGCTCATCCGTGAGCAGAGCCGCACACATCTCTGGCAAGGTGGCATTTTTGGCACCAGAAATCGACACCGTGCCATGCAGCTGACGGCCACCGCTAATCAATAATTTATCCATGCTTCAAACCGCTTGTGTGGCCCATTCGGCCGGGGTGAAAGCTTTAATCGACAAGGCATGAATCTGGTCGGTTTTCATCTTGTCGCCCAAGGTCGCATAGACCCGCTGATGGCGCGCAATGGCTCGCTTGCCCTCAAATTCCGCCGACACAATGGTAGTAAACCAATGACGGCCATCGCCTTCAAGCGTGATGTATTCACAGTTCAGGTGGGACTGAATAAGTTGTTTGATTTGATCGGCATTCATGATATTTTGCGGGTCAGACCTTCAGCTCTGACCCCAACTGATTAAATTTGGTGCCATTGGGGTTTGGTGCTGATGGCTACAGTTTAAATTGCTCAACGACTCAGGTACGGATTTTGTACCCCATGCGCAGCAGCCCATAAGCCCACCCCACAACGCCCAGAGTGACACCAGCCACCACCACCAGACTCAGCCAGGGCGAGAGGTCGCTGGCACCAAAAAAACCATAGCGAAAGCCGTCGATCATATAAAAAAACGGATTGAGATGGCTCACGGTCTGCCAAAACGGCGGCAGCGAATGGATCGAGTAGAACACGCCGCTCAAGAACGTCATGGGCATCACGACAAAATTCTGGAACGCGGCCAGTTGGTCGAATTTTTCTGACCACAAGCCCGCCACCACACCCAGCGCACCCATCAGTGTCGCACCCAACAGGGCAAACGCTATCGCCCATAGCGGCTGCGCCAGCGGCGGCACGGCAAAAATCAGCGAGACCGCCAGCACGCCAAGACCCACCACCAGGCCGCGCAGCACCGCCGCGCCAACATAGGCGACAAACCAGTGCCAGGGCGACAAGGGGGTGAGCAACAAAAACACCATGTTGCCCATGACCTTGCTGGCAATCAGCGACGACGAACTGTTGGCAAACGCGTTTTGCAGCAGGCTCATCATCGCCAGCCCGGGCACCAGAAAGGCCGTGTAGCTAACGTTGTCGTAGACCAAGACGCGCGACTCCAGTGCCTGACCAAACACCAGCAGGTAGAGCACGGCGGTGAGCACCGGCCCGGTGATGGTTTGTGCGGCAACCCGCCAAAAGCGCATCACCTCCTTGTAAAACAGCATCTGCCAGCCGGTCATGGCACGCCCCGCATGTCGCGCCCGGCGCGCTGCATCACTTGTAAAAACACGTCTTCCAGGTCGGGGCGGCGAATTTCGATGTCGTGCACGGACAAACCCGCTGCGCGCAACTGCGCCAGGTAGTGCTCAATGGTCAGCGCGTCTTTGGCAGGCAGCTGCACCACACGCCCGGTGACACGCGCCAGCGCTTGCAGTGACGGCGGCAACTCGCCCTCAACCGCGCAGCGCAACACGTTACCCGAAGCGGAACTCAGCAGCGCGCTGGTGCTGTCGAGCGCCACCACCTTGCCAGCCTTGAGCATGGCGATGCGGCCGCACAGCGCCTCGGCCTCTTCCAGGTAATGGGTAGTGAGCAGCACCGTGTGGCCCTGTTTGTTGAGTTTGGCAATGAATGCCCACAGCGTCTGGCGCAACTCGACATCCACCCCGGCGGTCGGCTCATCCAACACGATCACCGGCGGCTTGTGCACCAAGGCCAGGGCTACCAGCACCCGGCGCTTCATGCCGCCCGAGAGCGCGCGCATGTTGACGTTGGCTTTGTCGGCCAGACCCAAACTGCCCAGCAGTTCGTCGATCCAGGCATCGTTGTGGCGCACGCCAAAGTAGCCCGACTGAAACACCAACGCCTCGCGCACGTTGAAAAAAGGGTCAAACACCAGCTCTTGCGGCACCACGCCAAGCGCATGACGGGCCGCGGCAAAGTCGGTCTGTACATCGTGCCCCATGACGCAGGCGTGCCCGGTGGTGGCCTTGGTCAACCCAGCCAGAATCGTGATCAACGTGGTTTTACCGGCACCGTTGGGGCCCAGCAGGCCAAAAAATTCACCCGCAGCCACATCCAGACTGACGCTATCGAGCGCCAGAAAGGCTTGGCCATGAGAACTGCTGGGGGATGGATAGGCTTTGGAAACCGACTGGAAAGAAATGGCAGGCATGAAGCCGCTATTTTACCGGAGGGCTCGCCACGGCAACGGGTTCAACCGAGATGCCCGACGCAATACCCAGCACGTCAGCCACCCCGTAGAGGTGAGCCAGCGCCGCCAGGCGTGGCGGCAAACCCTGCAAACGCATTGATTTTCCCAGCGCCTGCGCCCGCCGACGCAATTCCAACAACACCGCCAATGCGGTTGAATCAAATTGTTGCAGCGGCGAGACATCAACAACCACTGGCACGCGTTCTTGCGCAAGCGCTGCCGTCAGCTGAACTAACTGGGCTGTTGCAACGCTTTGCGTCAAGGTCTGCGTCAAGATCAACATGCTTAGCCTTTGGCCGATTTTTCGTTGGCAACCGCATTGGCTTTGTTGCGTTCGCTCAGTGTGGCAATCAGGCCGTCGATGCCTTTGGCGTTGATTTCCTGTGAAAACTGGCTACGGTAGGTATCGACCAGCCAAACACCCAGCACATTGAGGTTATAGATCTTCCAGCCCGCGCCCACCCCTGGCGTTTTTTCCAGGCGATAGTCAAGCTGCACGGGGTCACCCCGACCCTTGATCAAAGTGCGAACGACAACTTCCTTGTCTTCAGGTGACGAACGCATGGGTCGGACTTCAAAAGTCAGATTCTTGGCCTGCCCCATGGCCCCGGCGTAGGTGCGCACCAGTAATATCTTGAATTCAGCTTCCAGCCGTGCGCGCTGCTCAGGTGTCGCCTGCCGCCAGCCTGGCCCCACCGCTGACGCGGTCATGCGCTGAAAATTGAGGTGGGGCATGACCTTTTGGTCAAGCAAGACCATGATGCGGTTCACATCACCGGCTTGCACTGCTGTGTCGGCATTGATTATGTCCAGCGCTTCCTGGCTCAGGCGCTTGATCAGGGCATCTGGCGCTTCGTCAGCGGCCAATGCAGACCCACTCAACAGGCTGCCAACCAGCGCACTGGCAGACAAACCCAATATCAAAATTCTTCTGTTCATCGTCATACTCCTGCGGTATTACTTCGTAAAGTCTTCATCTGGTGTGTCGGCTGGCAACGCTTCGTCAGGCGGGTCGCCGTCGTAAACCAAGCTGCGACGACGTTGCAAAAAGGCATCGCGCGTGAAGGTATAGGGGTCTAGCGCCACCTCATCAAGCATCTTGCTGGCGTCCAACAAGCGCGAGCGGCGATTGACCAGGTCAAGAGCGATTGCCGAATTGCGTGCCGCCACGTCATTCACGTTGGTCAACAAATTACCCTGCGTGTCCACCGGTAACGCTGCCGTGTCACGCAAGGTTGACGGCCCCAGCAGTGGCAATACCAGATACGGACCGGTGCCAACGCCCCAATAGCCCAGGGTTTGACCAAAATCTTCGGTATGGCGCTCAATGCGCATCTCTGTTGCTATGTCGAGCAATCCAACCAAGCCAAAAGTTGTATTGACACCAAAGCGCAGGAAACTTTCAACCGTTTCACGCGGTTTGAATTGCAGCGCATTATTGACACCCGACCAGGCATCCTGCAGATTGGCAAAAAAGTTGGTGACACCAGTACGCACGGGTTGCGGCAAGACATCCCGGTAAGCGGTGGCAACTGGCTTGACCAGCGCGCGATCAACCGCGTCGTTGAAGCTGTAGACACCGCGGTTGAAAGGCTCCGCCGGATCACGCGGGTTGGCGTTGGGACCCGTGGCACAGGCTGTGGTGAGCAACAGCATGACGCACACGACACTGAGTTGGGCGCAATACAGTACTTTCCCCTGAATCAAATTTTTGTTGGCCATGATTCTTACTTGTTTGAATTTGATGACGGTGCAGTGTTGGCTGCTTTGCTGAACAAAAATTGACTGATGAGATTTTCCAACACAATCGCCGACTGGGTGCTTGATACCACATCGCCTGCGGCCAGATTGTTCTCATCAGCGCCTGCTTCTATGCCCAGATACTGGTCACCCAACAGGCCGCTGGTGAGGATTTTGAGTGAGCTGTCTTTTGGAAAAACATAACGCTTTTCAAGCGCCAGCGTGACCTTTGCACGAAACGACTTGTCATCAAAGGCAATGCTATCGACCCGCCCGACGACCACCCCGGCGCTCTTGACGGCCGCTTTGGGCTTGAGGCCTCCAATGTTGTCGAATTTGGCGATCACGGGATAGGTTTTTTGAAAACTCAGCGTCAACAAATTGGCTGACTGCAGTGCCATGAACAAAATTGCGACTGCACCAACCAGCACAAACATACCTACCCACACATCATATTTTGAACGTTGCATTGAACCCCTTTCTGGCTACTACCTTGGCAGCGCACCATGACAACTTAGTCTCTTGAACACCTAAAAACCTTACGAATGATCAGCCCGCAGCGCAGCGATTTGACTTCAAAGCGTAAACATCATAGCGGTCATAACAAAGTCCAGCGCCAGCACGGTCAGCGACGCCATCACCACCGTACGCGTGGTAGCTTTGGCTACCCCCTCAGGCGTGGCATGGGCGTTGTAACCTTGCAGCAGCGCGATGAATGTCACCGCTATTCCAAACACAAAACTCTTGATCACGCCGTTACCCATATCCTTGAATACGTCAACCCCACTTTGTATCTGGCTCCAGAACGCGCCGCCATCAACACCGATCATCAGCACCCCCACCACCCAGCCACCAATGATGCCCATGGCGCTGAACACCGCCGCCAGCATGGGCATGGTGAACACGCCAGCCCAGAAACGCGGTGCCAGCACCCGCTCGATCGGGTCGACGGCCATCATCTCCATCACGCTGATCTGCTCACCCGCTTTCATTAAGCCGATCTCTGCGGTGAGTGCCGTGCCTGCGCGTCCGGCAAACAACAAGGCAGTGACCACCGGCCCGAGTTCACGCATGAGGCTCAAGGACACCATCAGCCCCAGCGCCTCGGCCGAGCCATAGCGTTGCAAAATGTAATAGCCCTGCAAACTCAGCACAAAACCCACAAACAGGCCCGAAATGCCAATGATGACCAGCGAATAATTGCCCAGAAAGTGAACCTGATCTCGCACCAGGACATTGCGTCTGAAAGCATAGCCCAGCGTGGCACACAAGCGCAGAAACAGGCGCGCTGCGTAACCTGCGGCATCAAGCTGACATCGAACGGTGTAGCCGATCTCTCGGGGGTGAAAACCACTCATGGCGTCACCTCCAGGCCAAAATCCTGTGCCACCGTCGGTCCGGGGTAATGGAAATGCACCGGTCCGTCGGGCAAGGCGTTAACGTACTGATAGACCAGCGGATCGGTGCTGTGGCGCACCTCGTCGGGCGTACCCTGCGTGGCGATCTTGCCGTTGGCCAAAATGATGACCTGGTCAGCGATGGCAAAAGTCTGCTCCAGATCGTGCGAGACAAAAATACTGGTCAGCCCCATGGTGTCGTTCAATTCGCGAATCAAACGCGCGGCCGTGCCCAGCGAGATCGGGTCTAGACCGGCGAAGGGTTCGTCGTACATCACCAACTCAGGATCCAGCGCAATGGCACGCGCCAACGCCACACGGCGCGCCATGCCGCCGCTCAAATCACTGGGCATCAGAGAACGGGCACCGCGCAATCCCACCGCGTTGAGCTTCATCAGCACCACATCGCGAATCAGCGCCTCGGGCAAATCAGTGTGCTCGCGCAGCGGGAACGCCACGTTCTCGAACACGTCAAGGTCGGCAAACAAGGCGCCAAACTGGAACAACATACCCATGCGCCGACGAACGGTGTACAGCTCGGGCTGCGTCATCGGCGTCACGTCCTGACCATCAAACAGCATCTGGCCTTGTTGTGCCTTGATCTGGCCACCAATGAGTCGCAGGATCGTTGTTTTGCCACCACCAGAGGCGCCCATGAGCGCGGTGACCTTGCCGCGCGGGATCGTCAGGTTGATGCCGTCCAGAATGACGCGCGCATCATAACCAAAGCTCAGGTGCTGCAATTGAACAAGGGTGGTGGATGAGTTTGATGGATTCATAAATAGAAAGACCGGGGTAACCCGGCCTCTCAATGATACGTGAGAAAAAAATATTAACGTGGCAGGTCGCTAAATCCCATCAAAAACTCGTCCACCGCACGCGCGGCCTGGCGACCTTCGCGGATGGCCCAGACCACCAGGCTTTGGCCGCGGCGCATGTCGCCTGCGGCAAACACCCGGGCGACGTTGGTGGCGTAGCCGCCGGTGAAGTCGGTGCTGGCTTTGGCATTGCCACGTGCATCTTTGTCCACGCCAAAGGCATCCAGCACGGTGGCCACTGGGTTGACAAAACCCATGGCCAACAGCACCAGGTCGGCTTGGTAGGTTTTTTCGGTCCCGGGGATTTCAACCATCTTTCCGTCTTTGAGCTCAATGTGCACCGTTTGCAAGCCCGTCAGCTTGCCTTTTTCGCCCACGAAAGCCTTGGTGGAAATGGCAAATTCGCGCTGGCAACCTTCTTCGTGGCTGGAACTGGTGCGCAGCTTCATGGGCCAGTAAGGCCAGGTGAGCGGCCGATTTTCTTCTGCGGGCGGCTGCGGCATGACCTCAAACTGGGTCACGCTGACCGCGCCGTGGCGGTTGCTGGTACCTACGCAATCCGAGCCGGTGTCACCGCCACCAATCACGATAACGTGCTTACCTTCGGCACGCAGTTGTCCTTTGAGCTTGTCGCCGGCGTTGACCTTGTTTTGCTGTGGCAAAAATTCCATAGCAAAGTGAATGCCATCCAGGTCGCGCCCGGGCACTGGCAAATCTCGGCTTTGCTCAGACCCACCGGTGAGCAGCACGGCATCAAAGTCTTTTTGCAATTGCTCGGCAGACAGGGTTTCTTTGGCCCAGTTGGTCACCTTGCTGCCCTTGGGCATGACCCCTACCAGCACGCCGGTGCGAATCGTCACGCCCTCGGCCTTGAGTTGCTCAACCCGGCGGTCAATATGGGTTTTTTCCATCTTGAAGTCGGGAATGCCGTAGCGCAGCAAGCCACCAATACGGTCGTTTTTCTCAAACAAGGTCACGTCATGCCCCACCCGCGCCAGTTGTTGTGCTGCCGCCAAGCCCGCCGGACCAGAACCCACCACAGCCACTTTTTTACCCGTCTTGACTTTTGCGGGCTGCGGCTTGACCCAGCCGTTTTCCCAGGCGCGGTCAATGATGGCGTGCTCAATGCTCTTGATGCCCACTGGCAACTGGTTCACGTTCAGGGTGCAAGCTGCCTCACACGGAGCCGGACAGATGCGCCCGGTGAACTCAGGGAAGTTGTTGGTACTGTGCAGCACATCGATGGCTTCTTTCCAGTCGTTGTGATAGACCAAGTCATTGAAATCTGGAATGATGTTGTTAACCGGGCAGCCGTTGTTGCAAAACGGGGTGCCACAGTCCATGCAACGTGCCGCCTGCACAGTCGCAGCCTTGTCGTCCAGACCAATGACAAACTCTTTGTAATTTTTCAAGCGCTCGGGCACGGGCTTGTAGCCCTCTTCGACGCGCTCATACTCCATGAAACCGGTTACTTTTCCCATGATGCTGTTTCCTTGTTGATTGCCAGTGCCGTTTGATCAGACCGCAGCAGGTTTCTTGCTTGCTTCTTTTTTTATAGCTGCCTGCGCACGTTCCACCTGGGCTACAGCCTCTTTTTTCGTATGAAGTTCGCCCAAGGCGCGCTTGTACTCGTTGGGGAACACTTTGACAAATTTGGCCCGTGCGGTGTCCCAGTTGTCGAGCAACTCGCGGGCGCGGCGGCTACCAGTCCAGCGGTTGTGGTCTTCCAGCAATTTTTTCAGCTGCGCCTCGTCACTTTGACCGCGGTGCCACAGACTTTCTTTCACCGCTTCTTTTTGCTCGGCTGTGGTCAGCACTTTCTCGAGCGACACCATGGCGGTGTTGCAGCGTTTGGCAAACTTGCCGTCTTCGTCATACACATAAGCCACGCCGCCGCTCATGCCGGCTGCAAAGTTGCGCCCGGTAGCACCCAGCACCGCCACGGTGCCGCCGGTCATGTACTCGCAGCCATGGTCTCCGGTGCCCTCCACCACAGCAGAAGCCCCCGACAAACGCACGGCAAAGCGTTCACCCGCCACACCGCTGAAATAGGCCTCGCCGCTGGTGGCACCAAACATCACGGTGTTGCCCACAATGGTGTTCTTGATGGCATCGCCACGGAAGTCAATGCTCGGGCGCACCACCACGCGGCCACCGCTCAAGCCTTTGCCGGTGTAGTCGTTGGCATCACCAATCAAATACAGCGTGATGCCTTTGCACAGGAAAGCACCAAACGACTGCCCCCCTGTACCTTCGAGCTGAATGCGGATGGTATCGTCCGGCAAGCCTTCGGGGTGCGCTTGCGTCACCACACCCGAGAGCATGGCACCGACCGAACGGTTCACGTTACGCGCCACTTCGATGAACTGCACGCGTTCACCCTTGTCGATGGCGGCACGGCTCTTTTCGATCAACTTGTTGTCCAGCGCCTTGTGCAGCCCATGGTCTTGGGTTTCGGTGTGGAAACGCGGCACGTCTGCACCCACATTGGGCTGGGCAAACAAACGGCTGAAGTCCAGGCCAGATGCTTTCCAGTGGTTCAGGCCAGCGCGCATGTCCAGCAGGTCAGAGCGGCCAATCAGTTCATCAAACGTACGCATGCCCAGCTGCGCCATGATCTGGCGCGCTTCTTCGGCAATGAAGAAGAAGTAGTTCACCACGTGCTCGGGCTTGCCAGAGAACTTCTTGCGCAGCTCGGGGTCTTGCGTGGCCACGCCCACTGGGCAGGTGTTGAGGTGGCATTTGCGCATCATGATGCAGCCTTCGACCACCAGCGGCGCGGTGGCAAAGCCGAATTCATCCGCGCCCAACAGAGCCCCAATCACCACATCGCGGCCGGTTTTCATTTGACCGTCGGTTTGCACCCGAATGCGGCTGCGCAGGCGGTTGAGCACCAGGGTTTGCTGGGTTTCAGCTAGGCCAATTTCCCACGGGCTGCCGCAATGCTTGATGGACGACCAGGGCGACGCCCCGGTGCCGCCGTCGTGCCCGGCAATCACCACGTGGTCGGCCTTGCACTTGGCCACCCCTGCGGCGATGGTACCCACGCCAATTTCAGACACCAGCTTAACGCTGATGCTGGCTTTGGGCGCGACGTTTTTCAGGTCGTGAATCAGTTGCGCCAAGTCTTCAATGGAGTAAATGTCGTGGTGCGGTGGCGGCGAGATCAAGCCCACGCCCGGCACCGAGAACCGCAGTTTGCCAATGTAGTCTGACACCTTGGCACCGGGCAGTTGGCCGCCCTCGCCCGGCTTGGCGCCTTGCGCCATCTTGATCTGGATTTGATCGGCGCTGCCCAGGTATTCGGCGGTGACGCCAAAACGACCCGAGGCCACTTGTTTGATCTTGGAGCGCATGGAGTCACCGTCTTGCAAGGCGTAGTCGACCTCAAACAGGTCTTTGCCCAACAAATCCGACATGGTCTGCCCCTGCTTGATCGGAATGCCTTTGAGCTCGTTGCGGTAGCGCAGCGGGTCTTCACCACCCTCGCCGGTGTTGCTTTTGCCGCCGATGCGGTTCATGGCCACAGCCAGCGTGGCGTGGGCTTCGGTGGAGATGGAACCCAGCGACATGGCGCCGGTGGCAAAGCGCTTGACGATTTCTTTGGCGCTTTCTACCTCGTCGATCGGAATCGCCTTGCTGGGGTCAAGCTTGAACTCGAACAAACCACGCAGCGTCATGTGGCGCTTGTTCTGGTCGTTGATGATCTGGGCGTATTCCTTGTAGGTGTTCCAGTTGTTGGCGCGGGTGCTGTGCTGCAGCTTGGCAATCGCGTCCGGTGTCCACATGTGCTCTTCGCCGCGGGTGCGCCAGGCGTATTCGCCACCGGTATCCAGGCGGTTGGCCAGCACCGGGTCGGCACCAAACGCCGCTTTATGCATACGAATGGCTTCTTCGGCAATCTCGAACACACCAATACCTTCCACACGGCTGGGGGTACCGGTGAAGTATTTGGCGATGGTGTCGCTGTTGAGGCCAATGGCTTCAAACAACTGCGCACCGCAGTAGCTCATGTAGGTGCTGACACCCATTTTGGACATGATCTTGGACAGGCCCTTGCCCACTGCTTTGACATAGTTGTAAATGGCTTTGTCGGCACTCAAGTCACCAGGCAATTCTTTGCAGATGCTGGCCAGGGTTTCCATTGCCAGGTAGGGGTGAATAGCTTCTGCGCCGTAACCGGCCAGCACGCCAAAGTGGTGTACTTCACGCGCAGTACCGGTCTCCACCACCAAGCCCGCCGTGGTGCGCAAACCTTCACGCACCAGGTGCTGGTGAACGGCAGACAAGGCCAACAGCGCGGGAATGGCCAATTGGGTGGCGCTGATGGCGCGGTCGCTGATGATCAGGATGTTGTGGCCGCTCTTGATGGCGTCCACCGCTTCCGCACACAAAGAGGCCAGCTTGGCCTCCACGCCTTCACGGCCCCAGACCAGCGGGTAGGTGATGTCCAGCGTGTAGCTGCGGAACTTGCCATTGGTGTGCTGGGCAATGTCGCGCAGCTTGGCCATGTCGGCAAAGTCCAGCACCGGCTGGCTGACCTCAAGACGCAGCGGCGGGTTGACCTGGTTGATGTCAAGCAAATTGGGTTTGGGGCCAACAAATGACACCAGGCTCATCACAATGGCTTCACGGATCGGGTCAATAGGCGGGTTGGTCACCTGGGCGAACAACTGCTTGAAGTAGTTGTAAAGCGGCTTGTTTTTGTCGCTCAACACAGCCAGCGGGCTGTCGTTGCCCATGGAGCCAATGGCTTCTTCGCCGTTGGCTGCCATCGGGGCGATCAAAAACTTCAGGTCTTCCTGGGTGAACCCAAAGGCTTGCTGGCGGTCCAGCAGCGTGCCTTCAGACTCTGAAGCGCTGGCGGGCTCGCCACCGCCTTGCACGTCGTCCAGGCGAATGCGCAGGTTCTCGATCCATTGCTTGTAAGGCTTGGCATTGGCCAGACTGGCTTTGAGCTCGTCGTCGTTGACCATGCGCCCCTGTTCTAGGTCAATCATGAACATCTTGCCAGGCTCCAACCGCCACTTGCGCACGATTTTGCTCTCAGGGAAAGGCAGCACGCCCGACTCAGAGGCCATCACCACCAGGTCGTCGTCGGTGATGCAATAGCGCGCCGGACGCAAGCCATTGCGGTCCAGCGTGGCGCCAATCTGGCGACCATCGGTGAACACGATGGAAGCCGGGCCGTCCCAGGGCTCCAGCATCGAGGCGTGGTACTCATAAAACGCGCGGCGACGCTCGTCCATGCCGGTGTTTTGCTCCCAGGGTTCGGGAATCATCATCATCACCGCCTGGCTAATCGGGTAGCCGGCCATGGTGAGCAGTTCCAGGCAGTTGTCAAAGGTGGCGGTGTCAGACTGGGTTGGGAAGCTGATCGGGTAAAGCTTTTGCAAATCCGCCCCCAGCACCGGGGAACTCATCACGCCTTCACGCGCCTTCATCCAGTTGTAGTTGCCCTTGACGGTGTTGATTTCACCGTTGTGCGCCACATAGCGGTAGGGGTGAGCCAGCGGCCACTCCGGGAAAGTGTTGGTAGAAAAACGCTGGTGCACCAAGCCCAGCGCAGAGACGCAGCGCGGGTCTTTCAGATCAAGGTAATACGTGCCCACCTGGTCGGCCAGCAGCAGGCCTTTGTAGATGACGGTGCGGCTGCTCATGCTGGGCACGTAGTACTCTTTGCTGTGCTTGAGTTTCAAGGCCTGAATGTGCGCGCTGGCAGTCTTGCGGATCACGTACAGCTTGCGCTCTAGCGCGTCTTGCACGATCACGTCGTTGCCACGGCCAATGAACAACTGGCGCAGGATAGGTTCTTTTTTACGTACGTTGGGCGACATCGGCATGTCACGATCCACTGGCACATCGCGCCAGCCCAGCAACACCTGGCCTTCGGCCTTGACAGCACGCTCCAACTCTTGTTCGCATGCCTGGCGGCTGGCGTTTTCTTTGGGCAAGAAAACCATGCCCACGCCGTACTCACCGGGTGGCGGCAGGGTGATGCCCTGAGCCGCCATTTCTTCACGGTACAAGGCATCGGGCAACTGAATCAAGATGCCCGCGCCGTCGCCCATCAGCTTGTCAGCCCCAACCGCCCCCCGGTGGTCCAGGTTCTCCAGAATCTTGAGCGCATTTTTGACAATGTCGTGCGACTTCTGACCCTTGATATGCGCCACAAAACCGACCCCGCAGGCATCGTGCTCCTGGGTAGATGAATACAAACCATGTTCCTGGAGATGGGTGATCTCGGCTGCCGTTGTCATACGCGCGCTCCTAAAAAATTATCAGATAGGCCAACTTTACCGCATTGCAGCATCTGTGCCAAACAAAATAATTGGGGTCAGATTCCAATTAATTTTAAAAAGATGGATCATTTAAACAATTGGGGACACATCAAATTTAATAGCTATTACCGCTTATGAATATTGGGCTACAGCCCTATTTTATTAAAGATTTATTGACGGAATAGGGTCGTCCCGCACCAGTTTTGGCCACACGGCGCTGGGTTCTTTTTTGCAAATCTGCGACAAAATCCGGCTCTCCCAGGGCCCAGCCTCGCAAGGTGGCATCGGTCAATGCGGTCTGCTGCACCGGGTTGATGCCTGCATGCACCAAGTCGGCGTAGGCCGCTTCCCGTGCAAACGGGGTATTGCCCAGCTCCCAATACAAGGTGTGCGGCGTAATCAGGCGATCTGAACGGACACCCCGGTAATGCAAATGGCTGGACCAAGGGTAGTCCTGCGGCTGTGACACCAGGCCAGCACGTACCGGGTTCAGGTCGATGTAAACCATGCAGGCCAATAAATAGCGGTCGGTCTGGATCAGCGTGGACTTATAGCGCCCCTCCCACAGGGTGCCGCTGCGTTTTTGCGTGTCATTGAAATACCGCACATAACTGCGCCCCACCGCCTGCATCATTTTGGGCAAACCCTCGGCGGCTTGCGGCGTAGCCAGCAGGTGAAAGTGGTTGCTCATCAGCACATAGGCGTGCACCGCCACCCCAAATTTTTTAGCGTTTTCTTCCAGCAAATCCAGCAGCAACCGGTAGTCTGCCGGTGTGGCAAAAATGGCTTGGCGGTTGTTACCGCGCTGGATGACGTGGTGTGGATAACCCGGCAGGGTCAGGCGAGGCAGACGGGCCATAACAACCAGTGAATGGGAAATTAATGGGGTTCTGACCCCAATTAATTGGGCGCCTTGGCAACCCGGACTTTGCCGCTGGTGGTGATCAAAATTACTTTGTCGCCAGGGGTCAGTACTTGACCGCCTTTGGCTTGCACCACGGCACGGCGTTCACCACTTTTGAGTTGGATCAGCAGTTCGGTGGCGTCTTCGCGCGTGGCGAAACGCTCAATGGTGTTGCCCGCCACGGCTCCAGCCACGCCCACCAGCACGCCAATCACATTGCTCTCTGCGCTCGATCCGCCGCGTGTTGCCCCCGCCACTGCGCCCGTCACGCCACCGACAGCCGCACCAATGCCGCTTTGGCTGCCGTCAACAACGACATTGCGCACCGTCAGCACCACCCCGTCTTCCACCTGGGACAAACGCTGCGCGTCACCGCGTTGGATCACGTCCGGGCTGCTGCTAGCGCACGCGCCCAGGGTCAAGGCCAAGCTCACCGTCAATGCGGCAGATAAAAGTGATCGCATACAAACTCCTTGAAAAAATGACCAAACATGTGTGTTGGAGCAGCCAGCGCTGCAAAAATTCCGTGGGCGAGCTTAACGGTCTGCCAACGCATCCGCCGCAGCAGGTTCGGCGGCCTTGGCGGCATTGTCCGGCAGACTTGTAAACCGCGTGTGAAGCAGCTCTGTCAAGCCGAATTGAGCCAGCAATTCACGCAGGCGCTGCCCGGCAGCGCGCTTTTTCTGGCCGGTGTAGCGGGCAATGATGAGCTCGTTTTTCATGCTGTGCTCCCAACCCACCAGCTCGGTCACCGTGACCTGGTAGCCGCAAGCCTCCAGGTACAGGCAACGCAATACGTTGGTGATCTGGCTGCCCAGTTCACGCGTGTGCAACGGATGCCGCCACAATTCTGATAGCGGTGTGCGCTGCAAAGACAAGGCTTTGTGTTGACTCAAAACCCGCGCCACCTCGGCCTGGCAACACGGCACCAGCACCATAAAGCGGGCCTGCTTTTGCAGCCCAAAGGCGATGGCATCGTCGGTAGCAGTGTCGCAGGCGTGCAGCGCGGTGACCACGTCAATGTGCGTCGGCAACAGCGCCGACTGGGCCGACTCGGCCACCGTCAGGTTCAGGAACGACATGCGCGCAAAACCCAGGCGTGTGGCCAGCTCGGTGGATTTTTGCACCAGCTCGGAGCGGGTTTCAATGCCGTAGATATGGCCGCTGGGTTTGGCCTTGAAGAACAGGTCGTACAGAATGAAGCCCAGGTAGGACTTGCCCGCGCCGTGGTCAGCCAGGGTGATGCCAATAGGGGCATCCGCGCCAACTGGGTCACCCAGCTCCAGCAACAGTTTTTCAATGAACTGGTACAGGTGGTAGACCTGCTTGAGCTTGCGGCGCGAGTCCTGGTTGAGCTTGCCTTCGCGCGTCAAAATGTGCAGCTCTTTGAGCAATTCCAGCGATTGCCCAGGTCGAATGTCGTCCAACAGCGGGTGGGCCGCAGTAGCACCAGCGGTGCTGGACTTCTGCCTGGTGCGGTCAACGGTTTTGTTTTTCATCGCCCGATGATGCCACGCCCGAAGCCTCAAACACATGCGCCGCCAGGTTCAAGGCCGCCCAGCCGTCAAGCCCAAGGCGCTCCATGGTTTGCATATTGGCTTCAAAAATCGTCTCCGGGTTGGGAAACGCCGCCACAGCGCGGTCGATGCTGTCCTCGCGCAGCAGGTGCAGCGTGGGGTAGGGACTGCGGTTGGTGCAGTTGGTGACGTCGTCTGGCAGTGTTCCGGCAAACTGGTAGCGCGGGTGCAGCGAAGCAATTTGCAGCACACCGTCCAGGTCCAGATCGACCAGCGCCTGGTCGGCATCCGCCAGAAAATCATTGAAATCCAAGAAGTCTTCAAACCCCTGTGGCACTATTAAAAGCGTAGTGTCTCGCGCTTTTGAATCAAGGGCTACAAGCGCATTTAGCTCTTGAATTAAATCGGCCAACAACAGCTGTGGCGTGGTCGCCTGGCTGACTGCGTAATGCACCTGGCCTTTGACGTGCACGCTTTTGGCGAACGGGCACAGGTTCAGGCCAATCACGGCGCGCTCCAGCCAGGCCACGGTGTCAGCCACCACTTGGTCGTGTTCGTTCATACGCATCCTTCAGTCAACAAGGTCTGGCCGGTGAGCCGGTGGTGCTCACGCACCGCAAAACGGTCGGTCATGCCTGCAATGTAATCGGCCACCGCACGTGCGGTGACGCTGGCGGCGTCGCCCACGGCGCCTTGTGCTGCGCGGCGCTGGTAACGCTCGGGCATTTCATGCGGCGCGGCAAAGTAAGCATCAAACAACGCACGCACCACCTGTTTGGCCTGCCCTGTGGTTTGCAGCACCTGCGGATGGCGGTATAGCTGCTGCAGCAAAAAGGCCTTCAGGACGCGTGACTTGGCGCGCATGTCGGGCCCAAATTGCACCAGCGGCGGCAGCTGGCGCACCGCTGCCAAGTCGATGGAGCCCACCGCATCCAAGGCAGACTGAGTAGCGGCAATCACGTCATACACCTGGGCACTGAGCATGCGGCGAATCGACTCGTAGAGCAAGCGCCGCCCCTGGTCAGCCTGGTGTAGCTGCGGAAAATCCGCCAGCGTTTGCCGCCTGAACTCGTCAAACAAGGGCACGGCTTGCAGTTGCGCCAGGGTGATCAGGCCAGAGCGCACGCCGTCGTCAATGTCGTGGGCGTTGTAAGCAATCTCATCAGCCAGGTTGCACAGCTGGGCTTCCAGGCTGGGCTGGGTGTGCGTCAAAAACCGCTGCGCCACACCCCCTGGCTCGCCCGCCTCCAGCGCCTTGGCATTGGCGATCGAGCAATGTTTGAGGATGCCTTCGCGGGTCTCAAAGGTGAGGTTCAGCCCATCAAACTCAGGGTAGCGATGTTCCAGGTGGTCTACCACCCGCAGGCTCTGCAGGTTGTGCTCAAAACCACCAAATGCTGCCATGCAGTCGTTCAATGCGTCTTGCCCTGCATGGCCGAATGGCGTGTGACCCAGGTCGTGCGCCAGCGCAACAGCTTCGACCAGGTCTTCATTGAGCCTGAGCGAACGGGCAATCGAGCGCCCGAGTTGCGCCACCTCCAGCGAATGCGTCAGCCGGGTGCGAAACAAGTCGCCTTCGTGGTTCAGAAATACCTGGGTTTTATAAACCAGACGCCTGAACGCCGTGCAATGCACGATGCGGTCGCGGTCGCGCTGGTAGTCGGTGCGGGTGGGCGCGGGAGCTTGTGCAAAACGCCGTCCGCGCGTTGCAGCCGCGTCACAGGCGTAAACAGCTAAAGCAGAATTCATACGTCAAAAGTGCCTCTAACCCTTATGGAATAAGCGCAAGCAGCTATTATTTTAAAAGTTATTTTTGACAGCAGAGGTCAATCACCTGACGCACCAGCGCGTCGGGTGCGGGGCGCACCACGGCGCATCCAGGCTGGTCGATCAGGACAAACTTGATCTCACCCGCCTCGGACTTCTTGTCGAGCCGCATCAACCCAAGGTAGCGCCCGGCGTTGTCTGCGCTGTCCAGCACCGGCGCTTTTGTGGGCAAGCCCGCCTTGGCGATTAAGGTGACCAGGCGGTGCACAAAGAACGCATCGACCAGGCCCAAGCGCTGCGAGAGGTGCGCGGCCAGCACCATGCCACAGCCCACCGCCTCGCCGTGCAGCCAGACGCCAAAACCCAAACCGGCCTCAATGGCGTGGCCGAAGGTATGGCCAAAGTTCAGGATGGCGCGCAAGCCCGCCTCGCGTTCGTCTTGCGACACCACAGAGGCCTTGATCTCACAGCTGCGCCGTACCACTTGCGCCAGCGCGGCGGGTTCGCGCGCCAACACCGCGTCGAGGTGCGCCTCCAGCCAGGTGAGGAAGTCCATGTCGGCAATCGGCCCGTATTTGATGACCTCGGCCAGACCAGCGCTGAGTTCGCGCGCGGGCAAGGTTTTGAGCGTGTCGAGATCGCACACCACCTTGAGCGGCTGGTAGAACGCGCCAATCATGTTTTTGCCCAGCGGGTGGTTGATGGCGGTCTTGCCCCCCACCGATGAATCCACCTGCGCCAGTAGCGTGGTCGGCACCTGCACAAATGGCACACCGCGCATGTAGGTGGCCGCGGCAAAACCCGTCATGTCGCCCACCACGCCGCCGCCTAAGGCGAACAGCACGGTTTTGCGGTCACAGCCGTGACCCAGCAAGGCGTCAAAAATCAGGTTCAAGCTTTCCCAGGTTTTGTAGGCTTCACCGTCGGGCAATTGCACGGTGTAGACCTTGGCAAACTGGGCCGACAGCGCGCGCTCAAGCCGACTGGCGTACAAGGGCCCAACGGTGGTGTTGGTCACAATCAGGGCCGCACCCGCCTTGGGCAGTTGCGCGTAACTCAGCGGGTTGTCAAACAGCGAGACCCGAATGGCAATGGTGTAACTGCGGTCGGCCAGGTCGATCGCAACGGTTTGGAG
>Ga0210033_1000465_pt1 | contig 38382 bp, 30 predicted proteins | sample CryGeymeta201501_FD_185465 | JGI IMG/M metagenome (GOLD analysis project Ga0210033, IMG submission 185465) | Groundwater microbial communities from Crystal Geyser aquifers in Utah, USA - Crystal Geyser metaG 2015-01 (SPAdes) (version 2) | ecosystem: Environmental > Aquatic > Deep subsurface >... | reverse complement strand
CAGCGTTCTCGCGCTCCAACTGCGCCACCCTCAGGTCCGCCGCCGCCACACGGCGTTCGGCCTCGGCGAGCCGACCTTGCAGGTCGAGTACCAGGGAGACGAGTTCTTGGACGGTAGTTGGCATCGGGCCAAGCGTAACCATTGACGCGTCAATGCGGCAATGGGGGACGCGATGTTCCTGAGTACACCCTCACCAAATGGGGCTGAACCGTTACACGCGCCGAAGTCTGGAGGACGTCAGGGACGCACCAGGGCCCGGGAATGGGACACAGTCCAGGGCACCGTCTCGCGACCGCCACCGGTGGTGTCTCGCGGGACGCCGCCGGTGGAGATGGGTGGGACACTACATCCAGCCACCACCTCTCGCTTGCCCAGTAGCGGACGACTGCCTCCGCCCACAGGTGCTTGCGGTCCTGGGAGATCCCCTCGACCTCGACTTTGCCCGTGCGCACTGGCCAGGCTCGGCTCAATCCGGTGCCGTCGTCGAGGAACTCCTCGTCGTTGGTAGTCCCGACGAAGACCACCTGGCGAGGGTGGTCCTCGACCCCGTGCCCGTAGCGTCGCCGGTAGCAGTCGCGTCGGCTGGACAGAAGCGCCTTGACCCCTGGGGCCGGGCCTGCAACTCGGCCGCCTCGTAAAGCCACACGCCCTGGAAATGGAGGTAGGCATCCTTGTTGCCCAGGTCGAAGGGCGTGTCGCTGAACCAGGACTTCCATTGCACCAGTGCCGCGCAGGTAGTGGAATTGCCGATGCCCTGCGCCCCGACGACCACGAGCTTGATGTCGAGCTTGCAGCCGGGCTGGCAGACGCGAGCGAGGGCGCCGACGGGCCAGCGTCGGCCCAACTCTGCGGTCAGCATGGTGGCATTGGCTCCGGGCCGCCTGGCGATCACGAAGTCCAAGCGCGGCCTGTCGTCCCAGCGCCGCCCGTCGAGCCACTTGCGGACGGGGAGGAACTGTTGCGGCGGGCGACGTGGACCAGTGCACGCAGCAGACGCGTCAGCGCTCGCTTGCAGCCCGCGGACCTCGTCCAGCCAGAGCGCAACCGGGGTCAGGTCGTCGTCGGACAGTGGGTTGCCGTCGAACTGGGCCAGTCCTCGAAGCTGCTCCAGCGCAGGCGACCTTCCCAGACGGCGTCGTTCGCAAGCACATGCACCAGCCTGCGCGGGCTTACCATCGGGTGGCCGTGGTTGGCTCGGTCGAGCCCGGCCGCCACGCCCTCGTCGGGGCGCTCTCCAGCCTCGACCTAGGCGAGGGCCGCGGCGGGAGCCAGGGCCAACGGTACGCCGTTCATCAGCTTCTTCACACCGGCGGAGATCGTGTCCCTGGCCCGTGCCGCGGGCTTCGGCGACGTACGGCACGTCTCGTCGGCCACGCTTTCCGAGCGCTGCTTCTTTGGCCGGACGGATGGACTGGGTCCACCGGACAACGCCGAGGAGCTCATCGTGGCCTCGACCTGAGGGCCGGGGACGGGCTGGACCTGCTGGCAGCGCAGTGAGCCGTGCTGCCGCTCCCCCCAACCCAAGCAGCAACCGCACCCCCTCAGAGTAGACCCGGGGCGGCACCTTCTCCGGCGGCACCTCCTTGCCAGACCGGGTGATCGAGGAGCGGCGCCTGGATCGACGGTACCGCAGCCTGGCGACCGACCCCGCGGCGGGCCGCTTCGTCCCGCTGGATGCCCGCGGCATGTCGGCCGAGGTCAGCGACGCCCTCTGCGTGTCGTGCTGGCGCACGTCGTGCCACAGCTCGAGTTGTTCGGCGGCGGGTGGGAGGCGGCGAACGGGGCTGCCGGTTCTGCGGCAGGGGCTGCCCTTTCCGCGAGCTTGCCGCTCGGCTTCCCGGGGTGGTGACCTCCCAGCCGGTGGGCCCGGGGAGAGCTGGAGGCAGATCGGACATGAGCCCTGGGAGGGCGGGCGCTCGTTGAGGGAGCCGGCCCAGCGATTCGGTCGCCGGCACCGGGCGCCACCCGCCCCCGCCAGCACCTCCCCGCGCCGTACCACAACCGTACCCCAACTCCCCCCGAAAACGCCCCCAAACCACCCCAATCCAGCCGCCCGGACCCCGACCCGCCGCGCAGAATGCGACCGTAACTACAACAACTTGGAAGAAGTGGTGACCCCTACGGGAATCGAACCCGTGTTGCCGGGATGAAAACCCGGTGTCCTGACCGTTAGACGAAGGGGTCGGAGATGTTCGCTGCCTGGGTGCTTCGCTGCCTGGGTGCTTCGCTGCCGGGGCGAGGAGAGGGGGGTGGGTCGCACAGGGCTCGAACCTGTGACCCTCGGATTAAAAGTCCGGTGCTCTACCTGCTGAGCTAGCGACCCTCAGCGTCGGAAGGCTAACGGCTGGCTGGCGAGGGAGCAAAGGGGGGAGGGGATCAGGTGTCGGCGAGGCGGAAGAGGGGGGAGCGGACGATGATCTCTTCGCGGCCGGGACCGACGGAGACGAGGCCGACGGGCAGACCGACGAGGACCTCGATGCGCTCGACATAGGCGCGGCAGGTCGGGGGGAGGGAGTCCCAGGTGCGGCACTGGCGGATGTCCTCCTGCCAGCCGGGCACGGTCTCGTAGCGGGGCCGCGCGGCCATGAGGGCCTCGGCGCCGGCCGGCGGCGCGTCGCTGTCCTCGTAGCCCAGGCCGATCTGGAGGGTCTCGAGGCCGCTGAGGACGTCGAGCTTGGTGAGGGCGAGGTGGGTGGTGCCGTTGAGGCGCACGGCGTGGCGCACCAGGGCGGCGTCGAACCAGCCGCAGCGGCGGGGGCGGCCGGTGGTGGCGCCGTACTCGTGGCCGATGTCGCGGATGTGGGCGCCCAGGGCGTCGTCGAGCTCGGTGGGGAAGGGACCCGCGCCGACCCGGGTGGTGTAGGCCTTGGCAATGCCGACGACGGCGTGGATGTCGGTGGGCCCGACGCCGGTGCCGGCGCAGGCCTGGCCGGCGACGGTGTTGGAGCTGGTGACGAAGGGGTAGGTGCCGTGGTCGACGTCGAGGAAGGTGCCCTGGGCCCCCTCGAAGAGGATAGCCTGACCGGCGGCGTTGGCGGCGTGCAGGTGACCGACGGAGTCCCGGACGTGGGGCCGCAGGCGCTCAGCCAGGGGGCGGGCCCAGGACAGCAGCTCGTCCACGGTGTGCGCGGCGTCGCCGTACCAGTCGACGAGCTGGCGGTTCTTCTCGGGCAGGACGGCGTACAGGCGCTCGGCCAGCGCGCGCTCGTCGAGCAGGTCGCAGACCCGGACGCCACGGCGGGCGACCTTGTCCTCGTAGGTGGGGCCGATGCCCTTCTTGGTGGTGCCGATCTTCTTGCCGCCCAGGGCCGACTCGCGGCAGGCGTCCAAGGTGCGGTGGTAGGGCATGATGACGTGGGCCTGGTCGCTCAGGATCAGGCGTTCGCCGGACAGGTCGACGCCGCGCGCCGCCAAGGCGTCGAGCTCGATGATCAGGACCTCAGGGTCGACGACGACGCCGTTGCCGATGACGCAGGAGACGCCCGCGTTGAGGATGCCGCTGGGCACGACGTGCAGGATGAGCTGGCGGCCGTCGACGACCAGGGTGTGGCCGGCGTTGTTGCCTCCCTGGAAGCGAACGACCAGCCGGCTGCGGCAGGCGAGGACGTCGACGACCTTGCCCTTGCCCTCGTCGCCCCACTGAAGGCCGGTGAGGACGATGTTGCGAGGCTCGCTGGCGCTCGACATGGGCGCTCCGATGGGCAGTCGTGGAACCGAGAGCAGGGGGGCTCAACATGGCCCGGCAGTCCCCGCCCGGCAAGGCGCTGTCGGGCCGGGATGGGCGGTGCTCGGGCGAGCGGACCGGGAGGCTACAGCGCCTTGAGGGCGGCGCGGGCCTCGGCGTGGTCCTTCTGCAGCGCCACGACGGCCTGGAACTCGCGCCGTGCGTTCAGCTTGAGGCCGAGCTCACCGTACAGCCCGCCCAGGGCCATGCGGTACTCGATGACGTCAGGGTCCCGCAGCACCGCCTCGCGCAGCAGGTTCAGGGCCTCGCGATCGTTGTCCTCCTCGTGGCGCACCAGGCGGGCCAGGCGGAAGTAGACCTTGCCATCTTCGGGCTCCAGCTCGACGGCCTCGCGGTAGCAGTGCAGGGCCTGCTTGTACTGCTGGTAGCTCTCGGACTGCTCGCCCTGGTGGATGAGCTGGACGATGCGGACCTGGCGGGCCTCGGTCTTGCACTTGTCGAGCAGGGCCTGGTAGTCCTGGTTGTGCGGGTCGAACTGGACCGCCAGCTCCAGGGCGCCTGCGGCCTTGATGACGTGGCCGGCCTGGTAGTCCTGCTGCCCCTGCTCGTAGAAGCGGCGCGCCTTGCCGAGGCTGCTGCGGAGCTGGTCGCGGACGGTGGTCTCGAACTGGTTGTGCACGCGGGCGCTCGCGCCGGTCGCGCGGCCCTGGGCGGTGCGCGCTGCGAGGCGGGCCCGGATGGAGCCGGGCGGCGGTGCCCCGGGCTCGCGGGCGGCGCGGGGCGGCGGTCCCGTCGTGGGGCCCTTGGCGGCCTCGGCGGGGGCCGCCGGCGGCGTCGTCGGGGCGGGACGGGCGGCGGGGGTGGCGCGGCTGCGTCGGGCGGTCTCACCGGGCAGGCGGCCGGCCTCCCGCAGCTCGCGCTCGTAGGCCTTGCGCTTGTTGTCGTCGCGCAGCACGTGGTAGGCCGAGGTGATCCCGACGAAGACCATCTCCAGGCGATCCGCGTACTCGCCGATCTCCTTGCGGAAGAAGCGGTCGGGGTGCCAGCTCCGCGACAGCTCGTAGTAGGCCTTCTGCAGATCGGTCGCCGACGCGTCCACGCCGACGCCCAGCAGGCTGTACCAGGTGCCGCTCTCCAGCTCTTTGAAGAGCCGGTCGATGGCCCCCCGCTGCTCCGGGCTCAGGTCCGGCGCGCTCATGCGTGTCTCTCCGGCGACAGGGGGGATGATATCCGCTCGTCGGCCGATGCCGGAGCCTCACCCCCCGCCTCGGTACCGACCGTGACGTGGGCCCGGGGGTGTGCGTCCCGGTAGACCCGCAGCAGGTGGGCCGCATCGACGTGGGTGTAGCGCTGGGTCGTGGACAGCGAGGCGTGGCCGAGCTGCTCCTGGATCCCGCGCAGGTCGGCGCCGGCCCCGAGCATGTGGGTCGCGCAGGAGTGTCGCAGGGCGTGGGGATGCACGCCGGGCAGGCCATTGGCGGCCCCCGCGTCCCGCACGACGCGCCACATGGAGCGGGCGCTGAGGGCGCCGCCGTCGCGGTTGAGGAAGAGGGGGCCCGGCTGGTCGCCCCTGGCTTCGATCCAGGCGAGCAGGGCCTGGGCCGCCGGGGGGCCGAAGGGGACGACGCGGTCCTTGCCGCCTTTGCCCCGGACGCGGACCAGCCGGGCGTCGAGGTCCAACGCGAGCAGGGTCAAGCTGGCAGTCTCACCCACGCGCAGGCCAGCCCCGTACATCAGCTCGAGCAGGGCCTGGTTGCGCAGGCGGAACCAGCCGTGCTGGGTAGGCTCCTCGACGAGGTGGGCAGCCTCGTCGACCTCCAGGAAGCGGGGGGCGTGGCGCGGCACCTTGGGGGCCTGCAGGCGCGCCGCGGGGTCGGTCTCGCGCTGGCCGGTCCGCACCATCCACTTGTAGAAGGAGCGCACCGCTGCGATCCGCCGAGCCATCGACGCCGGGGCCAGCCGCCGCCCCCCCTGCCCGCCCTGGGCCAGCCAGGCCCGCAGCGACCGCAGCTCGGCGCGCCCCAGGCTGCTGTCCGTGCGGGCCAGCCACGTGGCCAGGCCCCCCACCTCGCGCTCGTAGGCGCGCAGGGTGTGGGGCGAGGCGGCCCGCTCGGCGCGGAGGTGGTCGAGCCACCGCCGGAGGGGGTCCAGGTCGTCGCGAGGAGGGGGCATGGTGCCAGGGTAGCGCAGCCGCTGCGGTTGCGGGCCCGGGCCCCCTGGTGTAGGCATCGGGCCCGACGCCGCTGCCAGCGGACCACGCGACCGGGACTCCGTCCCGAGGTACACGCCTCCCGCAGCCCGCCAACCTCGAGGCATCATGGGTACCGCCCTCGTCATCGTCGAGTCGCCTGCAAAGGCCCGCACCATCGAGAAGTTCCTCGGAAAGGGCTTTGTGGTGGAGGCCTCCGTCGGCCACATCCGCGACCTCCCCAGCAAGGCCAGCGAGATCCCGGTCGGGCAGAAGAAGGAGAGCTGGGCGCGGCTGGGCGTGGACGTCGAGCACGACTTCAAGCCCCTGTACGTGGTGCCCGCCGAGAAGAAGGCCCAGGTCAAGAAGCTCAAGGAGCAGCTCGCCAAGGCCGACGCCCTCTACCTGGCGACAGATGAGGACCGCGAGGGTGAGAGCATCTCCTGGCACCTGCTCGAGGTCCTCAAGCCCAAGGTCCCGGTCAAGCGCCTGGTCTTCCACGAGATCACCCGCGACGCGATCCAGGCGGCCCTGGCGAACGCGCGGGACCTGGACGTGGACCTGGTCCGGGCCCAGGAGGCGCGCCGCATCGTCGACCGCCTCTATGGCTACGAGGTCTCGCCGCTGCTGTGGAAGAAGGTGCGGCCCAAGCTGTCGGCCGGCCGCGTGCAGTCGGTGGCGGTGCGCCTGGTGGTCGAGCGCGAGCGCGAGCGGCTGGCTTTCCGCGCCGCTTCCTGGTGGGACGCGGCGGCGATCTTCGACGGCGCTGCCAGCCCGCTGGAGGCCGAGCTGACCATGGTGGCCGGGCAGCGCGTGGCCTCGGGCCGCGACTTCGGCAACGACGGGCGGCTCAAGGGTCGCGACGGGCTGCAGGTCCTGGACGAGGCCACGGTCCGCAGCCTGGCCAAGGCCCTGGAGGGTGGCACGGCCAGGGTCGCGGAGGTGCAGCGCAAGCCGACCACCGACCGTCCGGCGGCGCCGTTCACGACCAGCACCTTGCAGCAGGAGGCCAACCGCAAGCTGCGGTGGAGCGCCAAGCGGACCATGGCCTCGGCCCAGCGGCTCTACGAGACCGGCTGGATCACGTACATGCGCACCGACTCGACGACGCTGTCGTCGGAGGCCATCTCGGCGGCGCGGGAGCTGATCCGGACCCAGTACGGGCCCGAGTACCTGCCCGAGTCGCCCCGGACCTACAAGAGCAAGGTCAAGAACGCCCAGGAGGCCCACGAGGCCGTGCGCCCGGCCGGCAGCCGCTTCCGCAGCCTGGACGAGGCGGCGCGTGAGCTGGAGGGCGACGCCCAGCGCCTGTACGAGCTCATCTGGAAGCGCACCGTCGCCTGCCAGATGGCCGACGCCAAGGGCTTCCAGACCACGGTCCGGGTGGCGACCGGCAGCGGTGCCCACGCCGCCGTCTTCGAGGCCCGCGGCAAGACCATCGCCTTCCCCGGTTACCGCCGCGCCTACGTCGAGGGCTCGGACAACCCCGAGGCCGAGCTGGCCGACCAGGAGCGGATCCTGCCGGCCGTCACCGAGGGGCAGAGCCTGCAGGTCCGCAGCGTCGAGCCGCGCGGCCACGAGACGCGTCCCCCGGCGCGCCTGACGGAGGCGACCCTGGTCAAGGAGCTCGAGGCTCGCGGCATCGGCCGGCCCTCGACCTACGCCAGCATCATCGACACGATCCTGCGTCGCGAGTACGTGTTCAAAAAGGGTCCCGCGCTGGTGCCGACGTTTACGGCCTTCGCCGTGACCCGCCTGCTCGAGGAGCACCTGGGCTGGCTGGTCGACTACGACTTCACGGCCCAGATGGAAGAGGAGCTGGACGAGATCGCCCTGGGCCAGGCCGAGCCCCTGGCCTACCTGCGGCGCTTCTACTCGGGGGGCGAGGGCCTGCACGCCCGCCTGGGAGAGGCCGAGGCCACCATCGACCCGCGCGAGGTCTGCACGGTGGCCCTGGCAGACGATGATGACCAGGGCGGCGAGGCCGTGGCGGTCCGCATCGGTCGCTACGGTCCCTTCCTGGTCTCCGGCGAGAGCCGGGCCGACGTGCCCGAGGACCTGCCCCCCGACGAGCTGACCGTCGAGCTGGCGCGATCCCTGCTGGCCCGCCGCAAGGAGGGCCCCGGCGAGCTGGGCGTGGACCCCACGAGCGGCAAGATGGTCTTCCTGATGCACGGCCGCTTCGGCCCCTATGTCCAGCTCGGAGAGGCCGAGGCCGAGGCCGAGGGCAAGGGCGGCAAGGGCAAGGCCAAGGCCAAGGAGGCGCCCAAGCGGGCCAGCCTGCTGCGGGACATGGAGCCGGCCAGCCTGGACCTCGACCTGGCCCTGGCCCTGCTCAGCCTGCCGCGCAACCTGGGCACGGACCCGGACACCGGCGAGGAGGTCACGGCCGCCAACGGGCGCTTCGGCCCCTATGTGCGCCGTGGCACCACCAGCCGCTCCATCCCGGCCGGCACCAGCGTGCTGGAGATCGGGCTGGAGGAGGCGCGGGCCCTGCTGGCCGTCGCCAAGCGACGTGGCGGACCCGAGCCCCTGCGTGAGTTGGGCGTGGACGCCCGCAGCCAGCGGCCGGTGATCTTGATGAGCGGCCGCTTCGGCCCCTACGTCACGGACGGCGAGACCAACGCCAGCCTGGCCCGGGGCGCCGATCCCCTGGCGCTGACGCTGGAGGCAGCCATCGAGCTGATCAAGGCCCGCGAGGGGCAGCCCAAGCGCCCCGGTCGCGGCCGCCGTTCGGCGGGCAAGGCCACGACGGCGAAGAAGCCCGCCGCCCGGAAGACCACCAAGGCGACGACAACGAAGAAGACCACCACCGGGAAGACCACCACCGGGAAGACCACCAAGGCTACGACCGCGAAGAAGCCGGCCGCCAGCAAGGCAGCGGCGGCCGAAGCTTCCGAGGGTGCCGAGGCCCCGGCGGGCAAGGCCCCCGCGAAGAAGGCGGCCGCCAAGAAGCCAGCTGCGACCAAGACGGCCACGACCAAGACGGCCACGAAGAAGCCTGCCGCCAAGAAGCCGGCTGCCTCCAAGACCGCTGCCTCCAAGGCCGCTGCATCCAAGGCCGCTGCCTCCAAGGCCGCTGCATCCAAGGCCGCTGCATCCAAGGCCGCTGCCTCCAAGGCCGCTGCCTCCAAGACCGCTGCCTCCAAGACCGCGGCGAGCGCGGCGCCGGGCGAGGACTGAAGCGGGCGCCGGGAGGGCTCCGCTTCACGGGCTCTCAGTAGAAGAGCAGGGGCCACTCGCGGTCGACGGCCCGCTGGTAGTCCAGGTCGGTCTCGTCGAGGTGGTCCTGGATCACCTCGGCCGCGATGCGCTTGAGATCTGCCAGGCTGACGGCGCCCGAGGGCTCCCGGGCCGGGTCCGGCCGCAGGTCCAGCAAGCGGTCGTTGACGAGCAGCAGCATCGCGTCGTCGAGGTGGCCGAGCTCGACCAGGAGGTCCAGGAAGGCCGAGGCGCCGGGCTCCAGGTCCAGGATCTCGGGTCGCGGGGGAGAAGGCACCGCTCACTCCGGGTAGCGCAGACAGAACCGGTCGCCGGGTAACCGCTCGATGGCCCCGGTCAACTCGAGGCCCGCGAGGGTCGCAGCCAGCCGATGGCTCGGCCAGCCGGCAGCCCGGGCCAGCTCCTCTACCGTGCCCCCGCGGGCCAGGCCCCGGGTCAGCTCCTGCGGCAGGGCCGGGAGCCCAGGCTTGGGCGGGCTGTCGCCCAGGGGCAGGGGCAAGGTGCCGGTCGGCGCAGGCGGGAGCAGGGCGCGGATGTCCCGGTCGTCGCGAGCCATCGCCGCCCCGTCGGCCAGCAGGTCCAGGCACCCGGCGCTGGCCGGGGCGAGGGGGCTGCCCGGCACCGCCAGCACCTCTCGGCCCAGGGCCAGAGCCTGGCGCGCGGTGATCAGGGCGCCGCTGCGGCTCGCGGCCTCCACGACCACTGTGGCGCGGGCCAGCCCGGCGATGATCCGGTTGCGCTGGGGGAAGGTCCACCGGGTGGCCGGCATGGTCGGCAACAGCTCGCTGATCAGCAGCCCCCCGTGGGCGAGGATCCGGTCCGCCAGGTGCTGCTGTTGGGCGGTGAGCGGCTGCTCCAGGCCCTGACCCAGGACCGCGATCGTGCGGGCCAGGCTGGCCTCATGACAGGCGTGGTCGATGCCGTAGGCCAGGCCGCTCACGACCACCCCGCCGCAGCGGACGACGGCCCGGGCCAGGCGGCCGGCCATGCGCAGCCCGTCGCTGGTGCAGCGGCGGCTGCCGACCAGGGCCACCATGGGCGCCGACAGCAGGGCGGAATCCCCCCTCAGGAACAGCACCGGTGGGGCGTAGGGGGTCTGGGCCAGGATCTCCGGGTAGCCGGGGTCGGCCAGGGTCAGGAAGGGCCCCGGGGCCTCCAGGGGGCCGCCCTGGGCCAGGGCCTCACAGTGGGCGGGGTACACGCCGGCGGCACGCAGCGCGGCCGGCGTCGGCAGTGGAGCGTCGGGCTGCAGCAGCGCGCGTGCAGTCAGCAGGTCGAGCCGGCCCGTCAGGCGGGTGGCGGCGTGCCAGAAGGCAGGCAGGGACATGGGCACCTCGAGGGCGCCCACGACGCGGTGTGGACCGCTGTTTCCTATGCCCGTCGCGGCGGCGCCGCTACCCGCACCCTACTGGTCGTCGACGACCTGGACGATGCGCTGGCCCGACTCGATGGGGCGCGAGGCATCGGAGATGATGCCGGTCGACGTGTACTCATCGACCCGCACCAGCACGATGCGGCCGGTGACCGACTCGGGCAGCGTGTCGTCGTCGTGCTGGGTGTCGATGGCGTCGTCGCGCTGCTCGACGGTGTAGAAGCTGTCGCCGACCCGGGCGCCGTCGGAGCGGCCCACGTCCAGGAAGACCGTCTCGCCCGTCGAGACCAGGATGTTCTCATCGGTGGGGCGGCCGATGACGTGCCCGGCCATGTGGCCGTCGGGCTGGCGCACCTCGAGCTCGACCTGAACCGGCATGAGCGGGCCCACCAGGTCGCCGCGCTGGATCTCGGTGTAGGAGTTGCGCACCACGGCGGCGACGATGTCACCCACCCGGTGCACGACCCGCGCCTCGCCCACCAGCCGGTAGGCCGAGCCGTACTTGGTCTTGTGCTCGTTGGGGTCCCGCACCGTCTTCTCGGTGCGCCGGAAGACGCTCACCGTGTCGCCGCAGTCGTAGGCGTCGGCGTCGTCCATCTTCATGTAGATGAGGTTGCCCTGGGACAGCCAGAAGTGTCCGCTGCGCGCCTTGTAAACCTTGCCGTAGACCTCGACGTCGTCGGAGTCGGCCAGGAAGCCGATCGCGTCGTACTTGTTCGAGGGCAGGGTCCGCGTGAAGCGCACGTCCGGGCCGCACTGGGACTCGGGGTACTCGAAGGACAGCGCGCCCGGCTGGGTCAACTCGGGCTCGGTGACCTGCAGATCCACCGCCGGCGGCTCGACATCGGTGCCCATGCGGAAGGCGATGCGGTTGCCCGGGTAGATCCAGTGCGGGTTCGTGATGTAGTCGTTGATCGACCACAGCCGCGGCCAGTAGTCCGGGTTGCCCAGGAAGGTGCGCGAGATGTCCCATAGGGTGTCGCCCGTCTGGACCGTGTAGTAGTCCGGCGTGGCGGGGGCGCCCTTATCCACGGAGTCGCCACTGCCCGAGAAGGACTGGGCATAGGCCGAGGAGGTGGTGAGCAGGACAGCGAGGGACAGCGCGAGCATGGAGCCGACTCCGAGGGGGGCCGTGCGCGAGCCGCGACAGGGGCTCGCGACACCGACGCGGATGCGACGGCCGGTCGATACTACAGCATTCGACCGGGTGAGGCCAGCGGGGCCGTAGAGGGGCAACCTCAGGGGGCCGCCGTGACCAGCAGGTCGGGCAGTCCCAGGTCCTGGCCGATGCGATCCCGCGCCTCGGCAGCGGCGTCGCGCGTGTGGAAGCCGCCGATGCGCACCCGGTACCAGGTCTGCCCCGAGACCAGTGCGCTGACCCGGTAGGCCTGGAGCTTCTGCTCTTGGAGGCGCGCCACGTGGGCGTCGGCCTGGTCCACGTCGGGGTAGCTCGCGACCTGCACGGCCCAGCCCCCGTCTGGCGCGAGGGCGCCCGGGGCAGCCTCTGCCGGCGGCGGTGGCGCCTGGCCGGCGTCGACCTGGCTGAGGACGGCCGAGGGTGGCGGCTCGGGCACGGGGGTCGCGGCGCTGGGGGCGTCGGACTCCAGCGCCTTGTTGAAGGTCACCTCTTCTGGCGCGGCGTCGGGGGTCGCAGCCTGGGCCTGCTCGACCTGGCGCAACAGCCCCTCGAGAGCCTGCTCGTCGGTCTCGTCCGGCAGAAAAGACACCTGCACATGGGCCGCCTCGTCGACGGCGCCCGCTCCGCGCCGCCCGATCTCCAGGCCCACGAAGAAAGCGAGCACCGCGATGGCCACCGTGGCGACAGCAAGCGCCGCCAGGTGACCCCGGGTGATCCAGATCTGGTTCGCGGCAGGCGGGCGTGCGAGCTCGGACATGGGCGCCATCATAGCGAGGGGAGCCTGGCGCGAAGCAGCCCGGGGGAGGGCGCCGCCTAGGCGGGCGCGACCTCCTCCTGGCTGAAGGCCTCGATGAGGTCACCGGACTTGAGGTCGTTGTACCCGTCGAGGTTCATTCCGCACTCGTAGCCTTCCTGCACCTCGCGGACGTCCTCCTTGAAGCGTCGCAGGCTGGCCAGCCGGCCGGTCCAGATGATGGTGCCGTCGCGTAGCAGGCGGACCTGGTGGTTGCGCGAGACGGTGCCCTCGGTGACGCGACAGCCGGCGATGGTGCCGACCTTCGGCACCGTGAACAGCTCGCGGACCTCGGCCACGCCGCGGACCTTCTCCTGGTAGGTGGGACCGAGCAGGCCCTTGAGCGCCTTCTCAATGTCCTCCAGTGCCTCGTAAATGACGTTGTAGACGCGGATCTCCACGCCGAACTCGTCCGCCGCCCGCCGGGCCTTGCTGTCCGGCCGCACGTTGAAGCCGATGAGCACGGCCCCGTAGGTGCGGGCCAGCGTGACGTCGCTCTCAGAGATGGCGCCGACGCCGCTGTGCAGGACCTTGACGTCCGTTCCCTCGACGCTGAGGTTCCGGATGGAGCCCTTCATGGCCTCCAGGGTGCCGCCGACGTCCGCCTTGACGACCAGGTTGAGGTGGAGCTTCTCGCCCTCGACCTTCTGCTTGAGCAGGTCCTCCAGGGTGACCTTCTTGCCGGAGGCCTCGGCCAGCTCGGAGCGCTTGACCTCGTCCATCCGGTTCTCGGCCAGGGCCTTGGCGTCCTTGTCGTTGGCGACGACCACGAAGTTGTCGCCGGCGCTGGGGACATCCTGAAGGCCGATGATCTCGACGGGGGTCGAGGGGCCGGCTTCCTTGAGCGCCTTGCCGTAGCAGTCCACCATGGCGCGCACGCGGCCCCAGGTGGTGCCCATCACGACGCGGTCGCCCTGCCTCAGGGTGCCCTTCTGGACCAGGACGTTGGCCACGGGGCCGCGCCCCTTCTCCAGCCGCGCCTCGAGCACGGTGCCCTCGGCGTGGCGCTCGGGGTTGGCGGTGTACTCGCCGACGTCCGAGATCAGGTTGATGGCCTCGAGCAGGTCGGGGATGCCGGTGCCCTTGAGCGCCGAGATCGGCACGAACATGGTCTCGCCGCCGTACTCCTCGGGGACCAGCTCGTACTCCAGGAAGGCCTGCTTGATCCGGTCGGGGTTGGCGCCCGGCTTGTCGATCTTGTTGATGGCCACCAGGATCTGCACGCCGGCTGCCTTGGCGTGGTTCAGGGCCTCGACGGTCTGGGGCATCACGCCGTCTTCGGCAGCCACGACCAGGACCACGATGTCGGTGACCTGGGCGCCGCGGGCACGCATGGCCGTGAAGGCCTCGTGTCCGGGGGTGTCGATGAAGGTGATGAGGCGCCCGTCCTTTTCGACCTGGTAGGCGGAGGTGTGCTGGGTGATGCCACCCGCCTCGCCGGCCGCGACGTTGGCCTTGCGGATGCTGTCGAGCAGAGTGGTCTTGCCGTGGTCGACGTGGCCCATGATGGTGACCACGGGCGGCCGCTCCTCCTGGCCCTCCTCTTCCTCGTCGTCCTCGATGTCCATCATGTGGTCGTCCTCGCTGAAGGACGAGTCCACTGCCTCGAACTCGAACTCCTCGGCGACCAGCTGGGCGGTCTCCAGGTCGAGCTCGTCGTTCATGGTGGCCATCTGGCCCATGGCGATGAGCTTCTTGATGACCTGGCTGGCCTTGACGGCCATGCCGTGGGCGAGGTTCGCGACGGAGATGGTGCCGTTGACCTCGACCCGGCGCTTGTGAGCGGCGGCCCTCGGGCTGATCTTCTTGGGGCCGACCCGCTTGCGGTTGCGGCGGCGACGCAGCCCGCCGAGGTCATCGGTGAGCGTCGCCTCTTGACGCTTGCGCTTGGGCTTGACGCGTCCCTTCGCGGCGCGGTCGCGGTCGCGGAACTCGTCCTTGACGGCGCGCCGGGGAGCGCCGGCGGCGCCGGCCTCGTCCCGCCACACCGGGGCGGCGGGCTGGCCCGCGGCCGAGGGAGGGGGCTCGGTCGAGCGGCGCGCCGCTTCCTGGGCGCGGCGACGGTTGCCGGCCGGGTCGGTGGGGTCGTAGCCGGGCGGCGGCGCGACGACGGCCGAGCCCAGGCCGGGGAAGGACGGCTTGGCGCCGCGCTCACCACCGACCAGGCGGGGCAGGCCGCGGCGCGCGGTCTCGCCGGCGGTGGGGGCCTCGTCCGAGGGGGCGGCGGCGACCGGCGCGTGCACGGCCTCGGCAGCCGGGGCCGCGACGGTGGCGGCCTCGGGCGTCGGAGTCACTGCCGCGGAGGTCGCTGCGACCGGCGCGGCGGCGACGGGCTCGGGCGCCGGGGTCGCAGCGGCGGAGGTCACTGCGACGGGCGCGGCGGCGACCGGCTGGGCGGCGACGGGCTCGGGGACCTGGGTCGCTGCCACGGGTGCGGCGGCGACGGGCTCGGACGCCGGGGTCGCAGCAGCCTGGGTCGCTGCCACAGGTGCGGCGGCGACGGGCTCGGACGCCGGGGTCGCAGCAGCCTGGGTCGCTGCGACGGGCACGGCGGCGACGGGCTCGGGCGCCGAGGTCGCAGCAGCTTGGGTCGCTGCGACGGGCTCGGCGGTGACGGGCTCTGGGGCCTGGGTCGCTGCGCCCTGGGTCGCTGCGACGGGCGCGGCGGCGACCGGCTCGGCCGCGATGGACTCGGGCGCAGCAGCCTCGGCGACGGGCTCGGCGGCAGGGCGTCGAACGACGCGGCGGCGGGCGGCAGCCTGGGCAGCGGCGGCCTGGGCGGCGGCCTCGGCCTCCTCCTCGGCAGCGGTGACCTTGCGGCGGCGGATCACACCGCGGTTGACCCGCGTCTGGACCTCGTCGTTGTCGCCAGTTTCTTTGGGCTTGGGCGTGGCGGCGCGCGTGACTGTGCGCGCCGGTGCACGATTGAGCCGCTCGATGAGATCCTTGGTCGACATACCTGCCCTGGATGCGCCGCCCGAGAGGGCGACCGTGGGGGAGAGCGCGGAGGGCGCCCCGCTGGGGGCGGTCCTTGGTGCAAAACCGCGCCCAGGCCGCCAACCGGGCCGTTGTCCCACAGGTGCGGGGCGGCGTGCCACCCGGAAAGGGGCGGCACGGGTCCGGCCAGCGCCTGGAACGTTTCGATGCTGCAGGACGCAGCGTCGTACGGCCGAGTGACGGCTAGCTGGGCGGGTAACCCAGGGAGTGGGTCCACTGCAACCGGCGGACCAGGTCAGCCGCGGGTCCGCCGCCGCGGATGCCGACGATTGTCCGAGGCCCCCGCCCGATGCGGGCCCCCAGCCCCTGGGGATCGACGGGAAGCTCGAAGATGGGCAAATGACCCTGGGGCCCCGGCGCCGGAATGCCGACCGCCCCTGCGGGGGGTGGCGCGGAGTCTCGGGAGCGGCGCGGCCGGGCCTGGATGAGGGCCACGAGGTCGTGGGCCTGGCCCACGGCGTGATGGCCGGAGACCAGCAGCCCCGCCCGGCGACAGCGCTCCAGGTGCTGCCATGTGGCGGCCAGGACTTGGTCCTGTGCCTCCTCCAGCAGCCCGCGGGCCCGCAGGCCCTTGTTGCGCAGCGTCCGGCTGAGCATCCGGGGCCGCGACTCGAGCAGGGCCAGGTGTTGGGCGAGGGGCAGCACCCAGGCTCCCCGTCCCGACTGTCGGGCCGGCAGGTCCACCCGGACGCGGCCGTCGGGCTCGGCCACCAGCCGCAGCAGCTCCTGTTGGGGATGCCGCTGACGGCTGACGACGCAGGTGCGCACAGGGAGAGCGGGCATCAGGCCTCGGGCGGGACTTCCCCGTCATCGAAGGCGTCCTCGTCGGCGAGGTCGGCGCTGTCGTCGACCACCACCAGCTCGTCGCCCGTCGGCTCCTCGTCCTCGCCCTCGTCGAGATCCTCGTCCAGAGCGTCCTCATCGGCAGCGTCGGCAGCGTCGGGGGCAGCGTCGGCCGAGGCTTCGGGGGCCAGGCGGGCCTCCTCCTTCTTGGCGCGACGACGGGCGGCCTCCTCGAGGATGATCGCATCGAGCGCCTTCTCGGCCTGGTCGATGATGACCTCGGCCTCCTCGTCCTCGATGTCGAGGATCTGGCCGACCTCGTAGGCCTCGGCGTCGTAGAGCTCCTGGGCGCTGCGGAAGCCGTGGCGGATGAGGGTCTCGACGCGATCGCCGTCCAGGGCCGCGATGCGGGTCAGCTCGGCCCGGGCCTGCTCGGTGATCTCGGCGTGGCGGGACTCGCTGTAGATGTCGATCCGCCAGCCGGTGAGCTGGGCGGCCAGGCGCACGTTCTGGCCGCGGCGGCCGATGGCCTTGGAGAGCTGGTCGTCGGGGACGATGAGCTCCATGCTGTGCGTCATCTCGTCGATGTAGACCCGGCTCACATTGGCCGGGGCGATGGCAGCGACGATGAAGCGGGCCGGATCGGGATGGAAGGGGATGATGTCGATGGCCTCGCCCTTCAGCTCCTGGACGACGGCCTGGACGCGCGAGCCCTTGAGGCCGACGCAGGCGCCGACCGGATCGACGTCGCGATCCAGGCTGGAGACGGCGATCTTGGCGCGGTGACCCGGCTCGCGGGCGCAGGCCTCGATCCGCACGATGCCCTCGTAGATCTCGGGGACCTCGAGCTCGAAGAGCTTCATCAGCAGGCCGGGGTGGGTCCGGGACAGGACCACCTGGGGGCTCTTGCTGGCCCGGGTGATGTCCAGGACATAGGCCTGGATCCGGTCGCCCTGGCGGTAGGTCTCGGTCGGCACCTGCTCGCGCTTGGGCAGGATGGCCTCGGTCCGGCCCAGGTCGACGACGATGCTGCCCTTCTCGAAGCGCCGCACGATGCCGGTGATGAGCTCGCCCTTCCGGTCCTTGAACTCGTTGAAGGTCATCTCGCGCTCGGCGTCGCGGATCTTCTGGATGATGACCTGCTTGGCGGTCTGGGCGGCGATGCGGCCCAGCTCCTCGACGGGGATGATGAGGCCCAGGCTGTCGCCCATCTCCGAGAGGGGGTCGGCCCGGCGGGCGTCCTCCAGGGAGATCTGCGTCTCGGGGTCGTCGATCTCCTCGACGACGGTGCGGAACTCGAAGAGCTCGACCTCACCCAGGTCCTCGTTGAACTGGGCCTCGATGTCGCGCTCCATGCCGAAGCGCTTGCGGGCGGCGGCCACCATGGCGCTCTCGAGCACCTCGATGAGGACATCCCGGGGGATGTTCTTCTCGCGGTGAACCATGTCGATGAGGCGGGCGAGATCACTGATCATGGGGCTCTCCGTCGCGTCGCTGGGCCGGGCTGGGGCTCACTCGACCGGGTCTGGGGTGGGGGAGGAGGCTTCGTCGGGCACGGGCGGGAGGCCCTCGGCCCCGAGGCGGGCGTACTGGTCGGGGTCGAGGATCAGGCGGATCCGGTCGACGTCGGCCAGGGGGATGCGCTGGATGTCGGCACCGTTGGCCAGGAGGAGCTGGTCGCCCTCCAGCCCGGCGAGGGTGCCGGTGAAGCGGCGGCGCCCGGCGCGCGGCAGCAGGCGCAGGCGGGCCTGGAAGCCGCGGAAGCGCTGGATGTCCCGCAGGCTCTCGACCGGGCGGTCGATGCCGGGGCTGCTGACCTCCAGGCGGTAGGACTGCTCCGGCATGGGATCGTCGACGTCGAGCACCGGCGACAGCGCGTGGCTCACCGTGGTGCAGTCGCCAACGCTGACGCCGCCGGGGGCGTCGATGTAGAGCCGGACCAGCTCCTGGCCGCCCTCGGTGCTCAGCTCGACGGCGACCAGCTCGAAGCCGCAGCGCACCACCACGGGCTCGGCGATCGCGCGGATGCGCGGGCGGAGGCTGCTGCGGGTGGTTGCGTCCATGTCGGGGCGTCCGGCAGGTTCAGGCAACAAAAAAAGGAGGGCCGGGTGGCCGCTCCTTCCGGGGAAGTGCGATGGACGCCTGATGTAAGCAAGGCCGGGCCCGCCGTCAACCCGGGTCTGCATCCGGGGAGGACGGGTCGGAGGACCGGTCGGAGGACGGGGTCGTCGGGCTCGCAGGAGGCGCCGGATCGATCGGGGTCTCCTGTGGTTGCAGGCTCGCCGCCGTCGGTAGCTCCAGGTGCCGCAGGCTCCCAGCCTGCTGGTTGGCCGCCGCCAGCTCCTCTGCGGTCACGGGATCGGGGCCGGCCTGGATCTCCAGGCTCAGGAAGTCGGCCGCGACCTGGGCCACCAGCTCACCCTCGGGGGTGTCGGCCCGGCTGGCCCAGAAGGAGAGGATCGCGACGCGGCGCGCGGCGGGGTCGGCCAGCGTGGGGCCGCTGGGCTCCAGGGGCGCGCCGGTCTTCCAGGTCGCCTCCAGGTGGGCGGGCAGCTCCTGGTCGACCCGGGCCATGGTGGCGCGGTTGGCGATGGCCGAGCGCCAGGCCTCGCTGGGGTCGTGGATCTGGTCCATGACCCGGCCCTTCTGGTAGTCGAGCTTGGTCGTGGCGACGATCTGGCCGCCGATCCGGATGCACATCAGGGTGAAGGGCGGGATGCACCACAGCTGGTTTGCCGGGTTGTCGGCCCGGCCGGGCGCCACCCAGCGCACCGGGGAGCGCTGCAGGACCACCAAGCCGTCGTCCTGGAGCACGATGGTCGGCTTCCAGGGGGTCTCGGGGCGGTAGATGGTGAGGTCACCCTTGCGCTTTCCGGCCTTGTAGCCGAATCCGTGGATGGCCTCGTCCAGCTCGTCCCGGCGGCGCGCCACCTCGGCGTCGCCGTAGATGGTGAGCTCCTCACCGGCCTGGTGGGGGTCTCCGCTGGGAGCGGGCGTGTCGGTAGCCTGCGGTTCGGAAGCCGGCGTGTCGGTAGCCGGCGTGTCGGCGGTCGCCGGCAGATCGGCCGGAGAGGCCGAGGAGACAGGAGCCTGGGCCCACGCCGGCGCGCTCGCCGCGAGGGCGAGCAGGCCGGCCAGCAGGACCGGGCGACTAGGAGCCGGAGAACTGGATGTCATCGAACAGCAGGGAAGGGGTTCGCCACGCGCTCCAGCTCCACACGTCGTTGGCCGCGGCCACGTAGCGCTCGAGCAGCTCGAAGAGGTTGCCCGAGATGTTCATCTCGCTGAGGTTCTGCACGGGTTGGCCGTGCGCGTAGAGCACGCCGTTGATGCCGAAGGAGAAGTCACCCGAGGTGGGGTTGGCGTTGCCCCCCAGGAAGCTTTCGACGACGATGGCCTGGGGCAGGTCAGCCAGGATCGCCGCGGGCGAGCGGTCCCCCGGTGGCACGATCAGGTTGCCCGTGCCGCCGCCGTTGGGCTCCCAACCCAGGCGGCGCCCGTAGTAGACGTCGACCAGGTACTCCTGGAGCACGCCGTCGCGCACCAGGTCGCGGCGACGGGTGGGCATGCCGTCCCCGTCGTGCGGGTGGCTGCCGCTGGCCCGGGGGATGTGGGGGTCGTCGATCAGGTGCAGGGCTGGCGAGGCGATGCGCTGCCCGAGCTTGCCTTCCAGGCAGCTGCGCTTCTCGTAGAGGGACTCGGCCGCCATGGGGCCGAGCAGGGTGCCCAGGACCCGGCCGACGGCGCGGTTCTCGACGAGCATCGGGTAGCGGCCGCTGGGGCCGGGGCCGCTGCCCAGGCGGTGGCGCGCGTGGTCCAGGGCGTGGACGGCGGCCTGCTGAGGGCCGACCACGTCCTGCCGGTGGCGGGCGCCGGTCATGAACCAGGCCTCGGGCAGGCGACCGCCCTCGTCCTCCAGGCTCAGGGTGGCGCCGCTGCCGAAGCTCGTGCTGCGCCAGGTGCTCTGGTAGCCGTGGCTGGTGACGCTGACGCTCTCGCTGCTGCCGTCCCACACAAAGGAGCTGACCGAGCGGATCTTCACGTCGCTGCCCGCGGCGCGAACCCGATCTTCCAGCTCCTCCAGCAGGGCACGGCGGTAGGCGGGGTCGAGGCTGGCCCAGCCCGGATCCACCGGGTCCAGGTCGACGTCGGCGTCGCCCATGCGCTCGCGCTCGGGCAGGCGGCGGTCGGGATCCGGCTCCAGGAAGCGGGTGGCGTCGACTGCGTGGGCCAGGAAGTCCCGCAGGGCTTCGGGCCGGATGTCGTTGGTGGCATGGGCGCTGAAGCGTCCGTCCACCATGAGCGAGGCGTGCAGGCTCAAGGAGCGCGACTCCTCGGCCTTCTCGATGCGGCCGTCGCGGCGCGACAGCTCGGTCGACACTCCGCGGCCGACCGAGGCCTTCACCTCTTCCGCGCCGAGGGCGGTGGCCTGGGCCACGACGCGCTGGGCGATGTCCAGGAGCTCTTGCTGGCTGACCGTGGGCGACAGGGTGCTCATCCCATGCCCCCGACCACCAGGCTGCCGACCCGGACCGTGGGCATGCCCTGGCTGACAGGCACCCCCTGGCCGTCCTTGCCGCAGGTCCAGCCGCCTTCGTCGATCACCAGGTCATCGCCGACCATGTCGATGCGCTCCAGCGCCTGGGGCCCGTTGCCGATCACGTTGACATCCTTGATGGGCCGCGTGAGCTTGCCATCCTCGATGAGAAAGCCGGTCTTCATGTAGAAGGCGAAGTCCCCGCCGCCGATCTGGACCTGCCCGTTCGCGAAGGTCTGGCAGTAGATCCCTCGCTTCACCGACGAGATGATCTCCTCGGGGCTGTGGGGCCCGTTCTCCATGAGCGTGGCGCGCATGCGGGGCAGGGGGGCGTAGCGGAAGCCCTGGCGCCGCCCAGAGCCCGTGGGTTTCACGCCGTAGAAGCGGGCCGAGATCTCGTCGTGCATGTAGGTGCGCAGCACGCCGTGGTCGACCAGGACGGTGCGCTCGCCGGGGTTGCCCTCGTCATCGACGTTCACGGCGCCGCGGCTTCCTGGGATCGTCCCGTCGTCGACGATGGTGACCAGGTCGCTGGCGATCTTGTCGCCCATGCGGCTTGCGTAGATGCTGGTGCCCTTGCGGTTGAAGTCGGCCTCCATCCCGTGGCCGATGGCCTCGTGCAGCAGGATGGCCGAAGGCCCGGCGGCCAGGACCACGGGCATCTCGCCGGCCGGCGGCTTGCCGGCAGCGAGCAGGAACAGCGTGCGGTCGACGGCCTGGTCGACCAGCCGGTCCTGGCGCCCCGCGCCGTAGTACTCCAGGCCTGCCCGCCCCGCGACGTTGAAGCCGCTGGACTCGCGGACGCTGCCCTGGCCGGCCGTGACGCGGACGTGGCCCTGGGTCATGGGCCGCCAGTCCTCGATGAGCCGCCCGTCGGGCCGCACGATCATGACGATCTTCGAGGCGTCGGCCATGTAGGTCTCAACCCGGGCCACGCGCGGGTCGCGGGCGAAGGCCCGCTGCTCCCAGTCACGCACCATGCGGACGCGGGTGGCCATGTCGACCTTGTCCCAGGGCTCCAGCACGGGCGACCAGTCGGTCACGCGCACGGCGACCGGCGAGGCGACCGGGCGGGTGCCCCCCGTGGCCGCGATCTCGGCGGCGGTGCGGGCGGCGGCCTCCATGGCTGCGATGGTCAGCTCCTCGGTGAAGGCGAAGCCGACCTGGTCGCCGACGACGACGCGCACGCCCATGCCCAGGTCGACCCGCGTGCCGGCGGCGTTGACCTTGCCGTCGGAGAGGCTGACCGAGGTGCTGGCGGCGTGCTCGAAGTACAGGTCGCAGTCCTCGCCGCCGCGCGACAGGGCCGCCTCCATGACGCGGTGGAGCACGGCCGGCGTGACGCCGAAGCGCTCCTCGAACCAGGCGCCGGGAGGACCGGGGGGGCGGGGGATGGACATCGGGACCTCGGTCAGGGGGAGAGGGGGGACGCTCCAGCAACCTGCGCACGGGGCGCAGCCTGCGCCACCCCGCACGCCGGATGCCTATGCGGCGTCGATGATCTCCTGGCATGGGCGGCGGGCCGCCCGGGCGGCGCGGGCCAGCGCGAGCTGCCCCTGGGCGCGCAGCAGGTTGTGGGCGCCGGCTTGGGGCCAGCGCGCACGATCCTCGCTGAAGTAGGTGTTCTTCAGGGCGTCGGCGCCGAAGCGGGCCGCCAGCTCCAGGCAGATCCGCTCGATGCCCGGCACCAGGCTGGCGCGCTCCTCGGCCGACAGACGCGGGCCAGTGGACAGCCAGCCGCGGGCGCTGGCTTCGAAGACCGCCAGGTCGAAGCGCGCGCCGTCCGGGTCACTCTCTCCGGCGGGGTTGCACCAGCTTCTCCAGGCGTCGCCCAGCTCCACGGCCAGGGGCAGGGGCCCCAGGGTGTCCAGGTCGAGCAGGGCGGTGGCACGCTCCTCTTCCGCCGCGAAGCGCAGGTTGCTGATCTTCAGGTCGCCGTGGGCCGGGCGCTCCGGCAGGTCCAGCTCGCCCTCCCAGCTCGCCCAGGCCTGGAGCACCTGTCGGCCCAGGTCCCGGCCGGGCAGATCCAGGGCGTGGCCGTCGGCCTGCTCCATGGCGGCCTGGAGGTCGGCCATGCGGGCCGGGGTGTCGTGGACCTTGCGCGGCGGCGCCTGGAAGGGGCCGGGGAAGTCGGCCAGGGCGGCGTGGAAGCAGCCGACCAGGGCGCCGGCGCTGTGGGCCATGGCCGGTCCGCTCACGGCGTGCAGGGTGCGACCGGGCAGGTAGCTCAGCAGCCGCCAGGTCCCACCCTGGGGGTCGGGCACACACAGGGCGCCCGCGGCGGTGCGGCGCAGGCGGGGCGTGGACAGGCCGGCCGCGGCGATCCAGGCCGTGACGGCCTCGATGTCGTCATGGATGCGCGCCGAGAAGATGGGGTTCACCCACTGCAAGACCGCGTCCAGACCCTGGCCCCCGGCGCCGGTCACCAACCAGGTTCGGTTGATCAGACCCTCGTCGGCGGTCCGTAGCTCGCCCGGGTGGTCCCAGACACGGAGCGCGGTCGACGGATCCATCGGGTCTTCCTGCTTCCTGCGATGTCGGTTCTGGCGGCCCATCCCCTGCGGAGGCTCGCCAGGATGCGAGGTCCCTGCTAACCGGTCAGTGAGGTTCCGGTGGATCCCGAGCACCGCCTCGGTCGTGCCGCCCCGTCGGGGCGCTGCGCATCCTCGTCCACGCTCGCTGGAGCTTGTCATGACCCGCACCCACACTGCTGTCGCCGTCGCCCTCGCCCTCTCTCTCAGCACCGGCCTCGCCTGCAAGAAGAAGCCGGTCGAGTCGACCCCGATCGCCGCCACGCCCGCCCCGGTCAAGTCCGCAGAGGTGCCCAAGGAGGTGCAGGACATGGCCATGAACTTCTCGCGGGTCTACTTCGACTTCGACAGCTCCGAGCTGACGGACGACACCCGCTCGGCCCTGGACAGCAACGTCCAGATCATGCAGTCCAAGACCGACATCCGGGTCGAGATCCAGGGCCACGCCGACGAGCGCGGGACCACCGACTACAACCTGGCCTTGGGCCAGCGCCGCGGTCAGGCCGTCTACAACTACCTGTCGGCTCGTGGTGTGGCCCCCAGCCGCCTGGCCATCGTCAGCTACGGTGAGGAGCGGCCCCTGGCCACCGGGCACACCGAGACCGCGTGGACCAAGAACCGCCGCGCCGAGTTCCGCATCAAGTGGGGCGAGGACACGGGCGTGCAGGGCACCACCAACTAGGCGCCAGCAGTCAGGCGCCAGCAGCGGGCCGCCGGGGCTGCCCTGCCGCCGCTCAGCGGTGGAAGAGCAGCTCCCGCAGCCGAGGCAGGGGCCAGCGATCATCCGCGATCCGGGCCTCCAGCGTGTCGCTGGCCGCGCGCAGGACCTCGATGGCCCCCACGGTGCGGTCGGCGTGGTGCCAGGCCCGCTCCTCGGCCTCCATGTGGCGGGCCTCGTCCAGGCGCTCCTCCAGCGCCTGGCGGGCCTTGCGCAGCTCGTCGACCTGGGTGCACAGGCTCAGGACGGCCTGGCGATCGGCCGGCGTGGCGGAGACCTGGGCGGCGCTCAGGGCGGCCAGGTCCTGCAGGGCGGAGCTGCGCTCGGCCAGGGCGGCGGGCAGGACCTGCTGGTCGACCAGCTCGCGCACCAGGTCGGCCTCGATGTCGACGGTCGTGACGTACTGCTCCAGCTTGATGTGGCGGCGGGCGTCCAGCTCGGCCGGGCTCAGGACCCCGTGGCGGCTCATCAGCGCCTGCACCCCGGGGGCGGCCAGGCGGGCCAGGGCCTCGGGGGTCTTGCGCAGGTGGGGCAGGCCCCGGCGCTCGGCCTCGGCGATCCACTCCGGCGCGTAGTTGTTGCCCTCGAAGCGCACCGGCGCGCTCTCGACCAGGCCCTGGCAGATGGCCGCGAGCACGGCCTGCTCGGAGCGGCTGCCCTCGGCCTCGATCCACTCGCAGATCTGCTGCAGGCCGTCAGCCACCGCGGTGTTCAGCGAGGTCATGGGGAAGGAGACCGAGGAGCGCGCCCCCACGGCCCGGAACTCGAACTTGTTGCCGGTGAAGGCGAAGGGGCTGGTGCGGTTGCGGTCGGTGTTGTCGCGCAGCACCGTCGGCAGGTGGCTGACCCCCAGCTCCTTCATGGTCTCCGAGGCCGTGGCGCTCAGTGTGCGGCCCTCGACCAGGGCCTGGACGATGGCCGAGAGCTGCTCGCCCAGGAAGACGCTGATGATGGCCGGCGGCGCCTCGTTGGCGCCCAGGCGGAAGTCGTTGCCGTGGCTGGCGATGGCAGCCCGCAGCAGGCCGGCGTGGCGGTGCACACCGACCAGGACCCCGGCCAGGATCGCCAGGAAGCGCAGGTTGGTGTGCGGGGTGGCGCCGGGCTCCAGCAGGTTGCCGAGCTCCGACGTCGCCATCGACCAGTTCAGGTGCTTGCCCGAGCCGTTGACGCCGGCGAAGGGCTTCTCGTGCAGCAGGGCGAAGAGGTCGTGGCGGTCGGCCACGCTGCGCAGGACCTCCATCACGAGCTGGTTGTGGTCCGCCGCGACGTTGGCCTCCTCGTAGAGCACCGCCAGCTCGAACTGGGCGGGGGCGACCTCGTTGTGGCGGGTCTTGGCCGGCACCCCCAGCTGGTACAGCTCGGTCTCGACCTCGTTCATGAAGGCCTGGATGCGGGCGGGGATGCTGCCGAAGTAGTGGTCCTCCAGCGACTGTCCCTTGGCTGCCCGGTGCCCCAGAATGGCCCGGCCGCCGCTGAGCAGGTCGGGGCGCAGCGCCGCCCAGGCCTTGTCGACCAGGAAGTACTCCTGCTCGGGGCCGGCGGTGACGACGACCCGCTCGGCCTGCTCGCCCAGCAGCCCGCACAGCCGCAGGGCCTGCTTCTCCACCGCGTGCATCGAGCGCAGCAGGGGGATCTTCTTGTCCAGCGCCTCGCCGGTGTAGCTGAAGAAGCAGCTGGGGATGCACAGGGTCGCGCCGTTGATCCGCTGTGCCAGGTACATGGGCGAGGAGGGGTCCCAGACCGTGTAGCCGCGGGCCTCGAAGGTCGATCGGATCCCCCCGCTGGGGAAGGAGCTGGCGTCGGGCTCGGACTGGATGAGCTGGGCGCCGGTCAGCTCGGCGATGGCCCGGCCCTCGCTCAGGGAGAGGAAGCCGTCGTGCTTCTCGGCCGTGAGCCCGGTCATGGGCTGGAACCAGTGGCAGAAGTGCGTGGCGCCTTTCTCCATGGCCCACTGCAGGGCGGCGCCGGCGATGGCGTCGGCCAGCTCACGGTCCAGGGTGCCGCGGTTGCCCACCACGGCCACGAAGCGCTCCACCACCCGAGCCGGCAGGCGCTGGCGCATCTGGTCGACGCCGAAGGTGTGGCTGCCGAAGTAGTCGCGCACCGGCAGGGGCCGCCCGTCGGCGCCGCGGGGGCGCTGGGAGGCGAGGGGCTTGCGGGCGGTGACGACGCGCAGGGCGTCGTGGCGAGGGTTGGACACGGCGGGCTCCCGCGAGGACGGGGCGGTCTTCAGTGGCGTCACTCAGGGGCGCGCGAAGCGATCCAGGGAGGGGCGGGCGCCTGGCAGGGCCCGGGCCCGTCCGGTGGCGGCGAGGTGGTCGAGCAGGCGCCAGGCCAGACCTGGCGCGACGGCGGCGCGCAGGGCCAGCTCCTCGGCCGTGGCGGGGCTGTCGTCCAGGGCGGCCTGGACGGCGTCCAGGGCCCGCAGTGTCTCGCGGGCGGCGCGCTTGCCTGCCTCGACGCCGGGCTGGTTGTAGGCGTTGACGTCGATCAGCTCGGCGTACAGGCCCACGGTGCGCTCGAAGAGGGCGATGAGCCCGCCCAGGGTCCAGGCGTCCAGGCGTGGGACCCGCAGGCCCACACAGGGGCGCCCGGCCTGGGCCAGGGCGGAACGGGTGCCCCGCAGGAAGCCCAGCAGGTGGTCGCTGGCGTCGTGCCCCTCGGCGCCGGGGCAGGGCGCAGCGCCGGGCTGCGTGACCTCGATGAGGTGCACGAAGGCGTCGTCGCGGCCATCCCGGACCTGCTGCATGAAGGCGTGCTGGTCGGTGCTGCCCTTGTTGCCATAGACGGCCAGCCCCTGGAGCACGACGCGGCCCTGCCGGTCCTGCTCCTTGCCCAGGGACTCCATGACGAGCTGCTGCAGGTAGCGGGAGAGCAGCAGCAGCCGGTCGCGGTAGGGCAGCACCACCAGGGCGCGGTCGCCGCGGCCGTTGCCGGCGGCAAACCAGGCGGCGGCCAGCCAGGCGGCGGGGTTCTGGGCCGGCGGGAGGCGCGTGCGGGTGTCCATGGCAGCTGCGCCGGCCAGCAGCGCTTGCCAGTCCCAGCCGCAAAGGGCCATGGGCAGCAGGCCCACCGTGCCCGTCACCGAGGTCCGGCCCCCGACCCAGTCCCACAGCGGCAGCCGGGCCCTCCAGTCGGCTGCCTGGCGGTGCAGGGCGCTGCCCGTGACGGTGATCGCGATGGCGTGGGGCTCCCAGGGCTCTCCCGCCGCGGCCCACCAGGCCTGGGCGGCGAGCATGCCGTTGGCCGTCTCCACCGTGCCCCCGGACTTGCTCACCACCACCGCCAGGGTCCGAGCGGGGTCCAGGCCCTGAAGGACGCGGGCGAAGCCCTCGGGATCGGTGTTGTCGAGGAAGTGCAGGCGCCGGGGGTCCTGGGGCGAGGACAGGGCCTCGGCGAGGAGCTGCGGCCCCAGGGCCGAGCCGCCGATGCCGATGAGGAGGACGTCGTCGTGGTCGCCGGGGTCCAGGGCCGCCAGGGCCGCGTGGCTGTCCCGGATCTCGGCGACGATCTCCGCGGTGGGCGCCCGGTCTGCGTCGCGCAGCCAGTAGTGCCCGACCATGCGGCCCTCGTCGGGGTTGGCCAGGGCCCCGTCCTCCAGGCTCGCCATGGCCCGCAGCGCGGCCGTCATGGGGCCGGCGAGGATGGCCTCCACCTCAGGGGCGTCGGCCAGGTCGAGGACCAGGCCGGTGGTCTCGTCGCGCAGCACGCGGGCATCGAAGGACATGGGACCCTCCAGCGCTTGCCTCTATCGCTCACTGCGGGGCGCTGCGGGCGCTGCGAGCGCGCTCAGGCCACCGGGGCCGGTGGCCGGGGCAGCCACAGCCGGAAGCGGGTCGTGCCGGGCTCGCTCTCGAGCTCGACGCTGCCGCCGTGGGCCTCGGCCACGGCCTTGACCAGGGCCAGGCCCAGGCCCGTGCCGCCGCGCTCGCGGGTCGTCGTGAAGAAGCGGTCGAAGACGTGGACCCGGTTCGACGCGCTGATCCCGGGCCCGTCGTCCTCGACGTCCACCCCGCAGCGCCCCTCCTCGGCCCAGCTCCGCAGGCGCACGTGCACCCCGGGGCCGCCGTGCTGCAGCGCGTTGTCGACCAGGTTGGCCAGGGCCGCCTCGAGCTGGCTGGGGTCGCCCCGCACGGTGCCCCCCTGGCCGCTGGCCTCCACGCCGGGGCGCTCCCGAGCCAGCTCCGCCACGAGCAGGTCCAGGTCCACCTGCTCGCGGCGTCGGGCCTCGTCGGCGCGGGCCAGCGCCAGCAGGCCGTCGACCAGGCGCTGGGTGCGATGCAGCTCGTCCAGGGCGTTGGTCAGGAAGCGGGCCCGCTGCTCCAGCGGCATCTCCGGGTCGTCCTCCAGGAGCTCCAGGGTGCCGCGCAGGGTCGCGATGGGCGTCTTGAACTCGTGGCTCACGTTGCCGGCGAACTCCGCGATGTAGTGCAGGCGGGCCTGCAGGCGGTCGGCCATGCGCCCGAAGTCGGTGGCCAGGGCCGCCACCTCGGCGATGCGCGAGCCGCGGGCCCGCCCCAGGTCGGGATCGGCCTGGGACCAGGGCAGGTCGCCCCGCACCACGCGCCCCTCGGACAGGCGGTGGGTGGCCCGGGACAGGCGCCGGATCGTGCGGCTGAAGCCCCAGCCCATGACCATGGCCAGCCCGACCGTCACCAGCAGGGAGACCGCGATGCCCAGGTCCAGGCGGGGCCCCATGTTGCGCAGGACCTGCCAGGTGCCGCGGGGCGAGCGGGACAGCAGGAGGGCGCCGACGACCTCGGCCTGGGGCCCGGCGGTCGCGTGGACCGGCGTCGCGACGTAGACGCGGTTGCCTTCGGCCGGCTCGCCGGGTGGCGGTCGGCGGTCGGGCGGGGCCGGCGGCGTGGCCCGCGAGATCGAGCCCGGTCGGCCGGCCAGGGCCTCGCGGATCTCCGGGCGCTTGGACAGGTCGGCCCCCAACATCGGGCCCGTGCTGGCCACCACCTGCCCGTCCAGGGCCACCAGTCGGACCCCGGCGTAGGTCGTGTCCGCCACCTCGGCCAGGGCCGGCGCCATGCGGTCGGCGATGGCCTCCACCCCGGCCTGGGGGTCGTGTTCCCGGACCTGGCGCAGCTCGCTGCGCACCAGCAGCTCCAGCAGCACCGCCTGGTTCTCCAGGCTCTTGCGGGTCTGGCGCTCCAGGTCCAGGGCGAAGGCGCCGGTCCCCAGGAAGGCGCCCACCGGCAGGGCCAGGGCCAGCATGTGGCTCACGACCAGCCAGGTCCACAGCGCGGCCCGCGGACGACGCGTGTCGGTCGAAGGCGGCTGCGGCTGCGGCTGCGGCTGCGGCTCCAGCGGCGAGGCGGCCACGCGCCCTCAGGCCTTGCGCATGCGGTAGCCCACGCCGTGCACCGTCTCGATGGGGTCGTGGGTGTGGCCCGTGTCCTGGGCGGCCAGGGCCGCGTCGCGGAACTTCTGGCGGATCCGGCGCACGTGGCTGTCCAGCGTCCGGTCGCTCACGAAGTGGCGGCCCGGGTAGGCCTTGTCCACCAGCTCCTCGCGGGAGAAGACCCGGCCGGGGCGGCGCAGCAGGACCTGGAGGATCCGGAACTCGGTGGCCGTCAGCTCCACGTCCTGGCCGGCGGCCGACACGCGGTGCTCGGTGGGGTCCAGCCGGATCCGCCCCTCTTCCAGCGGGGGCTCGTCCCCGCTGACCTCAGGCAGGGGCAGGGCATGGGTGCGGCGCAGCACGGCCCGCACCCGGCTCACCAGCTCGCGGGGCGAGAAGGGCTTGGTCAGGTAGTCGTCTCCGCCCAGCTCCAGGCCCAGGATCCGGTCCATCTCCTCGCCGCGTGAGGACAGGAAGACGATGGGCAGGTTGCTCTTGCGGCGGATCTCCCGGCAGACGTCCAGGCCGTCCAGCTCGGGCATGAGCACGTCCAGCACCACCAGGTCGGGGTCCAGCTCCTCGACCTGGCGCAGGGCCTGGCGCCCGTCGGCGGCCTCGGCCACCTCGAAGCCGGCCCGGCTCAGCGCGTAGCGCACGACCTCACGCAGGTGGGCGTCGTCATCCACGACCAGGATGCGCTCGGCGCTCATGGGACCCTCCGGTGCCGGAGCATAGCGGGCGGGGGGGGACGGGCGCGCCCACGACAGGTGCGGCCTTGCCGCAGGGATGGGGGCAGGGCTGTGCAAGGGGCGTGCGCTGGCCGGCCGAGGGCTGGTAGCGTTCCGGTATGCCTGACGGGAATCCTGACGACGCGCTGCCCCTGGACCTGGACCTGGACCTGGACCTGGATCTGGACCTGGATCTGGAACACCTGGCCGAGCCGCTGCGCACTGAGCCTCCGCCGCCGCTCCCCCCACCGCCGACCGGCCGGGCGGCCCGGGTCCGCCGCGCCCTGGCCCTGCTCGGCGGCGTCGCCAGCGCCCGCGCCGTGGCCCAGGCCCTGGTCGAGGACGGCGGCCCGCTGCTCTCGGTGCGCCAGGTCCGCGAGGCCCTGCGCGGTGGCGTCGTCGTGGCCCTGGGAGGCGGCTTCCACGCTCTGCCCGGCGCTGTGGACCCGCCGCTGCTGCCCTGGCTCCAGGCGCGCCTCTCCCGCCTGGGGCCGCTGCCCGAAGATCAGGTCGTGGCCGACATCCTGGCCCGGTGGCCCCACGGCGACCCCGCCGCCGTCCACGCCTGGCTGCGGCAGGATCCCGCAGGGATCTCGGTGGTGGATGGCGTGGTCCGGCGGCCGGTACGGACATAGAGCGGCGTATGCTCCTCGCCCGCTCCTTGCACGCCCTCGTCCTCGACCTCCTCTCCACGGGGGATCTCCTCCTGGTCGAGGGGGCTTCGCCGGAGACCCTGGCACAGGAGCTGGTCGCGGCCCTGCCGAGCCAGGCCGCCTTCGCCCAGGTCGGGCCCTACCTGGCCCAGGCCCTGATCCAGTCGCCCTGGGTCGAGGAGCTGTTCACCGACGACCACGAGCTGGCGGTGCGCCTGAGCGGGCTGGAGCTGTAGGGCGCAGGTACCTACGAGCCCGGCGGCGCCTCGCGCAGGGCCTGACGCAGGGCCCGGCCGGCGGGGGGCAGGTGCTCCAGGCCGCCGTGGACCAGCAGCAGCTGGCGAGGCGGGGGCAGGCGGGGATCGGCCAGCGGCACCAGGGTGCCCTGGTCCAGGTCGGCCTGGACCGCCACGCGGGACAGCAGGGCCACGCCCAGGCCGGCCCGCAGGTGGCCGAGCACGGACGCGATGCTGGCCAGCTCCATGGCGACCTCCACGTCGGGCAGGTGCCGGTCCAGGAGGCCGCGCAGGGCGGTGCCGACGGTGAAGGCCACGGCCGGTGTGCCCGGGGCCAGCCGGCCGTCCTGCCAGCGCAGGCTCGCCGCCAGGGCGGGGGTCGCGACCAGGACCAGCGGGTCGACCCGCCAGACCTCGCTCACCAGGCCGTCGTCGGACTCGCGGTCCAGCGCGATGCCCAGGTCCAGCTCCCCGGCGACCACCGCCGCGCGGATGGCGGGGGTCGGCATCTCGCGGACCCGCAGGGCGATGCGAGGGTGGGCCTGGTGGAAGGCCGTGAGCACCGGTGGCAGCAGCCAGGTCGCGGCCGTGGCCCCGCAGCCGATGCGGACCTGGCCGGCCGCCAGGCCCTCGACCTCGGCCACGGCGCGGCGACCGGCGGCGACGGAGGCCAGGGCGGCCCGGGCGTGGGGCAGCAGGGCCTCACCGGCCGCCGTGGCAGATGCACCGCGCGCGTGTCGCCGCAGCAGGCGGGCGCCCATGGCCTCTTCCAGCCGGCGGATCGAGGCCGACAGCGCGGGCTGGGTGAGGTGCGCCCGGCGGGCCGCCGCGGTGAAGGAGCCCTCCTCGATGATGAAGAGCAGGTGCTGGAGGCTGTCGAGCATAAGCAATGTCTATCGCATGGACAGAAACATTCCATTGGGCTGATTGCAGGGCGGGGCCTACAGAGAGGGTGTCGGGAGGCAAGCCGCCGCCCCGACGACGGATCCCGCCCTCTCCCCGGGGGCGGCGCTCCTGGAGTGTGCATGCTGGTCCTCGCACCGGCAGGCCTCGCCGTGCCTGCTGTCTGGCTGCCTGCCCTCTGGTTGCCTGCCCTGTGCCTCTTGCTCGGCTTTGGTGCCGGTACCCTCACCACCTTCGCCGGCATGGGCGGCGGACTGGTGCTCGTGCTCACCCTCGGCCTGCTCTTCGACGCCCACACCGCCCTGGCCTGGACGGCGCCGGCCCTGCTCCTCGGGAACCTGCACCGCGCCTGGCTCTACCGCCGTGACGCCGACCGGCGGGTCCTCTGGCAGCTCGGGCTGGGCGCCGTGCCGGCCGCCTTCCTGGTCGGCCTCCTCGCCGCCCGACTGCCCGACCGGGCCCTGGCCGCGGCGCTCCTGCTCATCGGTGTCCTCGGCCTGCTGCGCGGCAGCGGCCGGCTGACCTGGCGGCCCGGCCCGGCAGCGACCGTTCCCCTGGGCGCACTCGGCGGGGCCCTCACGGCCGCAGGGGGTGGCGCTGGCGTCGTCATGGGGCCGCTGCTCATGGCCCGCGAGCTGCACGGCCGCGCCTACGTTGGCACCATGGCATGCACCGCGGTGCTGCTCCACGCCAGCCGGCTGGCGGCCTACGGCCTGGGGGGCATCGCCGACCGCCACGATCTGCTGGTCGGCGCGCTGATCGCCCTGGCCATCGCGGGCGGCAACCTGCTGGGGGACCGCCTCGCCCGGCGGGTCGACGACCGACGCCAGGACCAAGTCCAGCGCCTGGCCCTGCTCGCCAGCCTGGGCCTCGCCCTGGTCGAGCTGGGCACCTGACGGCGCTGCGCTCCTGCGCGCCAGGCACCGCTGCTCAGAGGATCAGCCGCACCCCGCCCAGGGCCTCGATGCGGTGGGGGAACTCGTTGCCCGGCGTGCCGATGAACATGTAGTTCAGGGGCACGTCCAGGCGCGTGCCCAGGGCCTCGATGAGCTTGGGCGTGAACTCGCCCTTCACCGCCAGGAAGTCGATGCGCAGGTTGGGGTACTGCTTGTCGATCTGGGCCAGGTGCCCGGCCAGGGTCGGGGGGATGTCGGCCTCGTCCTGGTAGACGTGTACGACCTTGAGCAGGGTCGTCTGCTCGTTGTCCAGCACGTACAGCGCCGCGCGGTTCAGCTCGGCCAGGTCGTCGCCCTTGGCGAAGTAGACGACCGGGCGGGCGTTGATCTCGCCGATCTTGCGCTTGATGAAGCCGCCCAGGCCATCGCTGAGCGCCTGGACCGTGTCGACCACCGAGCCGATGACGAAGAAGGCGCCCTTGAGGAGCTGGACCCGCAGGAACATCACGCCGACGATCAGCCCGGCCACCAGGGCGTAGAGGCTGAAGACCCGCACGGTCTGGGGGTCGAGCAGGATGTTGCCGACCAGGCCGGTGATGACCGCTGCGAAGGCCACCACCACCAGGGGCCAGCTCGCCCGCGTGGCGCGCGGCAGGCGGGCCCGGGTCACCTTCAGCAGCATGTTGCCGACGGCGAAGAGCGCCATCACGCTGAGGAAGCTGATCGTGTAGACCCCGGCCAGCACCGTGACGTCGCCGGCCGTCGCCATCATGATCGACACGCAGACCAGGAAGAAGCTCAGGATGATCCAGTGGTTGGTCCGCCGCGCCTTGTTCTCGACCAGCAGGAACTGGGGCAGGCAGCGATCCAGCGACATGCGGCGGATCAGGCCGGTCACGCCGACGTAGCCGGTGAGCACGGCGCCGGAGAGCACCAGCACCGCGTCGATGCTGACCAGGGTCCCCAGCGAGGGCCCGAAGGACAGGGTGCCCATCTGGGCCAGCAGGTCGGGCGGGACCTTCTCGATCTCGGCCAGGGGCAGCAGGGCCAGGCTCAGCAGCGAGGTCAGGGGGTTGAAGATGGCCACAGCGAGCCACATGTTGCGCAGCGTCTTGGGGAAGACGCCCTCCTGCTGCTCCTCGATGAAGTTGGCCGAGGACTCGAAGCCGCTGATGCCCAGCATGGCGGCGGCGAAGCCGAAGAACAGCGCGTGCCCCAGGCCGTGGCGGGGCGGGGCCGACCAGTTGGCGACGAGCTGGGAGGGGTCGTGAACCAGGGCGCTGATGCAGGCGATCGACAGCAGGATCAAGGTCGCGATGTGGAAGAAGAAGATCACCAGGGCGACGACGGCGGACTCACTGATGCCAACAACGTTGAGGAAGGCGAAGAGGCCCAGCAGGCCGATGGTGGCCCAGAAGACGTTGATGCCCTGCCACAGGTTGTGGGCGTAGTGCATGGCCTCGCTGGCGCTGATCACCGCGGTCGCCACGTAGGACAGCAGGGTCAGGACCGCGGCGCCGGCAGCCAGGCGCTTGTTGGTCGTGTTCAGCAGCACCGTGTAGGTCCCGCCGTTGAGCGGCAGGGCGCTGCCCACCTCGGCGTAGACCTTGCGGAACAGGAAGAGGACCAGGGCCACGATGGCCAGGGCGATGGGGGCGTAGCGGCCGGCCTGGGCGGCGCAGAGGGCCGACACGTACAGGCAGGAGCTGGTGATGTCGTTGCCGCAGATGGCGGTCGAGGCCCACATGCCGAGCTTCTTGCCGTGGGTCACCTTGTGCTTGGGCGCGAGGGGGGTGTGGCCCAGGTCCACGATCCGCCCGGCGTGCCCCCAACCGGCAAATTCCCAGGACTCCTGAGTGGGGGCAGTGGGACCTTGGCTCATCCTTCCTCCTCGGCAGCGGGAACCGCGCGACCGCGCGAGCGTAGCCCGCTGGGGCGCAAGGTTCAGGGCAACAGCGGCGGGTGGCGCGCTCTCAGTACAACGGGCCCAGGATCCGACGGGGATCGGGCCAGCGCAGGCGGGCCGCCTCGCGCTCGGCGGGGGCCACGGCGCCGGGCAGATCGTGGGTCGCCGGGCGCTCCACGGCGAGCTGCACGTGTACATGAGGTGGCCAGCCGCCGTTCTCGGCGGGCAGGCCGAGCCAGCCGAGAACCGCGCCCGCCGCGAAGCGACGGCCGACCGGGCTGTGGGCCAGGGAGGCCGTGGAGAGGTGGCCCAGCAGCACGTAGAGCGGGGCGTCGTCGACCTCGTGGGCTGTGACCAGGGTCGGGCCGTAGTCACCCGGCGCGGGGTTGGTGCCCGCGTGGATCACCTCGCCGGCCGCGAAGGCGTGGACCGCCGTGCCGGCCGGGCCGCCCAGGTCCAGGCCCATGTGTACGGTGCGCAGGCCGCCGAACAGGTCCTGGGTGTAGATGCAGCGCTCCTCGTCGTAGCGACCGATGGCCCAGGGCGTCGTGGGGGCGGGGCCCGGCCGTGTCAGGTCGAGCACCACCACCTCGGGCGGCAGGTGCAGCACCGGGTGGAAGGCGCTCACGGCGCGTGCGGGCCGTGGATCAGGGCCACCGCCGCGTGCAGGGCCACCTCGATGGCGGCCTGCTCGGTGCGCGCGGCCACCTGGGGGTCGGCCCAGCCTTCGCCGGCCCCGATGACAGCCAGAATGCTGCCAGCCTGCAGCACCGCCGGGTCGGGTCCGCGGGCTGCCAGCGAGCGCAGGTCCGGACCGTGGACCTGGGCCAGGATGAACAGATGCGAGGACTCCATCTCGGTCGCCAGGACGCCCGCGGCCTCCAACACCTGCATGTAGCGGGCGCTCTCGGCGGCCAGGGGGCCCGTCGCCACCTCGCGCCCGTAGAAGCAGTCCTTGGCGTGAACCAGGCCCTGGAAGGTCTGGTCCGCGTGGCCCAGCGCCGTCGCTGCCTGGCCCAGGGCCCGGACCCAGGCCGGGTGCGCGACCGCCGGCAGCTCCCGGGGGGCCAGCGCGTCGCTCGTCGCCTCGTCCCGCACCGCGCCCGTCGCGATCACCAGCGCCCCCGCCCCGATGTGGGCCGGCTGCAGGCTACCCGCAGTGCCCACCCGCAGCAGGCGTCGCGCGCCCAGGGCCACCAGCTCGCTCACGATGATGCCCAGGCTCGGGCAGCCCATGCCCGTGCCCACCGCCCCGATGTCCACCTGCCGGCCCTCCCAGGAGAAGGTGCCCGTGTGCACGTCGTGGCGGCGGGGGCTCTCGTGGACGCGGTGGTCCCCGAAGCGGGCCGCGATGCGCTCGGCCCGGGCCGTCGAGCCCGGCAGCAGGAAGACGCGCCCCACGCCCTCGTTGCCGGCCACGACCTCTGGACCCACCCCCAGGTGGTGCGCCTCGGCCGCCTTCACGAGGCCACCCCGGCCAGTCCACCCACGTCGCGCAGGCGCGCGATGCGCTCCCGGCACAAGGCCGCCAGGGCCGCCGAGGAGCCCGCGCCCTCCCCGCGGAAGAAGGCCCGCTGCCGGTGGTAGAGGTCGTCCAGGAAGGCGTCGCCCACCCCCTTCCACTGGGTGGCGCGGGCCGCCAGGAATGCCTCCTTGTCCAGCGCCCCGCCCTCGGGCCAGCGCTCGCGCAGCGCCTCGGCCAGGGTCCAGCCCTCCTCCGCGAAGCCCAATACCTGCTCCCAGTACTCCACCACGTCCCGGGCGTAGCAGGGGATGTCGAAGGCCCGTGAGCCCGCGTCGTAGATGGAGCAGCGCTCCAGCAGGAAGGCCGGCCGACCGTACTGGCTGCCCTCCAGCTCTGGCGACAGCAGGCCCCCGCGGCGCACCAGGTCCGTGCCCGGGATCCCGATGCGCAGCTCTGTCTTGCTGTCCACCAGGCTGAACTTCGCCTCCAGGTAGACCAGCACCGTCCGCTCGTAGTTCGGGAAGGCCGCCCGCAGCCGCGCGTCGATGTTCGCCAGCACCTTCTCTGCCTTGTGGCAGCCGATGGTGAAGAAGACCAGGGCACGGACCGAGGAGCCGATGGACGCGATGTGGTCGATCACCACCTGCAGCCCGTTCTCCATGGTCACGCCCGTCGCCACCACGTCGCCCATCACCAGCACCGCATCCGGCGGCACGTCGAGCTTGCGGTACATGTCCTCCTTCACGTGCCAGCGCCCGTCCTCGCGGTAGCGCTGCGAGGACATGAAGGCCGAGGAGTGCCGGTTGAAGCCGTAGGCCGTGTGCAAGGCCTGGCGCAGCTCGAAGTTCAGGCCCCCGCGCAGGAAGTTCACCACGCAGACCTTGTCCTCGGGGTGCTCCTCCAGCAGGGGCCGGAAGGGTGCTGTCACCAGGGCCGTCGCCATGCTCTGCTGCAGGGTCAGGTTGAAGGCCACCCCCAGCAGCTCCGGCCGGTTGCACACCTCCCGGCTGCCCGCCGTGCTCAGCACGTAGCGCTCCACCGGCCCCGCATGATCGCCACCGATCGCGTACCAACTCGCCGCTGCACTGCGTCGGATGCGCTCCAGATACTGCATGCTCACCTCGCTGCACCCCTGCTATGCGGGCGGCGGGGTGGTGCCACCACCCTTCCGTGCCGCGCTGCCGGCGCCGTGGGTGCAGGGGCCCCGGCTCTCTCTCACAGGAACCTCGGCGACCTGCCTGGACTCGTCCCGCGCCCCGAAGCTTCAACGCCGGTAATCAATGAATGTCGCAGAGAGACGAGGGCGCACGATCCTTATCGGTGAGGGAATCGACAGCCAGGGCCGGCAGTGATGTGCTCCTGGCATGCGCAGACCCCACCCCACCACGTTGTCTCCTTCGGCCCTGACCCCCCTGACTCGCAGGCTCCAGGCGAGCCTGCCACCGGAGCGCTGGGCTGAGGTGGAAGCTTGCGCACATGAGAACGAGTCCGCATCCTGGCTGCCGCGGAGGAGGCTCGTGCAGGCGGGCTGAGTCGGCGGAAGGCCCTGGCGGCCGTTGCCCCCGACGTGCCCTGGCCGACCTCCCTGCGCTGGTGCCGGCGCGCGGCGGGTCGGGAAGGTGCCGCGTGGGAGCGCCAAGTCGACGGCCGGGTGCCACCCGAGCCGGAGCGCGTGCCGGACGACCTGGTCGCCGCCGCCTGTCTGCTGCGGCGTCAGTCGCCCACGATCACGTGCGAAGAGGCCAGCAAGCTGCTGGTCGCCCAATTTGGCCCCGAGCGCGGTGCCATCAGCGCGACCAGCCTGAAGCGGATCTGGAAGGAGGCGGGTCTGGCGCAACCGCGCGGCGGCCACCGAGGGGGTGCACCGCGACAGGATGTCGATCCGTTGTCCGGCGGCGGCGGACTGGCCCTGATCGCGGCGGCGGCCGTGGAGACCGGGATCATCGAAGAGCTGGGGGCTGCCGCGGTGGCGCAGGCCGAGCTGGCGGTGGCCAGGCAGCCGGAGGTCCAAAGCGACGCCAACGACAGTCTCCGGGACGAGCTGGGACGGTTCACGCCCGACTACAACCGAGCGGTCCGGGGCGACGGCCCGCGAGACCCACGGTGGGACCCGGACAGTGCCAAGCGGGCGCGCGGACTTGACCCAGGACTCGGCCAATCGGTCGAGAACCAGCATGGCATCGAGGTGAGAATCGCGCCGGAGGCGCGCGCGCCCATCAGGCGCGGGGAGGGGGGGCGCGCTAGCGCATGCGGGGGGAGGCATCCTCCCCCCGCCAACAAA
>Ga0210033_1000464_pt1 | contig 38417 bp, 35 predicted proteins | sample CryGeymeta201501_FD_185465 | JGI IMG/M metagenome (GOLD analysis project Ga0210033, IMG submission 185465) | Groundwater microbial communities from Crystal Geyser aquifers in Utah, USA - Crystal Geyser metaG 2015-01 (SPAdes) (version 2) | ecosystem: Environmental > Aquatic > Deep subsurface >... | reverse complement strand
CGGCTACGGGGCTGGCGCTTGTTGCCTCTCCGCAGGGTGTAAACGATTCAATCAGATGCTGCATCAGTTCGCGAGCCCGGAACAGTGGCCAGCTACGGACGGGGACATAATCACACGGGATGCAACAGTTAGGTGTGCCCCCGGCTCTGGAAAACCGCCAGAGCCGCCCCCCACGGGGGCCAAGTCGTTCTTGGGACGGCCCGGCGAACGACTTGAGAGGTGTGCCCCCGGCTCTGGAAAACCGCCAGAGCCGCCCCCCACGGGGGCCAAGTCGTTCTTGGGACGGCCCGGCGAACGACTTGAGAGGCGAATGTTCATGCGGCATCGTGCAGCGCCGGGTGATCGGCCCGTGGCCGGTCGAGATGGTAGCCCTGGGCGAGATCGACGCCGAGCTCGGCGAGCAGGTTCAGGGTTGCTGCGTCTTCCACGAATTCCGCCACCGTGCGTTTGCCGAGGCCGTGCGCGACTTCGACCATGCCACGCACAAAGACCTGGTTTTCATGGTCGTGAGGCAGGTCGCGAATGAACATGCCGTCGAGTTTGATGGTATCCACGCGGATGTGCTTGAGGTAGGCGAAGGAGGCGAAGCCGGCGCCAAAGTCGTCCAGGCAGACGCCACAGCCGGTGTCCCTCAGCGCGCTGATGAAGCGCTGGGCGTCGCTGAGATCGGACACCGCGGCGGTTTCCGTGACTTCGATCAAGAGGCGCGCCGGGTCGGTGTTCTGGCTGCGCAGCAGATCGGCGATGTGGCTGGGCAAGGCGGGGTCGTCGAGGGAGCGGCCGGAGAGGTTGACGGCGATGGCCGGCCCTTTCGGGTGCCGCGCGAGCAGGCGTACCGCCTGGGCCAGCACCCAGCGGTCGATTTCCAGTATCTTGTGGCTCTTTTCCGCCACTGGTATGAACAGGCCGGGCGCGACCAGTTCACCCGTGTTTTCGTCGCGCAGGCGGATCAGGGCTTCCAGGTGGCAGAGGCTGCGGTCGCGGATGTGGTAGACCCCCTGGAAGTGCAGTTCGAACAGGTCGTTGGCCAGCGCGCGCGCCAGGCGCTCATTCCAGGACAGGCGGTTGACCATTTCCGGCGCGGTATCGAGGTCGGCGCGATACAGGCGCCAGCCGTTCTTGCCGGCCTGTTTGGCCTGGTACATGGCGGCATCGGCACAGGCCACCAGTTGATCCTGGTCGGCGGCATGGCGTGGATAGAGGGCAATGCCGAGGCTGGAGGAAATGTGCAGGGTCTGCCCGTCGAAGTGGAAGGGAATCGCCGCGATGGCGCGCACGATGCGTTCCGCCAGCGCTTGCGCCTGGATGATTTCCGCGGAGGGCAAAAGCACGGCGAATTCGTCGCCGCCCAGGCGGAATAGCATTTCGTTCTTGCGGGTGAGGCCCAAGACTTCGCCGGCCACGCGGATCAACAGGGTGTCGCCGGCGGTGTGGCCGAAGTGGTCGTTGATCGCCTTGAATTCATCGAGATCGAAATACAGCAGCGCGGCGGGGCTACCCTGACGCGCGGATTCAGCCAGCGTGCGTTCCAGTTCGATCTGGAAACGGTAACGGTTCAATAGCCCGGTGAGCGCGTCGCGCTCGGCCAGGTAGAGCAGTTGTTCGGCGTTCTGGCGTTCGTGCGTCACGTCTTCGTAAATCCAGAGATGGCCGATGAAATGGCCGTCGCGCTCCCCTACCGGGTAGCTCAATTGGGTGGCGACGCGGCCATCCTTCATCAGGATGTCCAGGGTTTCGCCCGCTGCGCGCCCGGCCAGGAGGGTTTCGATGTGATCGGCGAACGGCCCGGGTTGCAGCGGTTGGCAGGCGCTGCTGGCGAACACCTCGCGCGGCGGCCAGCCCACCAGGTTCTGCGTTTCCGGAAGCAACCAGAGCCGGTTGAAGGCCGGGTTGTGGTAGACCACGCGGCCATCCGCGCCGACGAACAGGATGCCCAGGTTCATCGCGGAGAGCAGGGCCTGCAGGCGCGCATGTTCGGCTTCCGACTCGGCCAGATAGGCCTGGGTGCGCGCTTCCGATTCCCGCAACGCGGTGATGCGGCTGTGCAGTTGCCGCGCCATTTGCTGGAAGGCGCTGGACAGGCGGCCCACTTCGTCGCGCGCGGGGGCGGGCAGGCGGGCGGTGAAATCGCCTTCGGCCAATGCCCGGCTGGCCTCGGTCAGCAGCGCCAGACGCCGCGTCAGCAGGTAGCCGATCAGGGCGAGAGTGAGCAGGGTCAGCAGCAGGGCCGCTAGACCGATGTAGACGCCCTGGCGCAGCACGCGTGCGCGCGCTTCAGCGAGAAAACCGGTGGCAATGCCGAACTGTAGGCGCCCGTATTCGCTGCGGGCCAGATGAATGGGAATCGCCGTGTCATATACCGGATCAGTGACGCTCAGTTCGCTGTCCAGCGCCGGCAGCGCCTCGCCGCGAGTGATCCCGGCGGCGGCCAGGCGGTGCCCATCCGGCCCCAGCAGAACCAGGTAACGATAGGCGTTGTTGCCGCGCGCTTCACTGAGGATGTCTTGCAGCGCGCCGTAGTCGCGCTGCATCAGAGGCGGCGCCAGGGCGGCATTGAGCAGGGGAATCGCGCTGTCTACCCGCAACCGGGTCTTGCCTAGGAGTTCCTCCTCGGTCAGACGCACACTGCTGAAAACCAGAAGACCCAGGATCAACGCCTCGACCAGCAGGCCGGCGAGGGTGAGCTTGAGCCAGAGCGGCGGGTGCGGGTGGCGCCACATCAGGGCACCAAGGCTTTGCGAGTGGCCTTGAGGTAGCCATCCGCGCGCTTCATGCGCGCCTCGGTGGCGGCGACCACGCCGGTGTAGCCGATGTGGCTGAGAAAGTCGCTGCCTTCCGCCGAGCTCGGGAATTCCAGAAGCCACTTTTGCAGGCTTTCTACCCGCGCGCGCGAGGCATCGGGCCGGGCGAGAAAGACGAAAGCGGGAACGTCGGCGATGTGCTTTTGCGCCACCAGCTTGCTTCGCAGATACTCGGGAATCTGCAACATGCCCTGGCTGGTGGTCACGGCGGCGGCTGACAGGCCGGTAACCAGCGAATAGGCGGCGCTGGCGTGGGTGCGGTGCTCCGCGACGCGGTAGTCGCGCCCGGCTTCCAGTCCCTGGGTTTCGAGATAGCTCAGGGTGGCCATGACGGTGACGGCGAGGCGGTCGATCACCGCCAGTTGCTTGCCGCGCAGGTCGCCAACTTCGGCCAGCGGGTGATCGGATGAATAGACCAGCAGGGCGTCATGATCCGGAGTGAATTGCGCCAGCGGCTGGAAGCCGGCGTCTTTCTGCGCCAGGCGCGCGAAATGCGAGGGGGTGATGGTGAGGTCGAAGTCACCATTCAGGGTGCGCGTCTGGAAGCGCGCGAAGTCCGCCGCGCTCTCGATTCGCACCGGCTGTTGCAAATGTTTTTCCAGGGACGCGCGCAGCGGTTCATAACGCTCCGCCAGCACCCACGCGCTGTGGACAGGCAACACGCCAATCGTGAATACCGGGGCGGCTTGCACGGAAAATCCCAGGAGGAGGCCCACTAGCGGGCCGAAAAGACGCATGCACAGGCCGAAAGCGCGCGTCATGCCGCCGCCAACTTTTTCACCAGCACCTTGGATCGCCGCTGCCAGTTGTACATGGCCTGGCGTGGCGCCGGCAGGTCTTCCGGGCCGCCCAGGGCAAAGCCGCGCTCGATGAACCAGTGCGCGGTACGGGTGGTGAGCACGAACAACTGGGTGAGGCCAAGTTCTCGCGCGGCTTCCTCGACCGTGGCGAGTAGCGCATCACCGCGCCCGCCGCGCTGGAATTCCGGCGCCACCGCCAGACAGGCCATTTCTCCAGCGCCCGCGTCGGCGAAGGGATAGAGCGCCACGCAGCCGACGATGCGGCCATCCAGGTCATCGACAAAGAACTGTTCAACCTCCTGTTCCAGCCGCTCGCGCGAACGCCGCACCAGGATGCCGTCGGCTTCCAGCGGCTCGATCACCGAGAGAATGCCGCCGACGTCGTCGATGCCGGCCGGGCGCAGGCTTTCCACCGACTGGCGGGTGACCATGGTGCCAACGCCGGCATGGGTAAACAGCTCCATCAACACGGCGCCATCGACATCCGCGCTGATCAGATGCACCTTGCCGACCCCTTTCTTGCAGGCGTGGGCGGCGTGCGGCAAATACAGTTTCATGTCGCCCTCCGGCAATTCCCGCAGCAGCCTGGGCACTTGCGCGGCGGTCACCCGGTTGATGCGGCGCCCCTTGGCATCTACCGTGTCGCCGTGGTCGAGGATGAACACCAGTTTGTCCGCGCCTAGGGCGATGGCGGCCTGGGTGGCCACTTCTTCCAGGGTCAGGTTGAACACTTCCCCGGTGGGGGAATAGCCGAGCGGCGAGAGCAGGACGATCTCGCCGGCGTCTAGGCGATCGCGGATGGGGGCGACGGCGATCTTGCGCACCTCGCCGGTGAACAGCAGGTCGATGCCGGCCACCACGCCGGCCGGCTGCGCGGTGACGTAATTGCCGGATGCGACGCGAATCTCGGCGCCGGCCATCGGCGTGTTGGGCAGGCCGACGGAGAGCAGGCTTTCGATGTCCACCCGCACCGAGCCGACCGCGTCCTTGACGTGTTCCAGGGCATCACCATCGGTCACCCGACGACCTTGCACATACTGCGCCGCGGTGGCCAGGCGCTCCTCCACCTGCGGCCGCACGCCATGCACCAGCACCAGGCGCACGCCGAGCGCGTTGAGCAGGTTGATGTCATAGACCAGATCGACGAAATCCTCACGCAACATCGCCTCGCCACCGAAGGCCAGCACGAAAGTCTTGCCGCGAAACGCATGGATATAGGGCGCGGCCGCGCGAAACCACTCGACAAAGGCGCCGGCGTCCAAGGCTTTGTCGCGCGTTTTGGCGCCTATTTTGCTGTTCACCTCGTCCACCTTTCCTATCTCCGATTCCCGAATACCCAAGTGCCCGCGATGTTAGCTTGAAACAAGCTGACGCCCCCACTGTAGTGCCGGCTTCCTGCCGGCTTCGTAGGCCTAATCAGAAAGACGCCGGCTAGAAGCCGGCGCTACAAGGGGCGCACAATCCCGGCTCAACGGAAATCGCCCCACACCGCCTGCATCGCCGCCAGCGCCGCCAGCGCCGCGGTTTCGGTGCGGAGGATGCGCGGCCCCAGGCGCAGGCCGTGAAAACCCGCGGCCGCTGCCTGCTTGCGTTCGGCCGGGCCGAAGCCGCCCTCCGGGCCGGCGAGCAAAAGGATGGGCGAAGTGGGCGGCGGCAAATCACGCAGGCAAAGGTCGCCTTCCGGGTCGAGCAGCAGCTTCAGTGTTTCAGTCTGTGTCGAGGTGCCGCGCAGCCAGGCCACGAACTCCTGAATCTCGGCAACCGGCGGCAACACATTGCGCCCGCATTGCTCGCAGGCGGAATTCACCACGCTTTGCCAGTGCGCGCGCCGCCGGATCGCCTTGTCCTCGGACAGGCGTACCAGCGTTCGCCGCATGGTCAGCGGCAAGAGCGCGGATACCCCCAGTTCCACCGCCTTTTGCAGGGTGTAATCCATCCGTTCGCCGCCGGAAATACCCTGCGCCAGATGCACCTGGAGTGGTGATTCCCGTGCCGGTTCGCGGCGGGTAACGAGGCGCACCGTCGCGCCCTTGCCGCCAGCGTTTTCCAGTACGCCGTGGTATTCCGCGCCGTCACCGTTGAACAGGGCCACGGCTGCGCCGACACGCAGGCGGAGGACGCCGATGGCATGGCGCGCCACCGCATCGGGCAGCGCCACAACAGCGCCGGGCGCGAGAGGGAGATCACAGTAGAAACGCGGCATGGGGCATCTGGCAGTGGTAGGGACGGGTGCTATTATCGGCCGCACCGATTTCTGGCGGAGACCCAAGATGGTGCGAATGGAAACCCCGATTTGCGATTTCGGCTGGAAGGCTCCGGATTTCAGCCTGCCCGGCGTCGATGGCAAAACCTGGACGTTGCGCGAAGTAGCCGGTCCCAATGGGGTTCTGGTCATGTTCATCTGTAATCACTGCCCCTATGTGAAGGCGGTTATCCAGCGCATTGTGCGCGACGTGGCGGAATTGAAACCCCTGGGCATCAATGCCATCGCCATCATGTCCAATGACCCCGGCGAGTACCCTGAAGACCGCTTTGAGAACATGAAACAAGTCGCCGCCGACCTTGTTTTCCCGATGCCTTACGTGCTCGATGCCAGCCAGGAAGTCGCGCGCCGTTACGCCGCCGTCTGCACGCCGGACTTCTTCGGCTTCAACCGCGACCTGGAGCTGCAATATCGCGGCCGCCTCGACGCCTCGCGCAAGGAAACCGCGCCCGATGCCCGCCGCGATCTGTTCGAAGCCATGAAACAGGTGGCAGCGACGCAGAAGGGCCCGGCCGAGCAGATTCCCAGCATGGGCTGTTCCATCAAGTGGAAAAGCGAGTAGGCGGTTGGCCGCTATTCGCCATCAGTAAAGCCAAACCGAGTTTTCATGACCTTGCCGCCCACCGCCAGCATGCTGGACCAAGTCATCGTCGCCGCTCGCGAGGTTGGGCGTGAAGAAGTCATGCCGCGCTATCTCAAGGTCGCGCACCAGCGCAAGGTGGACGGCAGCCTGCTTACCGAGGCCGATCTCGCCGCCCAGAGCGCCTTGTTCAAGCGGCTCTACGCCATCGCGCCGCATCCCATGCTAGGCGAAGAAATGACTGAGGCCGAGCAGCACGCGGTTTGGCAACTGAGCGGGAATACGGGCAGTGAAGGCTTCTGGTGTGTGGACCCGATCGACGGCACCAGTAATTTCGTCAACGGACTGCCCTTCTTCGCCATTTCCATTGCCCTGGTTCTGGCGGGGCGTACCGTGTTGGGTGTGGTCTACGACCCGCACGCCGACGAAGTTTTCTCTGCCACGGAAGGTGGCGGTGCCTTTCTGAACGGCGCGCGGTTGCCGCTCAAACTACCGCCCGCCGTCCTCGACCGTTGCATGGCGGGCATCGACCTGAAACGCATCGACCGCGGCCTGGCCGGGCGTCTGGCGCGCGAACATCCCTTCGCCTCGCAGCGCAACCTGGGTGCCAGCACGCTGGATTGGTGCTATGTCGCCGCTGGCCGCTTGCACATCTACCTGCATGGTGGCCAGAAAATGTGGGATTACGCCGCGGGTTGGCTGATTCTGAAAGAAGCCGGAGGCGTTGTCTGCGGCTTGAATGGCGGCGACTTTCTGGCTGGCGACCCCTGGTGCCGCTCGGTGTTGGCGGCGCAGACACCGGAATTGCTGGCTCAGTGGCGCAACTGGGTGGCCGCAAGGTTGCAGGGGACGGCGGCTTGAAATTTTCCTTGCGGCGCGCCGCGAGTGGCTTCTCGCGTGAAGATCATGGCGGCGAAGCTAATCTGGATGATGAAGCTGGGCGCGCTTGTTTCACGTTAATTCCATAAGCACACGGCAACGGCATATAAAAACATTTTAATTTTCCCCTGCATCTCCCCGATTCCCGCATCAACCAAGGCCGCAAGGCCTGTTGCCTGGCCCCGGAACAGGACTTCCGGGGCTGTTGGGGCTTGCTCAGGCATATGGGCCTTGCACATAATTAAAACTTTACTGCCCAGACTGGGTGTTGATACCGGTTTTTTTCTTGAGGAATCAAAGACATGGCAACACGTAACGACCTCGCGAACGCCATTCGCGCCCTGGCGATGGATGCGGTGCAGAAAGCCAATTCAGGCCACCCCGGCGCGCCCATGGGCATGGCGGAAATCGCCGAAGTGCTGTGGAACCACCACCTGCGCCACAACCCGGCCAACCCCAAGTGGCCCGACCGCGACCGCTTCGTGCTGTCCAACGGCCACGGCTCCATGCTGATCTACGCGCTGCTGCACCTGACCGGCTATGACGTCAGCATCGACGATCTCAAGGGCTTCCGCCAGTTGCATTCGCGTACTCCCGGCCACCCTGAGTATGGTTATACCCCCGGTGTCGAGACCACCACCGGCCCGCTCGGCCAGGGCATCACCAACGCGGTCGGCATGGCGCTATCCGAGAAGTTGCTGGCGCACGAGTTCAACAAGCCCGGCCTCGACATCGTCAACCACCACACCTATGTGTTCCTGGGCGACGGCTGCATGATGGAAGGCATCTCGCACGAGGCCTGTGCGCTGGCCGGCACCTGGAAGTTGAACAAGCTGATCGCCTTCTGGGACGACAACGGCATCTCCATCGACGGCCACACCGAAGGCTGGTTCACCGACGACACCCCGAAGCGTTTTGAAGCCTATGGCTGGAACGTCATCGCCAATGTCGACGGCCATGATTCGTCCGCCCTGGAAGCCGCCGTGCAGGAGGCCAAGCAGTCCGCCGACCAGCCCACCCTGATCTGCTGCAAGACCATCATCGGCAAGGGCTCGCCCAACAAGGAAGGCACCCATGACGTGCATGGCGCCGCTCTGGGCGCGGCCGAAATCGCGGCCACCCGCGCGAATCTGGGCTGGAACCACGACCCCTTCGTCATCCCCCAGGACATCTACGACGGCTGGAATGCCAAGACCAAGGGCGAGGGCGTGGAAAAGCTGTGGAGCAACAAGTTCGCCGAATACGCGGCGCAGTTCCCCGCCGAGGCTGCCGAATTCACCCGCCGCATGAACGGTGACCTGCCCGCCGACTGGAATGGCCGCGTGCAAGCCGCGCTGGCCACCACCCTGGAAAAAGCGGAAAACGTCGCCACCCGCAAGTCCAGCCAACTGGCCATCGAGCGCCTGGTTTCCACCCTGCCTGAGCGCGTCGGTGGTTCCGCCGACCTGACCGGCTCCAACCTGACCAACTGGCCCGGCTGCCACTCCCTGCACCGCAACCCGGGCGGCAACTACATCTCCTACGGCGTGCGCGAGTTCGGCATGTCCGCCATCATGAACGGCATGGCGCTGCACGGCGGCATCTTCCCGTTCGGCGGCACCTTCCTGATGTTCTCGGAATACGCCCGCAACGCCCTGCGCATGGCCGCCCTGATGAAGCTGCGCGTGGTCTGGGTGTTTACCCACGATTCCATCGGTCTGGGCGAAGACGGCCCGACTCACCAACCGGTCGAGCAGACCGCCACCCTGCGCATGATTCCCAACATGACTGTCTGGCGCCCCTGCGACAGCACCGAGACCCTGGTGGCTTGGGCGGCCAGCGTCGAGAAGATGGACGGCCCGAGTTGCCACATTTTGAGCCGCCAGAACCTGCCCTTCGTCAAGCGCAGCGACGCGCAGATCGCCGACATCCGCAAAGGGGGCTATGTGATCTCCGATTGCGAAGGTAAGCCCACGGTCGTGCTGATCGCCACCGGTTCCGAAGTGGAACTGGCGATGAAGTCCCAGGAAGCCTTGAAGGCCGAAGGCATTGCCGCCCGCGTGGTGTCCATGCCTTCCACCAACGTGTTCGACCAGCAGGACCAGGCCTACAAGGACAGCGTGCTGCTGCCCACCGTGCACAAGGTCGCCATCGAAGCCGGCGTCACCGACGGCTGGTGGAAGTACGTCGGCCTGCGCGGCGCCGTGGTCGGCCTTGATCGTTTCGGCGAATCCGCCCCCGCTCCGGAGTTGTTCAAGGAGTTCGGCTTCACCGTCGAGAACGTGGTCGCCACCGTCAAGGGCATTCTGTAATACCGGGTAGGTCGGGTTAGGCCGCAGGCCGTAACCCGACGAATGGCAACGAATGTCGGGTTACGCTGCGCTATTCCAAGGGATGCGCCTTCGGTTAACCCGGCCTACAGTTTTCTTCAAGGAGATAAAGCATGGCTATCAAAGTTGGCATCAATGGTTTTGGCCGTATCGGCCGCATGGCATTCCGCGCCATCGCCCGCGATTTCCCGGGCATCGAAGTGGTCGGCATCAACGATCTGCTCGAACCCGACTACCTGGCTTACATGCTGAAGTACGACTCAGTGCATGGCCGCTTCAATGGTGACATCAAGGTCAACGGCAACAACCTGGTGGTCAACGGCAAGACCATTCGCCTGACCGCCGAGCGCGATCCGGCCAACCTGAAATGGAACGAAATCGGCGCCGACCTGGTGATTGAGTGCACCGGCTTCTTCCTGACCAAGGAAACCTGCCAGAAGCACCTCGACGCGGGCGCCAAGAAAGTGGTGCAGTCCGCTCCCTCCAAGGACGACACTCCGATGTTCGTGTATGGCGTCAACCACGCCAAATACGCCGGCGAAGCCATCGTCTCGGCGGCTTCCTGCACCACCAACTGCCTGGCCCCGGTGGCCAAGGTGCTAAATGACAACTGGGGCATCAAGCGCGGCCTGATGACCACCGTGCACGCCGCCACCGCCACCCAGAAGACCGTCGACGGCCCGTCCAACAAGGACTGGCGCGGCGGCCGCGGCATCCTGGAAAACATCATTCCGTCTTCCACCGGCGCGGCCAAGGCGGTCGGCAAGGTCATCCCCGAGCTGAACAAGAAGCTCACCGGCATGGCCTTCCGCGTGCCCACCTCCGATGTTTCCGTAGTCGACCTGACCGCTGAACTGCTCAAACCCGCTTCCTATGCCGACATCTGCGCCGCCATGAAAGCGGCCTCCGAAGGCGCCTTGAAGGGCGTGCTCGGTTATACCGACGAGAAAGTGGTTTCCACCGACTTCCGTGGCAACAGCGCCCCCTCCACCTTCGATGCCGAAGCTGGCATCGCCCTGGACGACACCTTCATCAAGGTTGTGTCCTGGTACGACAACGAGTACGGCTACACCTGCAACATGCTGCGTCTGGTTCAGCACGTGGCCAAGTAAGACAGTTTCAAGGGGCAAGGTGCAAGGTTTTCCTTGCCCCTTGCCGTTCGTGAGCCGTAAGGCCTGAGTTTACTCAACCCTTACCACTTACTTTCCAGGAGTACCCAAATGGCCAAATTTCTCCGCATGACCGACCTCGATTTGAAGGGCAAGCGTGTCTTCATCCGCGCCGACCTGAACGTGCCGGTCAAGGAAGGCAAGGTCACTTCCGACGCGCGAATTACCGCGTCCATGCCCACCATCGAGCACGCCCTGAAAGCCGGCGCCCGGGTCATGGTCACCTCCCACCTGGGGCGTCCGACGGAAGGCGAATGGACGCCTGAAATTTCCCTGCAGCCGGTGGCCGACGTCATGGCCGCCAAGCTGGGCCGCTCGGTGCGCCTGATCAAGGATTGGGTGAACGGCGGTTTCGACGTCGCCGAGGGCGAAGTCGTGTTGCTGGAAAACTGCCGCGTCAACCGAGGCGAGAAGAAGAATGTGGAGGAGACCGCGCGCAAATATGCGGCCCTGTGCGACGTATTTGTGATGGACGCCTTCGGTACCGCGCACCGCGCCCAGGCCTCTACCTATGGCATCGCCCAGTTCGCGCCGGTGGCCTGCGCCGGCAAACTGGTTAGCCAGGAACTGGAAGCCCTGGACAAGGCCCTGGCCAACCCGGCCCGGCCGATGGTGGCCATCGTCGGCGGCTCCAAGGTCTCCACCAAGCTGACCGTGCTGGAGGCGCTGTCCGAGAAGTGTGAACAACTGGTGGTCGGCGGCGGCATCGCCAACACCTTCCTGGCCGCCACCGGCAAGAACGTCGGCAAGTCCCTCTGTGAAACCGACCTGATCCCCACCGCCCAGGCCCTGATGGCCAAGATGACCGCGCGCGGCGCTACCATCCCCATTGCTGTGGACGTGGTCTGCGGCAAGAAATTCGACGCCAATGAGCCCGCCGTGCTGAAAACCGCCGGCGAGGTGGCCGACGACGACATGATCTTTGACATCGGCCCCAAATCCGCCCAGCAACTCGTCGACATCATCATGAAAGCCGGCACCGTGGTGTGGAATGGCCCGGTGGGGGTATTCGAGTTTGACCAGTTCGGCGCCGGCACCCAGGCCATCGCCATGGCCATCGCCCAGACCCGCGCGTTCACCCTGGCCGGCGGTGGCGACACCATCGCCGCCATCCAGAAGTACGATATCTACGATAAGGTGTCCTACATCTCCACCGCCGGCGGCGCCTTCCTGGAATATCTGGAGGGCAAGGTTTTGCCCGCCGTGGACATCCTGGAAAAGCGTGCGGCCGGCTGATCGTAGGAGCGGACCGTGTTCGCGATAGCCCCCCGTTGCATCGCGGACAGGGTCCGCTCCTACGACTTCCGGATAAATCATGCTACGTAGAACCAAAATCGTCGCCACCCTCGGCCCCGCCTGTTCCGACCCCAAGGTCCTGGATCGGATGCTGGAAGCCGGGGTGGACGTCGTCCGCCTTAATTTTTCCCACGGCACGCCTGAGGAACATCAACAACGCTGCGAATTGGTGCGTTCGCTCGCCAAGACTCGCGGGCGCGCCGTCGGCGTGCTGGTGGACCTGCAAGGGCCGAAGATCCGCATCGGCAAGTTCAAAGACGACAAGATCACCCTGAAGCCGGGTGACCCCTTCATTTTCGATGCCACCTGCAAACTGGGCGACCAGACGCGGGTTGGCCTCGACTACCCGGAACTGGTGCGCGACGTCGCCCGTGGCGCCACCCTGCTGCTCGACGACGGCCGCATCGAGATGTGGGTGGAAGAGGTCAAGGATAACGAAGTGTTCTGCAAGGTCGTGCAGGGCGGCGTGCTGTCCAACAACAAAGGCATCAACCGCAAGGGCGGCGGGCTTTCCGCGGCCGCGCTGACCGAGAAGGACATTGAGGACATCAAGACTGCCGCGATGATCAAGGCGGATTACCTCGCCGTCTCCTTCCCGCGTTCCGCCGCCGACATTCAGCAGGCGCGGGAAATCCTGCACGCGGCCGGCGGCCGCGCCTGGATTGTCGCCAAGATCGAGCGCACGGAAGCCATCGAAGCGCTCGATGACATCCTTAACGCCTCCGACGCGATCATGGTGGCGCGCGGCGACCTCGGGGTGGAAGTCGGCGACGCAGCCGTGCCCGCGTTGCAAAAACGCATGATCCGGATGGCGCGCGAGAAAAATAAGCTCACCATCACTGCCACCCAGATGATGGAATCCATGATCGAGTCCCCGATCCCGACCCGGGCCGAAGTCTCCGACGTGGCCAATGCGGTGCTGGATGGCACCGATGCGGTGATGCTGTCGGCCGAGACGGCCGCCGGCAAGTATCCGGTGGAAGCCATTTCCGCGATGCACCGGGTCTGTCTGGAAGCGGAGAAGGAACTCGAATCCAGCCTGCACCGGGGCATGCTCGACCACGGTTTCCTACGGGTAGACGAGGCCATTGCCATGTCGGCGGCCTTTACCGCGCTCAACCTCAACATCAAGGCGATCGCCGCCATGACCCAGTCCGGCTCCACCGCCTTGTGGATGAGCCGGATCAGCACTCATGTGCCGATCTACGCCTTGACGCCGGAAGTCGAGACCCGTAGAAAGGTCACCCTCTTCCGCGGCGTCTATCCAGTCAACTTCCGCCCTTCCAGCAACGAGCGTGATCGTTTGCTTGCCGAAGCTGAAGACGAACTGCGGCGGCGCGGCGCGGTACGCAACGGCGACTTGATTCTGCTCACCATTGGCGAGCCGATCGGTAAACCGGGTGGTACCAATACCCTGAAGATCGTTCGCGTTGGCGAACGCAAAAAGGCCTGATTCAAAACTTCAGCCTGATTCAATTCACTTAACAGGAGAACCCAAGATGGCTCTGATTTCCCTGCGTCAACTGCTCGACCATGCCGCCGAACACGGCTACGGCCTGCCGGCCTTCAACGTCAACAACATGGAACAGGTCCAGGCCATCATGCAGGCCGCCGCCGCCACCAACAGCCCGGTGATCCTGCAAGGCTCGGCCGGGGCGCGTTCCTACGCCGGCGAGCCGTTCCTGCGCCATCTGATCCTGGCCGCGATCGAGTCTTACCCGCAGATCCCCGTCTGCATGCACCAGGATCACGGCGCCTCCCCCAGCATCTGCTTCCGTTCCATCCAGTCCGGTTTCAGCTCGGTGATGATGGACGGCTCCCTGATGGCTGATGCCAAGACCCCGTCCAGCTACGAATACAACGTCGAGACCACCCGCAAGGTGGCCGAACTGGCGCACGCCTGCGGCGTCTCGGTGGAAGGCGAACTGGGCTGCCTGGGTTCGCTGGAATCCGGCATGGCCGGCGAGGAAGACGGCCACGGCGCCGAGGGCAAACTGTCCCACGACCAATTGCTGACCGACCCTAACGAGGCCGCCGATTTCGTGACCAAAACCAAGGTCGACGCTCTGGCCATCGCCATCGGCACCAGCCACGGCGCCTACAAATTCACTCAGAAGCCTACCGGCAAGGTGCTGCGTATCGACCGCGTCAAGGAAATTCACGCCCGCATCCCCAATGTCCACCTGGTCATGCATGGTTCCTCCTCGGTACCAGAAGACTGGCTCGCGATCATCAACAGCTACGGCGGCGACATGGGCCAGACCTATGGCGTACCGGTCGAGGAAATCGTCGAAGGCATCAAGAACGGGGTGCGCAAGGTCAACATCGACACCGACCTGCGCATGGCCTCCACCGGCGCGGTCCGCAAGCACTTGGCGGAAAACCGCGCCAACTTCGACCCGCGCAAGTTCCTGAAGGAAGCCACCAAAGGGATGTCCGGCATCTGCCAGGCGCGCTATGAAGCCTTTGGCGCGGCAGGCCAGGCCAGCAAGATCGGCAAGGTCTACAGCCTGGAAGAAATGCAGAAGCGCTATGACAAGGGCGAGCTGGACCCCAAGGTCAACTAAGGCCTTGGTGAACGACTGTCACCCTGAAAGCGGCCCTCCGGGGCCGCTTTTTTACTTGGCGTAGCCGTTTCCCCGGATGTCATCGCAGCACAAGCTCCACACCCGCGCCCTCCTGGCACTCGATGGCCACACGCTGGGGCGTGAACTCCTCGCCACCGTGTTTCGGCGCTGTGTGCATCTGTGTCCGCGTCTGGACATTCTTCTGATCAACCCGCCGCGCGAACCAACCACGCTCCTCGCCGTCCTGCTGCTTCGCCTCGAGCACAGTGGCGTCGATTACCGCCTGAGCAGCGCCCACGGCGACATGGGCGAAGAGATCCTCCGTTATCTTGGGCGCTACCGGGGCATCGCCAGCGTCGCCCTGACCGATCCGGCGCAACTGAGCGTGGAGACAAGACGCTTGATCGAGCTCAAAGGTCATCAGCTCATCTTGCTCAGCGAAGCGTGAACAGGGCGGCCAAGGCCAGTACGCCGCCACGGTAGAATGCCGAGCTTTCGGCAATCGCCCTTTCAAACACCATGACCGACGCCCTCTACCAATCGACCATTCAGTCCCTGCCGCTGCTCCACACAGGCAAGGTGCGCGACATCTATGCGGTGGACGACCAGCGCATGTTGATCGTCACCACTGACCGCCTGTCCGCCTTTGACGTCGTCATGCCAACCCCGATTCCAGGCAAGGGCCACGTGCTCACGGCGGTGGCGAATTTCTGGTTCAGTAAACTCGCGCAGATTCTGCCCAACCAGCTTACCGGCACCGCGCCGGAGGACGTGGTGGCGCCGGATGAACGTGCTCAGGTGGCGGGCCGCGCCAGCGTCGTCAAGCGGCTCAAGGCCTTGCCGGTGGAAGCCATCGTGCGCGGCTATCTGGTCGGCAGCGGCTGGGCCGATTACCAGAAGACCGGATCGGTCTGCGGCATCCCCTTGCCGGCCGGGCTGAAGCAGGCGGAAAAGCTGCCGCAACCGGTGTTTACCCCGTCCACCAAGGCCGCCGTGGGTGAACACGACGAAAACATCGACTTTGCCCGTTGCGCCGAATTGCTCGGCGCCGACCTGGCCGTCCGGGTGCGCGATGCCGCCATCGCCCTCTACCAGGCGGCGGCGGGCTATGCCCTCAGCCGCGGCATCATCATCGCCGATACCAAGTTCGAATTCGGCCTCGACGAGCACGGCACGCTGACCCTGATCGACGAGGTGCTTACCCCCGATTCCTCGCGCTTCTGGCCGTTGGATCAATACCAGGTCGGCAGCAACCCGCCCAGTTTCGACAAGCAGTACGTGCGCGACTGGCTGACCCGGTCCGGCTGGAATAAACAGGCGCCGGGGCCGGAATTGCCCGCCGAGGTGGTGGCCCGCACCGCCGAGAAGTATGAAGAGGCGCGGCACCGCCTGATCGACTGACGCCTGCGTGGGCGCTTCGCTTCCCCCCTGGGTTGCGCTGCGCTTAACCCAGGCTACGATTACGCTTCTTCAGCCGGCATTGTGGGTTCGGGGATCACCCGTTCGGGCGGGAATTGCGCGGTGAAGGTGCTGCCCTTGCCCACGGTGCTGTCGATTTTCAGCCGTGCCTGGTGTCGTTGCAGCACGTGCTTGACGATGGCCAGGCCGAGGCCGGTGCCGCCGCTGGCGCGCGAACGGCCGCGATCGACCCGATAGAAACGTTCGGTGAGGCGGGGGAGGTGCAGCGCCTCGATGCCCTCGCCAGTGTCCGCCACGGAAAAGCTCGCGGAGCCGTTATCCGCCATGCTCCAGCGAATGCCGATCTGTCCGCCCGCCGGGGTGTAGCGCACTGCATTGGTCACCAGATTGGCCAGGGCGCTGTAGAGCTCCTGGCTGTTGCCGATGAGGCGAGCCCGGCAATCCAGGCCAAGGCTGATCCGATGCCGCCCCTGGCTCAGGGTTTCCGCTTCGTCGGCGAGGCGTCGGGCCAGCACGGGCATGTCCACGGTTTCATCCTTGGCATCCGGCTCGCTTTCCAGCTTTGCCAGGGCCAGGAGGTCGTCGATCAGGCGGCGGATGCGCTCGGATTGTTCGCGCATCAGCGGGATGTGTTTGCGGAACTCGCCCGGCTCCGCGTCGGGCATGTCTTCGAAGGCTTCGAGAAAGCCGAGGATGACGGTAATGGGAGTGCGCAGTTCGTGCGAGACATTGGCGACAAAGTCCCGGCGCATGGCCTCCACCCGCGCCAATTCGGTGATGTCGCGCGCCACCAGCATTTTCTGCAGGCGCGGCAGCGGCACAATCTGCAGCGACAGTGTGTGTTCCCGCGCGGAGGGCGAATCCAGGGTCAGGGTGCGCGCCAGGTCTTCCGACATCAGCCATTCGACAAAACGCGAGTTGCGCAGCAGGTAGAGCACGAATTGGCCGAGGTCGCGCTTCGGCGAAAGGCCAAGCAGGCGTTCAGCGGCGGCGTTGAGCCAGACAATACGGTTGTCCTGGTCGAGGATCACCACGCCGTCCGGCAGCGAACGGGTGGCTTCCAGCATCTGTTCCAGATCGGCCGCGGTCTTTTGCTGGGCGCCCTGGCGGGCGCGCAGCAACTTTTCCAGACGGTAGAAGGCATCGCCCCAGAGACCGTCGCTGGATAACGGCGGACGCTCGGCGCTGGCAAGCCAGGCGGAGAGGCGGGAGAGCTGGCGTAGCTGGTAGATCAGATAAATCAGCAGGCCGGCTGCGAACAGCATCCAGCCGTTGCCGGCGTTCCCGCCCGTCGTCAGGATCAGCGCCAGCAGGCCGAGGGCCAGGACGAACAGCAGGGGGCGCCACCAGAAGGACATGCGGACTACGGGGGTTGGCAACGCCGGCGATTCTAGCGTGCGGGGGATCAGGCTGGATGGCTAGAAAGCCGATAGCCGGCACCGCGCACGGTTTGGATCAGGCGGTCGTGTCCGCTGGGCTCCAGGGCCGAGCGCAGGCGGCGGATGTGCACATCCACCGTGCGTTCCTCGACGAACACATGGTCGCCCCACACCTGATCGAGCAGTTGCGAGCGCGAATAGACCCGTTCCACATGGGTCATCAGGAAGTGCAGCAGACGGAATTCGGTGGGGCCGAGATCGAGCGGGCTGCCATCACCATGGACGCGGTGCGCGACTGGGTCGAGCCGCAAACCCGCGATTTCCACCGTGTCTTCGGTCATCTGCGGCGCGCGGCGGCGGAGCACGGCCTGGATGCGCGCCATCAATTCGCGCGGCGAGAAGGGTTTGGTGATGTAGTCGTCGGCGCCGGTTTCCAGCCCCAGCACCTTGTCGCGCTCGTCGCCGCGCGCGGTGAGCATGATGATGGGAATGTCCTTCAGGCGCGGATCGCTACGGATTCGCCGTGCCAGTTCGATACCGGACGCACCGGGCAACATCCAGTCGAGCAGGATCAGGTCGGGCAGGCTATCGCGCATGCGCGCGCTGGCTTCCTCGGCATCCGAAGCCACAACCACCTCATGGCCGTGATGGCCCAGGTTGAACTTGAGCAGTTCCTGAATGCCGGGTTCGTCTTCGATGATGAGAATGCTGGCGGACATGCGCGCCTCACTGAGTGGACTGGATGAGCGGCATGGTATGACGGTTGCGTGAAGTTTTTATGACGCGGGCAAATCCCGTTCCGCCGCGCGCGCTGCGGTGAGGCCCTGGGCCATGGCCGTGGCTACCGAGGGTTGCGGTGAATCGGTGACATCCCCGGCGGCGTAGATGCCGGGGACGCTGCTGCGCTGCCAGGCATCCACATGCAAGTAACCGTTGCCGGTGAGTGCCGGGCGGATCGCCGGGTCGAACCGCGCCAGCACCTCGGTGTTGGGCAAATAACCATACATCACCAGGAGCCAGTCGAAGGTGCGCGTGTGCTCCGGCCAGGTCGCGATGACGCGGTTGTCACCACAGGCCAGCCGGGGCAACGAACAGTGCGCGCGCAATTCGATTTCATCGTGTGCCTGGCAGGCCGCGATGAAGGGGCGCCGCGCGGAAAATCCGGCGCGGGTACAGACCACGGCGCGATTGCCACGTTCGGCGAGGAACAGCGCGTGGTCGAGCGCGTTGTCGCCACCGCCCAGAATCAGCACGTCGGTATCACGAATGCCGTCGCGGATGGTGTTGGAAAGCGGGCCGATGATGGCGCGTGGGCAGAGGGCGGCGAATTGCGCCAACGCCGGGGTGGCGCGCGGGCGCGTGCCGGTGGCGAGCACGATGGCGTCGGCCGCCTGGGTGCGGCTGCCCTCGGCGCCAGCCAGAGTCAGCAGGAAGCGGTTGCCACTGCGCTGCACCTGGGTGACCTCCGCGCGGAAGTGGGTGGTAAGGGGCAACTCGCGGTAATGCGCCGCCAGCCGCTGCGTCATCTGCTCGCCGGTTTCTCCAGGAAAGCCCAGCATCCACAGATTGGGATGGAAGTTGCTGCGTTGGGCGCCGCCGAGATGGTCGCCGCGTTCAATGACTACCGGCGTCAAGCCGAACGACAGGCAGGCATTGGCGCAGGACATGCCGGCGGGGCCGGCGCCGAGGATGGCGACAATCATGAGGGGGTGCGAGTTGCCGTTATCATGGCCGGCAAAACTAGCACAGCCGCCATGACCTCACTACCCATTCCCGCTCCCGAAGCCCTAGCCCATAGCGCCCGCCTGGTCGAACTGATCCGCGCCGAGATCGCCGCTAGCGGCGGCTGGTTGCCTTTTGCGCGTTATATGGAACTGGCCCTCTACGCGCCCGGCCTCGGTTATTACGCCAGCGGCACCGCCAAACTAGGGACGGCGGGGGATTTTGTCACCGCGCCGGAAATGACCCCCCTGTTCGGCCGCGTCCTGGCGCGGCAGATCGCCAGCGTGCTGGAAGCGACTGGCGGCGATATTCTCGAACTCGGCGCTGGTAGCGGCCACCTGGCGCTCGATCTGCTACTGGAACTGGAGAGCCTGGGGAGGCCGCCGGAACACTATCTGATCCTGGAAGTCAGCCCCGACCTGCGTGCGCGCCAGTGCGCCTTGCTGCAAGAAAAAGTGCCCCATCTGTTGCCTCGGGTGAGCTGGCTGGAGGCCCTGCCGGGTGAAATAACCGGCGTGGTGCTGGGCAACGAGGTGCTGGATGCTTTGCCGGTGGCTCTGCTGCATCGCACCCCGGCGGGCGTGTTCGAGCGCGGTGTGATCTGGGGTGAGGGCCTTGCCTGGGAAGATCGCGCCTTGAGTGCGGGGCCGCTGTTCGAGAGGGCGCTGACTTTGCCGGAGGTGGGCGGCTATCTCACGGAAGTCTGTCCAGCCGCCACTGCGTTGATCGTGAGCCTGGCCGAGCGGCTGCGGCACGGCCTGTTGCTGTTCCTCGATTACGGCTTTCCGGCTTCCGAGTTCTATCACCCACAACGCTACATGGGCACGCTGAAAGTCCATTACCGCCACCACAGCCTGGACGATCCTTTTTACCTGCCAGGCCTGGCGGACCTCACCGCGCACGTCGATTTCAGCGCGGTGGCGAAGGCGGGGCAGGATGCCGGACTCGACCTGCTGGGCTATACCAGCCAGGCCAATTTTCTGCTGAACGCGGGACTGCTGGATTTGTTGGCGGAAATGCAGCCGGGAACGCTGGACACCCTGCGCGCCGCTTCGGCCTTGCAGAATTTGCTGCAACCCGCGGAAATGGGCGAGTTATTCAAGGTGATCGCCCTCGGGCGAGGCATTGAAAACGCCCCGACCGGGTTCACCCAGGGTGATCGGCGCGGTGCGCTACACCGGCACCCGGTGGCCTCACCGCCGTGATCGTTAGCCCTTCTCCGCCTCGGCGGCGATTTCCGCGTGGACCTTGGCCATATCCAATTCGCTGGCGCGGGCAATCAGGTCGTCGAGCTGGCTGGCCTGCATGGCGCCGGGTTGCGAGTAGATGATGACGTGCTCGCGGAAGATCATCAGGGTGGGGATGGAACGGATCTGGAAATGCCCGGCCAGGGCCTGCTCGTCCTGGGTGTTGACCTTGGAAAATACGATGTTCGGGTATTTTTCCGAAGCGGTGTCATAGACCGGCGCGAAGCCGCGACAGGGGCCGCACCAGGGCGCCCAGAAGTCGATGATGACAAAGTCGTTGTTGAGGATGGTTTCTTCGAAATTCTGTTCGTTGAGATCCACTACGGCCATGGCTAACCCCTGCAAAAAAAGACAAAAAAAACCCGGCGCGGGGCCGGTCAAGTGAATGGTACAGCGAGCTATGCCGCTTCCGCCAGACGCGCCAGGTCTTCTTCTTCCAGATAACGCCACTGCTTCGGCGCCAGATCGGCGGGCAGCGCATAGCCGCCGATCTGTGTCCGGCAGAGTGCTTCAACGCGATTTCCGGCGGCGGCCAGCATGCGTTTGACCTGGTGGTACTTGCCTTCGCCGATGCCCAGATCGATGACGTTCTCGCTCACCCGCAGACAGGCCCGCGCGGCGATCGGCGCCGGCTCATCGCGCAATTGCACCCCGGCCAGCAGGGCGGCGATCTGCGCCTCGCTCACCGGATGTTTGCAGGCCACCCGGTAGACCTTGCCGATGGCCTTTTTCGGCGCGGTGTAACGGTGGATGAAGGCACCGTCGTCAGAGAGCAGCAACAGCCCGCTGCTATCCTGATCCAGCCGCCCCACGGGCTGCACGCCGCGTTCCACGAACGGCGCCGGCAGCAGGCTGAATACGCTGGGATGGTGCTGCGCCTGGCGGGAACATTCGTAGCCCGCCGGCTTATGCAGCGCCAGGTAGACCTTCTCGCGATAGCGCCAGTCCTGGCCATCCAGAGTCAAGGTCAGCGCTTCCGTGGCACACTCGAATTCGGGGTCATCGACCACCACACCATTGACCTTGATCTGCCCTGACTCGATCAACTCGCGACAGGCGCGACGCACGCCAAAACCCTGGGATTGCAGAATACGGAAGAGTTGCATGGGATGCGCCATAAACAGGTCGAATGAATGGAGTGCAAGTCTACGGATTTGCCGGCCCGGGGATAAGAACATTCCATCAACCGGCGCGAATCAGAGGCCGATAATTCTCAGCTTTTTTACCCAGGAGATCGTCATGACGGAAACCAAGCTCGCCGCGCCCCGCCCCGCTTCCAGAACCCGTCGCCGCAAGCCGCTGGTGGCCACCGCCACCGCGGCGGCCGCGCCCGCGCCCGCGCCCAATCCTGGCGCCGCCGCCGCGATCGAAGCGGTCAGCCACGGGCCCGCCGCGCTGGCGGTGGCGCATGCGCCGCATGGCAGCAACGAGGAGAGCGAATACGCGCCGCTGCCCGTCAGTTACCCGTACCGCACCCGGATGCGCCGCGCCGAATACGAGGCGCAAAAAGAAAAGTTGCAGATCGAACTGCTCAAGGTACAGAACTGGGTGCGCGAAGCCGGCCAGAAGATCGTGATCCTGTTCGAGGGCCGTGACGCCGCCGGCAAGGGCGGCACCATCAAGCGCTACATGGAGCACCTGAACCCGCGTGGCGCTCGCGTGGTGGCGCTGGACAAGCCCTCGGATCACGAGCGCGGGCAGTGGTTCTTCCAGCGCTACATCCAACATCTGCCGACCGCCGGCGAAATGGTCTTCTTCGACCGCTCCTGGTACAACCGGGCCGGTGTCGAGCGGGTAATGGGCTTCTGCACGCCGCACGAATACCTGGAGTTCCTGCGCCAAACGCCGCAACTGGAACGCATGTTGGTGAACAGCGGCGTGCATCTTTACAAGTACTGGTTCTCGGTGAGCCGAGAGGAACAGTTGCGCCGCTTCGTCTCGCGCCGCGATGACCCGCTCAAGCACTGGAAACTGTCGCCCATCGACATCAAGTCGCTGGACATGTGGGATGACTACACGGACGCCAAGAACGCCATGTTCTTCCATACCGATACGGCGGATTCCCCCTGGGTGGTGGTCAAGTCCGACGACAAGAAGCGCGCGCGCCTCAATTGCATGCGCCATTTCCTGCACAGCCTGCCCTATCCGGACAAGGACGAGCATGTCGCCCACGCCCCCGATGCGCAGCTAGTCGGCTCCGGCGCGGAAGTGCTGGCGAACGAGGAAAACCGGGTGACGCGGTTCTGACGTTTTTGTGATTGTTCAGCCCACTGGGGCCTTTCGCTTGCGTGTAGCGCGAGTTCGGCCCGCCAGCGGCCCGCCTACCGCACCGCGCACAGGTGGGAGAGAAAGGCGCGCAGCTTGGCCGGTTTCAAAGGCTTGTGCAGCAGTGCCAGGCCGGAGGCGTTGATGGCCTGAATGGTTTCCGGCGCGGTGTCGCCGGTGATCAAGGCAGCCGGGATGGAAGCCCCGAACGCTTCCCGCAACAGGCGCACCGCGTCAATGCCGGTGTGCCCGCCGCGCAGGCGGTAGTCGGACAGAATCAGGTCGGGTGCGCGTCCGAGTTCGCGGAGTTCATCGCGCACCGTGGCGACCTCACTGCCGGCCACCATTTCCATGCCCCACCCAGCGAACACCCGCGCCATCGCTTCCAGGATCTGTTCGTCATCGTCGATGCAGGCCACCAGGGTGCCAACCAGCGGCAGGACGAACGCGGCCGGCTGCGTCGGCGCGCGATGTTCCGGTGGTGGGCAGCGCGCCACCAAAAAGCGAAAACAGGAACCGCGGCCTGGCGTCGATGTCACCTCGACTTCGCTGTCCAGGAGACGCGCCAGGCGCGAGACGATGGCCAGGCCGAGGCCGAGACCCTTGTCGCGATGGCGCTCCGGGTTTTCCAACTGAAAATACTCCTCGAAGATGCGTTCGCGGAATGCCGCCGGGATGCCGCGCCCGCTGTCGCGTACCTCGCAGCGCACCCCGTCGGGCGCTCGCCGCAATCCCACCAATACCCCGCCGTGATCGGTGTAGCGCAGGGCATTGCTGACCAGGTTGTTGAGAATCCGCTCCAGCAGAATCGGGTCGCTGCGCAGCCAGCAGGCGCTGCCATGAATACGTAGGCGCAGCCCTTTTTCCCGCGCCTCCTGCGCGAACTGGCGTGCCAGGTTGTCGAGGGTGCGTTGCGCCGGGAAACATTCCCGATGCGCCGCCACGACACCGGCGTCGAGTTTCGAGAGATCAAGGAGCGCGTTGAGCAAGCTCTCCAGCGCGCTGGCCGAGCCGTCGATGAGTTCCAGTAGACGCTGGGCTTCGCCCGCCAGGCCACGTTCGCGCAAGGCGGCGATCAGCAGGGTCAGCGCGTGTAGCGGCTGGCGCAGGTCATGGCTGGTGGCGGCGAGAAAGCGCGACTTGGCCAGCACCGCCGCTTCCGCCGCCTCTTTCTGCGCCAGCAGTTCGCCGGTGGCATTCCGTACCCGCTGTTCCAGTTCGCGCTGGCTCTCTTCCAGCGCGGCGGCCATGCGGTTGACACCGCGTTCCAACTCCCCCAGTTCACCCGAGGAGACCGGCGGGACGCGCACGGCCAGACGGCCATCCGCTAGTTGCGCCACAGCTCGGGTGACGCCGTGCAGGGGCCGGGAGAGGCGCAGTGAAAGACGCCAGGCCAGCGCCAGCGCCAGCAATAGCGCCAGGCCGGCCATACCCAGGGCGGCCCGCCACACCTGCTTCCGGGTCTGCCGAACTGGCTCTCGGCTGAGCACGGCAACGACCACGGCGTGGCGGCCGGGGCGTCGGTCGAGTTCGAGATAAGGGTCTTGTTCGGTGGAACCGGGTAGCCCGACCGGGTGCGAAAAATACGGGCGCGGGCCATCCCACACGACGGCGGCCGGGGCGGCGCCAGCCAGGCTGGGTAGCAACAAAGCCGAGCCGCTGACCAGTATCCATCGCCGGTCTTCGACGATACCGACGGCGACGGCCTGGCGCGCGTCGCGCTCGAAATCCAGCAGCCGCTTCACATAGGGCAGATTGCCGGAGAACAGCTCGAAGGCAACCGCCTCGGCTAATTGCCGGGCCATATCCTGGCCCTGCTGCCGCAACTGCCGTTCAGCGGCGGCAATGCTGTGCTGGGCAAAATAGGTGGCGAACAGGCCGACCGCTACCAGTGTCGGGAGCAGGCCCAGGAGAAGAATGCGATAACGCAGGCTCTGGCGAAAACCGCCCGCGGGCCGCACGGGGGGTGTGCCTGCTTCCATGGCAATCAGGCTGGTTCGTTGAGGCCCATCTTCTGGGCCACGAGCACGGCTTCGGTGCGGTTGTTGACCTTGAGGATGCGGAAGACGGTGGCCAGGTGGATTTTTATCGTGCCCTCGGTGACCTTGAGCGCCATGGCGATCTGCTTGTTGCTCTGGCCTTTGACCAACTCACGCAGCACTTCCATCTGGCGCGAGGTCAGCGCCGCGGGACGCGAGGAATCGTGCTCGGCGACGTAGTTGCGATAGTCGAGCAGGCTGGGTGGAATGTAAACGCCTCCGGCCAGTACCAGGCGCAGGGCACCCAGGATGACTTCGCTGGGAGACGATTTGGTGATGTAACCCAGAGCCCCGGTGGTAAGCAGTTGATGGATGTCCTCGGGTTGTTCCGAAGCCGAGAGCACGACCAGGGGAGTCTCGGGAAAGGCGGCGCGGAATCGGATCACCCCATCGAGCCCGGACATGCCCGGCATGGTCAGGTCAATCAGTACCAGATCAACTTCCCCAGCCTGATGCATGGCGGTGAAAGCGGATGGGTAGTCGATCGCCTCGATGATTTCCAGATCGGGATACAGCTTCCGCAGCACAGGCTTGATCCCTTCACGGAACAGGGGGTGGTCATCCGCCAGCAGTACTTTCACGACCGATTCCTTATAACTTAAGCACTAATAATGTCGTACTAACGACAGATTTCACCCGGGTCTTGACCCCTATTAGTATGAGTGCGTGTATGCGCAGACCGGGGGTCTGCAATCCCTCGACACCTGAGGGGGTTGGGGAGGCGACAAGAAAACAATTTTTCTTGGCCGGGCTTGCGGAGTCACTCCGCCGCCCGGTTTCTTTTTTTAATCGGCACTATAAGCCTTTAAGACGGCCCCCTATACCAGGAACAGGCGGTTAGTTCAGTCCAAGCCGTTGCCAAAGCGTGGTGGTCAGGCCAGCCTGGTTCAGCGTGTAGAAATGCAGGCCGGGGGCGCCCCCTTCGATCAGGCGTTCGCATAGCCCGGTCATGAAATCCAGTCCGAAAGCCTTGATCGAGGCGGTGTCATCGCAATAACTCTCCAGCTTGCGCGCCAGCCAGCGCGGAATGTCGGCGCCGCACATAGCCGAGAAGCGCGCCAACTGGCTGTAATTGGAGATCGGCATGATGCCCGGCACGATCGGCAGCGTGACGCCCAGTTCCGCGCAATCATCGACGAAGTTGAAATAGGCGTCGGCGTTGAAAAAATACTGAGTGATGGCGGCGTTCGCCCCCGCTTCCACCTTGCGTTTGAAGTTGAGCAGATCTTCCCGATAGTTGTGCGCCTGCGGATGGGTTTCCGGGTAGGCCGCCACTTCGATCTCGAACCAGTCGCCGGTTTCCTGGCGGATGAAACTCACCAGTTCGTTGGCATGGCGGAATTCTCCCGGATCGGCCATGCCGGAAGGCAGATCGCCGCGCAGCGCGACGATGTGGCGAATGCCGTTGGCGCGATAGGTTTCCAGGATTTCCCGGATGTTCTCGTGAGTGGAGCCGACACAGGATAGGTGCGGCGCGGCGGCCAGCCCTTCGCCCTGGATTTCCAGCACGGTTTCCAGCGTGCGCTCACGGGTGGAGCCACCGGCGCCGAAAGTCACGGAAAAAAACTTGGGGTGCAACTGTGCCAGTTGCCGCCGCGCGTGGCGCAGCTTTTCCATGCCCTCGGGCGTCTTCGGCGGGAAGAATTCGATGCTGAAGGTGCGGTCGTTCATGGCGGGGAGTGGGGAGTGGGGAGTGAGGAGGGGCGAGTTTAGCCGAGCGCCACGCCCAGTGACCGGCCGATCAGCCAGGTGGCGGCCCCCGCCGCGCCACCGATGCCCAACATGCGTAGCCCTCCGATCAGCGCCTGCTTGCCGGTGAACAGGCTGATCGTCGCCCCGACGCTGAACAGGCTGATGCCGGTGGCGATCAAGGTGCCGCCGAGCGCGGCGCCGCCGGAGAGCAGCAGATAGGGCAGCAGGGGAATGAACGCGCCCAGGGAAAACGCCAGGAAGGAGGAAATTGCCGCGCCCCAGGGCGAGCCGAGCTCGTCCGGGTTGAGGCCCAGTTCCTCGCGCGCCAGGGTATCCAGGGCACGATCGGGGTCGCGCAGCAAGGCATCGGCCATGCGCCGCGCCTCGACCCGGCCAACCCCCTTGGCCTGGTAGATCAGGGCCAGTTCCGCCGCTTCTTCCTGGGGATACTGATCCAGTTCCTCGCGTTCCAGAGCGATCTGGTACTCGTAGAACTCGCGCTGCGAGCGCACCGAGACATATTCCCCCGCCGCCATCGAAAAAGCGCCCGCCAGCAGGCCCGCGATACCGGAAAGCAGGATGACCGAAGGCGCCGAGGCGGCGCCGGCCACGCCGAGAATCAGGCTGGCGTTGGAGACCAGGCCGTCGTTAATACCGAATACCGCCGCGCGCAGATTGCCGCTGCCGGCGGTTTGATGGCCGTCGATTCGCTCCAGGCTGGTGGGCATGCCGTGTGGCGTGGCGGTGTGGTACAGGCTCATGCCACGCACCTTCATGGCGGCCAGCATGCCCTTCAGCGGACGCACCCCGAGGCGCGGAATCAGCCAGCCGACCAGGCGGGTACGCGGGTCGGGGCGGAAAGCGGCGGGCGGGCTCAGGCCCGCTTTCGCCATTTCCGCTTCCCACAAGCCAGCCTGCTTCTCGGCTGACTGCGCCAATTCCAGGAACAACACCTGGCGCGGTGTGCCGGATTCCGCGTCGGAAACGATGCGATACAGCCAGGCGGATCGTTTTTCCTCGGCCCAGCCTTCCCGTGCGTGCGCCATGTTCAACCCGGGCTCAATCCAGTTGTGCTTTGAGATGGCGCAGCGCCACCAGGGAGGCGGCGGCGGCGGGAATGGCCAGCAGCACGCCGACGAAGCCGAACAACTGGCCGAAGGCCATCAGGGCGAAGATCACCGCCACCGGGTGCAGGCCGACCCGCTCGCCCACCAGCCAGGGGGTGATGGCCATGCCTTCCAGCAACTGGCCGATGCCGAATACCACCCAGATCGGAATCAGGGCGGCCAGCGGGTTTGCCTCCGGGTTTGCGTTGACTCCGAACTGCGCCCAGCCGGCCAGGCTGCCGAGCAACACCCCCACTACCACGCCCATATAGGGAACGAACACCAGGATGCCGGCCAGCAGGCCCACCGCCAGGGCGTAATGCAGGCCCGCCAGCCAGAGCGCCACGCTGTAGAACACGCACATGACCAGAATGACCATGATCTGGCCGCGCACAAATTCGGACAGCACGCGATCGACCTCGCCCGCGATGGCCTCGCTCTTCTCCCGCAACGGTGCCGGAATCCAGCCGGCCAGATGCTGGATGACGCCATGCCAGTCGCGCAGCAGGTAGAACAACACCACCGGAATCAACAACAGGTTGGCGAAGAAACCCAGCAGCGCCAGGCCGCTGTCGGTGAGTTTCGGCAGGTAACGGGTCAGTTGCGAGAGTTCGGAGGTGTGCGACTTGAGCCAGGCCAGGAGGTCAGACTGATCGTTCATCAGGTCGACACCGAAGTTGGCGGAAAACCACGGCAGCAGGGTCTGGCTGCCCCATTCCGCCACGCGCGGCACCTGCTGCATCAGCAAACGCGCCTGCGCCTGGAACAACGGCGCCATCACCGCCGCCACCAGCAGGAACAGCAGTACCAGGCCGAGCAGCACCAGCGCCGTGGCCAGCGCGCGGCCCACACCTCGGCGTTGCAGCCGGTCCACCAGCGGATTGCACAGATAGGCTAGCGCCGCCGCCACCAGGAAGGGCATCAGAATGGGCGTGAGGAGATAGAAGACATAGCCGCCGGTGAGGGTGGCCAGAAGGGTGAGCAGAGCGCGGTTGGCGGCTGGAGAGAAGGGCATGTACGGTAGAATATCACCGTTTTTTCAGACTCTTACCCACGCTGTGTCCACTCAATCTTCCCCCCAGACCTCCCTTTCCTACCGCGATGCGGGTGTCGATATCGACGCTGGCGATTCCCTCGTGGAACGCATCAAGCCTCATGCCAAACGCACCCTGCGGCCGGAAGTCCTGGCCGGCATCGGTGGTTTCGGCGCCCTCATGGAACTGCCGAAGCACTACAAAGAGCCGGTGCTCATCGCCGGCACCGATGGCGTCGGCACCAAGCTGAAACTGGCGTTCCAGATGAACAAGCACGACAGCATCGGCCAGGATCTGGTTGCCATGAGTGTCAACGACATCCTGGTGCAGGGCGCGGAACCCTTGTTCTTCCTCGACTACTTCGCCTGCGGCCATCTCGACGTGGACGTCGCGGTACAGGTGATCGCCGGCATCGCCCGTGGCTGCGAACTGGCCGGCTGCGCCCTGATCGGTGGCGAGACCGCGGAAATGCCCGGCATGTACCCGGCCGGCGAATACGACCTGGCCGGCTTCGCGGTGGGCGTGGCGGAAAAATCCAAAGTCATCGGCGGGGCCGACATTCGCCCCGGCGACGCGGTGCTGGGTCTCGCTGCCAGCGGCCCGCATTCCAACGGCTATTCGTTGATTCGCAAGATCGTCGAAGTCAGCGGCGCCAACCTCGCCGGCGACTTTGCTGGTAACGGCGGCGGCAAAACCCTGGGTGAAACCCTGCTCGAACCGACTCGCATCTACGTGAAGCCCCTGCTCGCGCTGATGCAGGAAATGCCGGTGAAGGGCATGGCCCACATCACCGGTGGCGGCCTTACCGGCAACCTCCCGCGCATCCTGGCGGAAGACCTCACCGCCGTGATCTCGGCCGCCGCCTGGGCTTTCCCACCGGTGTTCCAGTGGCTACAGGAAAAGGGCAACGTCGCCCTGGCGGAAATGCACCGCACCTTCAACTGCGGCATCGGCATGGTGGTCGTAGTGGCGGCAGGCGATGCCGAAGCCGCCATGCGCTTCCTCACCGCCCAGGGCGAAACGGTCTACCGCCTGGGCGAAATCGCCACGCGCGCGCCGGGGCAGGATCAGACCGTCATCGTCGGGTAGCTATTGGAGCAGCAAGGCGCACAGATAACCTGGAGCTGAGATGAACACCTTGATCGACGCAACCCGAGCCATCGAAGGCCTGCCCAAGGCAGACAGGGCCAGCCTGTTGCGCGTCCTCAGCGAAGACCTGTTTGATGCCGTCCCTGGCATCGAGGCCACACCCGGCGTATGTGGCGGCGAACCGCGCATCGTGCGTACTCGTATCCCGGTGCGGCAATTGGTCGAGGCACGGCAGGCTGGCCTGACTGAATCGGCACTGCTGGCGGCGTATCCGACGCTGACGGCCGAAGACTTGGTCAATGCCTGGCATTTCTACCGCAGCCACCGTGCCGAGATCGACAGATTGATCGCCGAGAACCAAGAGGCGGAGTGAATGGCGCGCTGTTACGCCAACGAGAATTTTCCACTGCCTGCTGTCGAGGCTTTGCGCGCGCTGGGGCACGACGTATTGACGACGCAAGACGCAGGAAAGTCGGGAGCGGCCATTCCCGACGATGAAGTGTTGCGTTTTGCCCATGCCCAAAGACGGACTCTGCTGACCTTCAATCGCAAGGATTTCATTCGTTTGCATCTGGCCGGGCAAAACCACGCCGGTATTCTGGCCTGTCGATTCGACCCTGATTTCCCGGCCTTGGCGGAGCGCATCCATCGTTGTCTGCATGAAACCGATGATTTGGCGGGCAAGCTGCTCAAAGTAAATCGCAATCCGGGAGAAGCATGAAAGTCGTCATCCTCATCTCCGGCCGGGGTAGCAATATGCGGGCCCTGCTGGAGGCCGATCTACCGGTCGAGTTCGCCTGCGTCATCAGCAACAGGGCGGAGGCGAAAGGCCTGGAAATTGCCGCCGCACATGGGGTTCCCACCGGGGTGCTGAAGCATCGCGATTACCCCGACCGCGCCGCTTACGACACCGCGCTGGCGGCCGAGATCGACCGCCATGAGCCCGATCTGGTCATCCTCGCCGGTTTCATGCGGGTGTTGAGCGATGCCTTCGTGCTGCATTACGAGCGCCGCCTGATCAACATCCACCCCGCCCTGCTGCCGGCATTCCCCGGCCTCGACACGCATGAGCGGGCGCTCGCGGCGGGCGTGAAGCTGCATGGTTGCACGGTGCACTTCGTCACGCCGGTGGTGGATGCCGGCCCCATCCTGGTCCAGGCCGCCGTGCCGGTATTGCCAGACGACACCCCGGCCAGCCTCGCCGCGCGCGTGCTCGAACAGGAACACCGCATCTACCCGATGGCCATGCGCTGGTTTGCCGAAGGCCGGGTCATCTGGCGTGAGGATGGCAGGGTGTTCGTGCGCGGCGGCACCAACGCGACGTGCGCCGTGTTGGTTTCGCCCAGCCCGGATATTGCATGAATACTCGCGCGCCCTCGCTGGTCCCTTGTCCGCACTGGAAAGTCTTGCTCAGTCTGGCATATGAATAACTACGCCGCTCCTTCGCAAAATTCCCATTACAAACAATGGCCTGCGCGATCATCACGCGAATTCATGCAATATCCGGGCTAACGACTGAACATGCGCCGTGCACACCCTGTGCGCGTACGCCCCGCTTGTTTTCCCTGGTGATTCATCCGCTGATGCGGGCTTCGGCCGGCTTCTGGTTCAGAAGGGCAAGGTGATGGTGCTGAGCCTGGAGTAGGAGCGGACCGCGTCCGCGATATTCCACGCAAAAGATCGCGGACGCGGTCCGCTCCTACGAGTTGGCTACTTTGCCCCTATCCCCAACGCCGCGCCGGGCCGCCCCCTCGGGGGGCAGCGAACGAATGTGAGCGTGGGGGCTGTTCACGATTCCACTTCCGGCAAAGTTGTGGCCAGCACACTGTCAGTCTGGCGCTGGCGGAAGGTAATCAGGCGTTCGCGGATATCCGGAAACTCGTTGGCCAGCATCGCCACCGCGAACAGCGCGGCGTTGGCCGCGCCCGCCTCGCCGATGGCGAAGGTGGCGGTAGGGATACCACGGGGCATCTGCACGATGGAGAGCAGGGAATCCATGCCGCTCAACGCCTTCGACATGACCGGCACGCCGAGCACCGGCAGATGGGTTTTGGCGGCGGCGATGCCGGGCAGATGGGCGGCGCCGCCGGCCCCGGCGATGATGCATTTGAGGCCGCGCGAGGCGGCAGTCTCGGCATATTCAAACAACAAATCCGGCGCGCGGTGGGCGGAAATCACCCGCTTTTCAAAGGGTATGCCGAACTGGGTCAGCAGGTCGGCGGCGTGGCGCATGGTGTCCCAGTCGCTTACGCTACCCATGATCAATCCAACGAGGGGGGAGGTCATATTGGGTCCATTGAGTGCTTAAAAAGGAAGTTGTGCGGCGGGCGCCGCAACGCTGAGCAAGCGCCGAAATTGTTCCTGGATGCGCTTCAGAGCGGCCGTGTTGTCGGCCTCAAAACGCACTCCGATCACCGGCGTGGTATTGGATGCGCGCATCAGGCCGAAGCCGTCGTCATATTCCACGCGCAAGCCATCCAGCGTGATGACCTCGCGCGCGCCCTCGAAATGGGCACGCTCGCGCAATTGCGCGATCACCCGATGTGGCTCGCCTTCCCGCATCTTGATATGCAGTTCGGGCGTGTTCACGCTATTCGGCGGGCTGTGCAAGGTGGCGTCGAGGTCGGGCTGCTGCGACAGATATTCGAGCAGGCGGGCGCCGGCATAGAGGCCATCATCGAAGCCGTACCAGCGTTCCTGGAAAAACACATGGCCACTCATTTCCCCCGCCAGCAGGGCGCCGGTTTCCCGCATTTTCGCCTTCATCAGCGAGTGCCCGGTCTTCCAGATCATCGGCCGACCGCCATGCGCGGTTATCCACGGGTGCAGATTGCGGGTCGATTTCACGTCGTAGATGACCAGGGCACCGGGATGGCGCGCCAGCACATCGGCGGCGAACAGCATGAGCTGGCGATCCGGATAGATGATGGCGCCATTCTTGGCGACCACACCCAGGCGGTCGCCATCACCATCGAAGGCCAGGCCGATTTCCGCATCACCTTGCCGCAATCGTTCGATCAGATCGGCCAGGTTCTCGGGCACCGAGGGGTCGGGATGGTGGTTGGGGAAAGTGCCGTCCACCTCGCAGAACAGGGCTTCCACCTCGCAACCGAGCGCCCGGAACAGCGCGGGCGCGTAGGCACCGGCGACGCCGTTGCCGGCATCGACGATGATCTTCATGGGGCGTGCGAGCCTCACCTCGCCGGTAATGCGCGCGACATACTCATCAGCGATGTCATATTGCCGGTAACTGCCCTGGCCACGGGTGAAGTCACTGGCTTCGATGCGTCGGCGCAAATCCTGGATGGCCTCGCCGGACAGGGTTTCGCCCGCGATCACGATCTTCAGGCCATTGTATTCGGGCGGATTGTGCGAGCCGGTCAGCATGGCCGCACAGCGGGTAGCGAGATGGGTGGCGGCGAAATAGGCCATCGGCGTCGTCACTTGCCCCAAGTCGATGACATTGCCGCCGCCACGCTGAATGCCCTTGGCCAGGGCGGCGCTGAACGCGGGGCCAGAAAGGCGCCCGTCGCGGCCGATGGCGATGTCGCCGTAGCCCCGCGCGCGCGCTTCGGAGGCGACGGCGCGGCCGATTAGTTCGACGAACTCGGGTGTCAGCGTGTCACCGACGATGCCGCGTATGTCGTAGGCCTTGAAGATTTCCGGAGGGATGCCGCGCATGACGATCCTGGCTGTGAAAGCCGCGCGATTATCTTTGATTTGGCGACCCACCCGCCACCGCCGGCGTAACCGCACAAAAAAAGAGCGGCATCGGAAACAGATGCCGCTTGAAAAACCGCCATTGCGGCGGTCAGGGAGGTTGGGTTGGACTCTCATCCATCACTGGGTTATTAAGCAAAGGATGTGCCTAATCCGGCATGGTTTTTGGGTCAATAAGATCAATTGGTTACTGCTTAGAGTGTGGCTGGCATGGCGTGTCTGCGTCGATATTTCGACGACTTCGCCAGAATTTCGTCTTTTTCATTCCGAATGGCAGGCAGGCATCGGCAGATCGCTTGAACCAGGCCTGGCCGTTTTCTTGCCTGGAATTTCCCGCCCCGCCTACAATCCGTCCCCCAATCAGACTTCGGAATAGCCGCCATGTCCCAGTTCGTTGCCCTGCTCGAGAAATACAGTAAACCTGGGCCGCGCTATACCTCGTATCCCACCGCGCCCTATTTCCATACCGGCTTCACCGAGGCGGACTGGATCGATGAGATAAAAAATACCCAAGACCCGGCGCGGGGCCTCTCGCTGTACACGCACATCCCGTTCTGCGACACGCTTTGCTATTACTGCGGCTGCAACATGGTCGCCACGGGCGATTACAGCAAGGCCAGTCAGTACCTGGGCTTCCTGGAACAGGAAATGGACCGGGTGGCGGCGCTTACCGATTCGCGCCGGCAGGTCAAGCAGTTGCACTGGGGTGGCGGTACGCCGACTTACCTCAATCCCACCGACATCCGCCGCCTGATGGAGATGCTGCGCAGCCGTTTCAACATCGCGGCGGACGCCGAGATGGGCTGCGAAGCCGACCCGCGCGAACTGACCCGCGAACATCTGGTCGCCCTGCGCGAAGCCGGATTCAACCGGCTCTCCATCGGCGTACAGGATCTCGATGAGCAGGTACAGAAATCGGTCAACCGGGTGCAGCCGGAAGAACTGATTCATACCGTCTACCGCTGGGCTCGCGAACTGGGCTTTTCCAGCATCAACATGGATCTGATCGTCGGCCTGCCGCACCAGACCGTGGAGAGCTTCGCGCGCACCCTGGACAAAGTGGTTCCGTGGGCGCCGGATCGTTTCGCCATCTTCGGTTATGCCCATGTACCGTGGATGAAGAAGCACCAGAAGCTGATCAACGAAAACGACCTGCCCAGTTTTACTACCCGCCTGGACCTGCAACAACTAATTCACGAACGCCTCGGCGCGGCCGGTTACCTCAACATCGGCATGGACCATTACGCCCGCCCCGAAGACGAGATCATCAAGGCGCTGGAGAGCAAGACCCTGTGGCGCAACTTCCAGGGCTACACCACGCACAAGGACTGCGACATCTACGCCTTTGGCGCCTCCAGCATCAGCCAGACGCCCAACTGCTACATGCAGAACGAGAAGAACCTGAAGCGTTATCAGAACCTGATCGGCAAGGGCGGCCTGGCGGTGGAACGCGGCCTCAAGCTCACGCGCGACGACCAGATCCGCCGCGACGCCATCAACCGCATCATGTGCGACCTGGAACTCGATATGCCCAAGTTTGCCGCCGCCTGGAACATCGACTTCGCCGACTACTTCGCCGATGCCCTGGCCGACCTGCCGCCCCTGGCCGCCGATGGGCTGATCAGCCTGGAGCCGACGCGCATCGTTGTCAGCGACATCGGTCGCCTGTTCCTGCGCAACATCGCCATGTGCTTCGACGGCTACCTCAAACAAGCCAGCCAGGACCAACCGCGCTACTCGCGCACGGCGTAATTCCCTTTCCGCCCCACACCCTGGAAAACGCCGGCCAAGCCGGCGTTTTCCAGGGTGTGGGCAAAATGAGGTCTGGCTTGCCCCGTAGGAGCGGACCGCGTCCGCGATCTTTTACGTAGGGCAAATCGCGGACACGGTCGGCTCCTACGAAGGCCGTGCCGCGGCCAGCAACTTCTGTAGTTCGCCGGTCTGGTAGAGGTCGCGCATGATGTCGGAACCGCCGATGAACTGGCCACCGATGTAAAGCTGGGGAATGGTCGGCCAGTTGGCGTAGTCCTTGATGGCGACGCGGATGGCGTCATCCTGCAGCACGTTGACCGCGACGAAATCGGTTACCCCACAAGCCTTGAGAAGGTTGGCCGCGTTGGCGGAAAACCCGCACTGGGGGAACTGCGGCGTGCCCTTCATGTACAACACCACCGGGTTAGTGGTGACCAACTGGTGAACCTGTTCCTTCATGTCCATGGCTAAACCTCGAGTAAAGTTGATTAAAACTGTCGGGAATTATACGGGGCGCGTTGGAGCGGTCAAGCCGGGCTGGATTGGTAATCGAAAGCATCGGAGAAGAAAGCGTCTTCTGGCAAGCCGCGCGCCATCAAGTCGCGGCGTGCCGCTTGCACCATTGGCGGGGCGCCGCAGGCGTAGACCTCGTAGCCGGAAAGATCGTTGAAGTCAGCCAGTACCGCCTCATGCACGTGGCCAGTGCGGCCCGGCCAGTGGTCTTCTGGCAGGGGTTGATTGAGCACCGGGATGAAGCTGAAATTCGCATGCTCCTGCTGCCATCGCGCCGGCACGGCCGCCTGGTAAAGGTCGCGCAGGCCGCGCGCACCCCAGTACAAGACGAACTGGCGCTCGATTTCATGGTGGAACGCGTGCGCCAGGATGCTCTTGATCGGCGCGAAGCCGGTGCCACCGGCGACAAAGATCGCCGGCTTGTCCGAGTCACGCAGGAAGAAACCGCCGTGCGGGCCGTTGATGCGCATGATGTCCTTGGCCTTCATGGTGGCGAACACCTGATCGGTGAAGTGGCCACCCGGCACGTGGCGGACGTGCAGTTCCAGCAAGGCATCCGTCTCCGGTGCGTTGGCCAGTGAAAAGCTGCGCCGTTGCCCGTCCTTGAGCAGAAAGTCGATGTACTGGCCGGGCAGGAACTGCAAACGCTCGTTGGCTGGCAGTTTCAGCCAGAGGGCCATCACGTCGTCGGCCAGTTTTTCCATGCGCTCCACCCGACATGGCAGGGTTCTCACCGGCACGTCCTTGGTGGCGGCGACCTCTTTCGCTTCGATGGCCAGGTCGCTTTTCGCCGTGGCGCAGCAGAACAGGGCCAACCCCCTGGCCTGGTCTTCCGGGGTCAGCGCGCTGGCCTGGTAATTGCCGAAATCCACCTCGCCCGAGAGGACCTTGCCTTTGCAAGCGCCACAGGCGCCGTTGCGGCAGCCATAAGGCAGGGAGAAGCCGGAATTGAGGGCGGCGGCAAGCAGAGTCTCCCCCGCGTTGACGGTAAAATGGTGGCCGCTGGGCTGGATGGTGACCTGGTGAGACATCCCGATTTCCTCTCTATCGAAAACTGATGCGTATCCTGATTGTGGGTTGTGGCGACGTGGGCTTGCGCGCCGCCCATCTTCTTGCCGGCCACGCCCGCCTGTATGGCCTGATCCATTCGCCGGAGCGCAGTGGTGAACTGCGCGCCGCCGGGGTCACCCCCCTCCTCGGTGATCTCGACGACCGTGTCAGCCTCAAGCGCTTGGTCGGCCTGGTCGACGCGGTACTGCACTTCGCGCCGCCGCCGGCTTCTGGAGAAACCGACCCGCGCACCCGCCACCTGCTGACGGTCCTGGGGCGGGGGCGGAGTCTAGCGCAACTGGTTTATATCAGCACCAGCGGGGTCTACGGCGACTGCGCTGGCGCGCTGGTGGCGGAAACCCGCCCGGCGCGGCCCAACAACCCGCGCGCCAAGCGCCGCTTTGAAGCCGAAACGCAGTTGCGCCAGTTTGGTCTGCGTGGCACCCGGGTCAGCCTGCTGCGCGTCCCCGGCATCTATGCACAGAATCGAATGCCGGAAGAACGCGTGCGCAAAGCGCTGCCTGCCATCGTTAGCGCGGATGACGTCTACACCAACCACATCCACGCCGACGATCTCGCTCGCCTGGCCGTCGCCGCGCTGTTTCGGGGACGCAACAACCGCCTCTACAACGCCGTGGACGACAGCGGCCTGAAAATGGGCGACTGGTTCGACCTGGTCGCTGATCACCTCGGTCTGCCGCGCCCGCCGCGCCTGGAACGCGAACGGGTGATCGCCGCCGTCACTCCGGCCATGCGCAGCTTCCTCAGCGAATCGCGCCGTCTCTCCAATCAGCGGATCAAGAGAGAATTGCGTTTCCGCTTGCACTACCCGACGGTCAGCGAAGGCCTTAATGGCTAACCCCGCCCCCTTCGACCCCAAACCTTTCCTCGCCTCCCTGCCCAATCTGCCCGGCGTCTATCGCATGCTGGGCGAAGGCGGCGCGATGTTGTACGTGGGCAAGGCGCGCGATCTGAAGAAGCGGGTTTCCAGTTACTTCCAGAAATCCGATCTCAGCCCGCGCATCGCCCACATGGTGGCGCATATCCGCGACATTCAGACCACGGTGACCCGCACCGAAGCGGAGGCCTTGCTGCTGGAGAACAATCTGATCAAGGGCCTGGCGCCGAAGTACAACATCCTGTTCCGGGACGACAAGTCCTACCCTTACCTGTTGTTGTCCGGGCACAAATATCCCCGCCTGGGCTTCTTTCGCGGCACGCCGGACAAGAAACATCGCACCTTCGGCCCCTTCCCCAACTCCCTGGCGGTGCGCGAGAGCATCCAGATCCTGCAAAAAGTGTTTCGCCTGCGCACCTGCGAGGACACGGTGTTCGCCAACCGCTCGCGGCCCTGTCTGCTGCATCAGATCAAGCGGTGCAGCGCGCCCTGCGTGGGCGAGATCAACGACGCCGATTACACGCGCGACGCCGAGGACGCGGCGCTGTTCCTGTCCGGCCGCGATAACGAGGTGCTGGAACAGCTCTCGCGGCGCATGGAAGCGGCGGCGGCCGATTGGCGTTACGAGCAGGCGGCGATCTATCGCGACCAGATTCAGGCGCTGTCCGCCGTGCGCGCGCGCCAGTTCGTGGAAAGCCGTTCGACCCGGGATGCCGACGTGGTCGCCGGGGTGATGCGGGGCGGGGTGGCCTGCGTCTACCTGGTGATGGTGCGCGGCGGCCGCAGCCTGGGCGGGCGCGCCTTCTGCCCCAGCCAGGTCGCGGATGC
>Ga0210033_1000463_pt1 | contig 38475 bp, 24 predicted proteins | sample CryGeymeta201501_FD_185465 | JGI IMG/M metagenome (GOLD analysis project Ga0210033, IMG submission 185465) | Groundwater microbial communities from Crystal Geyser aquifers in Utah, USA - Crystal Geyser metaG 2015-01 (SPAdes) (version 2) | ecosystem: Environmental > Aquatic > Deep subsurface >... | reverse complement strand
TTTAACCCTACTCTTTTTTATAAGCTTTAACGCCAGCCGGAATTTCAATAGCCAACACATTAGCGTCGGGCGGAATGGGACAAGAAAATCGGTGATTATAAGCGCAATACGGATTGTAGGCTTCGTTAAAATCAATAACCATTGTTGTGGCGTGGTTTGGCGGTAATTTTAAATCTAAAAAACGTCCGCCACCATAACTTTCTTTGCCGTTGGTTAAATCTTTAAAAGGCAAAAATAAATAATCGCGATATTGTGGGTCGGACATTAATTCCAAACTTTGGTAAATCGGAATTTCGAAAGTCTTTCCTTTTAATTCAAATTTGGCGCGCACATAGGTTTTATAAAGCGGGAGCCTTTCGGTAGTGGTAGGCATTTTAAAAATGGGCGCATCCTTAACGTAGGTTAGGTTTGCGGTAACTTTATAAGTGGAGTCAATCTCAAAAAACTCAAGCGACCTAAAGCTTTTAAAATCGGCATCCGTTAAGGGCGAGGTTTTTTTATCGGAATATTCAACATTTAAGCGGTATTGAAAGTCTTTTATGCGCGCTTCATAAGATTGTTTTTTAGCCGTTTTTGAGCAACTTATCAGCAAAAGCATCATCCCGAAAAGGTAAATTAAAGGTTTCATAAACGTCAATTTAAAGGTGGCTTAAAGATAGGTAAACTTATAAAAAGGATTGTGAAATTTGATTTTAAAATTGCTTTTTAAAATAGACAATAGAATTATCTTTGCAGGATGCTTGCAAAATTAACCGCTCCTTATAAAGGACTTTCAAGAGAAATATGGTATTTAGCTTTAATTACCCTCGTTAACCGCGCCGGGGCAATGGTAGTGCCGTTTTTATCGCTTTATCTCACAAAATATATGGGTTATGGTTTAACCGAAGTAGGCTGGGTGATGACAAGTTTTGGTGTTGGGTCGGTTGTGGGCGTTTGGCTAGGTGGCAAATTGACCGATAAAATTGGCTTTTATCGCGTGTTGGTTTTGAGTCTTTCCTTAGCGGGAATTGTACTGTTTTGTCTGCAATATTTACAAAGTTTTTGGGGTTTATGCATCGGCGTTTTTTTGCTGACTTTGGTTGCTGACGGATTTAGACCCGCAGTTTATATTGCTATTAGCGCTTATAGCAAACCCGAAAACCGCACGCGCTCAATAACTTTAATACGCTTAGCCATTAATTTAGGATTTTCGGTAGGGCCAGCTCTTGGCGGATTTTTAATTGCAAATGTAAGTTATGCCGGTCTGTTTTGGGTTGACGGCATTACCTGCTTTTTAGCCGCACTGTTATTAATTAGATTATTGCGTTATAAAACCGCCAGTAAAAAACCAGAACCATCACTAAATGAACAGTTAAAATCACCTTATAGCGATTTGCCCTACTTGCTTTTTATTGCCGTAATGTTTTTAATTGGCTTTACTTTTTTGCAGTATTTTGCTACCATCCCTCTTTTTTATAATTCTAAAATTGGTTTAAATGAACAACATATTGGCTGGCTATTGTCTTTAAATGGCTTGCTAATTTTTTTCCTCGAAATGCCTTTGATGAGCTATTACGAACGCAAAAAAACCAAAGCCATAAAAGTCATGCTCATGGGCTTATTTTTTTTAGCGATGAGTTTTTTGGTTTTAAATACTTATAGCATTGTTAGCGTGGCTGTTATTGGAATGGTGTTTATGACTTTTGGCGAGATGTTGTCCTTTCCATTTTCAAACACCTTCGCACTGTCACGTTCAAAACGCGGACAGCAAGGTGCTTATATGGCACTGTATAGTATGTCGTTCTCATTTGCCCATATTTTGGGTCCCAATATCGGATTTCACCTCACCGCAAAATATGGGTTCCATGTTACTTGGTATGTAATGGCAGGCTTGGTTTTACTTTCGGGCATTTTATTACTGATTTTACACAAAATTTTAAATAAACCAAAAGCGTTGCCAATAACTCCGAATATCCTTTTAAATTTGAAGGGTGAATAATTTTAAAATGCAAAAAATAATACAATCAAAAGCGTTAAAAACACTGGTAGATATGGCTATTGCCGAAGATCTTGGCACTGGTGATATCACTTCCGAAGCCATCATCTCAAATCAAATTATGGTCAAGGCTTTTTTAATTGCTAAAGCGCCAGGAATCATAGCCGGATTGCCCTTAGCGGATTTTATTTTTTCTACCATCGATAAAAATTGTCATTTTAAAGCCTTGGTTAAAGAAGGTGCTCATGTTGAACCAAAAACTAAAATTGCCGAAGTTACAGGCGCTTATAAGTCACTTTTAATGGCTGAACGCACCGTGCTTAATTTTGTTCAACGCTTTTCGGGAATTGCCACCGAAACAGCGCTTTTTGTATCACAAACCAAAGGTACAAAGACACAAATTTTAGATACCCGAAAAACCTTGCCAGCTTACCGGGTACTTGATAAATATGCCGTTAAAGTTGGTGGCGGCACCAATCACCGTTTCGGTTTATACGATATGGTGATGTTAAAAGAAAACCATATTGAAGTGGCTGGAGGCATTACCAATGCTGTGATGCAAGTTCGCGCCAAAGTTAATCACAACATTAAAATTGAGGTAGAAACCAAAAATTTAGAGGAGGTTCAAGAGGCCTTGAGCAATGGTGTAGATGTAATCATGCTCGATAATATGCCACTCGACACCATGCGCAAAGCCGTTAAACTCATCAACGGAAAGCTAAAAGTAGAAGCATCGGGAAATATGACTTTAAATCGCATTGCCGAAGTTGCCGCTACGGGTGTCGATTTTATTTCGGTAGGGGCTTTAACACATTCGGTTGACGCCCTTGATATTAGTATGCTTATTGAATAAATACTTGTTTTTCTCGGCGCGCATTGCGTGAAATGGAATGCTTTGCGTGAAATTAAGTGTGATTGTGTTCACGCAATGGCGTCTATGGTTTTGCCCATTCTGGATTTACATCTAAAGCAATACCAAAAACAAAAGTTGCTAAATAATAAGTTGCGATGGTTACAACAGCAATGCCCACAAAATTTAACACCAAACCCGTTTTCGACATATCTAAAACCTTTAGCCGTTTAGTGCCAAAAATAATGGCATTGGGCGGTGTTGCTGCCGGTAGCATAAAAGCCAACGATGCGGCAATGGTTGCGGGCAACATAAACAATAAGGGGTTAACTTCAACGCTAACTGATAATGCGGCAATAACCGGTAAAAAAGTTTCTACCGTAGCAACATTAGAGGTTAATTCGGTTAAAAAAGTAATGATGGTGGCAACTACTAAAATAATATAAATGGGATGAACGCCTTTTAACCACACCAATTGACCACCAAACCATTCCGACAATCCAGAAACTTTAAAACCATTTGCTAGGGCAAAGCCACCTCCAAAAAGCAAAATAATTCCCCAAGGAATGTCTTCGGCCGTTCTCCAATCCATAATAAAGGTGCCTTTTTCTTTTTTTGAGGGGATTAAAAATAAGAGTATTCCAATAAAAATGGCTACCGTTCCGTCGGTTAAATAGCTTGGGTTGTGAAAAATATTAGACCATCCCTTGAATTTAAATGAGCCTAAATCAATATCGGCTCGCGTAAACCACAGCAAGGCAAGTATTACAAAAAATATAGCTAAGATTTTTTGTTCTTGAACCCAAATCCCCAATTTTTTATATTCATTTTTAATGGTTGAATTATCAATGGTTGTCCATTGTGAGGCGTCGCGCTTTATAAAAACAAAATAGAGGTAGGCATAAGTAAATAAAAATAGAACCACTACAACCGGAAAAGCATAAAAAAACCAAGAAGCAAAAGAGATTGTGGGCGCATTGGGAAAATAAATGACAAATATGCGCGCAAATGAAAGGTTTGGTGGGGTGCCTACTAAGGTAGAAATGCCACCAATAGAGGCGCTATAAGCTACAGCTAAAAGCAATCCGGTAGAAAAATGTTTGATGTTTTCGGCTTTATTAACTTCTTCTAATTTTAAGATAATTGAAATTAGAATAGGAACCATCAACATAGTAGTGGCGGTATTCGAAATCCACATTGAAAGAAAAGCGGTACTCAGCATAAAGCCCAACATAATTTTTGCCGGACTGTTGCCAACAAGGAGCAATAATTTTAAGGCAATACGCTTGTGTAAATCCCATTTTTGCATGGCTAGTGCAAATATAAATCCGCCAAGGAACAAAAATATGATGTCGTTAATATAATTTGAAGCGACATCTTTTCCGGTCATCACTCCAAAAACTGGAAACAAAACGATGGGCAATAATGAGGTAACCGCCAAAGGAACCACTTCGGTAATCCACCAAAGAGCCATTAACACTGCCACGGCAAAAGTGTAAGTAATGACAGGCTTTCCAGGGGCTATATCAACAAAAAATACGATATAAAAAAACAACAAAGGCGTGGTTATAAATACCGCTTTATTGATGCGTTTGGCATCTTTGAGTAACTGATAAAAATTCATCTTTTATTGCATAACGTTAAAGATGATTTCAGAATCTTGATAAACGCTATGGGTTTGCGTTTTAAAATCGGAGGCATTTGCCTTGTAAATATTTTCAACAAAGGTTTGTGGATTCAAATCTATCAGCGGAAACCATGTACTTTGAATTTGAATTTGCAAGCGATGGCCTTCTTTTAAGGTGTGATAAACATCTTGCAAGTGAATCGTGATTTCGGTTTTTTGATTTTTAACCATTGGTTGGGGATTGCTGAAGGAATTTCTAAACTTTCCGCGCATGACTTCGCTGCGCAATAGCATAAAGTAATTACTCATTTTTAAATGATCCTGCATGGCTTCGTTTTCTTCGGCATCGGGTGGAAAAACATCAATTACTTTTACAATCCAATCGGCGTCAGTGCCAGTAGTGGCGACTTGTAATTTTGCCAAAATATCGCCGGCTAAGATCATATCTCTTTCTAAAACAGGGGTTTGATAAACCAAAACATCTGGACGGCGTGCCGCAAATCGTTGGTCATCGGTCATATATTTTCGTGGCGTAAAAACCACTTTAATATCTTCGGAATATGGTACAGGTTTGGTTAAATCGCTTACAAATACTAAAGGTTTTGCATTTTTTGTTGGCGCTATTGGACTTAATTCTTGATTCGCTTTTAAATAATAGGTCTGCTGAACCGCATTTTTTGGAGGCCAAACAGCATATTGTTGCCAAACTTTTGCACCTGTATCAAAAACATAAGCCTCGGGCAAACCGCTCACGGCATCCCCTTTTTCTTTTAAAAAGTGGTGGAAGAATTTTGTTTCTATATTCTTTTGAAAAAAGGTAGAAATTGAATCGCCAAAATAGACATTACCCACACTTTGTTTACCTGGTTCGCGCGCCCAGCCACCGTGACTCCAAGGTCCAACAACAATGGTATTGTAAGGGCGTGACCGATTAGATTCAAAATGTTTATAGGTTTCAAAGGTGCCATACAAATCTTCGGCATCATACCAACCGCCAACAACCATAGTGGCAACTTTTGAGCTATCATTTTTTAAATGACCTACCAAACTCTTTTTTTGCCAATTTTCATCATAATTGGGGTGATTGATAATTTCTTGCCAAAAGAAATCCTTAACAGAAGTTTCATTTAATTTTGAGGTATTGTCGAGCGTTTTTGATTCGTAATATTTATTTAAATTAGAAATTGGTCCTGCCTCTAAAAAGAATTGATATTGGTCTTTAGTATTAAATTCCGGCAATTTATACCAAGCCGTATCTGTAGGCATATTTTTTGGTGCGCCAAACAAGCCAATAGCTCTAAAATAAGATAGCAAAAAAGCGCCATTATGATGAAAATCATCAAAAAAGAAATCGCCGATAGGGGCTTGTGGTGAAGCTGCTTTTAAAGCGGGATGTGCGTCAAGAGTAGAATAACTGGTGTAAAATCCCGGGTAAGAAATGCCCCATGTGCCGACTTTTCCGTTGTTATTAGCCACATTTTTTACCAGCCAGTCAATGGTATCATAGGTATCGGAGCTTTCGTCAATTTGCGATTGGTCTTTTTTGTTTGGAATATAGGGCCGCATGTTGTCATAAGTTCCTTCGCTCATCCAGCGTCCACGAACATCTTCGTAAACAATGATATAGCCTTCTTTCATCATCGTTTCATTAGGACCAATGTGTTTTCGGAATTCGGTTTTGCCATAAGGAGCACAGCTATAAGGCGTGCGTTGTAACAAGATGGGGTAAGTTTTTGATACATCTTTTGGCGAATAAATGCTCACAAACAATTTGATGCCATCGCGCATGGTAATGGTAGCTTCTTGTTTGTTGTAATTTTTTTGGGCGTAATTTTCTTTTTTTTCAGAATCAGAAGAGCGGTTGCAACTCATTGAGATTATCGCAAAAAGACCGATAATTATTTTTAGGGAATTTTTCATTAAAAAAGTTTTGTTAGTTGATTTGTAAAACTAACAAAATTATCAACTAATTAAAAAGTTTTGCCAAATAATCGTAATGCGGCCCTTCTAAAATTAATTGACATTGAAATCCCATTTGCCGCGCGTGTAATTTTAGCGTGTTAAAATCGAGATACAGCCAATTGAATGGCGCACTTTTTTCTCTTTTATAGGTCATCGTAAACGGTACTTCACCGTAGTATTGGTCTGTTGGAAAATCAAAATCACCTGCTTCAGTTTCATACATATATTTAATATCCGAAGAATCGACAAGAATTTGTCCACCCTTATTTAACAATTTTTTTAAATGGCCTAAAAATTTTGGCAAATCATAAAGTTTGCCGCACAATCCGATGCCGTTCATCATTAATAAAATGGTGTCAAATTTTTGATTTTTTAGGTGCCAAAAATCAATGGCTACGGCGTTTTTTAAGCCCCTTAATTTACAGACTTCAATAGCGCCTTTTGAAATATCTATACCTGTAACATCAAAACCTTTTTCTTGAAGATAGATGCTGTGGCTACCTGCACCACAGCCAATATCTAAAACTTTTCCCGAGCTTAATTCTAATGCTTTTTGTTCGAGTTTAGGCATTTCATTAAAGGCTCTAAATAAATATTCAATAGGCATAATAGCTTTTCCGGCAACCGACGAAAAGGTTTTAAGGTCTTGAACAGCAATATTGTTTTGATAATCAAGAATGGCTTGACCAATAGGATCTTTCATATTACAAAGGTATTAAAATCCCTTTTTTTATAGCTTTTTTTATAAGTGGTGATTAGACCTAACAGGTTTTTAAAACCTATTAGGTCTTTTTGTTTTTAAACCTGTTAGGTCTAATTGCTTACATATTTCGGCGATATTGCCCGCCAACGGTAAATAAAGCGTTGGTTATTTGACCTAATGAACAAACTTTTGTAGCTTCCATTAAGCAGTCGAACATATTTTTGTTGGTAATGGCCGCTTGGTGTAAATCGGCTAAGGCTTTAGCGCTTTTTTCGGCTTGGCGTTGGTAGAGGTTTTTAACCACTTTAATTTGATAAGTTTTTTCTTTTTCGGTTGCCCGAATGACTTCTTGCGGAATGTTGGTAGGCGAACCTTCACTGCTCAAAAAGGTATTAACACCAATAATAGGGAACGCGCCATTGTGTTTTAGGGTTTCATAATACAGACTTTCTTCCTGAATTTTACTGCGTTGGTACATTGTTTCCATCGCGCCAAGCACACCGCCACGCTCGTTAATACGGTCAAATTCTTCATAAACCGCCTCTTCTACCAAGTCGGTTAGTTCTTCAATAATAAACGCGCCCTGAATGGGATTTTCGTTTTTGGCCAATCCCAATTCTTTATTGATGATTAACTGAATGGCCATGGCGCGCCGCACCGATTCTTCGGTTGGTGTGGTAATGGCTTCATCGTAAGCATTGGTATGTAATGAGTTGCAATTATCATAAATAGCATAAAGGGCTTGCAAGGTTGTGCGAATATCATTAAAGTCTATTTCTTGTGCGTGAAGTGAACGGCCGGAGGTTTGAATGTGATATTTTAATTGTTGTGCACGCTCATCGGCACCATATTTTTGTTTCATTGCTTTTGCCCAAATTTTTCGGGCCACACGTCCAATTACGGCATACTCAGGATCAATACCATTTGAGAAAAAGAAGGATAAATTGGGTCCAAATTTATTGATATCCATACCGCGGCTCAGGTAATATTCCACGTAAGTGAACCCATTAGTCAAGGTAAAAGCCAATTGCGAAATGGGATTGGCTCCCGCTTCGGCAATGTGATAACCACTAATTGATACGGAGTAAAAATTGCGGACTTTGTTTTGGATAAAATACGCTTGAACATCACCCATTAAGCGCAAGGCAAATTCGGTTGAAAAAATGCAGGTATTTTGCGCTTGGTCTTCTTTGAGAATATCGGCTTGAACGGTTCCGCGCACTTTGGTAAGGGTTTCTTTTTTAATGGTTTGATAAACGTCGTGTGGCAGCACTTCATCGCCGGTAAGCCCTAGTAGAAGCAAACCCAAACCATTGTTGCCCTTAGGTAAATCACCTTGATATTTAGGGCGTTCTGTATTTTTAAAGAGGACTTTAATTTTTTCACCAACTGGTGCTTCAAGTCCGTTTTCGAGGATGTATTTTTCACATTCTTGGTCAATGGCGGCATTCATATAAAAGCCTAACAACATAGGCGCAGGGCCATTGATAGTCATTGAAACTGACGTCAGCGCGTTGGTTAAATCAAATCCTGAATACAATTTTTTAAGGTCGTCTAAACAGCAAATAGAAACCCCGGCATTGCCGATTTTTCCATAAATATCTGGGCGCAAATCGGGGTCATTTCCATAAAGTGTTACACTGTCGAATGCCGTTGATAGGCGCTTTGCTTGTAAACCGGCACTCACGTAATGAAATCGGTGGTTGGTGCGTTCGGGTCCACCTTCGCCTGCAAACATGCGTGCGGGGTCTTCGCCTGTGCGTTTAAAAGGAAAAATGCCTGCCGTAAAAGGAAATTCACCCGGCACATTTTCTTGTAATTGCCAGGTTAAAACATCACCCCAAGCTTCATATTTTGGCAAAGCAATTTTTGGGATTTGCGTTTGTGATAAAGTGGTAACGTGCGTTTTTATTTGAATGTCTTTAGAGCGGACTTTATAGGTATAGATAGGGTTTTTATAGGATTGTTTTTTTGCTTCCCAATTGGTAATTAGCTCCCAGTTATAAGGGTTTAAATCCTTTTTAAGGCATTCAAATTCAGATTTTAATGTTTTTATGAGGTCAATTTTATTGGGCTTAGTTTTGCTTACAATCTCGTTGAGAAAGTTGTCGATGGGCTGTGTTTTTTCTAGAGAAATGCCCGAAATGGTTTCAATGGTTTTAAAAATGCCGAAAAGTTTTTGTGCGATTGAGGCTTGTTGTTTTGTCCATTTGTTATAATGGCGATTGCTTTCGGTAATTTCGGATAAATAGCGTGTGCGTTGAGGCGGAATAATAAATTGTTTTTCGGATAAATTTGCTTCCAAAATAAATTGAGAATTGAAATTTGCCTGCGCTTTAGTGTTCAAGGTGTTTATTAATTTGTGATAAAGGGCATTGGTTCCGGGATCATTAAACTGTGCGGCAATACTGCCAAAAACGGGCATCGCTTCAACAGTTTCATCCCATAGATTGTGATTGCGTTGGTATTGTTTTTTAACATCGCGCAAAGCGTCTAAAGCGCCGCGTTTATCAAATTTATTGAGGGCAATTACATCGGCAAAATCGAGCATATCAATTTTTTCGAGTTGACTAGCTGCGCCATATTCTGGAGTCATCACGTAAAGTGACACGTCAGAATGTTCAATAATTTCGGTATCCGATTGACCAATACCCGAAGTTTCGAGAATTATCAAGTCATATTGGGCTGCTTTTAAAACCGAAACGGCATCCTTTACATATTTTGAGAGCGCCAAATTAGATTGGCGCGTGGCTAAAGAGCGCATATAAACGCGCGTATTTTTTATAGCGTTCATACGGATGCGATCACCCAAAAGCGCACCACCTGTTTTCTTTTTTGAAGGATCTATTGATATGATACCGATAGTTTTATCTTTAAAATCGAGTAAAAAACGACGTACCAATTCATCTACCAATGATGATTTTCCAGCACCACCAGTTCCGGTAATTCCTAAAACAGGTGTGCCTTTTTTTAAGGGAAGTGCGTCTTTAAAAAGCTCACTAAAATTTTGGGGATGGTTTTCGGCAATTGAAATTAATCGAGCTATGGTAGTTACATTTTTATCTGCCAAACAGTTTATAAGATTTTTTCCTTTTGGAAGGATGAGTGCAGGGCTGTCAAAATCTGATTTTTGAACCATATCGTTGATCATTCCTTGCAAACCCATAGTGCGACCATCGTCGGGCGAATAGATTCTGGTAATGCCATAAGCCATTAAATCACGAATTTCTTCAGGTAAAATAACACCACCACCGCCGCCAAAAATTTTGATTTGTGGCGCTCCTTTTTCCTGTAATAAATCATACATATATTTAAAGTACTCGTTATGGCCACCTTGATAAGAGGTCATCGCAATGGCTTGGGCATCTTCTTGAATGGCGGTATTCACCACTTCTTCAACACTGCGGTCGTGACCAAGGTGAATCACTTCTACACCAGTGCTTTGAATGATGCGACGCATAATATTTATGGCGGCATCGTGACCATCAAAAAGCGAGGCGGCGGTAACAATTCTGATATTATTTTTAGGAATATAAGGTTTAATAAGGTCCATTTTGAGAAAACTTTAAAAAGTGATGCAATTTACTCAAAATAGCTGATAAAAATTGAATTAAAAACTCTGGATTTAAGTCTTTTGCTATTCTATTTTGTTTTTTAAAGTATTAAATTTTAGTGACGGATTGTTTACATAATTAAACGCACACCACCCAATTGCTCAATGCGGTAAGGAAACTTGTCGCCTGGAGAGCCGATAAACATGAAGTTAATAGGAATTTTCCATTCGGATGAAAGGCGTTTAATAAGTTCAGGGCCAAAAGTATCGTGAACCACCACAAAATCAATGTCAATTTCGGGATATTCGCGATCTAAAAATTCAATATCGCCTAGCAATTTGGTAGAAACCACCTCCTCTTTATTTAAAACGGTAACGATTTTAATTTTTTTAGTATGTTCATTTTGTTTAATATAAAGCATCACACGGTTTAAATTTGCCAGATGGTCTCCCTTAGTAAAGAACACAAATTCTTGTTTTACAATGCTATTAATGGTGCTAATAATTTGGTTGTTGAAATATTTTATTACGCCTAAAATGGATTTTAAAATTAAAATGCGGTTAAGCATCATATAAATAAAAGCCATACTAATTAAAAAATAAGGTAAAAACACCTCAAGATTGCTAGGCATGCCTTCTTTTGGTAGCATCAACAAATTCCCCAAAAGGGCAAAAGCAACAGCGATGATAGCAATAAAAACTGCTAACCAAGTGGCTTTTTCGGGTCGCGGTAATTTATCTCTTTTAATTTTTAACAAGATGTTGCCGATGCCAAATAATGCCATAACCGAAAGAAAAGAAATGGTGTAAACGCCGGCCAAGAGTTTAACATTGCCTTGTGTTATCAACAAAACAGAAATGCTCAATAAAAAAAACATAATAATAATGCGGTAAGAGCTGTTTTTTTTATTCTTTTTTAAGAAATATTGAGGCAAAATTCGGTCTAGTGTCATACGCTCAAGCAAACCAGTAACGCCAATAAAGCTTGTTAAAACAGCACCACTCAAAACAAGAACGGCATCAACAGCTATTAAAACACCCATCCATTGACCGCCAACATGTTCTCCCATTTGAATGAGTAGGGTATTTTGAAAATCATCGCTTTGTAAAGCGGGAAGCGCAAATAATGCCAAGGCAAAAAGTGCCATTAAGGGATTGACAATGCTCACTATTGACCACATGTTTTTTAAAGTTTTTGGAAAAATGCCATCGGCTTGTTGTTCAACAAAATTAGCGGAGCTTTCAAATCCCGATACGCCCAGCATTGAAGCGGCAAAACCAAAAAAGATTGCCATGCCAATACTGCCTTCGCGCAAAGGAACTTTTTGGTTTAGCAAAAATAAATCTAATCCGTTAAGCAATAAATAATAGCTAATAAAAGCCGATAATATCAATAAAGAAACCAGGTGAAAAATAAATATGCCAATCGCAACTTTAGAAGATTCGGTAATGCCACCAATGGTAATCATTGCAAAAATGGCTAACAAAACAACCGTAGCAAGTTGCACGGGCATGATAGGAATTAAATGATGCAAATAATGCATGGCTTCGTTGCCCGAAATCACCGCCGTTGCCATATAAGACAACAGGGTCAAAGTGGCAGCCAATGAAGCCATTTGTTTGCTGGTTGTGTTTAACAAAGCATTGTAAGCGCCACCATTTAAGGGCAAAGCGCCAACCACTTCGCCATAAATTTTTCGAAAAAGAAATAAAACAAAAGAAACAATGAGTAGGGTTATCCAAGCGTATTGGCCGGCATAAAAAATTGAAAGTGCCGATACGTATAAAACCGATGAGCTAATGTCATTTCCGCAAATGGCTGTTGAAGCTAGTGCTCCTAACTTTTTTTGAACTTTAATCATCCAACTAAATCATTTTTTAGACTTATATACAAATGTATTATTTTTTTCTTTCATATCTTTAAACTTTTATTGAGACCGCAATTTGAAAACACAAAATTTTACCATTAAAAATTGGAATATCAATGACCGTCCGCGCGAGAAACTTTTAAATAAAGGTTCGCTAGCCTTATCGGATGCTGAATTGGTAGCCATTTTAATAGGTAGTGGCAACCGCCAAGAAAGCGCGGTACATTTGTCAAAACGAATTTTAGCTTCGGTAGCAAACAACTTGCAAGCCTTGGCAAAACTGAGCATTGTAGACTTGATGGCGTTTAAGGGCATTGGAGAAGCAAAAGCCATAAGCATTGTTACCGCCCTAGAATTGGGTAAACGCCGCCGTTTAGAAGCTGCCTTAGAAATATCCAAAATAACCAGTAGCAAAGCCGTTTTTGAAGTGATGCAACCTTTGATAGGCGATTTAAAATATGAAGAATTTTGGGTTTTATATCTCAATAATGTTAATAGCATTATAGGCAAACAATGTTTGAGCAAAGGTGGATTAACAGGTACTTTAGTAGATACACGCTTGGTTTTTAAACCGGCCTTATCGCTGTTGGCTACCGGAATTATTTTGTGTCACAATCATCCTTCGGGAACAGTAGAACCAAGCCAATCGGATAAACAGCTCACCCAAAAAATTAAAGAAGCCGGAAACACTTTAGATATTAAAGTTTTAGACCATTTAATTGTAACCGAAAAAAAATATTTTAGCTTTGCCGATGACAATTTGCTCTAAGCTTTAAGTGCTAATAATTACAATTTATAAAAGATGCTTTTAATTTATACCCATAAAATTACGCCTAGATTAACCTTTATTTTTAATCAGGTTTTTAAGCGTATTTTACAAACTCAGGTAAGCTATACAACTGATATTGCTTATTTTGAAAATTTTATCGGGCCAAAAATAACCTATACAAAAGCGCCTTTAGCAGATGAACTTTTTATTAGATGTCACGATTTGCTTTTTGAACAAGGCATTTATGATATTGAAATTACCGTTTCAAATTGGGATGCAACGCCTTGTTTTTTTAAAACCGGCAAAAAATCGGCTATTCCGTTTGACATTTTTGCAGCGAGCTTTTATTTGCTCAGCCGTTATGAAGAATATTTGCCACACGTTAAAGATGAATTTGACCGATTTCCCGCAACCGAAAGCCTCGCTTTTAAAAATCATTTTTTAGAAATACCTGTAGTTGATATCTGGGCATTTAAATTAAAAGAACTGCTTAATGAACGGTTTGAAAATTTAGAATTTGTTGAACGTCAATTCAATGCCCTATCAACCATTGATATTGATAGCGCTTTTGCAATTAAACACAAAAATATCCTAAGGACTTTAAGCGGAATTTTATCGGATTTTTTTAATTTTAATTTTAAACAATTGAGCTATCGCTTGCTGGTTATTTTTAATTTTAGAAAAGACCATTTCGATCAGTTTAATAAAATTTTGAACCTTCAAAAAAGCTTTAAAATTCCAACCATTTTCTTTTTTTTGGTTAGCGATTATACTACTCACGACAAAAATATATCACACAATAATTTAAAATACAGATCTTTAATAAAATCGGTCGCCGATTATGCCCAAGTAGGTTTGCATCCTTCATTTTTTACGATGGGCAATGACGCGATGCTTAAAAAAGAATCAAAACGCTTAGAAGAAATTACCAATGCGCATGTGCAAAAATCGAGATATCATTTTTTGAGGATTGACCTGCCCGAATCGTATCAAAAACTCATTGATTTAGAAATTTTTGAAGATTATACCATGGGTTATGCACAACATTGCGGATTTAGAGCCGGCACGTGCACCCCTTTTTATTTTTACGACTTGGATTTTGAAATACAAACACCTTTAAAAATATTTTCTTTTGCCTTTATGGATGGCACTTTAAAAGATTATTTATTTTTATCAAACAGAAAAGTTGAGCTAAAAATTGAAAACCTCATTCAACAAGTAAAAGCCGTTGATGGCACTTTTATAAGTATTTTTCACAATGAATCCTTAAGTGAAACCGGTCGCTGGCTAGGCTGGTCTAAAATTTATTACAATATGCTCAAAATCCTTTCGGATAAAGAATTAAAATCCACATGATTTATTATCTGTTAAACCATTTAATCGACAAGCGAAAATATGATGCCTGCATTAAAAATGCGCCGCAAGCTAAGGTTTACGCTTTTAGCTGGTATTTAGATTGTGTGGCACAAAATTGGGACGTCCTTGTTTTAAATGATTACGAAGCAGTGATGCCCTTGCCACACAAAAAAAAATACGGTGTCAATTATATTTTTCAGCCGTTTTGGATTCAGCATTTAGGAATATTTTCTACAATCACCTTAACGGAAGTTGATTTGAACGCATTTATAGCGCACATTCCTAAAAAGTTCAAATTGATTGATTATAACATCAATTTCAAATCAAATTTTGAATCACCTAAAGTAAATTACATCTTGCCTTTATATGAAGATTATAAGTGCTTGTTTAAAAACTTTTCAAAAGGCCGAAAAAGCAGTATCAGTCAGGCTCAAAAAAGCGGTATTGTAATTAAAGAAAGTGAAGATTTTCAGGTAATCATCGAGCTGTTTAAACAAAATCGTGGACTTAATATAAGGCTTTCTGAACGCGCATACATTCAACTCGACCTGCTATTAAAACAGGCTCAATTTTTTAAATGCCTTAAAATTACGATTGCTTATTCTGATAAAAATAGGCTTTTGGGAGGCGCTTTTTTTATCTTGTCAAATAAGCGTATTACCTATTTATTTTCGGCGATAAATCAACAAGGGCGCGATTTACAGGCTATGTCACTCATTTTAAATACGATGATAAAGAGGCACGCAAAAAGTGGCGAGGTTTTAGATTTTGAAGGTTCAATGCTAACCGGCGTGGCGGCGTTTATAAAGAGTTTTGGCACACAACAAGAGTTATACTACCATCTTAAAAAATGGCAATTATTTTAACGCTTTTTGGTGTAATATTTTAAAAACAATGAACGCCGCAATACTTGACAACCACATTAAAATTGCCGATGTAATGGCCGCGCCCAAAATGCCGTATTTGGGAATTAAATAGTAGTTTCCTGGAATGTTTATCAAAAGCGCTATAAATGCAGTCCAATAATTAACTTGAGCTTTTCCTAAAGCCGAAAGCAAATTGCCATATAAACCTCTTAAAATTAAAATGCTTGAAACCCCAAAACTCAATACGATAAAAGTGCTTTTATATTGGATGTAGGCAGGGTTAAAAAGGCTTAAAATAAAATTGGAAAAGAAGTAAAACACACCGATAATGCCTACGCTAATCAACGTAAAAAAAAGCATATAATTTTGACAGTATTTTTTAATATAGGCGCGGTCTAAAATGCGTTCGGTTAGGTTTACAAAATCGGTTGTTAATAAAATACCCGGCAAAAACAGCAAGCTAAACGGAATAATAGACACATATTTATAGGCAGTAACTAAACTAGAGTCATTTAAAATGCTTCCAATAAGTAAAATATCGACCGCGAAAAGTAGCTGCGTTGCCACATTGGCCATGCTTGCAAAAAGACCGTATTTTAAAAATACCAAATCAATAGGAACGGGCAATATAGCCGATTTAAAATTGATTTTAAGCGATTTAAAATACCATAAAAAAGTCAATAATGGCGCTAAAATTAAAGCGATGGTATAACCCATTTCTTTAAAGAAATAGCCCAACACAAAAACCGCGATTACCAATAAAAAATTATAAAAAATTTCGATATACGCAAATTTCTTGTTGTTATGCTCTAACCTAAATTGAACCTTTATAATTTCGAGTAAATACATCGAAATAAGCAAAGCCGATAACCATCTTAAAAAATAAGCTGATTGTGGAAATTCTAAAGGGATGAAATAACTTAAAATAAAAATTGCAGCACTTAAAATAAGTGTAAAAATCAATCCTTTTTTAAAGACAAAACTAAAAAGGGCTTTCTTTTCGGTAACGGAATTTAATTGGGCACCAAATCGCAATAAACCTTGTTGAATGCCCAATCCGCTAAGGGGAATGAGAAACGTCATAATATTTAAAGCGTAAATAACGTAGCCCAAATCGGTGGCATCTATCAATTTTAAGGCAATGATTGATGCTAAAAGTGATAAAATACGCGCTGAAACCGTGGCGACAAAAACATAGTTTCCTTTACGGTCAATAAATCCTTTAAAAAAATGTTTCAAATTTTTCATATTACGTTTTAAGCGCCCGCAAATATAGCTCACTAAATTGTTTAGCAATTGTCTTTTTACTAAAATTTTGATTGATGTATTGATGCATTTCTGCCTTAGAAATGTTTGTTTTTTTTGTTTGGTAATGAATTAAATTTTCTAATAGGGCTTGTGAATCATTTGCCTTAATTAGCGTTCCAAAACCCTCAGGAAAATGCTCTCTTACGCCCCCAACATCTGTAGAAATTACCCGAATGCCACAAGCAAAAGCCTCTAAAATAACACAAGGGGCGTTTTCAATAGTGCTAAATAAAACCAACACATCAGCTTGTTGCAAATAAGTGAGCAGTTCTTGTTGTGGCACTTGATTTATAAAGAAACTATTTTTTGGATTGATAGCTAATTTATTGGCTAAAGGCTTAAAAATTTGGGCGTTATTTCCAATTAGGTAAAAGTTGAAATCAATTTTTGTTTTTTGTAATTGGCTGATGACTTGTAAAATTTCAGGTACATTTTTAACAGAGTCCATAGACGAAATATGGATAATATTATAAATTTTATCAGTTTTTATTGCGGGCTTAAACAATTCGGTATCAATAACATTTGACACTTTTTTATAATTATTTACCAATCCGAATTGTTGCATAGAATCGCCTAGGTTATCGGTAACCGGACAAATAAATTGTGCGTTTTTAGCGATGAGTTTTATAAAAAAATGCTCAAAAAAACTGAGTTCTTTACAAAAAGGTTGGTGGTAGCCGTGCCAATGTTCTGAAATTATAAAGGGTTTTTGTTTGAACCATTTTAAATATAAAGCAATAAATCCGGTAGGGAAAATAATGTTTAAATGAACCAAATTAAAAGCATCAACCCTTTTTAGCAAGAGGTGGTAAGCCTTAAAAAAGCGATAAAATTTTACAACAAGATACTTGCTTGGCGCAATATAAGCGATGAGCGTTTTAACACCATTTTGATTGCTTTCAACAATTTCAAGGGCATTGTTTAGTGCGCCATCTGTAATAACATGAATGGCCGTAACCCGATGCACTAAAGCGATAGCTTCGGCGTGGCGTTGCACAAAATCGCCGTTAAAAGGCAAAACCCTTGACGGATACCAACTGCTTAAAAATAAAATGTGAAGGCGCTTGTTCAATAATTGGCTTTTCATCAAAAGTAACAATAATTTCGGTTGCTATTTTAGATTTTAAATCACTATTTTTAGCGGATGAAAATTAAGCACATCTTTTTTGATTTAGACCATACTTTATGGGACTTTGAGACCAATTCTAACCAATCATTTAAATATATTTTTAAACAATTTGACCTCAAAGTCGATTTTGAAAAATTTAGAAGCATTTATTATCCAATTAATGAAAACTATTGGAAACGGTTTAGAGATAATGCCATAACTAAAGAAGAATTGCGTTTTGGGCGTTTAAACGATACGTTTATTAAACTAAATGTTAGGGTAAACGATGCGCTGATTGTTTTATTAGCAGAGGCTTATATTGACAATTTGAGCAATTATAATTCGTTAGTAGATGGTGCACTAGATATTTTAGATTATTTAAAACCAAAATATGCAATGCACATTATCACCAATGGTTTTGAAGAAATTCAGGGTAAAAAAATGAAAAATTCGGGTTTAGAACCTTATTTTAAAACCGTAATTACCTCCGAGCAAGTGGGTGTTAAAAAGCCAAATGCCGAAATTTTCAACTTTGCCTTAACAACTTGCCAGGCTAAAGCAGATGAAAGTGTGATGATTGGCGATAATTATGAAGCCGATGTTATGGGCGCATTACAATGTGGTTTAGATGCTATTTTTTGCAATTTCAACAAGGAGCCAAGTGCCGAAAACATTAAGAGTGTAACCCAATTGGTACAATTAAAACAATACCTATAAAATTTAATTTTAAAAAATGAAACCTTTAAAAAAATTGACCGCAACAAGCCTAGTGCTGCTACTGATGTTGACCTCCTGTGTCAAGAATGACAATGTAGATTTTACCCAAGTCGATCAAATTAATTTAAATCAGCAAATTAAAGGTTCGATGATTTCGTTTACAACCACCATTGCCGATTTTGGTGATGCAAACAACCTTCCATTTGTAGGCTTTGATTTTAACACGCCTATTGAGGCTTTTAGCAATGCCACGGTTCAAAATGAGTTGGTAAAGCTCACCTTTCATTTTGATTTTGAAAATACTTTTAACAGAGATTTTTTGTTTGCATTTAATTTTTTAGACGCCAATGGCCTTGTGGTTTATAGCACTCCGGTAACGGTAACTAAAAACGGTCTGACAAATAAAGATGTAATTATTGAGGGCCTGACCATTGCACAAATTAAAAACACCAAGCAAGTTGGCATAAATGTAACGGTTTTAAACAGTATTCCTGCCAACACAGTTGATAATACCGTTGGTGCTTTTGTGCGATTTAAGTTAGGCGCTACCTTTGATTTTAGTGCCAGCCCTCAAGCATCAGCCTCTTTAATTGACCTTACGGCAAGCTTACCCGATTTAACTAATTTTGAGGGTGGTAATTTACCATTTACACACTTTGATTTTTCTACACCTTTAGATATCTTTAACAATGCAACCATTCAAAATAACTTAGTAAAAGCGGAATTCCATTTTGAGATAGAAAATACCTTTAACAGAGATTTTGAACTCGTTTTTGAGTTTTTAAACAGCAACAATCAAGTTACCTATACCATTCCCATCCTAATAAATAAAACCTCAAAAACCATTAAAGATGTGCTTATTGAGGGAACAGAATTGGTGAATTTAAAAAAATCAAAAAAAGTTAACATTACTGCCGATGTTATCAATGCAACAACCATAGATAATACACAAGGTGCTTTTATTAATTTTAAGTCGAGTGCAACCTTTTCCTTTTAAACCCGAGCAAAACTTATGAAACGCATTCACTTATTGTTTTTAGTATCTGTTTTGATTTTTATTAAAAGCTTTTCGCAAAACAAGCCCGTATTATATGATTTTACTGAAGTCCCACAAGTGCTCATGCTCAATCCCGGAGCTGATGTTACTTACAAATGGCATGTGGGTGTACCCGCTTTTTCGGGAATTTCGGTAACAGCAGGCGTCAAGGGATTTAAGGTAACCGATTTGTTTGCCAATGATGGCATCGATATCAACACAAAACTAGAGAAGCTTATTTTTTCGAGGACTCCTAATGACCATGTCTATATCAATCAACAAATTGAATTGATTAATGCCGGAATTCGTTTGCCCAACGACAAAGATTATATCAGCTTCGGTTTTTATGAAGAATTTAATTTAATTGCCTATTATCCAAAAGATTTAGCCATTTTTGGATTTGAAGGTAACAAAGAAATTGGGAGGGTTTTTAATGCCGAGTCGTTTAAATTTAAAACCGATTTAGTTGGGGTGCTTCATATCGGCATTGACCGAAGATTTAATGAAAAATTTAATGCTGGAGCACGCTTTAAGATTTATTCAAGCGCCGCCGAGGTAAAATCATTGCACAACAGCGGTTTATTTTTCACCACACAGGGTGTTGATAATATTTACCGACATACTTTACAGGATATCAACTTGTCAGTTCAATCGGCCGGACTATTTAATGGAACAGATTTTGACGAAAAATTTTATAAAAAGCTGTCAAACAAATTATTTTTAGGAAGTAATTTAGGAGTTGGTTTTGATTTTGGATTGACCTACAAACCAAATGAGCAAGTAAAAGTTACGGCCAGTGTGCAAGATTTAGGTTTTATAAAGTACAGCAAAATGGTTACAAGTATTTCGGCCAAAGGCAGTTATGTTACCGAAGGCGTTAAATTGCAAACACCCATAATTTCGGGCATCAATTATTTTCAACAAATTATTGATGGGGTTGAACAAGCAATTGTTAGAGACACTATTTTTACCAGTCATGTTACCTTTAGAACACCTAAAATAAATGCTTCTTATGCTTATAGTTTTGGTTTACCACATTCTGAAGAATGTTTTAAACCACTGTTCGATAATCCGTTTCGTAACCAAATTGGGGTTCAATTGTATTCCATTGTGCTGCCAAAGCAACCACAAGTGGCAACCACCTTATTTTATTACCGACGCGTTAACAAATACTTGCGCACAAAGCTAACTTATACCGTTGATTCATATTCATCTAGCAATGTAGGATTAGGATTATCAGCACATATTAAGCATTTTAATTTATATGGAAGTTTTAACAATTTGTTCTCTACCGATTTTTATAATTCAAATTATAACGCCTTTCAGTTTGGAATGAATTTTATATACTAAATTAGCCAGCACTATGAAAAAAATATTTTTAATTCTTTTATTTATGGCAACTGCTCAATTTGCATTTGGCCAAGCAGCGCTCAATAATTACAAATACGTTATTGTTCCAAAACAATTTGATTTTCAAAAAGGAGCGGACAGTTTTCAAATTAATTCCCTCACCAAATTTTTGCTCGAAAAAAAAGGTTTTACAACTATTTTTGGAGATGAAGTTTATCCTTCCGAGTTGATTAACAATCAATGTTTAGCACTTAAAGTAATTTTAACAGAACGTTCTAATTTTAAGAGAACTAAAATAAAAATAAGCTTTTTAAATTGCCAAAATCAGGTGGTTTATGAAAGTGGAGAAGGGGTGAGCACTTTAAAAGATTTTCAAAAATCATATCACGAAGCTGTTAGAAGTGCTTTTGAGAGTTTCGCAAACTATGACTATCATTTTGAACCTAAATCTATTGAAAAAGTGATTGTGGCTATAACCGAAATTCCGAAATCTGAAATTAAAAATGAGCCTTTTGTTAAAAATGAAGTCTCCGTAAAACCAGTAATTGAAACCCAAACAACAGCTAATGTTGATGTTAGCTTAAAAAAAGATGAGCTCAACAAAAGAACCGAAATTAATAACATTAAAACACTTGCAGGTTTATACCAAAACAAAGAACGCGTTTTTGAAATAGCTGCTTTTCAAAATTATTACATCTTTTCGGAGCAAATCCGTCAAGGAACAGCCATACAAACCAAACCTTTGGGCTTTATTTACAATACTTCTAAAAAAGGAAACTATTTAATAAAAACTACCGATACTTTTACGGCATATCTACTTGATAATGGCGATTTTGTTATCGATGAAATCAATCAAGAAGGATTTGTAAAAACCAATACTTTTCAAAGAATAAAAGACTAAGAAGCCATTCTACAAGGCTTTTTAAGCCTTGTAGTTCATGAAAAATAGTCCTAACCACTTATTAAAAACGGTTAGGTCTTAAAAACCACCAATAAAACCTTATCGGGGTGATTGCAATGAACACAAAGGCTTGTAGGTATTAAAAAAAAGAGGTAACAAAATAAGTTTTTTAGAGTAAACTAATAGCCATATTTATCTTTCCAAAGGGTTTTTAAATAAAGGCGCAATTGGTTTTCACGGGCATTATTGCCGGGTTCATATAGTTGTGTATTTGTAATTTGATCTGGTAAAAACTCTTGATTTACAAAATTCGATTCAAAGTTATGAGCATATTGGTAATCTTTGCCATAATTTAAGTCCTTCATCAATTTGGTTGGTGCGTTTCTAAGGTGCAGTGGCACCGACAAATCGCCTGTTTTTTGTACCAGTTCTTGGGCCTTACTAATGGCGGTATAGCTGGCATTGCTCTTTGGGGATGAGGCCAAATAAGTAGCACATTGACTTAAAATGATGCGCGATTCCGGATTTCCAATAATAGACACGGCTTGAAAGGTATTGTTTGCAATAATTAAGGCAGTAGGATTGGCATTTCCGATATCTTCACTCGCCAAAATGAGCATTCTTCGCGCAATAAATTTAACATCTTCGCCGCCTTCAATCATTCTGGCAAGCCAATAAACAGCCGCATTTGGGTCGCTGCCGCGGATAGATTTTATAAATGCCGAGATAATGTCATAATGTTGTTCACCAGTTTTATCATAACGAGCGGGATTTTGCTGAATAGCTTTTAAAACCAGCTCATTGGTGATGTCAATCTTTGTGTTTTGACCGATTACCAGTTCAAAAATATTTAACAATTTTCGCGCATCTCCACCCGAAAGATGAATGAGGGCTTCGGTTTCTTTTAAGTTGATTTGTTTTTGTTTTAACTCAACATCAACTTTTAAGGCTCTGTTTAAAAGGGCTTTAAGGTCGGCTTTGTCAAAGGCATTTAAAATGTAAACCTGACAACGCGACAATAGGGCAGGAATGACTTCAAAACTTGGATTTTCGGTAGTGGCGCCAATCAATGTTATCCAACCTTTTTCAACTGCGCCCAAGAGTGAATCTTGTTGTGATTTGCTAAAGCGATGAATTTCATCAATAAACAAAATAGGGTTTTTGGTTGTGAACAGTCCGCCACTTTGTTTGGCCTTATCTATGACGTCGCGCACATCTTTTACACCCGAATTTATGGCACTTAAGCTGTAAAATGGGCGTTTTGAGGTATTTGCAATAATAGCTGCCAAGGTTGTTTTGCCAATACCCGGAGGTCCCCAAAAAATCAATGACGGAATAACACCGTGCGCAATTGACTGCGTTAAAACACCGGTTTTACCAACCAAATGTTGCTGACTTATAAAGTCTTCTAAAACTAGTGGTCTTATTCTTTCGGCTAGGGGTGTATTCATCTTGTAAAAATAGTAATTTTATGAAATCTTTTAGGAGTTCTTAAAGTTAAAAGCACTTGGAGTGCCTAGAGTTTGGAATGCCTAGAGTTTGGAGTGCCTAGAGTACTTAAAGTTAAAAGTATTTGGAGTTAAAAAATAAATTTAATAATAGGGAATACAAAGTCTTTGGATAGCAACTTGAAGCGAGAACCAAAAAATAAGCTATAGCTATATTTAAATTATCGGTTTCAATACCAGACACTTTTGAGTGAAAAATTGTTTAGAATCAGCTTTCAAAATCAGGAACAAGTGTTGGGGCAAATTAGCGCGAAGCAAACAGATCGCGAAGTAAAAAGGATTTTGCAAATAAAATTAAGATTTGTGAAAGTGAAGCAAGTGAAACACTTTATTGGATAGAAATAATAATAGAATTAAATTGGGTGGATTTTTATTTGGTAAAAAACATCTTTGAAGAATCCTCTCAAATTTTAGCAATTTTTACTTCAATAGGAAAAAAGCTAAAACTTTAAGTACTTTTAACGCTAGGCATTTTAAGTACTCCAAAACATAAGACACATTTTTAAAAAAATAAATATGCAAGATAAAAACACCTATAAATTCACCCTAAAAACCATTGCCATTCCGCTATATACTGTCCTTTTTTTATGGATTATTTTGTGGGCTGATTTTCGATTTAATTTACACTTAAGGCGTTTTGGAATTTTTCCAAGAACGCTTTTGGGTTTACGAGGGATTATCTGCGAACCTTTTATACATAAAGATATGGCACATTTGGCTAATAACTCCTTGCCTTTATTGGTGTTGATGATGGCTTTGCTCTATTTTTATCGGCCCATTGCGCTGAAAGTTATTTGGCAAGGACTCTTGTTTTCGGGAGTGCTTACTTGGTTAATTGCCCGTCCTGCTTATCACATCGGGGCGAGTGGTGTGATTTATTTTTTGGTGAGTTTTGTATTTTTTAGTGGTATTTTTAGCAGGAATTACCGCTTAATTGCCGTATCGCTGGTAGTTGTTTTTATTTATGGAAGTTTGTTGTGGTATCTATTTCCGATAGATGCCGAAATTTCTTGGGAAGGTCATTTATCGGGATTTGTAGTGGGAATATTTTTAGCTTATCGCTATAAAAAAGTTTTGCCAAAACCCGACACCTATGATTGGGAGGAAGATACCTATCAAAAAGATGATTTCGACAAATTATTTGATGACGACGGTAATTTTAGTCCACCACAAAAAGAGGGCGAACTTTAAACATTTAGCCTATTCAAAGTTAAAGATGCTTTTTGTTTATATTTGCTTACTAATTCAAAACAAATGAAAAAATTTCTTCCTTATTTTATTTTTTTTTCTTTAATCGGTTCTAGTTTACAAGCTCAGATTATTTTTACTGATGTAACTAGTACTGCCGGTGTAAGTTTTAATTCACAATTGGGAGAATCTTTAGCTTGGGGTGATTATGATAATGATGGAGATCAAGATTTATTTTTATCTACGGATGGTTTAAACCGATTAATGCGCAATGATGGTAATGATATTTTTACGGATGTTTCGCTTCAAGTTGGTTTAACAGAGACCTTTGCTACTACCGGTTGTGCCTTTGGTGATTTAGACAACGATGGTGACTTAGATTTATTTGTGGTAACTACATTTAACGGGGAACCAGATTTACTGTATGAAAATTTAGGGCCAACCGCAAATTATAATTTTCATTCTGTTGCGAGTAGTTTTTCTGGAATTACCGAATTGGTTAAGCAAAGAGGGGTTTCCTTTTTTGATTATAATAGAGATGGTTTATTAGATATTTATGTAAGTGGAGATGGAAATGATATAGTATATAAAAACTTGGGTGGTTTAAAATTTCAAAATGTTGCCATAGGCATTGGCGTTTTGAATGATAATATAAGTGTAACTTCGGTTCCAACTGATATCAATAATGATGGTTGGATTGATATTTTTACCAGTAATAGATCACTACTTCCAAATAAAATATTTTTAAATAATGCAGCCGGTATTTACACAGATATTACGGCATCTTCCGGAATTAATGCTGTAGGACTAGGTATGGGAGTTTTATCGTTCGACTATGATAATGATTTAGATATGGATTTGTATTGGACAACTTGGCCCGGAGCATCACCTTTTCAACCAAATGCGTTTTATCAAAATCAGGGAAATAATACATTTTTAAATAAAACATCCGAAACAAATACAACTAATATAACAGGTTGGGGTATCAGTTGTAATGCAGGGGATATTGATAATGATCGGTTTGAGGACTTTTTTGTTGCTAATGGGTTCTCGGAAAATTCAACTTCAAGCATCTTGTTTAAAAATAATAACGGCTCGAGTTTTCAGGATATAACTTTGAGTGTATTAGGCAATATCACTGGTGATGCAAGAGGGGTTGCCTTTGCAGATTATGACAATGATGGCGACTTAGATTTATGTGTAACTTATGGGATGCACCTAGAAACAAGGTTGTGGCGAAATGACACAGTTACTTCTAACAACTGGGTTACTTTTATTTTAAAAGGAGTAAATAGCAATAAAAGTGCAATTGGCGCACGAATTGAACTAACCGCTAATGGTTTAACAACTGTTAAAGAAGTTAGTGGTGGCGCAGGTAGAGGGTCATTTAACAGCCTTCCTGTTGAGTTTGGATTAGCTACCGCAACGAGCATTGATAATGTAAAAGTTAGGTGGCCGAATGGAACTATTGAAAATTTTAATAATATACCAATTAATCAAATTAAAAGTATTAAAGAAGGGTCAACACTTTCTGTAAATGACTTTGTTGAAGATGAATTTAAAATAAATATATTTCCCAATCCATTTGAGAATCATTTTACAATTGATTTAACTAGTTTCGAGGCCGTAAATAGTGTCAAAATTTATAACACTTTAGGACAAGTAGTTTACAATAATAACGCCATAAAGTCCAATAAAATTGAGGTTGAAGTAACTAAAGCTTATTCAGGATTGTTATACCTTATAATTGAACTTAAAAACAAAAGTTTTACTAAGAAAATTATAAAGTTTTAACTTTTAGGTTAAGTAGTTTTAAACTCAACAACTACATTTTAAATCGTTGTCTAATTACTTCATAAAGAAAAACCCCACAAGCAACTGAAACGTTTAAAGATTCAATAGTCCCTAACATGGGTAGTTTTGCCTTTGTTTCAACAAGTTTAAGCACCGAATTAGAAATGCCTTTGTCTTCTGAGCCCATAATTAGGGCACTTGGTTTTTTAAAATCAACTTCATAAATAGTGTGAGTTGTTTTTTCGGTCGCTGCTACAAGTTGAATTTCAGAAGCTTGCAACAAAAACAAAGCATCTTTTATATGGTCAACCTTGCAAATAGGAACTCTAAATGCAGCGCCGGCCGAGGTTTTTATGGCATCGGCATTTAGGGGTGCATTACCTTGGTTTGGAATGATGATGGCGTTAACGCCGCAACATTCGGCGGTTCTTATCATCGCGCCAAAATTACGCACGTCGGTAATTTGATCTAAAACCAAAAACAATGGGGTGATAGCCTGGTTTGAGAGTTCATTTAACAAGTTTTCTAAATCGACAAAATTTATGGGAGATATTTTAGCAACCACACCCTGATGATTGGCATTTTTGGTAAGGTGGTTTAACTTTTCAATGGGCACATAACTGTTCGAGATATGCAAATCTTTAATTAGGCTATTGAGTTCGTTAAATAAATTTCCCTGTAAATTTTGTTGTATATAAATTTTTTCAAGTGTTTTACCTGCTTGAATGGCTTCTATTATAGCGCGAATACCAAAAATGGTAGCATCATTGTTTTGCATAGCGCAAAGGTATTAAAAAGGTTCTTTACAAAACAGCTTAGTTTTAAAGCTTTAAAATTTTTAATCTTAATTTACCATTATTGCGCTGCTTATTTTATTAATGACTTAATTCAAAGACTTCAGTTTTGGCATTATTTGTAGCGATGACGGCAAAAATTTTATTGAGATAATTTTGCTTTATAATTTTCACAGATTTTGCATTTCCATCGATAAATAAACCTGTTTTATCAGGACCAAGAACCGTATAGCCATCCTTTTTGTTTGAGATTAAAATCAGGGCAAAAGGATTGTCTAAACGTGGGGTTTCAACTTCGGTGTTAAAAATATTACCAACAATTATAAGGTCTTCAAATCCATCTTTGTTAAAATCAAATACATCACCGTCTAAAATTGGCAAACTTTGCGCCATTATAGGGAGTTCAAGTTTTTTAAATTTACCATTGCCTTCATTTAAAAGCAGAATGGAATGAAATTCATTGACCTCTCGTTGGTAGGCATTATTTATTTTTTCACCGTAAATATCTACTAAAGTAGCATTTGCAAATTGCTTATAGCTCGGTGTTTTTTTGGAGATAAACGGCATTTGTTGTGTGGAACATTCCTTACCTCTAGCAGGCACAAAATTACCTTTAAATTTATAGCTCAACACATCATCTTGAGTGCCATTTAAATCAAAATCACCTGCATAAATGCGCAGGGGTTTTTCGCTATCAACGTGGTATTTATAATTTAAACCCACATTGCCAATGATATAATCTTTATTGCCATCTTTGTTAACGTCAGTTTCGATAATACTATACCACCAACCTTTTTCATTATCCAAATTACTTTCTTTTGAAATAGCTCTAAAGGTTCCTTTTTCGTTTAAAAAGATACCAATAGGAGTCCATTCACCAACGGCGATAAAATCATCCCAACCATCGTTATTAAAATCTGTGGTAATTACCTTGTTAACAATTCCAAAATTCTCAAAATCTGGGGCTATCATGGCGGTAACATTGCGTAAAGTACCATTTACATTTTCATAGATGAGTGAAGGGTCGGATAAGGGATATTTTTGAGGTTTTATGCGGTTTCCAACAATGATATCATTATCACCATCTTTGTCAAAATCGATTTTAGTAACCGATTTTCCACTAATGGTATAATCTTTTAAATCTGAAGATTTTGTTCTAGAAAAACCACCTTTACCATCGTTTAAATAAAGGCGATCGGTTAATGATTCTGAGCGTTCAGTAAATTCACTACCGCCACTGACAACATAAAGGTCGTTATCACCATCATTGTCAATATCAACAAATAAGGACTCCATATCTTCATAGCGAGCATCATCGGTAAAAGCCTGATTTTTAACTTTTAAAAAACCTTTAGAAGCTTGAATAAATAATTGACCGGCTTGCCCTAGAGCACCTCCAATATAAAAATCGTCTTTGCCGTCATTATTTACATCGCCTTTGTTTATTGAAGGCCCAAGAGTTGATTGTTTATAGGGGAGTAGAATCTCTTTTTCAAAATCATTAAAGTCATTTTCTTTATGAATAAAATCGATAGAATTAGCAACTTTTGTAAATAGAAAATCGGCTTTAATTGGCTTCATTTCTTTAGAATTGTGCGCGTCATTTTCATTAAAAGTAAGGGTGGTATTGGTTTTAACTTTATAACGTTTTTCAAACTTACCCGAAGGCCAAATAACGCTAACCGTATCAATTATTGACTCTTTGCCCAAACCAAAAAGAATTTCATTGTCAACCGTAGAGAGATAGCCTCTAACGCGCAATGATTCTTTAGTTTTTGTTAGACCTTTATAAGAAATGGATACTTTGGCAAAATTTTCGGAGTTCATGCCTTTGGTTATGATTTTTATAAAATTTCCGGCGCTATTTTCAATTGTCTTATTTTTAAAAAGAAAGGCTTCATCATCAATATTATTTACAACGATGTCTAAATCACCATCATTATCTAAATCGGCATAGGCAGCGCCATTTGAGAAAGACGGAATGTTTAAACCTGAAGAAGGCGTAACATTTTTAAAATTTAAATCTCCATTATTTTTGTATAAAATATTTTCCAATTTTTCGGATGGTAGGTTATTATAGATAGTTTCTTTGATTTCAAAGGGAATGTTACCGTTATATTTCTTTTTAGCTTCGGTAATACGCATTCTAACATCGTTATCGGATGAATATTTTCTAAATCCATTGGTAATATAGAGGTCTTCATTACCATCGTTATCGGTATCAAAAATAAGTCCGGCCCAACTCCAATCACTTTTTGATAAGCCTGCTAATTGAGCTATGTTATGAAATTTATTTGCTCCCATATTCAATTGTAAGGAGTTGAACATATATTGAGCCTGAAAGCCAAAAGTTTTTACCAACATTTCAAACTGGGGAACGTTCATTGAAGCCATAAGTGTTTTAGAACGGATATGATCGGTAGGAGCCATATCTAGCACAAAAATATCTTTTAAATTATCGTTGTTTATATCGGCAATATCAACACCCATTGCTGAAAATGATATTTGATTGGTAGTATTTTTAATTTGGTCTGTAAAAGTGCCATTTTTATTGTTTATATACATCACATCAGGCAGGTAATAATCATTAGCTATATAAATATCTAACCAATTATCATTATTGATATCGCTTACACAAAGCCCTAATCCAAAACTTGGTTTTAATAAACCTGCGTGTTCTGTAACATTTTTGAATTTACCTTTATCGTTTTGATAAAGGTGGCTAGAGTTATCAAATAATTTTTGTTTATCACTTAATATTTTAAGAAAGGTTAGGGGATCTACGCCCCAATATTCATTTTCGTTCATTACCACACAGTCTAAATCACCATCTTTATCATAATCAAAAAATGCAGATTGGGTACTAATTCCCGTATCATCAAGTCCATAATTTGAAGCGCCCTCTTTAAAAGTATTATTTTTTTGATTAATTAATAGAAGGTTTGCTCTATCACTTTTTGAGTAAGGGCCACCTTGTGATACATAGATGTCTAACCATCCGTCATTATTGATATCTACAAAAGTTACACCACTAGACCATCCTTTTTTTGTGTTAATATTAGCTGACTCTGTAATATCTTCAAACACGAGGTTTCCTTTATTGAGAAACAGTTTGTTTGAACCTTGATTAGCGCAAAAGAAAATATCTTTTAGACCATCGTTGTTTATATCGGCAATTCCAACGCCCGCACCATTATAGTAATAATCGTAATCAAAAACATTTAAACCGTTTTTTAAATTGTGGGCTAGCGTGTTGCTGAAATGCAACCCACTTTGTTTTGGGTTTATTTGCTCAAAATTTGATACTTGATTATGAGAATTATTTTTATTTTCACTCAAATCACTTTTAGGATTACTACAATTAAAAAAGGATATAGCCATTAATAAAAACAAAAAATTTAGCTTCATGATATTGGTTTTTTTTAGTAAATATAAAAAATCTTTATAAACTAGCTTAAATAATAAATATTGAGTTCGTTTTTGATTAAAAAAAACGCACTATCCCGGTTAATTTAATTTTGAAATTATTTTTTAAAAATCAATTTTAAGCGTTTTTGCGATTTGAAAGGTATCTTTTTGCGTTTTTTTACTAAATATAACAGCATTATTATTTTTGAAATGTACAAATTTAGCGATATCGTTTTAATAAAAAAACCTGCAGAATTTATTCTGCAGGTTTCATTATTTAAAACCAACTTATAAGAAGTGGTCTAATTTTAAAAATCTATAACTACGCTTTAACTAAATTAAAGGTATTATTTTTGAATGGACCAAAATTAACTTTTAAATTAATACTACCAGTACAGGTTCCAACAGTACCAGTACCAGTTATATGAAGCGTTAGCCAACCTGTATAAGCCATATCAACTGGAGAAACCACAGTAACTTCTCCATTTGCAGGATTGATGGTTACTTTCATATAAGTATCATCAGGATTATCAATAAAAGGGTTGTTTGTTCCCAAAATTCTAAAACTCAAAGCATCATCAGGGTCCGGAATTACTGGTACTATAGCTCCAGCTTTATAATCTTCCCATGCATCAGTTGTTACCTTATAATCGCCACTAAATAAATCTGCATTGGATAAATTACAGAAGAATTGAACCGAATATTTAAAAGGTGAAGAAAAGAAAGAACCACCTGTAACAGTACCCGACGCATCATTAGAAGAGAATGTTCTACCGTCAGTTAAAACGATTTCTAATCTTATAAAGAATTGGTCTGTTTTCACATATTGTCCAGAAACTAAATGTAAAGCAGCTAAGGTTTCAGCCAATGAGACTTTGACAGAACCTATAGGAAGACCATTAGGTCCTGGTGTAAAGGTTGAAGCTGAAACATTCTTAATCAAAGCTTCAGTTCCTCCTGTATTCTTTTTTGCATAAACATTTATAGATGCAAATAAGGCGCCATTTTGTTCATCTTGTTCTTCTAAATTAACTTGCCATTGCTTTGAAGGTTCATCGAAATTGAAAGTTTTAGTTACAATTGTCTTTGTTCTCAAAACAGCTCCACTTTTTACGGAACCGGTAACTTGCTCTATAACATTGTTACTATCACAAGCTTGGAATAAAACAACTCCAAAAAGGACAGTAAATGATTTTAATATTAATTTTTTCATTTTTATAAATTTTTAAGTTTTAGTTAGACACCGGGAAAGTAGGTGAAGCTGGATTATTATCCCAAAAAACCTGACTAGCGATACTGCTTTTTTGAGTAGTATTCGAATTGTTATTGGCATAATTAGCAGGATACCAATTAGATCTAATAAAAGTACCTGAATTAGGGTCAATATTTGGCTGTAAGGTATGAGGATAGCCCGTTCTTCTATAAAAGTTATAAGCATCAATACCATTGCCAAATAAAGAAAACCAAAATTGTTCGGCAACATAGTTCCATTTATCGGCAGCATTGTCAAAGCCGGTACCTTTAGCTGCTTTAAAAGTATTTATTGCCAAGGCAGTAGGTGCTGTACTTAAGTCAGCTCCACCATCTCTTGCGCCAAAAGCCGTAACAGTACTAATAGATTTATCAATACCTGCTAACATAGCGGCTTTTGCAGCAGGATTATCACCGGCAACTAAAGCCAATTCAGCTTTCCAAAAGTCAACGGTTGAAGCTAATAAAATTGGCGTTACACCAGCGCCATTGGCACCAGCAACAAGATCAGTACCTTCAAATGAACTATCGTCAAAACGACCACCTGCAGGGTAAACACCTATTATGGTTCTTTTAAATCCATCTGGAGGAATGCCTTCATCATTACCGTGGTCTCTACCCCAATAGCCATTAGGTAAACTGCAGAAAGTGAATCCAGTATAATGAACAGGAGCTGTTTGCAAAGAGCAAGCTAAATCTTCTTCCTTTGGAGCAAGTCCGTCTTGACCAGGGACTTTATTAACTTGTCTGTAGAAATAGTAACGAATTCTAGGGTCATTATTCGCGAGCATAGTACCCATCATCCAGTTTGATTGGTAGTTATCAGCACCATCACCTTTATAATCGGTAGCATAGCGTGGGTGGCGAGTATCTGGGCTCACCTGATTAGAACCCCAATTAAACATAAAGTTTTCAGTGGTTGCCGTAATGTAATTCCCACTACTAACAATCGCATTAAAACTGGCAATGGCACCCGCATCAACCAAACGTCTTTGCAAATAGATTTTCATCTTAAGCGTATTGGCTAACTTAGTCCATTTAGTCAAATTTTTTGCATAAAAGAAGTCATTTTGAGGTAAAGCCAATGAACCTTTAGCAAAATTAGCAGTGGCTTGATCTAATAAAGCCAAGACAGCCGAGTAAATACTAGCACCTGTATCGGCTTTAGGGTTCAAGTTTGTAGGATCGTTAGCTTCAGTATAAGGAACATCGCCAAAGAAATCTACCAAGGTAATCATGGTATAAGCTTCTATCACTTGAGCCATACCTAAATGGTTATATAATTTAGCATCTTCAGCTAAAGGTTGCATAGTTCTAATATTATTTAAAATACTTCTATATGCATTAGACCAAGTGCCATCAAAAGTGCTTGGAGAATAAACATCTGCATAGTCACGACCGAACATATAATCTATTCGTGTCATTTCTGCTCCTCTTTGACCAAGTGTTTCTGCAAAAAGGCCAAAATTTACTTGAATGGCATTTAAGAAGAAATTGACATCTGCTTGTTCAGGCGTTAAGGCATTTGGATTTTGTGTTAGGTCTAATTCAGTTGTTTCACAAGAGTAAAACAAGAATCCAATCCCTACAAAAACCAAAGCTAAAAATTTGTGTAATCTTTTCATGATTTTATGTTTTTATATTAGTTTTTTAATGTTTAGTTAAAATGTAGCTTTTAAACTAAATCCATATCTCTTAGAACTAGGACCATTTAAATATTCAAAGCCTCTACCGTTACCAACACCAGTACCGGCAACATTCGGATCAAAGTTTGCGCCTTTAGGTGTGTTATAAGCATCATACCACAAGTTATAGCCAGATGCAGTAAAGGTTACAGAACCAAAAGGTGTTTTTTCTAAGTATTGCTTAGGTAATGTATAACCCAATGAAACTTCTTGAAGTCTAAGTACTGAACCATCATAAACTTGAAGTTCGTTAGGGCCAAATAATACGTTAGAGAAATAATAATCAGAATTGTTAATTTGAATGTTATTTGGAGAACCATCTTCGCGAACACCTGGTAGTATAAAAGTTCTATTACGGTCAATAGTTTCAGTAATTAAACCTCTACCTAACAAGGTAGCTGTAGTACTTGAATAAATATCGCCACCGTGAGTCCAGTTAAACAAGAAGCCAAAATTAAAGTTTTTATAGGTTATTTCATTTGAAATATTCCATATCCAATCTGGATTTGGGTCACCAATATTAAAAGTGCCACTTTCTTCTACATAATTACCTATAGAATTAACTACAAATCTGTTTTGAGCGTCGCGTTTAATACGGCTACCTACCATAACGCCTAATGGGTCTCCAACTCTTGCGGCATTACCTAAATTTGAAAAGCCATCAAAAACAACGATATCGGTATCGAGACCTAAATCTTTAACGGTAGATTCACTTACGGTAAAGTTTGAGTGAGTATTCCATCCAAATGCATTAGCATCGGCTGCTTTAAAAATATCAACGCCTAAGTCAATTTCAAAACCTTCACCGTGAATTTTACCAATGTTTGTTCTAGTTGTGGTAAAACCGGTAGAAGGGTCTAAGGGTCTATCAACAATTAAATCGGTTGTGTTTCTAGTATAAAGAGATACTTCTAAATTAACACGGTTATTAAATAAGCGAGATTCGATACCAACTTCAAATTCTTTAACTTGTTCTGGTTTTAAATTAGGGTTTCCTAAAGAAGCACCAGTTGTATTGGTAACGGTGTTATTGCCCTTATCATCTTGAAAAGCTCTAGTATTCAAATTAAGTGTTGAAGCTATTGGAAATCCGGTAGGGAATCCTGCCGAAGTACCATAACCGGCTCTTAATTTTAGATAATTAATATATTTTTCACTTTTTAAACCAGCAAAAATAGCAGTTGGGATAAAGGATACACTTGCACTAGGATAAAACAACGTTCTATTTTCTGTGGTTAAGTTAGATAACCAGTCATTTCTACCTGAAACCTTTAAATATAAATAATTTTTATAATCTAAATCAACCTGACCTAAGGCTCCCAAAATATTTCTTTTCTGTGAAAATTGTATTGGTGTTTGGGTATTAAAGTTAAAATGTCTAAGTACACCAAAAACGTTCTGTCCCGAACTGGTTACACCTTGCTGGTCAAAAATTTCACTTCGTGAAGTTACCCCAGTGTTAAAAGTTAGGTTCATGTCGTCATTTAATTTATAATTTCCATTAATCATCACCGTATGATCCCAAATGGTATTATTGTTATCCCAAGTTTGGTAAATACCACTTTGCACTTGTGTACTACCGCCTTTACCACCTTTATTTTGAAAATTAGTATTGCGTTCGTTTAAAAAGTCCATACCAAAATTATAAACTAAATTAATATTGTCATTTAGGTCGTATTTAAGAGAAGCAGAACCAAATACACGATTTACGTTTTGATCAAAGCCTGAATTTGCAACGGTCCAGTTAGGATTTTGAATGTCATTACCATTACGATAATAAACACTTTCACCGGTTATTGGATTTTGAAAAGGCAAGTTAGTTAAATCAATACTACGAGGGGTAAAGAATAAGTGTCCAAAAATGGATGAACCATCACCAAATGAACCATTACCAGTACTAGCAGCAACGGGAGGTGTTTTAAAATCGGTTCGCGCATAATTCATAGTACCATTAACTGTAAATTTATTGCTTAAAACAGCACGACCACCCATACCAAAATTAGCTCTACGCAAGCTATTACCTGGGGTAAAGCCTTTTTCATCTTGATTGCCATAGTTCATATTATATGAAACTTTGCCATCGGAAGAGGCGCCTGCAATATTTACAGAAGTGTTTGCAATGGTACCTGTTCTAAAGAAGTCTTGTACATTATTATATGGTTGCCATTTGTAACGTACACCTGCAAATTCGGGGAACGCTTGTTTAATACCTGTTGCAGTAGCAGCAGTAGAATAAGGGTGAGGTAGGGTGCCATTGGCATCAAAAGCCGAGCTATTGCCCCAACCAGCTACACCTTCTTTGCGAAAGCTTGGTCCCCAGTTACTAAAAAACCACCCAAAGGCTTGGTCAAAACCACCACCAAATTCATTTTGGTAATCGGGTAATGAAGCAATTTCATTATAAAAATAAGATTGAGATACGGTAACTTCCGTTTTTTTGGCAGTGGCACCAGCAGTGCCAGCTTTAGTTGTGATTAAGATAACCCCATTTCTACCTTGCGAACCATATAAGGTTGCAGCGGCTAAGCCTTTAAGTACACTTACAGAAGCAATACTATTAGGATCTAAGTCTAAGAAACGAGAAGAACCACTGTTACCATCAACAAAATTGCTTCCTACATTGGCATCACCACTTTCGTCACTGTTAAAAGTATTACTATTAAAAGGAACCCCATCAACAATAAATAAAGGTTGGTTGCTTTGGCTAAAAGAGCTGTAACCTCTAATAATGATGTTTGTAGCAGAACCAGATACACCGGAAGCTGCATTAATTTGAACACCAGAAGTTTTGCCAGAAAGCACACGGGCTACATCACCCTCAGAACGTTGAGACAATTGTTCTTCATTAACGGTAGAAACGGCATAACCAAGAGCTTTCTTTTCTCTTTTAATACCTTGAGCGGTAACAACCACTTCATCTAAAACATTGCTAGCCGATTTTAAACTAACATTAATTGTATTAGAATCTCCTACTTTTTTTTCTTGGGACTCCATACCAACAAAGCTAAACTGGAGTATATCTCCCGCTTTTGCTTTAATAGAGTATTTTCCATCGAAATCAGTTTCTGTTCCAGATAAAGTGCCTTTAATAACAACACTTACACCGGGCAACGGACCCGAGTCGTCAGACACAGTACCCGAAACAGTTTTTTGTTGTGCAAAGGTAATTTGCACCATAAACGCTAGGAATAGCGTTAAAATTCCACTAAACTTTGTTTTCATTGTATAATTATTTGAATTAGTTAAGTGCCAAATTTGAGAATAAATTATTAAACCACCAATTTTTTAACAAAAAAAGTTAAAAAAAAGTTAACTAAAAGTGAGGGGAATGTTAAAATAAAGACCTAATATTAAAATTAAAAATGGAATTATTTATATTAAAAGATTGATTATTAGCAATTCCAAGCACATAACTCAAATTAATCACCCCCATTTTAGCGCGAAATTTATAGCCAAATCCCAAGCTGTATAAATTTGAATTTTGTTTAACGAGGGCATTGTTTAAATAACCAAAATCTGTAACGGTATATAAATAAGCATCTAAATTTGTCTTGTAACGGTACTCTAAATTTAGAATGCTAAAAGCGGAGGCTAAAAGACGCTCTTCATCAAATCCTCTGATGTTTTTTGAGCCACCGAGCCTAAATAATTCATTGGTTAAATAATTAGAAGTATTTAATAAGGCGCTTTTGTTTTTTATAAAAAGGGCATTTCGCTGATTTAAAAGCCATAAATAGCTTACCTCTGCTTCAATTTTAACTTGATTTGTTTTTAAGGTTTCAACGGTTTTCGCTCCAAAAAAGAAATTTGTGTTAAAATGCAGTTTCTCATTAAATAAAAGGTCATCCGTAAAGTTTAAAAATTGATAATGCAATCCGAAGTAGCTTGATTGATAAGACGCTAGGTTAGAAATTTTAGCGCTTAATAAATTGGATGAACGCTCTTGGCTAATTGACAAACCGACTTCGCTGTTAAAGCTTATGGGATAATTTAGTGCTAAATTGGTTTTTACATTAATATATAAGGAGTCTTGTTTAAAGATTTCAAGACTGCCCATTGCTAAAAAACGCGAATTAAATAGATATGGCAACTTAGCGCCAATATTGAATTTTTGTTGTGCCAAGCCATCATTTTTAAAAAGTAATGAAATTGATTCACCGGTATTAAAGGCGTTTTCTAATTGCAAGTCTAAATAACCGTTAAACAGGAGGCCTTTTCCATTTTGTTTGGAGGTAAATCCGATAAGACCATCAACCGAATTGGTCTGAATTTTTTTTAAGTAGAGATAAATAGTGGTTTCATCATTGGTAAAGAGCACTTCGGGTGGCTTTATTTCAGAGACAAAATTTAAATAATTTATTTTTTTAGAAAGGCTTGCTAATTTAGAAGCGCTAAAAGTATCGCCGGTATTAAGTTTTAAGTAATGGATTAAAAAGGGTCTAGGGAAATTTTCATAATCTTTAATAATGATTTTGCTCAGCGTTCGCTGCTCCTGATTTGAAATGATTAATTGCGCCGTGGCTATTGAATCGGTAAAAGCAATTTTTGAAAGTCTTAGTTGCGTAAAAGGTTTTCCATTTTTCTCAAAATCATCAATCAAATCATTGAGTAAAGGTTTAACCGATTTAAAACCGATTGTAAAAACACGGTCATTATATATTAAGGTATATTTTTTTATGATGGATTTATTTAATATGAAATTAAAAGTGATTGTTATATTTTTAATAGGCTTACCCAAATCAAAAAATGCAGAATATACCGAATCTTTTATATTAAGGCTATCGAGTTTAATATTAAGGTATCCTTTGTGAATTAAAGAATCATGAATGGCATTTATTTCATTCCTTAAAAGGGCTTCGTTTTTGTGAAATGTTTGGTATTTGAGTTCGTTAATAACA
>Ga0210033_1000457_pt1 | contig 38676 bp, 34 predicted proteins | sample CryGeymeta201501_FD_185465 | JGI IMG/M metagenome (GOLD analysis project Ga0210033, IMG submission 185465) | Groundwater microbial communities from Crystal Geyser aquifers in Utah, USA - Crystal Geyser metaG 2015-01 (SPAdes) (version 2) | ecosystem: Environmental > Aquatic > Deep subsurface >... | reverse complement strand
ACTACTGTCCCAACATTTTCTCCCTTAATTAATGCAGTCAAATTTCCCGGTTTATCCATATTAAATACAACGAGCGGCAGCTTGTTTTCCTGGCATAAACTAATTGCCGTCATGTCCATTACGCGAAGATTTTTTTTCAAAATATCGATATAAGAAATCGAATCAAATTTTAATGCCCCTGACACTTTTTCCGGATCGGCATCAAAAACTCCATCTACACGCGTCCCTTTAATAATCACATCGGCTTCAATTTCGACAGCACGAAGAGATGCTGCTGTATCAGTGCTAAAATAAGGATGCCCTGTACCGGCACCAAAAATTACAACGCGTCCTTTTTCTAAATGATGCATTGCTCTTCTACGAATGTATGGTTCAGCTATTTCATCCATTTTGATTGAACTCATTAGCCGGGAATAGGTTCCTTTTTTTTCAATTGAATTTTGAAGAGCCAATGAATTAATCACCGTTGCAAGCATTCCCATTTGATCACCGGTAACTCTTCCAATGCCCTGGTCGCTGGCGTTAAGCCCTCGGAAAATATTCCCGCCGCCGATTACCACGCCAATTTGAACTCCGAGTTTATGAATGGCAATAATTTCGTCGGCAAAAAAATCAAGCACCTCCGGATCAATGCCAAATCCTTTTTTGCCCATAAGTGATTCCCCGCTTAACTTGAGAAGAATTCTTTTGTATTTGAGAGTCTGCATATTATTTCCTATTAACATAAAAAAAGGTCTTACAAAATGAAGACCTTTTAGAACGAGTTATTTATTTTCATCACTTAGGTGATACCGTAGAAATGACTTTATCTTCACTTCCGTTCCTGCTTTAACAGCAGTTTCTTTTACAAGATCACCGACCGTTTTTGAGTTATCCTTAATAAAAGATTGTTCATTAAGACAATTTTCTTGAAAAAACTTATTAATTCTCCCGGCAGCGATTTTTTCTAGAATTTGTTCCGGTTTCCCTTCTTTTCGTCCAAGTTCTTTATAGATTTCAATTTCTTTGTCAACAATCACCTGCTCAACTTCTTCACGATAGACAGAAAGAGGCTTCATAGCGGCAGCCTGCATAGCAATATCTTTTGCAATACCGGAGATGAGATCAAATTTATCTTCGGCAATATTTTCAAAAGTAATTACCACACCTAATTTTGCTCCAGGATGAACATATCCAGCAACATAACCATTTTCAGCCTTAGCAATTCCGATACGGGAAATAACAACTTTTTCCCCGATCTTCCCAACAATCTCGTCCAATTTAGTTTGAAGAGAAGCTTCTTTTGAAAATAATTCATCAACTGAAACTGGTTTATTAAGCTGGGTTTTTTCAAGAACAAAATTTGTAAAGGCAATAAAATCATCCGATTTAGCGACAAAATCTGTTTCACAATTCACCTCAACAATAAAACCGGTCTTTTTATCTTCAGAAATTGAAGTAAGTACAACCCCTTCATTAGCGGCTTTATCAGCGCGTTTAGCGGCTACAGCGGCGCCTTTTTTTCTTAAAATATCAATAGCTTTATCTATGTTACCGTCTGCTTCGGTTAAAGCTTTTTTACAATCCATCATTCCTGCGCCGGTCTTCAGGCGCAATTCATTTACATCTTTAGCAGTAATTGCCATATTCATAATCCTTTTCTCCACTTCCTGAAAACAAGGCAGGAAATTAATTATTTAGATTCTTCTTTATTTTCTAATTCTTTTTCTTTTGTCACTCTTTCTGTTGAGGCGCTGGCTTCAGACTTTACCTCTTGACCTTTTGCTTCTCCTTCGATACAAGCATCAGCTAATAATTTTGTGATCAGCTCAATTGTTTTAACTGCATCATCATTTGCGGGAATAACAAAATCTATCGGGTCAGGGTCGCAATTTGTATCAACAACAGCATAAACAGGAATATTAAGTCTTCTTGCTTCCTGAACGGCAATTGATTCTTTTTTTACATCAACAACAAAGAGAGCGTTAGGCAGTTTGTTCATGTTCTCAATGCCTTCCAAAACTTTTTTCAGTTTATCTTTTTCGCGTGAAAGGAACAATCTTTCCTTCTTGGTAATTTTTTCAAACGTACCATCAATTTCCTGCTTTTCGATAGCGTGAAGCCGCTTAATACTTTTTCTTATTGTAGAAAAATTAGTCAACATACCACCAAGCCAGCGTTCAGTAACCCAATATTGGTCGCTGCGACGGGCTTCAGTTTCAATAATGTTTTTAGCTTGTTTCTTCGTTCCTACAAAAAGAACTTTTTTCCCTTCGGAAGTAAGGTTGAATATTTTTTCTGCTGCTGATTGTAAAAAAAGTTGAGATTTTTTTAGGTCTATAATGTGAATCCCGTTTTTTTCCATAAAAATATATGGTTTCATTTTAGGATTCCAACGACGGGTCAAGTGTCCGAAATGGGCGCCTGCTTCAATAAGCGTAGTGATGTCTACTTTGTTCATAGAATATGCTCCTGTTTTACTTCTACTCTCTTCTTCTCTACCTTTAATCATCCCGATTAATTGGGAGGACACAGGAGGTAAATCTGAAAGTATGAATGATTAAATAAATACTTAAAAAAATTATCTTTTAGAAAATTGAAATCTTTTTCTTGCCTTTGGTTGACCATATTTTTTCCGTTCGACCATTCTTGGGTCTCTCGTCATAAATCCAGCTTCTTTTAATTTGGGGCGAAACTCGGGGTCGAGAGATTCGAGTGATCTTGCAATACCTAAACGAATTGCTTGCGCTTGCCCTGTTATACCTCCGCCCGCTACTCTTGTTGAAACGTCATATTTCCCCTGAGTATCGGTAACGATAAAAGGTCCAAGAATATCTTCGCGGCTTACCGCTTCAGGGAAAGCTTGTTCAAACGCTTTACCGTTAACCGTAATGATTCCGGTTCCGCTTCTTAAGATAACACGAGCTACAGCTGTTTTTCTTCTTCCAACAAAAATTTGATCTGCCATTTCTTCTCCGTTAAAAACTTAATACTTCTGGTTTTTGAGCTGTATGTGGATGATCTGTTCCACGGTACACTTTTAATTTTTTGAAAATCTGTCTTCCTAATCTTGTTTTCGGAAGCATTCCTCTAACGGCAGTTTCAATAACCCATTCAGGTTTTTTAACTGTCATTTCTTTATAAGCTCTTTCTTTTAAACCGCCGGGATAACCGCTGTAATGATAGTAGGTTTTCATTTCTTGCCTTTTAACAGCAATTTTCACTTTGTCTGCATTAATAACCACAACAAAATCACCTGTATCCATATTGGGGGTAAAGGTTGCTTTGTTTTTTCCGCGGATAACGCGTGCAACATTTGAAGCTAATCTTCCTAACGTCTGATCCTTAGCATCAACAACATACCACTTTTGATTGGCATCTTCAGGTTTAATAAATCTGGTCAATTTTTCTTGTTTCACGTAACATTCCTCTGAATATTCGAATTCATTTTAATAAAGGCTTTAAAAATAAACTTCCAAGACTAAAAAGTCAATTATTTTGAACCGTAATTTTACGAATAAAAATCGGGATTTGCTAAAAAATTGAGTTGCCAAATTCAAAAGATTGCACAATTCCCCAAAAAGATGGCAAAAAGCGATAAAAAGGCTCTTTCCCTTTAACAATGAGTTTAATAATAAAATCTTCTTTTGTGTCGGTTTTAATGTAAATAATCAGTGAATATGTTCCTTCGAGCTCTTCCGGGTCGTTAAAATAATATTCGCTTCTGGAGGTTTTCATTTTTTGGGAGAAATGTGCAGGATTAAACAAATACTTTTCAGCAACATCTAAATGAACATAAGGGGGCGGGTTAAATATTTGTGGGTCGGCAAAAAAAGTAACTCCGTCCAATTTTTTCTTCACGTTTTGATCAATGTATTTCCAACCACCCGGAAACTTCAATTTTACATTTAGTGAAGTTTCAGAATAATCTTGTGTAAGAGTAGAAGTATCGGCGTTTGCAAATGGAGAAAGAAGCGCCGCTGAAGTTTGAGAACTCTCAGATATGCTGCTTTTCTCAATAGGTTTGTCTGTTGACATTGTTTCAGAATTTAAGTTGGGTAAAACAGCCGCATTGCTTTCTAACATAAACTGTAGTTTAGGTGCAAAAGATTTCTGTACGCTATTGCTTGAAGAAAAAACACCAATTCTTAAAGCAATTGCCAAACAAACGAGCAAAAAGTGAAACCCGAATGAAAGCCCAAAACCCAAGAGAAAATTATCTTCTCCGGGTGTATTCTCAATTATTTTTTCCACATCAATTCATTTCTTTTCTTAACGCTCCAAAAATAGTAATTTTAACCTTGACTTTCGTTCACATTTTAAGGAACTGTTTTAATGCGATTTTTAATTACCGGCGGCGCCGGATTCCTTGGGATAAATTTAGTCCGCTATTTATTGATTCACAACCACGATGTAACGTCGCTTGATCTTGTTGATTTCAATTACGAAGATGTTCAAACCAAGGTAAAAATTATGAGAGGCGATATCCGTAATAAACTTACCGTTGAAGCAGCGGTTACAAATGTTGATATTGTTGTCCATACTGCGGCAGCTCTTCCACTCTATTCCGAACAAGATATTTTTTCAACAGATATTGACGGGACAAAAAATTTACTCGAAGCTTCTGCTAAATCCGGAGTAAAAAGATTTATTCATATTTCATCCACGGCAGTTTACGGAATTCCCGATCATCATCCTTTATTTGAAAATGATAAACTTGATGGTGTTGGTCCCTACGGAAAAGCAAAAATTCTTGCCGAAGAAGAATGTTTAAAATTTAGAAACCAAGGAATGTGCGTTCCAATTCTCCGTCCAAAATCTTTTATCGGTCCGGAAAGGCTTGGAGTATTTGATCTGCTCTACGATTGGGCAAAAGACGGCAGAGGATTCCCAATGATCGGAAGCGGCGACAATCGTTATCAGCTTCTTGATGTGGAAGATTTGTGCGAAGCAATTCATCTTTGTTCTACTCTTGATGAAAAAATTGCAAATGACACTTTTAATATTGGCGCGAAAGACTTCACCACGATGAAGGAAGATTACCAAGCTGTTTTAGATTTCGCCGGATTTGGTAAAAAGATTATCGGTCTGCCGGAAAAGCCAATCATTCTAATTCTTAGATTTTTAGAAGCGTTAAAATTATCTCCGCTTTATAAATGGGTGTATGAAACTGCTTCCAAGGATTCTTTTGTTTCAATTGAAAAAGCAGAAAAGATTCTCGGATACAAACCGAAATTCTCCAATAAAGACGCACTTCTCCGCAACTTCAAATGGTATTTGGATAATGTTGACAAGATTCAAGCTGCAAGCGGGATCTCACATCGTGTACGATGGAAGCAAGGCATTCTTCGTATCGCGAAATTATTTTTTTAGGAATCTATGGGCGAAACGAAAATCACTTTTAGATCGTGGGGTAAAAACGATTTTGAGCAAGTCATTAAAATTTTGCATGAGTCGTGGGACAAAGCTTACGCTTCCTTCATTCCAAAAGAAGATTTGACGTTTTACCTCAATCAAACTTACAATACGGAAAAATTAGATAAACTGTTCAAAAATGTAAACGCATTTTGTTTCGCAGCTGAAGTTGAGGGGAAAGCCGTCGGATGGTTAAAACTATCAATTAATAAAGAAGAGAATAGATTTTATCTTTCTTCAATTTATGTTCTGCCGGAATTTCAAAAATTAAAAATCGGGCGGCAGTTGATGGATATTGCTTTTGCAACTGCCAAAGAAAAAGGATTTTCCGAAATTTGGATCGGCGTAATGGATAAGAACACCAACGCACTTGGATGGTACGAAAAAATCGGATTCATTTTTGAAGAAGAACTTCCTTTTAGGATGGGAAACACCGAAGTTCAGCATCTAATCGGTAGAAAAAAGCTTTTATAAAATCTTCTTTTTTTGCCTTATCTTTGCAAACAAAAATTATAAACTCACGAGGAAAATAAATGAAAAAGAAAAACGATTATTTAAAAAAGACAATTCAGCACTTTGACATGAAACAACACAACGTTGTTCCGCTTGTTGACGCGATGGAAAGCATGGCTTTTCAATCGAGAAACCTTTACCGCGCATCAAAGATTTATGATATGATGTTGAATGATAAAGATTGCACCGTTATTCTAACGCTTGCCGGAAGTTTATTCAGTGCAGGCTTGAAGAAAATTGTGTACGATATGATTATGAATAACATGGTTGACGCCATCGTTTCTACCGGCGCAAATATGGTTGATCAGGATTTTTTTGAAGCGCTTGGCTTTAAACATTATATCGGTACACCTATTAGCGATGACAACGGACTCCGCGATTTGATGATTGACAGAATTTATGATACGTATATTGATGAAGAAGAACTCCGCATCTGTGACGAAACTACTGGAAAAATTTTCGATAGTTTGGAACCGCGTCCTTATTCATCACGTGAATTACTTTACGAATTCGGGAAATATTTGGATAACAACGGCGGACCCAAAGTTGATGACTCGGTTATCTACGCAGCCTACAAAAAAAATGTTCCGGTTTTTGTTCCAGCTTTCTCCGATTGCTCCGCAGGTTTCGGATTTGTAATGCATCAAACGAAAAACCCCGATAAAAATGTTTCGCTCGATTCCGCAAAGGATTTTCTTGAACTTACAAAAATCAAATTAGCGAGCAAAGACACCGGTATCTTTATGATTGGCGGAGGCGTACCGAAAAACTTTACGCAGGATATTGTTGTTGCCGCCGATATGCTTCAAGAAAATGTTCCGATGCACAAATACGCTGTTCAAATTACCGTTGCCGATGAAAGAGACGGCGGACTCTCCGGCTCTACTTTGAAAGAAGCAAGCTCATGGGGAAAAGTTGAAACAACTTACGAGCAGATGGTGTTTGCAGAAGCTACACTTGCAATGCCACTAATTGCCGGATACGGATACCACAAAAGGAATTGGGAAAAGCGAAACGGTAAAGAATTCACAAAACTCTTTGCTGTTGAAACTACGACTGTTTAGGATTTACTATTAAATAAACACCTCGATTAATCGAGGTGTTTATAATTAATTCTTGAGTATGGATATTTTTAATCCATTGTTTCAATTGTTTTTTTTTATATTTGACCAACCTTTTAAGTGAATTATATGGAATGTGTAAAAAAACAGATATCGTTGACCAAAAACCTTTACAGAAGAGTTGAAAAAATTGCTGAAGAAAAACAGGAATCTTTTTCCGATGTTGTAAGTAAAGCGTTAGATATTTATACAAGAGAAAATAAGAAACTCTCAGCAAGACAAAATATGATAAAACTGATAGGGATAGTGGAAAGCGGTGTTAGTAACGGTTCCACTAACCACGACCAAGAACTTTATGCTTGAAAAAGTCTTTATTGACACAAGTGCTTTTATTGCCCTCAACGATAAAAGCGACCAATATTTTCAAAAAGCATCAAAGTATCTCCTCTCAGAAATTAACAATCTCTCTCTTACTTTTTATACTTCAAATCTTGTAATTGCCGAGACCTACACAAGGCTGCTTTACAAAACACATTTCCGTGCGGCGCAGCAATTTCTTGAAACGATCGCTATAATTGATATTGATGTCCTTTATTCTGATAATGAACTCGAACAATCGGCGAAATATTTTTTGACAAAATACGCAAACCTAAAAATTTCTTATACCGATGCAGTAAGTTTTGCAATAATGACGAAGAAAAATATCCCTTCAGCTTTTTCATTTGACAAACATTTTGAAATAGCCGGCTTCCAACTGAAACCGGCTGAATAAAAGAATTGGTAAAAAGTTTACAAAACTCTTTGCTGTGGAAACTGCAACGGTTTAACCTTGCACTCAAACCTTCGAGGTTTTAAAAACCTCGAAGGTTTAGTTTTTGTTTTAATTCAAACTATGTTATTTAGGAGAGTGCAGAAGATTAAATCAACTCATAATAATTCTACTTCATCTTCCTAATTCTTACTTCACAATCTTTCTTATCATTCAAAAGTTTAACTATCTCATTCACATCTGTATTTCCGGTGTGATACGGATAAAGAATTTTAGGATTAAACATTTTAACCGCACCCGCAACCATTGCGGGAGTCATGGTGTAAGGTAGATTCATCGGCAGAAAAGCGATATCAATTCCTTTGAGATTCTTCATCTCCGGTATGTTTTCTGTATCACCGGCTACATAAACTTTTACATTTCCAAACGTCAGCACATACCCGTTCCCAATTCCTTTAGGATGAAATGCTTCCCCATTTTCTCTTTTATTCACAATGTTGTAAGCCGGTACTACTGCGATTTTAATTCCATTAAAGTCAGTTTCAACACCATTCTTCAAAACAGTCCCGCCGACTATTGTTCGAAAAGATGCTTCATTACAGAATAATTTTGTACCATCTTTTTTAATCAACTCTATCGCTTTAGAATCAAGATGATCACCATGCTCGTGAGTAATTAAAATCAAATCAGCTTTTGGTAATTTGGAATAATCGGCAGACTTGCTCACCGGATCAACATGAATTACCATATTCTTGAATTCAAAAATTAATGAAGCATGATTTACAAAAGTAATTTTAAGATCACCGGCGGATGTTTTTATCACATCGGTTTGAAAATTATTTTCCGCTAATAAGCTAAATGATAGCAGAAGAAAAACAACAAGCGCTGTTAAATTTCTCATCGCAAGAATCCTTTCAAAAATTGTTTTCAATTCAAATCTTTCCATTTATTAACATAAATGACGAACGTTTCGTTTCCCTTTACCTCAATAACAGAGTTAGGCGGAACATTTCCCTTTTCATCCAATGCTTCCGTATCCCAGCTTCCACGAGTAATTTTATAATTAAGGATTGTTCCTTCGGCAAAATTAAATTTTCTTGCCCAACTTCCATCATTTTGTTTTAAAAGTTTTATGGAACCCGCATTCCACATACCAAGAAGAACATTATCGCCAACAATATAAATTGAGGAAGTGTCGGGAATAGTGTTCGCAATTATTTTATATACAATCTCTCTTTCTGTACCCAATTCGACTTTGTTGTTTTGAAAATATGCATTCCAACCTTCAATAATTTCATCAAGAGATTTATTATAATTTTCCCTAAATCCTTTACTAATATCTTGGAACGATGCGGCGGATTTAAACTTTTCTAATCCGTAAGTATCAATCAAGTATTTTGCAAAATGCGCTGAAGCTGCATAAGACAGTTGCGAAAAATTAAAGTTGTTAGAATTGTTAAGAAAATCTTTCATCGAAAAATCGGGATGCTGAGAAACAATCGACTTATTCTTTTTCCATTCCAGACTGTCTTTAGTTGAATAATAGTAACCAACTATCCCCTCCGAGAATATTGTTGACGCGTTTCCGAATAGGACGTGTATGCTTTCATGTTCCGCGGGCCCAAACCCGATGGAATGATTTTGAAATGCTTTCGGGAAAGGATTACCAAATCCGGGCGTTGCCGACATGTAATACTTCTGTTCCAAATCTTTATAGAGATAACATTCAATTTTTCTTTGGGGATAATTAAAGTGCAATCGTTTTATCACATCATCAAGTTTCGCGTCTTCGAATAAAAAGAGACTGTCTACGTTTTGATTTTTGCTAAAAATTTGCTGATCATAAAAAAACGAATAATACTTCGTCTCATATTTCTTCAATTGTTTGTTTCTTAAAGCGGCAACATCATAATTACTTTCTACATCAAACTTATTATCGGTTAAAAATCCATGTTGAGTTATCGCGTAATTTTGCATAACAAAATATTGGCTGATATCCTGGAAAGTTGTCCACAACGTTTTTGTTCCCTCAAAAGAATTACCAAGCTGAAATCTCCGGTTTCCCTCAGACGAAATTAGACTAATTGCGTCCAGCGAGTCACTGAACAAATACGAACCAAGTTTAAATCCATTCTCAGTTAATGTTATTGCGGAAGGTAAATATTTATCTAAATATTTGTACGATTTGACCGGACCCCAAAAATTTAAATGTTTTGTCAAGTCAATGGAGTCAAGCTGGTCATCATACTTCACAATAAATTGCGGATTTTTCTTCCAGACTTCATATACGTTATTTAATTCGATACTAAAAGAATCGCACAGCCTTCCTTGTACAAAAACATACTCTTTTTCGCTCCAAAACTTTTGCTGATAAGAGTACATCAAACTGTCTAAAGATTTTTGAGCGAATAAAAGATTACACGGCAATAGAAAAATTGTTAACATAAATTTTAATTTTAACATCGGTATCTCCTAAATGATGAAATAAAATTACGCCGGATAATTTTTTCAGTCAATTCCAATTTTATACTCGAAAATTTTTCATTCCCAGGTTAACTAAAATGCCTTAACACTCTCATTGCGCGTAACGTGTTCCAACGACTTGGTTTTCCAACTTCTTCCATTTCAAAATGGGTTTGTCCCGGATGATTTGCTTGCAGTAACCAGTATTGGTTCTCCCTTCTTTTCTTTAATAACACATCAACCGCCGGTTTCATTCTTTCATCAAAAGGAATTTCTGCTGATCTAAAATAATCCAGCGCTCGCAAGATATCATATTTCCACCTTGATGGATAAGACAATTTTAAAAAACTTTCACTTATTATTTCGTTCGTTCGATGCGAAAAATAAAGCCGGTGGCTCAGAATAAATTCTCTTGAAGTATTTTCAACCTTCTTTAAATCCGGCAACCGGTAACGATAACCATTTATCGAATATTCCAGGATACCTTCAAGCACCGACAATGTTGAGTGAAGTGAACTATGCTTTGCCCCTGATCTATTAAATCGGCAATTGAATCCTCCATCCTCCATTTTTTGCGAAAGGATAAAATCAATAATTGATTTAAGTTTGCTCTCATCTGATTTAAAGTATGCAGCATAATTTAGAAACATTCCATTTAAACAAACGTCACTCTCTTTTATTTCATGTGAGGGATTTATCCCTCCGTCTTCACATTTTTCCTCATCCAACAGCATAAGAATGGTTTTTCTAATTCTAGGATTCGCAGGTGAAATTCCAAGATTTTTAAGATCAAGTAAAGTATAATGAGTGGAAGTCCATTTAGGCTGATAAAATTTTCTCCCCCAATGCCCATCTTCATTTTGAAAAGATAAAAATTTCTTACCCCATCCTTCCGTAGCAATTCTGTCTCTTAAATCTTCGCGATCTTCGGAAAGCAAATCGCGATATACCTGGCATTGAATAGAAACATCTCCCTCAAGTAACCAATTTATTATGTTGTTATCATCCATTTTTGTAATCCTGATATAATAAATCATCAACTCGATTAATCGAGGAGTTAATGAAAAAAGTTGGTCTGTTTATCAACCGTTTCAATTTATCTTCCAAAGGAAGACCGTTTTATTTGAATATCTCACAATTTCTGAATGTCGGGGCAATTCAATTACAAATTTTAAGTAATATGAGTTACTCCTAACATAAATATTTGAAACTATTTCATTAAAAGTAGTTTTCTTGTTTCACTGTATTCTTTTGTTTGAAGCCTGCATAAATAGATTCCACTTGGCAGACCGCTGCCCGCAAACTCAACTTTATAACTGCCAACCGACTTTTTCTCATCTACAAGTTTTTGAATTTCTCTTCCGAGTAGATCATACACTATAATTTTTATGTGCGAATCCTTCGGCACATTATATTCTATAACAGTACTTGGGTTAAACGGGTTGGGATAATTTTGATGCAACTGAAATGTTGTTATCGTTTGGCTATTATCTTTTACGTCGTCAACTATTGATGGATCAAACAGGATCGGGATTATTTGTTTCTGTGCATTATAAAATAGAGTCAATGAATCTATAATTATGGTATTTGGATATGCAAGAGAACCTATTGGGATATTTACCCATATAATTACATCACACGAATCTCCAGGAGCAATAAGATGTGGGATTGAAAAATTTTCTTCATCAAAATAGAATTGCATATTATAAAGTTGAATCCCGCTAATATAAACGTCAATTAAACTACTATTTTTTACGGAAAGAATTCTACCTCTTAGGTCATCTTCTACTAAAAATTTTAGAGTATCAGGCTTTATTTTAATTATCTGATCAGGATTATAATATTCCAGATTAAAGTTAACGTTCTGTGTTACTAAACCGGATTTAATTGGAACATCTTTTATTTCTTGTTTTAAATATTTATCAAGTGATGCAATAACCGTATAGAAAGAATCCGGAACCGAAAGAGCAAATTGATAATTACCATTTGCATCCGGATGAGCGGGAGTACCGATCCCTACATTTACATCCTCAACTTTGCCTGAACCACCGGATAAAGTTATATGTCCCGATACATACGCAGGGTTTATTGCCTTCCCTCTTTCATAGCATCCAATATCAATAACGGAAATGTTATCGGCATTACCATCTTCAATTCTTTTATTTAAATACAAATCGAATTCGGGTAACAAAACTGAAAGTGAATCGGAATAGCCAGTATCAAGACAAGGACTATTCCCCTTTAGCCGGAAATCTTCATGTAGCGCGTCAACAAACTGGGGATCGCTAAAAACATTGCCGCCATTATCTGTTGCATCGTAAGGTAAGCAACCCAATATGCTGCTATGAGAGATTATTGCACTTCCTTCAATATCTTTTTTATTCCCCCAGAAGATACAATTAGTGACTTGCGTACTACTTCCTCCTCCATAAATTCCATAACGTTCATTATAGGCAATTGTATTATTTAACAGCAGTTTTATGTTATGATTACCATAAACTCCATCAAAACAATTATATATTAAATTATTTATTAGGTTTGTCTCAGTGCCTCCATCATTAATTCCAATCATAAAACCTTTAATAATATTACCAGATATTACTACAATTTCTGTGGAATAATTTCTTATTGCTATGTTATTCACCGTTCCCCCAAAATAATTATTTTCTATTTGTGGACTACCAAATCTAATATCAATGCAACAATAGAAAGAATTGGTATGGCTAGCAAGAAAACGATTTTTACTAATTATTGGATTTGAATTCCCCTTGCACATAATTCCATATTTAAGTACAGTTTTAAAAATGTTTTCCGATATTGTTGGTGAAGAATTGTCACAGACAATTCCATTACAGCCCAAATCATCACCACCAATAGTTAAACCTATAATTTTTGTAGTGCTGTCTTCATTCATTCCAAAACTAATGATAGGATACCCATTCATTCCATATACAAGCTTTGTTGAATCAATATATGACTTGTCATTAGTTAGAAGGTACAAACTTGATACTGTTATTTTTTTCCCGCGCGTAGAAAATTGTTGTTCATATCTTCCGGGAGCTATAAGGATAGTATCACCATCCGATGAAGCGTTAATTGCGTCCTGGATTATTGGATAATCTGCCGGAACATAAATGACTTTTGAACATAAAATAGTTGCTGTTGAAGCAATTATTAAAACACAAAGAAATAGTTTTTTTCTCATAGTAACCTCCGAATTTTTTAGAACATAATAAACTTAGCTATGCTTCCGTTCGGAAAAACACAACTACCAAATAAATTATTAAAAATTTCAACTCTCATTTTCCTATTTAATCCAAATCCTATCTCCATCAACGTGCCTCACGCCGTTTTTATTCCCAGCCAACCCGTTAATTGTTTTTTATTCTGAAAATAAAAATCCGTTCCCAGACCGATACCTAATCCAATTAATATTCCATACCGCGCCATGATATAAATAAATTCCATCGGCGGGAAACCTGCTTTTGCGTTTACCATATAGACAATAATTCCGCATGCAGTATTTATTAAACCGTAGATTAAAGCCAAAGCAAAACTTCTTAAATAAAATTTTATCTGCGGATTCTTTTTTATGAATTGGTAATAAAGCTTAACAGAAAGAATTAGACTCCCTATAAAAAAAACATCTCTTATTAAGTAGGTTATTGATAACGATCTTCCGGTAAACATTATGAGATTGAGAAATAGTATTAATATTATCCCCCAAACTTGTTCCTTAAGGGATTTATATTCTAATAAGCTAAAAAATAAAGCTCCCATAAATCCGTAAGCAACAAACTGAAAATTCGATTGTGTCGGGCTAAAAATTGAAGTGCTGAAAAAAATAAACCCGATTAAGATACTCACCAACATTCCCCCTAAAGTCATCAAGAAAATTTGATCTGTTTTACCTGGTTTCATTCCAAACCTCTTTTTTTATGATTAGTTGCTGATTAGAACTTATTTACACCGTTTAGTTAATTAAAGAATCCACATCTAAATCCCGCCACAACCAGCTAAAGTGCATTTTTAAGCAAATTATCAACATTTTGTTCATAGAATAGTTTTTTTCTCTCCTCTAAATGCACTTTTTTACTCAAAAAGAGCCTTCCGGATCGTACAAAGAGTCCCCGGAAACGTACTAAGAGCCTTAACTTTTCACTTCAGAGCGTTTGGAAAATGACTTAGAGCGTTTCCATTTCACTCAAGAGCGTCTGGAAAATGACTAAGAGCGCTAACTTTTCACTTCAGAGCGTTGGCAAACGTACTAAGAGTGCTAACTTTTCACTCAAGAGCGTTTGGAAATTGACTAAGAGCTCTACCTTTTGTACTATGAGTGTCCGTAAACGTACATGGTGTTCTTCGGTTCGTACAGGAAATCCTATAGTAAGTCAATTTCGAAAGCTTTCGGAATCGACCATACCGGGATAATACAACCGGAAAAGATTCAACTATTCAAAGAACTATCCCGACGATTCGGGAAAAACTAATTTTCGCCGCTGTGTATTTATCTTTAATCTTCAGCTAAGTAATAGCACAAAACACACTACAAGATATTTACTCTTCTATCGCTTTAAAAACCTGTCTAATTATTTTTGGATGTAAAATCTTCCCGGAATGAAATGGAAGTACGATTCTTAGTTTCTCCTTAAAATATATCTTATGACTCCCTTTCGTTCGCATCAGTTTAAACCCGGAATCAAGCAGTAAACTTTCCGCCTGGTCAAATGTCAACTGGGGCAGTTTAGGCAACTTTCACCTCGTAATTGGTAAGATATATCTCATTCCTAATAATTTCTTTTTTCTCTACTTCACTCAATGTCTCTAAATAAAGATCGATAGCTTCTTTTATATTTGCCATCGTTTCATCAAGCGTATCACCTTGTGTTTGGCAGCCTTCAAGCTCCGGACAATAAGCATAATATCCCTCATCATCTTTTTCTACAATTACATTAAGATTGTACGACATAACAACACCTGCTTTTAAGGTTAATCAAAATCATAAATCATATAGACTTTTTATTCTAACTTAGAAATTTTTTCTACCATTATCAATTACATTCCCGGTATTTCATGCGATAGACAATGGAGCGTTCCCAAGCCCCAAACCAAATCAACTGCGTGAATGCCAATAACTTTTCTCTCCGGGAAAAGTTCGGCAAGAATTCCTAAAGCTGTTCTATCTTTTTCATCATTAAAAGTGGGAACCAGCACTACTTCGTTAGCGATGTAAAAATTTGCGTAGCTTGCCGGAAGTTTCATCCCGTCAAACATCAAAGGAGAAGGCATAGGAAGTGAGATCACTTCCAACTTGTCTCCAGTGGCGATGGTTTCATTTTGTAATCGCTCGGCGTTTTCATTCAGAAGCGAATAATTTTCATCATTCGGATTTTCTTCGCGACAAAGGACAACGGTTTTTTCATTTACAAAACGGCATAGGTCATCAACGTGTCCGTGCGTATCGTCTCCGGCAATTCCTTTTCTCAGCCAGATAATTTTTTCAATTCCCAAATATTTATTGAACACGGCTTTGTAATCAGACTTTGTAAATCCCGGATTACGTATTTGCGTTTTTTCATCAAGCAAACATTCTTCAGTGGTTAAAAGTGTTCCACATCCGTTTGAGTCAATAGCGCCGCCTTCAAGGACAACATGTCGTTCGTTATAATTAGCAATCGTTAAAGGAAGATTTAATGTTTTAGAAATTTGTTCGGGAATCTTTTTGTCAAGTTTCCAATTATCGTACTTTGCCCAGCCGTTAAAAAGAAAGTGAACTGCTTCGGTTTTGTTTTTTCTTTTAACAAATGCGGGAGAAGAATCGCGCATCCAGCCTCTATCGGTCTTCTTAATTATAAATTGAATATTCAAAGAATCAATGTAATTTTTCCAGAAGACTCTTTCAGCGTTTTTTTTATGAGCAGCATCCTGAACGACAATCCAAATTTTTTCATTTCGTGAAAGATGCCGTACAATTTCTCCGTACACCCATTGAATCGGTGTAAACTTTCCAGGCCAATCTTCTTTGTTTGCGGGCCATGCAATTAAAGTTGAGTCATGTTCCTCCCATTCTGCCGGGAGCTGAAGTGCTTGATTATTCTTCATTTGTGTTCTTATTCCATATTTTTTTCTGAACAAAAATTACGGAATATTTAGGAAAGATTCAGACGCCATTTCGGACTTCGGGAGCTTTTATCTGTATTATAACTCCAAACTTTTCCACATTTCAAACGACAAAATAAAGTCAACAAATTTTAACTGTGTGAATACTTTTGCGTTTGGTTCTCTCCTTCAAGGAAAGTATTTTCACAGCGTATTTATTCAAAAATAATCTATATAAAGGAAATCGAATGAAGGTGATAAAATTAATTGCATTAACATTAATTATTTTTTCCGTTGTGTTCGCACAGAACAAAAAACCATCCGCAAAAAAAGAAACTCCGGCACCGGTAGTGTTAAAAACCGCGGGAGATTCAATCAGTTATGCAATTGGTCAAAATATTTTTGCCAGCTTGAAAGACCCGTTGATTCAACTTAATCTTGATGTTTTAATAGCTTCGTTAAAAGACGCAGCAAACGGAAAACCAATTTTAACCGAAGAAAAAACGATGCAGTGTTTAACAGAACTTAATCAAAAGATGCAAGCGCGACAATCTGCTGCGCAAAAAGCTACTGAAGAAAAAAAGCAAGCGGAAATGGCTCCGGTTATTGAGAAGAATAAAAAAGAAGGGGAAGCTTTTCTTGAAGAGAATAAAAAGAAAGAAGGAGTTTTAACTACCGCGAGCGGACTTCAATACAAGATTCTTTCAAAAGGAACAGGAGAAGTTTCCCCAAAAGCTACCGATCAAGTTAAGGTACATTACAAAGGAACATTACTCGACGGAAAACCATTTGACAGTTCGTACGATAGAAATGAACCTGCAACATTTCCGCTCAGCCAAGTAATTAAAGGCTGGACTGAAGGTTTGCAGTTGATGCATGTTGGAGACAAATTCCAATTTTTTATTCCCTATGATTTAGGCTACGGAGAGATGGGACGCGGGGAAACAATTCCTCCGGCAACAGTATTAACTTTTGAGGTTGAGTTGTTGGATATTGTGAAATAGTTTTAGTTTCAATTAACCGGTGGTTAACCACTAATCACCGGTTACAATTTCGATTTTGACTTTTGAACTTTTACTTTTGCCTTTACTAATCAATAAACCGTTTGGTAATCTCACCATAAGCATCAATTCTTCTGTCGCGTAAAAAGGGCCAATTGCGGCGCACATCTTCTAAATGTGCAAGATCAACTTCTGCGATTAATATTTCTTCTTTATCGATTGAGGCTTCCGCGAGCATAACTCCCTGCGGATCGCAAATAAATGATGAACCCCAAAATTCGAGTCCAGCTTGTGTTTCAACAGTTTTTTCAAATCCCACACGGTTTGCCGATGCAACATAAACACCGTTTGCAATTGCGTGGCTGCGTTGAATGGTTATCCATGAATCCCGTTGCGCTTTTCCGTACTGTTCTTTTTCGTAAGAATGCCAACCGATTGCCGTGGGATAAAAGAGCGTTGTAGCGCCTTGCAATGCGGTCAAACGCGCGCCTTCGGGAAACCACTGATCCCAACAAATGAGCGCACCGATCTTTCCGGTTTTTGTTTGGAATGCTTTGAATCCTAAATCGCCGGGAGTAAAATAATATTTTTCATAGAATGCAGGATCATCGGGGATGTGCATTTTGCGATAGGTTCCGAGTATCGCACCATCCGCATTTATTATTACTGCGGTGTTGTGATATAATCCATTCGCCCGTTTCTCAAATATCGGAACGATGATGCTGACTTTGTTTTCCTTCGCAACTTTTTGAAATGCGTTCGTTGAAATTCCGGGAATGGTTTCAGCTAAATCAAAAAGTGAAGCATCTTCTTTCTGACAAAAATATTGTGAGCGGTATAATTCAGGAAGACAGACTACTTCAGCCCCTTGTTTAGCGGCTTTTTTTACCCACTCGCCTGCTTTCTTCATATTTCTATTTACATCAGCAAAAAAAGCGAGCTGGAGTACTCCGATTCTATAATTTTCTGTGTTTTTCTTTTTCATAATCTTTTCCAGTTTAATTATACCCGAACGATTTAAGTAACGTTCCGTCGTGATCATACTTTTTACTTTTTTCAAGAATGCCGTCTCGATAGAACTCTTCTTTGTATATTTTGCCGTCGTTGAAAAATTCTTTCGCCCAACCATCCAGAAAACCTTGATAATAAAGCTCTGTTCGTCGCAACTCGCCGTATTTAGAATAGAATTTTCGTCCTCCTATGATCTCACCATCTTTAAGCGTTTCAAAGATACGCTGCACACCATTTTCATAATATTTTTGGTATTCGCCGTTTAGTATTCCGTTTTCATGATGATAAGCAGAAGCGAGATTTCCGTTTCGATAATAGGTTAAAGCTATGCCGTCAGGTTTATCGTTCACAAATATTCTATCACCTTTTAACGAACCGTTCTCATAATATTCTTTTTCAGAACTTACTTTGTGCCCATTCAGATATTCCGACTCCGATGAAACAATTCCATTTTCAAAAAAGGTGAAAGAATGCTCCTGCAGGGTATCATTTACATAATTGCATTCTTCTTTCAGAAAACCACTTTCGTAGAACAATTTCATCGCACCGGTTTTCTTTCCATCTTTTAAGAACACTTCTGATTTTAGTACGCCGTTATTGTAATAAGTGCGGTCATATTTTTCTTGAGATTCTTGTTTACCGAGATAATCATAACGGATGCGGTTAACTACCTCGTTGTTGGCGTACGTATCTTTTACACGAAGCAGTCCGGCGGAATCATAAATTAAAACATCACCGACAATTTTGTCGTTAATGTAAGTCGCTTCAAGAGAAACAATTTTGTTGTCAAAATATATTTTTGTTTTTCCGTTTTGCATTCCATCAACAAAACTTCTTTCAACCTCAACCTTGCCGGAAGGGAAATAAGTAATGGAAACACCGTTCAGTTTTCCGTTTTGATAAAGCCACTCGCCTTGCAGTTCGCCGGTTTTGTAATATGTTTTTGTAATTCCTTCCAGCAAGCCAACAAGATAGTTTTGCTCAGACCACAATTTACCGTTCTCATAATACCAGCGGGCGAGCCCGTCCTTTAAGCCATTGTGAAAAGTCCATTCAATGCTCAGCAATCCGTCTTCAAAATATATTTTTGAAACTCCTTCTTCTTTTCCGTTTACAAAGCTCCATTCTTTCCACACTCTTCCGGAAGTATAGAATTCTTTTAAAACACCGTCCGCTTTTCCGTCAATGTATTCCCCCTCGGTTTTGATTTGACCGCTTGGATAATAAGTTTTTCTAAATTCCCGCTCTCCCGTTTGGGCGAATAAACTAATTGAAATGAAAACGAAAATGATAATTCTGTTTAAGATTTTTACCTCTGTGTTCTTTAAGTTTTTCAATGCAAAATTAGGATTATTTCAGGAGAGAATGAAATGGGGAAGATGGATGATGTGTAACGGATGATGGTTGATGGAAAAAATATTTTGAATAAAACCATCGCATGAGTGAATGGTTGAATGATTGCATGAAAATCTTTGAAATGTTATTTAAACCATTCGATCATACATCCATTCAACCATGCTCACTAGATTTAGTTCTTCGCCGATTTCTCCAACAACTTTTTCTTTGTGTAGGCGATCAGTCCACCGGCATCAATAATCGCTTGGCGCGCTTGCGGCAGCGGTTCAATTGCAAATTTCTTTCCACTTGTTATGTTGAAAATTTCCGTTTCACGTATCTCGAGTTCATCATTTTCATTTGCTTCGATCGTCGGACAAATAATTGTCCGCAGTCCAAGATTAATAGAATTCTGTAAAAAGATTCTCGCAAAATTTCTTGCAACGATAATCAGTTCCCAACCTTTTAATGTTGATGCAGCCTGTTCCCGCGAAGAACCGCAGCCGAAATTATTGTTTGCAACAATAACACTGTTTGGCGGAACTTGTTTACTGTTTAATTTTGCATTGAGTTCTTTTTCATCAATAAATGCAAATTGAGGAGTCTCGGTTGGAAGAACCGTTGCCATAAATCTGCCCGGATAAATTGTATCGGTTGAAATATCATCACCGAATTTTGCTATCACTGTCGAAATCATTTTAATTTACTCCTTTCGCGGGATTGGTAATTACTCCGGTTATTGCGCTCGCTGCTGCAACCGCCGGTGAACAAAGATAAACGTCGGCATTTGGATTGCCTTGTCTTCCTTTAAAATTTCTGTTCGTTGTTGAAAGAGAAATTTCTTTATCGCCCAACGCTCCTTGATGAACACCGAGACAGCATCCGCAGCCGGGATTCATCACCACAGCGCCTGCACTAATAAAATCCATAATGTATCCTTGGCTTAACGCTTCTTTATAAATTTTCCAGGAAGCCGGAAAAATTAGCATTCTTGTTTCATGTGCAACTTTCTTTCCTCTCAAAATATTTGCGGCAATTGCAAGATCGTCAAGTCTTCCATTTGTGCAGGAGCCAATTACGATTTGATTTATTTTAATTCCTTCGACTGCTTCAATCGGTTTAACATTATCAACAGTATGCGGACACGCGATTTGCGAAGTTAGTTTACTCGCGTCAATCTCTACAATTTGTTCGTAAACTGCATCAGCGTCGGGCAAAACAAATTCGATTTCATCCGTTACACCGGCAACTTCGCGTAAGTAGCGAACTGTCTCATCATCAGCAGGAACAATGCCGGCGGTTGCACCGGCTTCAACACTCATGTTTGAAAGCACGAGTCTGCCGGAAGTTGACATATTTTTAACTGTATCTCCGTGGAATTCAATCACTTTAAAGTTTGCGCCTTGCGCGGAAATTTTTCCTATAAGATGAAGAATAATGTCTTTAGGCGAAACGTATTCTGAAAGTTTTCCGTTAATAATAACTTTAATTGTTCCGGGAACTTCAACGTTCAACACCGTGCCAAGAGTCCAAACACTTGCCATTTCTGTTGCGCCGATTCCAAATGAAAAAGCGCCAAGCGCTCCGTGAGTTGTGGTGTGGCTGTCCGTTCCAACAACAACATAACCGGGACGAATGTAACCATTCTCCGGTAAAATTTGATGACAGATACCGCCCTCATCTCCGCGGATATCGTGGAATTTTTTAATCCCTTGTGCTGAAACAAACTCACGAATTTTTTTATGATTCGAAGCTGTTTTGCTGCTCTCTGCCGGAACGCGGTGATCGAAAATGATTGCAATTTTAGAAGGGTCCCAAACGTTCGGTTCAATACCGGTTCCACTGTACACATCTAAAAATTGATTAATTACCAATGCTGCATTTTCGTGAGACATTGCAACATCAACTCGCGGTTCAACAACATCACCAACTTGTACGGATGCTTGTCCCGTTGCTTTCGCTAAAATTTTTTGAACTATGGTCATTCCCATAAATACATCTCCACTAATTATTTTTCGTTTATTATTTTACTTAACTGCACTACCAATGAAGGGATATCCTCTTTAGCGGTTTTCCATACGAGTTCCGTATCAATTTCATCATATTCGTGAATTAAAAGATTTCTCATCCCTTTCATTTCGCGCCAGGGAATTGAAGGATAAAGATTTTGAGTATCTACTGAAATTCTTGCAGTTGCTTCACCAATTATTTCAAGACGACGGATGACGGAATCTTGAAGTTGAACATCTTCAAGAAAATCCTCGATAGTTTTTTGATCAAGATATGATGAAATAATTTTGGAAGATTCAAATACATCAAGTAGATAAGATTGATCACGATTCATAAATAACCTTATGAGATTTTAATATCTCGTCACGTCGAATTGAATTTTTGCTTTTCAAAACAGAACTCTTCGTCAATAGATCCACTTTTCTTCCAAGCATTTTTTCTAATTCTTCTTTCATCCGAACAAATTCAAAAAGACCCAAACCATGATTTTGGGGAAGATCAATTAGAATATCTACATCACTTTGTGGAGTAAAATCATCTCTCAGATAAGAACCAAAAAATGAGAACTCTTTTATTTTCCAAGAGTGACAAAAACTGGTAATTGTTTCACTGTTTAATTCATCCATGTTTAACTTCTTTTACTTAAAAATATGGTGTTCAAAGATAATTGTAACAACTAACTTCACACAATTCCCTTTTCTTTAAAAACTTTCGCTTCCTCTTCTGTATAACCAAATTCTTTTAACAATTGTTCCGTATGCTGCCCAAGCGTTGGCGGCGGAGTTTCAACTTCGGCGGTTGTTTTGTTAAATTTTGCCGTCAAGTTGAACAACGGAATATCGCCAATGCCGGGAGTATTAATTGTCTTCAGCGTCTCTCGATGTTTTATTTGCGTCTGATTTAACGCATTTTCAAGCGATAATATTTCACCGGAAGGAATTCCTTTTGCATTCAGAACTTCAGCCCAATATTTTGTTTCTTTTTCTTTTAACTTTTCTTCAATAAGCGGAGTGAGTTCTTTCCGATTTTTCTTTCGCGTATCTCTTTCTTTAAATCGAGAATCTTCTTTTAATTCCGAAACGCCAAGTATATCGCAGAGGTCGTGCCATTGCTCTTGTTTATTAGCGGCGATGTTGATGTAACCGTCCTTTGTAACAAATGTGCCGGAAGGAGCGGCGGTAAAATTATCGTTTCCCATTAACGCAGGCTGCTGCCCGCCGATTAAAAGATTAGCCGCAACCCAGCCCATGTAAGGCATAATTGAATCGAGCATCGCAACATCAATAAATTGTCCCTCGCCGGTTTTCTCGCGGAAATACAAAGCACCCATAATTGCAAACGCAGCATTCACTCCGCCGATTGTATCGCAAACGGGAAACCCGGCGCGAAGCGGATTTAATCTTTCGTCTCCGTTTACTGCCATCACTCCGCTTAACCCTTGAATGATCTGATCATACGCCGGTTTGAATGCGTCCGGACCGGTTTGTCCGAACCCTGAGATTGCGCAATAAATAATTTTTGGATTTATCCCGCAAAGTTTTTCATAAGAAAAACCAAGACGCGCCATAACTCCCGGACGAAAGTTTTCAACAACAATATCCGCAGTTTTTACAAGTTTGCGGAAAATCTCTTTCCCTTCTTCAAACTTTATGTTAAGGGTGAGAGATTTTTTATTTGCGTTCTGCGCGAGAAAACTTGTTCCCATCAATTTTTTATTATACTCCGTAACGATGCCAAGTTTACGTGCAAGATCGCCGTCAACCGGATTTTCAATTTTGATTACCTCAGCTCCCGCAAGCGCTAAATGCAGTGTTGCGAAAGGTCCGGCAAGGACGTTGGTGAGGTCTAATACTCTGATGTTTTGTAGTAATTTCATTGTCAACATTATTAATCATTTGTAATTAAAAAGTCAAATGTCAAAGTTCAAAAGTCAAGAATGATTTTTTTCTTCTTTTTCCTTGAGCTTAATAACACTTGACGCAATCATATTGGATATTTCACCAATTTCAGTAAGCAATTCTTTTATTTTTTTTTCGATATTCAAACCATCTCTTAATAAACAAAGCCAATATTTTGTTTCATTTGAAGATTTTAAAGCAATCTCGTAATACTTAATAAAATCTCTTTTGGAACTTGCAGATTTTGCTTCAACAACATTTGCCCCAACAGAGGTTGCTGACCTGAGAAGTTGATTTATCAAAGGGGAATAAGTGTTGGAAATTTTTAATGCTCCAATAAATTTGACGATTTGTACTGAAAATTTATAGCATCTGATTTTTAGAACCGTCTTATCACTTATCTTTTCCATTTGACCTTTGACTTTTTACCTTTGACTTACCAACTTTTCTATCTTCTGATTTCTCACTTTGAATTCTTCCCGTCTTATAAATTGTCCCCGGCAGCTCACGCTTAAAATACTCCGCTGCTTCTTTGGAAATTGCTACCAAGTTTTCAAGTTTAATATCGCTGCGCAAATTCATTTTCTGGAAGAGATGGACTAAATCTTCGGTTGCAACATTACCGGCAGCAACAGCGGTGAAGGGGCATCCGCCCAATCCGGCAAAAGATGATTCAAAATATTTTACTCCGGTTTTGTATGCTGCGTAAGCATTTGCAATTCCAAGTCCATAAGTGTTATGGAAATGACAAGTGGTTTGTATTTGTCCATACAATTTGTGGATTGAAGAAAATAATCTTTCCACATGATCGGGGGTCGCGTGTCCCGCGGTATCAGCAAGACTGATATTTCTTAATCCATTCTCTAAAAATATTTTTACAAGAGAAAGAACTTTTTCTTCTGAAATCTTTCCTTCGTAACCGCATCCAAATGCTGATTGAACCGCGACCTGGACTTTCTTTCCGGCGCTCATTGCATTCTTTGCCATCGCGATAATTCGCTCCGTGGCTTCTGCCGTTGACATTCCGGTGTTTTTTTGTGAATGAGTCTCACTTGCGGAAACACCCATGCAAAACATTTCAACTCCGCAAGCCATACCGCGTTCTAAACCTTTTTCATTTAAGACTAAACCGGAAAGTGTAACGTTTTCCAATTTATTTTCTTTTTTAGAAAAATAATAGAAGAGTTCATCCGTATCAGCCATTTGCGGCATCCGTTTCGGATTTACCAACGAACCGACTTGAATAATATCAACACCGGTTTCAGCTAATTGTTTTATCCATTTTATTTTTTGTTCGGTTGGAACAACTTCATTTTCTGCTTGAAGTCCGTCGCGCATACCTACTTCGTGAATTATTAGTTTGTTCAATAATACTCCAGCTTTTTTACTCTAAGTCATTTGTCAATGGTCATTAGTCATTGAAAGATATGAGATTATAATTCCTCGTTCCGGAATTCTCTTTTTACTTTCAACTTTCTACTTTCTACTTTCTACTTTTTACTTTCTACTTTTTACAGCTTCTCTGCTATCGCTTCCGCTATTTCTAAAGTTTTATTATTTCCGCCCATATCGTACGTTCTGATTTTTCCTTCAGCTATGACTTCAGCGGTTGCTTTTTCCAATCTTGCAGCCATTTCTTTTTCACCAAGCCAATCAAGCATCATCTTAGCGGCAAGAATAGTTGCGGTAGGATTCACTTTATACATTCCCGTATATTTTGGTGCAGAACCGTGCGAAGGCTCAAACACAGCTAATTTCTCGCCGATGTTTCCCGAACAGCCGAAGCCGAGTCCGCCAACCATTTGCGCGATAAGATCGGAGACAATATCGCCGTAAAGATTCGGAGCAACAAGCACATCATAATTAAAAGGATTTTTCAAAAGCCACATCGTCATTGCATCAATGTTTGCATCATCCATTTGAACTTCGGGATACTCTTTTGCAACTTCTTTTGCAATATCAAGAAATAATCCGTCGGTAGCACGAACGACATTTGCTTTATGAACAACGGTTACTTTTTTCCGTTTAAACTTTCTTGCAAAATCAAACGCTGCGCGGATCAGTTTTTCCGAACCCTTCTTCGTATTTATTTTCGTTGAGATAGCATATTCGTCCAACGGTAAATTTGCAAAAGCAGAAAATGGTTTGGAAAGTTTTTTCAATACATCAGCCAGCTCTTGCGGAACTGGATTGAACTCAACACCGCAATAGAGGTCTTCCGTGTTCTCTCTAAATACAACAATATCAATATTCTCTTTGAAGTTTAACGGATTGCCGGGATATGCTTTGCACGGACGCAGACAAATATAAAGATTGAACAACTGCCGCATGCGAACAATTGGCGATCGGTAAATTAATCCCGTCCCTTTTAAATCCGGAACGAGTTCGTCTTCAGCAGTTTTGACCGGTTTGGATGTAATGGCGCCGAACATCGCAGTGTTTACATTATTTAAAAGATCAATGGTACGTTGTGGAAAAGCGTCTCCTTCTTTACACCAAAATTCCCAGCCGATATCTCCGTGAATGTATTCCGCATCAAGATTTAATTTATCTAAAACTATTTTTGCGGCTTCGAGGACTTCAATCCCGACTCCATCGCCCGGCAGCCAAGCTATTTTATATTTGCTCATATTTTTTCCTGTTGATTAAATCTTTTTGTGGAATACTCTGATGTGAAAAAATGAAAGGGGGCATAAATGTTTATCAGTTCTTTCTGAAGTGTTCAGTTTTATGGTAATTCTTCTAACAATTTTTTTAATGTACTGAGCAAAATTACCACTAAATTTTGGGATTACACAAAGGAGCATCACATGAGAAATAAAACGAAATCTTAATTGCGAAGAAAAGGAAAGCAGAATAAAATCTTACAAAGTATTTCTATTGATTGATCTCATATTTCATGGATTATCCCTATTTGCGCTGCAGTAGAACCATATCTTCTTCCACGAATACTTCCTTCAAAGAAAATTTCAATATTCTTTACTATTCTAAACTGAATGCCAATTCCAAGCAATCCGGTTAATCCCTTTGCTGAAGTTCCTTCGTTCATGATGTACTTGTAATAACGACCACCGCTGTAAATTGAATTATCATACGCGACAGAATATGTTTCGGAACTTTTTTGAATAGAAAAACCAACCCCTGCGATGAGATAAAACCAATTCCATTTTTTCTTAATGTTTCCCATAAGATCAACAACTGTGTTTTTGCCGATAATTAACGAATCTTTCCAAGCTTTTGAACCATCATAAATGTTATTGGAATACTCAAAAGTTGCTTGAAGCGACCAACTTTTATTTAACTCGCGCTCAATCCCCACACCTAGAATCGGCCCAATTTTCCAGTCACCTGGGCCTCCGCCGCCACTAATCTGGATCCCTTGAATATTTCCGTATCCAGCAGTTCCGCCTTTTAACAATATTCTATTATTGGAACTTTGTGCTAACCCATCCCCAGTCAGAGAAATAATTAAAATTAAAAACGAAACAATCTGTAACATTCTTCCCTCACTTCGATAGTTAAGTTTTCCATACAGTCAATTATAATCAATACATAAACCCAAGCGTGAGTACTATTGCTTCGCTCTTTAAATCATTAAACGTGTATGCATAAGTAAGGTTTACATTGACTCTAAAATTATAGGTGTGAAATAATCGTACACCCGTATTAAGAAGAAGTTCAAACCCATCTCCCTTTTTTTCTTTTATGTTCGTAACCGAATAATCCTGCGGTGGAAAAGAAACATTCGGTTGGTCAACGGTGACCCAATGAAAACCTACTCCTGCGCCAACGTAAGGACAAATGTCTTTCTGGCTGAACAAGTAGGAAGAAAAAATATTCGCACCGAACCCTTCTCTGATTAATAGCTGAACACCGTAATCCAATTCCTGCATCTCAGCACCGATTTTTATATCCATGGTGAAAGATTTATCTCCCGTGCTAAAACCATTTTGAGGATACAAATATCCGAACGACCAATTGTTAAACCTTCGCCCGGATCGCAAGAAGAAAGGTTTTGATTCGTTTTCCGTAATTGCTCCAACCTGAGCGGATTTTTCTGCCGATTCAAGACTTGTTATGCTTATCGCCATCCGTTTCATTACCACATCGAGGTCTTCAACTGAAGTGGAAGTGAGCTTGTCTGCAAGCAGAACAACCTTTTTCTCCACATCAATTAGAAAATATTGGATAATAATTTTTTGACCAAGCGAGAGGGTTTGTACCGAAACTACTTGATCGGCCTTTAATTGCTTCCCTAATTCTGCTGCGCAATCTGTGCTTGTACAATTACTATCTGCATTTCCAAGCGATGTGCTCTTCGCTAAAGAAATATTTTTAGCGCTGAGATTTTCCATTTCAAGACGCAGAATTTCTTCCGCAGTTGAGACAGTCGTAGGGTCAATTCCTTTTGTATAAAAAGGCAAAATAATAAGTTTGCCTTGTTTCGCTTGCTGTGAATAAAGCATGACCGGAAGCATCAACACAAAAATAAAAACAATTTTATAAGACTTCATAACAACCACTTTATGGAATATTTGAAAAGAAACAATCTACGCATTGTTAAATTAATTATTTCTTAAGAGATTACATAGTGCGGCAAGCAGCAAGTAAAAAGTTGAAAGTTGAAAGTCGAAAGTCGAAAGTTGAAAGTGAAAAACATAAAAGATAGCTTGACACTAAAACAAAAAATTAAATGACGATTCCATAGCTGAAAAATTATTAAGAAAACGGAACTTCACAACTCGGCATACGTATAATTGCACCTATATTTATTTTTCCTGCATTTGCAAAGTAATAGTTTCTCCCGGTTTAAGAATTTCCTGCTTGAAGTAGTCTACATCCGGGAGGACAATATTCTCTGCCGATAAGGAAGTCATTTCGATTCCACCATCTTTCATTTTGATGATAAAATTCGTCTCATCTTTGAAATTATAATTTTCACCACCGGTAAGAATCTCTTTAACATCCCAAAAATAAAGATTGCCGTCGCTTTTCAGAAGATCGGATGCAGTAATTACCAGGTCTTTTACTATTAAATAATTTTTCACACCAGTTAAAAAAGTATCGCCGTTAATGTCGGTTTTTTCAAGGGAAATATTTTGAAGTCGTTCGTCAAAATCTCTCCTAGGATAGACTAACGTTACATAAGTACAACCGGTGTTAGTTTTTTTGCTGAAGACAAAGTTAGACTTCCCCCTAAAATTATCTCTTGCCGTTATGTCGGAATTACCATTTAATAAAATTAACTCTAAGCCGGAACCGTCGGGAAATGTTGTTCTTGCAAATTTATTTTTTATTTCTTCTGAAAAATTACCCTGCCAGATCTGTTGATAGCTATGCACTGTATTTGAAACAAAAACATCCCTCACGATCCAATATCCTTTTTTGATGAAAAGGATATCACGCTTATAGTTAACACCTATGGCTTCGTATCCATTATGACTCCCGGAGAAATAATCATAATCAAGATGATTAAGCCACAAATTAGTTTTCGGTTTAGGTAGATTTTGCCATTTACCAAATCCCGACTCACCTTCATTTTTCTTCCATTTTAGCCCTTGCGGAATGCTGTCAACCAGGGCAACATTTTTTACAAAGGAATTTTTGAAAAAACTAAAATCATCTAAAAAATAACGAACCTGGTAATTGGGCAGTATCACTCTTCCATTTGCATAAGCAGAAATGCCCAGTATATCGCCATGCTGATGATCCGGTTTTTTATCAGATAAGCCGTTTGTTATTACCATGTATTCAGAAGAAACATCCCAACCGTTCCGTGTAATAAAATAGCCGGTTGTCTTTAATGCCGTGGAGCTAAAAACCGGCGCTGCGTTTTGTAATCCTTTAAACCTTTTGAAAGTCGTGCCGTCAAGATACCAAAAAATGCCTGAGGGAATTTTATTCCCGGTAAAATATTTTAACTGCGGATCGTTGAAAAGTAACGCACCTATGGATAGGGGTTCATCCATTTTATTAAATTCTGCCCAGGGTTCGTCGGTATCGTCTTGAAGAACAGGTAATTTTTTATCGGGGTAAGCCAATTGGGTAAGAGCATAAAACATTTCACTAAATCGTTCTGTAAATTCGTCGGGAAGAGCAATGCCATTTATCTGCGCGATCCGGTACACGTAAAAATAATTATCAATATCTCCTATATGATAACCTATTGATCTCTCGAACTGAAATCCGTCATCATTAACTTCTTTTTGTAAATGTTCAACCAAACCAGTAATAGCCTGCTTTTGCCAGCTCGCAGCAGAAATGAACTCGGGAAACATTGCGGAAATTAAAAATAGACCGACGAGTCCCTTTGTATGGTGGTTCCCTGGGCTATATTTTTTAGTCCGCTCAAATAACTGTGCACCGTGGTGAAGGATCGTTTGAATGAAAAGAAGTTGATCCCCGGTTGAATATTTTTGCGATGCCAAATAGAGATGATGCGCAAATAACCAGTTTGAAGTTCTATATCCGCATCTAAAATATTCGTAAATACCGTTACCTTCGTCGTCGTATTTTCCTTCGGCAAAGGCTTTATTAAGCGACTTCATCTGCCCAACAAAATAATTTAGATAAGTTGTGTCTTCGTTTTTGTAATAGTAAGCGAATGCTGCATCAACTGCTTTATGCTGCCTTGCGAGATGCCTCAGTTCGTATGCCGTAACTTCTTTCCCTTTTAAATTTTTAGATGGGATTTGCCAGAAAGGATTCGACGGGAAGTCGGTTAGAAGTTCATTAGCTTTACTTAGATGATTCTCTTTGCTCCCCTTGTAATCGCGGTTATATTTCTCAAATTGATCACCAAAATTTTTCCAACTAAAAAAATATCTTTCCGCAGATCTTTGTTTAAAATAATCAGCGAGATTTTTTTTCGCGGCTTCAATATTCCCCGCTTTATACCCGTCTGCGATTTTTGCGATTTCCGGATTAGAAGTTTCCAAATATTCAAAGAGTTCGTCGGTCGTTAAAACTTTAGTTGACGGGATATTATTTTGAGCGAGGAGTAAAAAACCCTTTGCGAACAATAACAAAAACAAGGTTAGCAATGATTTCTGGAAGAATGATCTGCTCATTTAAATTTCCTTTAAAAACTTTATCTGGGTTTATTATTTTTAAAAAGTACCTTCAATTTACGAATCAATATTTTTAGTGCAACAAAAAAAAAGAGCCGCACACGGGCGGCTCTTCTTGTAGAAAGATTTTCTTTCTGATGAATTTACTTGAGAAGGATCATCTTCTTTGTTTGTTTGAAACTGTTCGATCCGTCAACTGCATTGGCTTCTATTGAGTAGAAGTAAATGCCTGATGAGTATTCTGTTTTTTCATGAGCTGTATTCATTGTAACTTCATAATTTCCTGCTGTCTTTGTTCCGCTTACGAGAACTTTTACTAATTCACCGGTTACTTTATAAATTGATATCTTAACATTACTATCAAACGGTAACGCATAACGGATTGTCGTTGATGGGTTAAACGGATTCGGATAGTTTTGTAACAATTTGTAAGAATCAGGAAGATTTTCAGAAATATCTTCAACTCCTACTGCACTATCAAAAATAAGTGTATCCATTCGTGAAGTTCTATGCTCATAACCATGTCTAGAATTTTCAAAAATAGCAGAACCGAAAATATATTTTTGAGTTACATCAAACTGTACATCATCATCATTTCCATTTTGCAAAGCGCGAGAAAATTCGGCTGTCCATTCATTATTATTCCAAACAGCTCCAAAATCTATATCGCCGCGGCTGCCGGATGGTGCTTTCAGTATTCTTTCTGGCACGACTGCGTTTAATGAGGCATAATTAGTCCAGTAGTCGGTTGCATCTATATCGCTAACTCCAGCAGTCGCATCACCAACACATTCTCCATTTGTAATCTCGATATCTTTCAGCACCATAGCATCCGCAAAATCTACGGGCGCTGTTTCCATGTACTTAGGGCGAGATTTGTCTCCGATACGATTATGCGAATAACCGCTGCTGCCGGCATCTCCATAACGTCCACCATCTTCTCCATTTATTGAATCATGAGCCCAAACACCAACCCACTTGTCATCAATATATCCGGTCATTGAAAAAGTTCCGCCAATAACTTCGTGAGTTGATGGGTTAATTGTTAGGTTTGAACCAGAAGCAGAAAGGTATGCAGCACCACGTCCAGCTTTACTATGCCACATATCAGCTTTACCACTCTCTAACCATGCATCATCAACTATTCCATGGCTGCTAACATGCGGGTCTAAATCAGTTGGATAATACGTATGGCATTTAGCCATACAACCGCCAGTATTGTAAGGGTTACCGGTAATTTGCCCTATTGGGAAAAATAATGCGATTCTGTCTTCGGATTGTTCAGAGTTGGGTTTTGCCCAGCTTCCAGAAGAAAAGTCCCAAGAACCATTCCTAGTAAAACTGGCAGTAGAATCTGTCCATTTTGCTAAAACATGAATACGATCTGTGGTATAAACTGCTTTTAATTTAAGGTTGTAAGAACTGTTATAGCTATGGCATCCGGCGCAATCCATTATGCTTGCCGGATTATGGACGTCAAATGTTTCTCCTAATGGAACGTTCAACTCTGTAGCAGATTCCCATACTTGATCAACAATCCCATCAACTGTTGGTGCGTTTGTAACATTAAACGCTCTTAATACACGAGAATTTTGTGCAAATAGAAATCCCGGGATGAATAATAATAAATAGAGCAACGATAGATAATACCGTTTCATAATAATACCTCTTATAATATTTAAAATTGTTAATTAAAAGAAAGAAAGAAAATCGTAACTAAATCAAAGTAATCACCTCCTTTACAATTCAATATTATTGTTAATTAACAATAATATGTTTTTCATCAAAATGCCTAACATTGCTCTCTGGTAATTTGCGCGAATACTACCGCAGAGAAAAAGATACCACTCAACAAAACGAAAGTAAAAGTTCGTTTCATAAATATCCTCTTAATTTAATTTGAACTAATTAGTTGATTACGATTTCTTTTTAGCAATTATTGTCCCATAAACAATGATTCATAATAGTTGATAATATTTATAAGGGTTGTTTCAAAGCAGTTAACAATCCGCAATAATTAGACCTTTATTCAGATACTACGGAATCGAGTTTTTAGCTTATTTTTCAATTTTTAAAATTTTGTTTTTCTTAGAAAAGAGAGAGAGCTTTATTCCATTTTCAAGTACGAGAATCAGCTCTGTTTAATTAAGTCGCAGGAAACGTAATAAAAAAAATAACCGAGTATCAAAAAAAACCCGGCTTGTGTGGAGCCGGGCTTTTAAGAAGAGGTGAATATCGGAATTACTTCAGAAGGATCATCTTCTTCGTTTGTTTGAATGTGCTTGATCCGTCAACTGCATTGGCTTCTATTGAATAGAAGTAAATGCCTGATGAGAACTCAACATTTTCATGTGCTGTGTTCATCGTAACATCATAGTTTCCGGCTGTCTTGGTTCCGTTTAAGAGAACTTTTACTAATTCACCGGTTACTTTGTAGATTGAGATCTTCACATTACTATCGAACGGTAACGCATAACGAATAGTCGTTGACGGGTTGAACGGATTCGGATAGTTCTGTGATAAGCTGAATGATTTTGGAGCTGAAGTGTAACTTACACTTACTTCTTTTGTATAGGTTACTGTTCCGTCAAAATCGACCTGACGAAGTCTATAAGAAACACTTCCAGCTACATTTAATTTTGATAAATTATCTGAATAGCTGTATTTGTTAACTTCGGTTGAAGTTCCTTTACCGTTTAAGAAACTAATGGTTTCCCAACTTGTTCCGATCTTACGTTGAACATCAAATCCTTTATTGTTCTTTTCAGTAGCGGTTTGCCATTGCAAAGTAACAACACCATTACTAATAACACCGGTGAATGAAGTCAGTTCAACAGGAACAACACCCGTTACAACATATTGAATTGTATTATTTAATAATTGAACCGTGTATCTTGCATTGTGAGCTCCATGACTGAAATCGTTAACTACGAAATAGTAATTCCAGATTCCAGGGAAAACTCTTTTTCCATAAGGATTAGTAGCAAAATTTGCGATCTTTGTTGAGTCTGCAACTCTTGTTGCGGTATTGGCTAATTCAATAACAGCTCCAGTTTCATCCTTCGGTAAAAGTTCGCCTAATTTAGCAACTAAACCATCAATTTCTTTCCGTGATGATTCAACAACACCATTACCATCATAATCCGTGCTGGCTTTAATATCTTCGAATGAAGTAATATTGCCGTGACAAGATTTACAAGCAGTAACTTTATCAACACCATTTTGAACCATATTCATAGAATGGTCGGAGTTATAAGTTCTTGGAGGCATATGGCAGGTAACGCAAGCATTCTCAATACCTTCATGAGTCATAACACCTTGAATTGTTAAAACACCAAAGTCGTAAGAATTTTGACCTAAGAACATATCAGCTTGTGGGCTGTAATGAGGATAAATTCTTGAAGGATATGCTTTCCCAGGAGTGTCAAAAGTAGTCATATATCCATCTACTTGAGTAGTAGAATTGTAACGACCTCTATGGCAGGTCATACATAAAGCACCTTTTCCACCAGTACCGGCTGGAGGAGTATACCCGTTTTTCAGAACACTGATCTCAGTAATTCTTAATTGATTTTCATGTTCAGCTGAATGTGGGTCGTGGCAAGTAGAACACGAAATCGAAGGAACATTACCTCTTGTTGCATCATATACAGGAGCTGCCGGATTAGCTGCAAAGTCAATAATTGCTTGACCGCTATGGCAAGGGTAACAACCTGTTCTCCCGGCGTGTCCACCGCTTAAAGGCATAGTTGAATGAGCTGATTCTTTCCAATAGGTTCCAATCATGTGATGTGTAGGAGCTTCATGGCAGGATAAACAGACACCGGCATCAACGGTTTTTGTAATTTTGGTTTTATCTCCGGTTGCAGCGTGATCATTACCGGCACCATGACAGCTTTCGCATCCGATTGTTGCGGTGACTTTAACGCTGGCATAAGGAGCGGTTCCTAAAAGATTCCAACGCGTTTGATCAGCGTAAGGAATTAAGTACGAGTTTCCGGATACGGTTGCTCCTTGATACCAGGTTGTATCCCAACCGGTCGCATGTGCCGCAAATCCAAAGTTTCCGTTATCGGCATTAACATCATAACCGGTAGTGTGGCATCCTGCGCAAGTTTTGCCATAAACACCCATAAAGTTAGTTTCTGCACTGTTTTCTAACATTCCAGAAATAGCGCGTTTATAAATAGAAGAATGGTTAGTTGCTTCCCATGCAGCATTGGTTGTACTATGGCACATACCGCAACTTATTGGGGCTGCATAATTACCTCTAAATGTACTCGCAAAGACCGTATCAACAGCAGTTTTTGCACCGCTGTTTACAGAAACTTGAACAATATATTGTCCAACTACATCCGGTTTAAATCTTGCGTCGATTCTGTCTGAAGTATCAAATACAGCTACAGAACCACCTGGTTTTGAAATAAGCGACCAAGCAAAAGAAGTAACCGCTGTTGTACCGGAACCTGTGGTATCGGCAACAAAATAAACTGTTGCTTGTTTTCCCATGACTTTTAAGCCAGTAGATACAGGCCCAACCCATGGGGTGATTTTTAGATCTGCGGGTGATTTTGCGACACGTTTAACTACAACCGTTTGCGGAAAAGCTAAACTTGCAACAAAGAGAGTGAAAATGAAGAAACGTATATATCGTTTCATAAATGTCCTCTATGTTTATTGTGAACATATAAGTTAATTGCGTTCTCCAACCAACAAATAGCGTTCCATAGAAATTATTCAACATTATTGGCAATATTTCTTATAGATGAAGTATGGGGGTCCATTCATTTTCAAGTTTAGTAAATAACTTCTCTACTAAAAGAACCCTTGTTTTTAAGCAATAATCGCATCTTATTCTCTCTTTTTATAGAGCAGCTGTTGGCTGTTGTTAATCTTCGCTGTATTGAAATTAATGACGAGTAGCAACTTAACGGGACCGTTGAAGCTCAGATGGATTGGCATCGCACAGTAAACCACATCGTTGATGGTTGAGTTTTTATGGATGAGCGAATTGTTATAAAATACCCATCCCGATTATTATACGGTTTATCCTGGTTAGGTAATCGTTCAACAGCAATTTAAAATAAAAAGAGCCGCATAGTGGCGGCTCTTCTTTTAGAAAGATTTTCTTTCTGATGAAATTACTTGAGAAGGATCATCTTCTTCGTTTGTTTGAAATTGCTTGATCCGTCAACTGCATTGGCTTCTATTGAGTAGAAGTAAATGCCTGTAGAGAATTCCGCATTTTCATGTGCTGTGTTCATTGTAACTTCATAATTACCGGCTGTTTTTGTTCCATTTAGAAGAACTTTTACTAATTCACCGGTTACTTTGTAAATAGAGATCTTCACATTGCTATCGAACGGCAACGCGTAACGAATGGTCGTTGACGGGTTGAACGGATTCGGATAGTTCTGTGATAAGCTGAATGATTTTGGCGCAGAGGTAAAGTTTATATTTACTTCTTTTGTAAGAACTGATGTTCCATCAAAATCAACCTGGCGTAACCTGTAAGAAATATTTCCGGCTACAGTCAATTTAGATAAGTTATCTGAGTAGCTGTATTTGTTAATTTCGGTTGAAGTTCCTCTACCATTAACAAAACCGATGGTTTCCCATTTGGTCCCGATTCTTCTTTGAACTTCAAAACCTTTATTATTCTTTTCAGTAGCAGTCTGCCACTGTAAGCTAACAACATTATTGCTAACAGAAGCATTGAACGAACTTAACTCAACTGGAACATCTCCAAATTTAATGAACTGGATTGTGTATTGAAGAAGTTTTACTACTAATGCAGGATTGTGAGCGCCATGACTTAAATCATTTTCAACCCAACGATAATTGAAAATACCATCAAGGTTTCTTGGGAAGTATTGGTTTGCAACAATTCTTGCTGAATCTGCTTTAGAGTTCGAAATAGTCCAAAGACCAGTTGTCGCTGAGTAAGTAGTATCAAGCAATGATTTCAAGTTAGCCATTAAACCGTCAACTTCAAGCATAGTTCCTTCAATTGAACCGTCACCGTCATAATCTGCACCCGCTTTAATATCTTCAAAAGAATTGATATTGCCATGGCATGATCTGCAAGCAGTGACTTTGTCATTTCCGTTTGCATCAACCATTTTCATTGAGTGATCTGCTGTTGCGTCTACACTTCCAACCGGTTGAGCCATATGGCAAGTAACGCAAGCATCAGCAACACCGTCGTGACTCATAGTTCCGGCGATGAAAGCAATTTTTCCATCTAAATTATTGAAGTTCAATCCTAAGTATACATCTCCCTGAAAACCTTCGTGTGTGCTGAATGAAGGGAACGCACCAGGTACTGTTTTAGAAAATAAGATGTCTTTTGCTAGTTTAACTTTGGCAGTATTGTCATAACGACTATGATGGCAATTCATACAAAGAACACCCATACCACCAATACCAACCGGAGGTTTAGCGCCGTTTGTAAGTGAATCAAGAGACATAGTTCTTAATTGCATCGGATTCGTTGCATCATGAGGATCATGGCAAGTTGCGCATGAAACTGAAGGGAAGAAATCTGAAACTGCATAACCAGGATTAGCTTTGTTGTTAACAAATTTTACAAATGCCGCACCGCTATGGCAAGGGAAACATCCTGTAGAGGTCTTTGAAGCTCCCCTGCTAACTAACATGTTAGAGTGTGTTGATTGTGCCCATGTTGCAAATGGACCTGCAGTTGCAGATTTTTCGTGACATTGACCGCAAACACCTGCATCAACACTTTTGCCGATTTTAGTTTTGTCACCATTGTGATCTTTTCCTGCACCGTGGCAAGATTCGCAAGTAATTGCCGCTGTTTTTTTAACTGTTGAATATTTAGCATCGGTATTCAACAAATTCCAACGGATAGGATCGTTAGGTCTGAAATAAGCAGTTGTTTTTGTTGAATTCATCGAATCAACCCCGGTTTGATACCAGGTGGTATCCCATCCTGTGGTATAAGCTAAATTACCAAAGTTACCGTTTGCAACATTTTTTTCCCATCCGGTAGTATGGCATTTTACGCAGTACGTTCCGTAGGAAGCCTCATAATTTGCATTAACCGATAAAACTCCTGTAATACCTCTTTTGTACATTGTTGCGTGGTTTGTTGTGCTATAAGTTGATTTATCAGAATGGCAGGTTAAACAACCAGGATAAGTAGCGCTCATATCGCCTAAATAATTGTTAACCCAAATAGTATCTGCAGATGTTACACTTCCGTTAACACTAACAGAAACAATGTATTGACCGAGGGCGTCAACAACAAGTTTAGTTGTCTGTTTATCAACAGTATCTAAAGCAGCAGCGGAACCGCCGGGTTTAGAAGTTAAAGTCCAAGCATAAGAAGTAACCGCTGTAGCGCCTGAACCCGTGGTGTCGGCTTTGAAATAAACGGTTTGTCCTTTTGCTACAACTCGAAGTCCGCTCGAAACCGGCCATGTGGTCGCAGTTGAAGAGCTAAGACCAAGTTGAAAAGCAGATTTTGCTAAGCGCTGAACTTTAACCGCCTGCGGGTAAACCAAGGTTACTGCAAAAAGTGCAAGTAAAACAAAACGTAAATATTGTTTCATAAATGTCCTCTTAAAGAAAATTTTTAATATTAATTATTTGCACGCAAAATCAAGCAAATAATGTTCCATAAATAAAATTGCCGATGGTATACAATTTCAATATTTTATCAATTGTTGATTCTCAATTATTGGATTCACAGAAAAAATTTCTTTTCGCAAAGAATACCGAACACAAACAATTAATAATAGTGTTTGCTAATCATCCTTCCTTTCCATAAAAAACCAGATTTTACTCATATTCCGTGTGTTTCCCGAAGAAATTTATTCCTTGCACGATAGTGTTGAAAATTATTCTTCTGAATGAAGGAAGTCCTAACCTGGACAAGCCAGAACCAATTTATCACATTAGTACCTTTACACTGAAATTCATGTAATATTTGGCAGAATATTATACAACGGTGATTGATGTTGTTTTATTGAATTGTTGCATTGATTCAAAAAAACATTGAACTCCTACGGAGTTCTTGATTGC
>Ga0210033_1000456_pt1 | contig 38691 bp, 32 predicted proteins | sample CryGeymeta201501_FD_185465 | JGI IMG/M metagenome (GOLD analysis project Ga0210033, IMG submission 185465) | Groundwater microbial communities from Crystal Geyser aquifers in Utah, USA - Crystal Geyser metaG 2015-01 (SPAdes) (version 2) | ecosystem: Environmental > Aquatic > Deep subsurface >... | reverse complement strand
AGTTTTTAAAGGAGCTAATGAGTTATTAATGCTTTTAGGAGAACAAGAACAACATAGCCTAAAAGTGTTGTTGTTAAAATACAGAGCAATTGATACCAACTAAACGTCAGTTTTTACTTTAAAACTAAACTTGTTTTGTAAAATATAACTGTAAATAACAGCAATAATAATGGTGATGAACCTGGAAGGAGTTGGATAAAAGTGGAGTACATCCACCAACAATTTCATGCAAAAATAACTGAGCACAAACCCACTTAATCCAACTAATAAATATCTTATCAATTGTATTCTCCCAGGTAAGTTAGATTCTTGAAATGTAATGTATTTATTTAAGGCAAAACCTGTCATAAAAGTAATGGGGAAAACAAAAAATAAAGAAGCAATGTGTGGACTCAACACCACTAACTGTAAATCGACATTATGTTTTGCTAACACAAAATTATAGCATAAAAAATACAAGCACATATCAAGCACTACATTGCTGCCACCACAAACTGCATAACGATAAGTTTTTAAAGGCAAAAAGCGTTTAAACAAAAAATAAAAACTATCGATAATAACAATTAGTGTTTTTTGCATTTTTTAAAAGTATATTTTTCTTTTCAATTTTTAGGTTGCACAAAATAACGTTTTTAAAATAGATTTTAAAACTGATAAAAAAGAACAAAAAAACACAAATGAAATTAAAAATAGTATTGACTGTTAGAAAATAAAAATTAAAAATAATTGATTATTGATGATTTTTACTTATATTTGATTGTTCTTAAATCGTTCATTATGAAAAAATTAAGCCAATTTTTATTGATTAGTTGTGTTGGACTTTTTTCATTCCAAGCCACTTCACAAAACAATTGCTCTACTCCATATTTGTTTGAATCAGGAATTGTATATACTTATCCACTTACTACTTTTGTTGTAAATTCGGATACCCTAATTAATTATGAATGTTTAGGAAACCAAACTAACCCACTTTGGCTCTATTTTGGAGTTTGTACACCTGGCAATATTATGATTAATGTTTCATCATCTAATAGTTCTAGTGATATAGATTATATTGCTTGGGGACCTTTGAATGATTCTTTGGATTGTAATTTTTCTTCACCAAGTGTAAATTGTGATTTTAGTATTGGTTCCCCTACTATTAGTTTTAATGTACAATTTGGTTATTATAAAATAATGATTACTAATTATTCAAATCTACCAGATACTATATCAATAACTCAAACAGGTGGTACAGCTGTGGCTTGTGATAGTAGTAATATTTTTTGTCCAGTAATTAGTGCACATCAATTGTGTAAAGTAACTACAGACAACCTAATTAATAAAAATACGATTAGTTGGGTTGAAGATTCGTTGTTTGTTGGAGAATTTAATGTGCAAAAAGAAACCACTACAGCTGGTGTATATTCAACAATTGGTAATGTATTATCAGGAAATCCATCAACTTTTACCGATACTTTATCTAATCCAATTCAACAAGCATTTCGATATCGACTAGAAACGGTAGATACCTGTGGAGTGGTAAAAATTAGCAACTATCATCAAACTATCCATTTAGCTACATCAGTTAATCCAGTTACAAATTACCCACAGTTAAGCTGGAATCCATATACTGGATTTAGTTATTCTACTTTTTATATTTACCGTGGAACTTCACCCATAACTATTGCATTATACGATTCTATCTCAACATCTTTTACAGCTTACACAGATGTTAATCCTATGGTTGGTAGTTTATATTATGCCATTGGAGTTAATTTACCTTCTCCTTGTACTTATCTTGGTTCATTTAAAAGTGGAGTTGAAAATGCTATGTCAAACATTTCTCCTATAACTTTGGTTTCAATTGATGAATACAATGCCATTGGTTTTAATTTGTATCCAAATCCAACAAAAGATAATTTAATTCTTTCTTTTGGCACAGAGAAGGTGACCGCCAAAATGAATTTAATGGATATCTACGGAAGGTTAATTTTATCAAAAGAATATATTGATGTGAATAAAGATGTGCTTGATTTAAGTGATTTAGCACAAGGATATTATTTAATCACTTTGAGTTCGGAGAAAGGAATGGGTAGAAAAACTTTTGTGAAAACGAACTAATTATCCAATCAAAAATATACAAGGTCGTTTGTTGAGGTTGAGTTTAATTTTTTTCCATTCTTCAATGGTTTTAGTGGTTATTCTTTCGGAAGGCAAAGTAATATCAACCGCAATACAAAGTAGGGTAGTAGCAAAACAATTTTTTAGTAAGTCTTCCAAAATATTGTCGTTTCGAAAAGGAGTCTCAATAAATAGTTGAGTTTGTTGTTGCGTTTTCACTCTTCTTTCCAACTCTTTTAGCTTACCTATCCTATCTTTTTGTTCTTTTGGTAAATAACCATTAAAGCAAAAACTTTGTCCATTAAATCCACTAGCCATTAATGCTAATAGGATAGAAGAAGGTCCAACTAAAGGAACAACTTTAATATTTTTTTGTTGAGCTAAAGCAACAATGTCTGCTCCAGGGTCGGCTACTCCAGGGCAACCTGCTTCAGACATTACTCCAACATTTTTTCCATCAAAAATGGGTTTAATAAATTTACTTAACTCAGTGCTGTGAGTTCTTTTGTTAAGTTCAAAAAAAGTAAGTTCATCAATTTCTTTAAGAAGCCCACTTTTTTTTAAAAACCGTCGAGCAGTTTTAATATTTTCAACAATATAAACATCAATTTCATTAATAATTTCAGTATTAAAGCTAGGTATAACTTGTGCAATAGGAGAATCTCCTAACGTAACAGGAATTAGATAGAGAGTGCCTTTATTGCTCATTTTTAAGTTGGTTTAGTAAAATTGTACAAGTTGAATTTACGAGTTGGTAAACATCTTCAAATCCTTGCTCTCCTCCAAAATATGGATCGGGAACATCTAAATTCTGGTGAGGGAAACTTAAATTTAAAAACAATTCGACTTTTAAACGATCGTTTTCGTTTTTTGCTAAACGTAAAATATTTTGATAATTGGAATTATCCATAGCAAAGATGTAATCAAAATCATCAAAATCGGTTACTGAAAATTGTCGAGCTCTTTGTTTTGAAATGGATAAACCATGTTCTATTGCCTTTTGTTGCATTCTTTGGTCTGGAGCTTGTCCAACATGGTTGGAGCATGTTCCTGCCGAATCAACAACTAAATTTAGTTGTTGAGTATCTATTTTATTTCGTAAAATTCCTTCGGCAATTGCAGAACGACAAATGTTTCCTAAACAAACGAACAGAATTTTTTTCATTGGTAAAAAGATAAAATATAAATAGCTGAGATAACAATTAGTCCTATCATAAAATAAAAGAGAATTTGTTGTCCTTTTTTGCTGATGGGCTGGTAATGTTCAGGTGTTTTGTATTTTCTATTCAGAAATCCCATTTGATAAAATAAAAACAGGAACTAAAAAAGTTCCCATTTAGTTAGTGCAAAATAATCCCGATTACTCGGGATTGCTTTTGCTTCTTTATACATGACATCAGTTGATGTTATTGTAAGCTAATTTTTTTCTTTAAATCGTCGATATAACCTCTAAACCGTTTATCGGTATCCATAAGGTTGTTAACGGTTTTGCATGCATGTAGCACTGTTGCATGGTCTTTTCCTCCGCAGTTCATACCAATAGTTGCCAAGCTAGATTTAGTCATTTGTTTAGAAAAATACATGGCAATTTGACGAGCCTGTACCACTTCTCTTTTTCTAGTTTTAGATTTTAGCATATCAATTGCCATATCAAAATAATCGCAAACTACTTTTTGTATGTAATCGATAGAAACTTCTTTAGCCGTATTTTTAACAAACTTGTCAACCATTTGACGGGCAAGATCTAAGTTAACCGCTTTTTTATTTAAGGAAGATTGTGCTAGAATTGAAATTAATGCACCTTCTAACTCACGAACATTAGTAGTGATGCTATATCCAATGTACTCAATCACATCTTTGGGCAAATCCAATCCTTCTTGATACATTTTTTTCTCCAAAATAGCAATTCTAGTTTCTAGTGCGGGAGCTTGAATATCGGCTGCTAATCCCCATTTAAATCTAGAGAGCAATCGTTGTTCCATACCAATTATTTCAACAGGAGCTTTATCAGCAGTTAAAACAATTTGTTTGCCAGATTGGTGTAAATGGTTGAAAATATGAAAGAAAACATCTTGTGTTTTTGGTTTTCCTCCAAAAAATTGAACATCATCAATAATTAATACATCAATCATTTGATAGAAATGAATAAAATCATTTTGTTCATTATTTCTAACAGCATCAATAAATTGGTGTGTGAATTTATCTGATGTAACGTATAAAACTGTTTTGTTGGGGAATCTATTTTTAACGTCAATTCCAATGGCATGAGCCAAATGAGTTTTTCCTAAACCTACACCACCATAAATTAATAAAGGATTAAAAGCAGTACCGCCAGGATTTTTTGCCACAGCAAAACCAGCAGATCTGGCTAATCGGTTACAATCTCCTTCTACAAAATTACTAAAGGAATAGTTAGGGTTTAACTGAGAATCAATGTTAATCTTTTTAAGTCCAGGAATAATAAATGGGTTTCTTATAGATTTATCTTTATTTAAATCTAATGGCATTGAAACAGGGTTGTTTTTAAGAGCTTGTCTATTGGTTGCAGGAATTTTAACTGTATATGGTTTTGAACCCGAATGGCTATTTTCCATAACAATGCTATATTCCAATCTGCCTTCTGGACCTAATTCTTTTTTTATTGTTTTTTTAAGAATATTTACATAATGTTCTTCTAACCATTCGTAAAAAAATTGACTAGGAACTTGTATAGTTAGTACATCATTTTTTAATTTAATTGGAGTTATTGGATCAAACCAAGTTTTGTAGCTCTGTAAACTTACATTATCCTTGATTACTTGAAGGCAATTCTCCCACACTAAATTAAAATCTTTTTGCATTTTATAAGCTCCTGTATTAAATAGTTAAAATATAAATAGTTGTTCGAAATTTAACAAATGATGATAAGAGTTAGCTGTTGATAAATAAATTCACCTTATTTAATACTTTAATTAACTCAAATTCAACACTTTCCGTTTAAAAGTGGTGTTCTAATTTCTCTCTAACAAATATTTGAATAAAAAAGTGAAAAAAAAAACTTTTTAGCTATTGTTTTTTTAAAAACTTTTTATTCTACTCTAATGTTCTCTGACTTAAGAAAATAATCTTTGTTAGTATTAGTAATAAAGAAATCTATTCTGCCTAAATTAACTCCTGCCCAACCAACTTGATTTATCAATGTTATCGCCGAAGAAAGATTCTTTATCTCAGTTGGTTTTTCTAAAAAAGTATGGGTATGTCCACCAATAATTAAGTCAATGTTTTTTGTATTTTTTGCTAAAATTAAATCAGATATTTTATTTAAAGGGTGTTCATAACCCAAATGTGATAGACAAATAACAAGTTGACAACCTTCAGTTTCCTTTAAATAGGCTGCTATTTTGTTAGCAATTGGAAGGGGATTGTTATAAATTGTTTTTTCATAGTTTTTTTTATCTACTAAACCATCCAGTTCCACTCCTAAACCAAAAACACCAATTTTTACTCCATCTTTTAAAAAGGTAATATGCTCATGAATTTTATCTTTTAATACAGTATTTTTAAAATCGTAATTGGCATTTACGAAAGGAAATTTTGCAAATGGTAGCATATCATTTAACCCCTCAATTCCATTATCAAAATCATGATTACCGATGGTTGCAGCATCATATTGCATTAAACTCATCAACTTAAAATCCAGTTCTCCTTTATATTTATTAAAGTAAGGAGTTCCCTGAAAAATATCTCCGGCATCAAATAATAAAACATTTTTTTCTTCGCTTCTTATTTTATTTATTAATGTCGCTCTTCGTGCAGCACCTCCTAAACCTGGATATTTTGGGTCTTTAGTAGGAAATGGCTCAATATGGCTATGAACATCATTCGTATGCAGAATGGTGATTTTAGTGTACTTCTTTTTATTAGCAGCAAAAGAACGAAAAGGAATCAGGTTTAGGATAGTTAAACCTAGAGAACCGATTAAAGTTTGTTTGATAAATTTTCTTCTGTTATTCATTTTAATCTCAATTTATCGAGGATTATTCTATCATCCAAAACACTCGTCAATTTATTTCCTTTTCTATTTTCACTTTCACAGTATTTTATTATAGCATCTCTCAATTTAATATTTAAAGGCTCAATTTTAATTGGTTTGGAAAAGAAACTCATGTTATCTCCACCATTAGCTAAATAATCAGAAGTTAATATTTTGAACTCACTATTTATCCTGTATTTATTCTCTTTGATTAGAAAATACATATCCAATACATCACTGTGCTGTTCTAAATACTCGACTAAGGTTAAACCTTTAGAGATTGGTTGCCCACCAACCTGAAACAAATAATTAACTAAAGAGTTAAAAGCTTCTTTACTTATTGTTACCACCACCAATTCATTTTCAAAAGGCATCAATTCAAAAATTTTACCTTTTGTTATTTCTCCTTTTGGTAACGAGGTTCTTAATCCACCGAAATTTAAAAGACAGAAATCAATGCTATCATTGTCTACAGGTTGATAAAGTTGATTGGCTATTTCCAAACTTAAATCAGCAACTAAGTTACCCAGTTTGGTTTGAGCTTTTCCCTTTTCAATTGGAAATTCTTCAGCAGCAATTACCAAAACCTCATTCATTTCTTTTTCTAAATTTTCGCGATAAGGTTTTATTAATGAATCGGTTTGTAGGTCGTTCACCATACTAGAATCCATATTAATTAACGAATGGTCTGTGGTGAAATACTTAGCAGGACTGCATTGTATAATTAACAATACAAGTAAAAGAAAGATGCTATAGTAAATACTTTTTCTCAAAAGAATATGATTATTTTCGCTGACTAAATTAATATAAAATTTGCATGTATAAATCTAAAACAAAAATAAGAGTAAGATATGCTGAAACTGACATGATGGGCTACGTTTATTATGGAAATTATGCTTCTTATTTTGAAGTTGCCAGAGTTGAATCTATTCGCCAATTGGGATTTAGTTACCGTAAAATGGAAGACGAAGGAATTGCTTTGCCAGTTTTAGATTTTTCTATTAAATATTTTAAACCTGCTTTTTACGATGACGAATTAACAATAGAAACTACCGTTACTGAGTTGCCTAAAGCACGCATTCATTTTACTTATCAAACATTTAATGCAGAAGGATTGTTGCTTAATGAAGCAAAAACTACATTGGTATTTTTTAATAAAAATACCATGAAACCATGTTTGGCTCCTGCTGACTTTACTGAAGCTATGAAAAAATATTTTTAATAAATAATCTTATTCCATTTATTTATCGTAATATTGCGATAAATAAATGAACATGGGAACTACAAAATCCAATAATTTTACTTCAAAACAAAACCGAAAAGCTGAATTATTTAAAGCCTTAGGTCATCCTGCACGTATTGCTATCATCGAATTTCTAATCAACCAAAAATCGTGTATTTGTGGTGATATTGTGGAAGAACTTCCCTTATCACAATCTACTATTTCTCAACATTTAAAAGAATTAAAAGATGTTGGCATCATTAAAGGTGATATTGAAGGTGCAAAAACTTGTTATTGCGTTGACGACAAAGTATGGAGGGAGCTGGAAGAAATAAGTATCTTATTGATGAGTAGTTATTCAGAAAAAAATAAATGTTGTTAAACTTCGTCATTGAGAAAGGAGAATGAGATTGCTTCGTTCCTCGCGATGACGTTAAAAATAAAAGATATGAAAAATTCAGAAGAATTAAAACAAATTGTAAAGGACAAATACAGCGAAATTGCTTTACAATCAAAAACAGAAAATGAAACCAGTTGTTGTGGAGCAGGTGGTTGTTGTACCGTTGATTATGCCGTATTTGCGGAAGACTATACCAAATTGGGTGGTTATAATGCTGATGCCGATTTAGGTTTGGGTTGCGGAATTCCAACCGAATTTGCCCAAATAAACAAAGGCGACATCGTTTTAGATTTAGGCTCTGGTGCTGGAAATGACTGTTTTGTTGCAAGAGCTTTAACTGGAGAATCAGGCAAAGTTATTGGGGTGGACATGACCGAAGTAATGATAACAAAAGCTAGAGAAAATGCCGAAAAGTTAAATTTCAACAATGTGGAGTTTAGATTGGGCGATGTAGAAAGTTTGCCGATTGGTGGCAATAGAATTGATGTGGTCATCAGTAATTGTGTGTTAAATTTGGTTCCTGATAAAGTAAAAGCGTTTGCCGAAATGTATCGGGTGTTAAAACCTAGCGGACATTTTAGTGTTTCTGACGTGGTGCTAAAAGGTAATTTACCAGCTAATTTAAAAAACGATGCTGAAATGTATGCTGGTTGTGTTTCTGGAGCTATTCAATTGAATGATTACATGAATATTATTCATAATGCTGGTTTTACAGCAATTAGCATTCAAAAAGAAAAACCAGTGGTGCTTCCCAACGAAATACTTTCAAAATATCTTTCGACTCAAGAAATTGAACAATACAAACTTGGCGAATTCGGTATTTTTAGCGTAACCGTTTATGGACAAAAATCGTGTTGTGAACCAAATTCAGGATGTTGTTAAGATGATTACAAAAGAACTTAATTTACTCATTGAACAACTTGTTACCAAGTTTGATGAGATTAGCGAAGAGCGTAAATCTGCCTTAATGGGTTTGGTTGATTTTATTCAAAACAAACGGAATAATAACGAAATAACTGACCTCATTTTTATTTGTACGCACAATTCCAGAAGAAGCCATTTGGCTCAAATTTGGGCTCAAACGGCGGTAAGTTTTTATAACATTCCGAATGTTTTTTGTTATTCGGGAGGAACAGAAACCACAGCACTTTACCCATCAGTAACTCAAACATTATTGAGCAGCGGATTTAAAATTCAACAACTTTCGAAAAACGAAAATTCGGTGTATAGTTTTAAATTTGATGAGAATCAACCTTCAATCATTTGTTTTTCAAAAAGGTATAGTGATATCTTTAATCCTCAAAGCAATTTTGCTGCCGTGATGACTTGTACTCATGCCGAAGAAAATTGTCCGTTTATTCCTAATGCTACCAAAAGAATAAGTTTGCCTTACAACGATCCAAAAGAGTTTGATGGAACACCTTTACAAAAAGCAAAATACGAGGAGCGTTCATTGGAGATAGGGATAGAAATGTTATACGTTTTCTCTAAACTAAAAACAGGGTAACTAGCAAAATAAAAGGTTAGAAGTCGGAAGACCGAAGACCGAAGTGCTTCCGTCTTCCGACTTCCGACAAAAAATAATGTGTAAATTTATTATTCTTAGTAATATGTCAGCAAACAATTGTGCACCAGTAGTAGAACGTAAAAAATTAGGTTTTCTCGACCGATTTTTAACCCTTTGGATTTTCCTTGCTATGGCAATTGGAGTTTCAATAGGTTATTTTATGCCATCGAGTAGCGGTTTTATCAATTCCTTTTCGAGTGGAACAACCAACATACCATTGGCTGTTGGGTTAATTTTAATGATGTATCCACCTTTAGCAAAAGTAAAATACGAACAAATAGGAGAGGTGTTTAAAAACACTAAAGTTTTAGGAGCTTCACTTTTTTTAAACTGGATTGTTGGACCCATATTAATGTTTTTCTTGGCGTTACTTTTCCTAAAAGGTTACCCAGAATATATGATTGGATTAATCTTAATCGGTTTGGCTCGATGCATTGCTATGGTAGTGGTTTGGAACGATTTAGCCGACGGAAACAGAGAATACGCTGCTGGATTAATCGCCTTAAACAGTATTTTTCAGGTGTTGCTTTACAGCGTTTACGCTTATGTTTTTATTACCATTTTACCTCCTTATTTTGGTTACACTGGTTTTGAAGTCAACATTAGTATTGCACAAATTGCCGAAAGTGTGGGTATTTATTTGGGAATTCCGTTTGCACTAGGTATCATTAGCCGTTATACCTTAATAAAATTAAAAGGCGAAGACTGGTTTCAAAACAAATATGTTCCCATTATTTCACCCATTACTTTAATTGCCTTGTTATTTACTATTCTCATTATGTTTAGTTTAAAAGGCGAATTGATTGTACAAATACCTATGGATGTGGTTCGAATAGCTATTCCGCTAGTCATTTATTTTGTGGTGATGTTTGTGATGAGTTTTTTTATCGGGAAATATTTTGGTGCCGATTACTCGAAATCTACCGCCATCGCATTTACTGCAACAGGCAATAATTTTGAACTAGCCATTGCTGTTGCCATAGGTGTTTTTGGTATCAACAGCGGACAAGCATTTGCTGGAGTAATTGGACCTTTAGTAGAAGTACCAACATTAATTGCATTGGTAAATGTTGCTTTTTGGTTTAGAAAAAAATATTTTGGAAAAGCTGAGTAAAAACAAAGAGGCTATTCAATTTTGAATAGCCTCTCTTGTTATAATTTTTTGCTTTTCTTCCTTTTTCAAGATTTTATTTACTCAGTGTTTTTAATATTCGTTCTTCATTTATTACAATATCCCTGAATAAGACATGTGGAAATATCTGATATTTTGAAGTTTTAAATGAGTTAAAGATATGAGAAAGAGTTGAAGCAGTAATTAATGATAAATTCATTTCTGTGTCCATTTCACAATCAGTTACAAAATCGTCACTGAATTCTGGAGCAATCAATAATATTTTTACAATTCTTAAATTATTCTTTAAAGCTAAATTTTGATAGGATTTTAGTTGTCTCGAAACAGCACTAAATTTATTATACCCTTTTTCTTTGCTTGTCTTACACTCAACAATAATAACTTCATTATTACCTAAATTTAAAAGGATGTCAATCATATCCTTACTTGTGTTTAATTGACTTTTAAATTTATCATCAACATTAAAGCCTAGTCCTTTAAAAATGACTTTAGTTAACTCTTCAAATTTCAAACCTAATTCGCTTTCTTTTACTGAAATTCCATTCTCTTTTAACAAGTTTAGATTTCTATAACCTACGTTTTCGTAATTCTCTAAATACAAATTTTCAACGCCTTTATAATGCTCAAGAATGTTTGAAATATCATCACCTCGTTGTTTGATTCCACAATCTTTGATGAATTTTGCTAAATCCTCTTTTATTATTAAATCAAGAATATCTCGTGGCTTTATATTGTAATCGAGAAGAAAACTGGCACTTAAAACGTATTCATTTTGTAATTCAAAATGTTCCTTTAGCTGAGCGTTTAATTTTGGTAAAGATTGATTAAGTTCAGTTAATAATTTTTCAAAACCATCTAGCGAAATCCCAAGTTTTTCATCTTTTTCAACATTTTCAAAATGTTCAATTAGGCTATTTATTTTTTCTTCTAATGTGCTTCCTTTTAAGTTAGTTACGTTTAAACCTTTTTCACAAAGTTCGTTTAATGCCTTTTTCTTTTCGGTTAAAGTAATCCCTTCTTTGTATATCTCTGACGAAAAAATACTTGTAAATGAAACACCTTCATGAATTATTTCTTCAATTTTTTGAGAATAGTTTAATTTTCTGTCAATATTGTGATTTTTAGCAATTTGATTAATTATTGGTTCACGAAGCAATTTTAAGGTTCTTCTGTAAAATTTTTCAGCAACTTCTTTTTCTCTTATTCTTCGCAAAAGACGAACCATTTCATCAGCGACATAAATTGTGTTATCCTTTTTAGAAAAGAATATTACGCCAATGTTTTTTAAACTATTAATTACATCTTGTATGTTTAAAATATTAATAGGTAGAATTGTATAGTTTATCAGTTTGATTTCCTCTTGAGAAAGACCAAGTTGCTTTGAAAGAGTTAATATTATACTTAATTCGTCAGAAGAAACTTTTGCATCACGATTATTTGCTTTATCGTTATTATAAGCTATTGACAAACATGATTTATAAATTTTATAATCTCTTTTTCTTTCTATGCTCAATTCTGATTTTTCGTTTTCAAATTCAATATTTAGAACTTTAATTTTTGCTTTTAATTTTTTGATTTCATTTTCATACAATCTTGAAAACCAATCTTGTTTAACAATGCAATTTCCATCACGAATTAATATATCAATCAAAATATCTAGTTGTGTTGATATTTCTTCAAATTCACATTTTATATGCTTAGAAAATTCTTTTTCGGTTAAGGAAAAAATAGTTGAAATATTTTGATTGTCGACTGATTTCAACTCTTTGTTGGTAGAACTTAAAATTTTTTCAATTTCCTTACCGTTCTTTTGGTTTTTAGAAATAATATTATCAATAATTTTTATAAATGAGTTTTTCTCGATAGATCCAAGTTTGTCTAATATCTTTTCTAATTTCATATACTTAAATTTTGTGTTTACATCTGATGATTAGGTAAGGAGCATTTTAATGCTTCTTGAAACTACCAACGAAAGTAGCAAATATTTAAGAAAAATTCAACGAAATAAAAAAGCCTCAATTTCTTGAAGCTTTTAAAAAAAATAATGTTTTTTTTATTTTATTTAAGTGCAATTTGTTTGTCTTTATTGTATTTTACCGAATACTTAAACTCCATAAGCTTGTTTTGTTTTGCGGGCATATTAAAAGTCCAGCTTAACATTCCAGTTTCTTTGGTATAATTAGCTTTATCGGAAGAGAGTAATATCACTTTTATTTCTTCTAAACTAGCTACTGGAATTTGGTCTTCAATAATAATATCGACATCATTTGGTCGGTTATTTTTAAGGGTTAATTCATAGGTAAATGTTTTCATTATTTCATCTCCTAAAAATTCTCCTTTTTCTTCTTTTTTCAATAATTTTCTTCTTATTGAAATTCGTTCATCTCTACCCAATGTTACGGCTAAAGAATCGCCCATTACATCCGAATTTAGCATGGTTACTCCAATAAAAGTTCCTTCAAAATAAACATTGGCTGCGGCTGGCAACAAATTTAATTCTTCAAATCCTTTCATGTTGGCAACTAAAAATGCATCCTTGTCTAATTTTGGCACCATGTAATATTGGTATTTAGCAGCTAAGTTTTCGTTTTTTATAGCTACAAGGTGGTTTTGCCCATCCGAAGGAATGGTATAAGGTATAGAAATATCGTATTCGATGTTGGTTAAATTTTCGTTCATGGTAGCGTAAAAAGCGGAAGTTTGAGCTGGTGATAATTCTTCTTCTTTCATTTGACAAGCACCATCCATGCTAGCAGCAGATTTTGCTAAACCACCATAACTTCTTTTTCTATCCTCGTTGTAATATGCACTTGGATTATAATAGTTTAAGTACCAAACGGGTAATTCTGGTTTCACTTTACTTTTGTTTGGATTGTTGGTCGATAATTTTAGTAAAATATTATCCCAATTTTCTCCAGAATTTTGATACACATTGGCTCGATAGGTTAATTCGATGGGTTCATTAATACCATTGGCTCTTAAATCGTAGGTTGGACTCCAGGAAGCCTCGTTTACTAAATAATTTAAATCAATTGTTCCTGCAGTTGTTTCTTCTGCTGATACAGTTACCACAATTTGATATTTTTGGTAAGTAGGCATTGCTACATATTTTTGTGCATTACTGTTGTTGATGTTGTTGAGTCGTGTTTGTAAAACTTGCAATTTTTTGTTGAGTAAGTATTCCTCTTTTTTTACTTTTATTAATGTTGTATTAATGTTGTTGTATTTTTCTCTAAAAAAACTCATGGCATCTTTTAACAACGCCAACGAATCGCTTTTAATACTATTGTTATTGATTAACAATTGTTTTTCTAGTTCCAACACCTCTTTTTTAAAATTCAATTCTTCTAAATCGAAATTCATCACATCTAATGAATCCTGAATGTTTTGAAGTTGTGCGATTATATTTTTTGGAATTTCGGGTGGTAAATACGAGCTAGGAGGCTGATACAATTTATATTTAGTATCTAAAATAATATAATTTCCTTTTCCTTTTCCTTTTACCTGAATACTATTGGAATTAATATTAGAAGAAATGCTATCAAAAATAACTTCTGTAATTCCCTTTTGAAGCGTAAAAGTTGCTTTCCTAAACACTTGTGCTCCATTTAAGAAAACGGTTACCTTATTAATTTTTGAATTCACTGGAGTTTCATTTATTGCAAACGAAACATTTAGACTAGTGATGAATACGATGGATGCAAACAACTTGTTCATGATTTTTAGTTTTAGTGATTAATTTGCCTATTTGATGTACTTTTACTATTTATTCCATATTTATAAATAAAAAAATAGATAAAATTTATGAAGTACAGGTGTTTAACCAGTGAGGAACTAAAAGAGTTGGAGCAGGAGTTGAAACATTTTTTAATTGCCAATCATGTTTACACCGAAGAGTGGGCAGCACTTAATAAAAAAAAAGATAAACGAGTACAAGAATTAATAGAACTCTTTAGTGATGTGGTGTTAGAAAAAGCACTAAAAAATATAAACTGTATAGAACAGATAACACCAAATGAAATTTTATTTTTTAAGTTTGATGATATATCAATAACGTTAATTGGAATTTCCTCAACCAACAAAAAAATAGATTTTACAAAAGATTCGTTGGATAAATTTAAAAATGAATTAACTATCTTTAAAACGTCGAAAGTTTATCAAAAAGAAAGAACATTGGAAGTTTTTCAATTGCTCCAATCAGGTTGCTCCATAAGTGATGAAGAACGATTTAAGAAATTAGAATTGGCTTATACTTATTCTCTAAAACAGGCAAAAAATTAATGAAAAATAAATTACTGATTGTCCTTTCCTTGCTGAGTTTTCAGTTATCTTCACAAACTATTGCAGAGGTGAGAACAGTTGTTCAAAAATTTGCAGCAGATCCCGATTTAAAAAATGCCTCCATCAGTTTTTATGCACTTGATTTAGATTCTAACAAGGTAATTTCAGGTTTAGGTTCTGATTTAAGCTTAGTTCCGGCATCCACTATGAAATTGGTTACCACAGCAACAGCATTGGAAATATTGGGTGCCGACAAACGATTTGCCACTACAATTAAATATTCGGGAGAAATAGATTCAACAATGGGAGTTTTAAATGGTAATATTTATATTGTTGGTGGAGGCGACCCTTGTTTGGGTTCGGAGCGTTTTAAAAAACAATACGGCGATTTTATTAATAAATGGGCGAATGAAATCATTAAATTAGGTATTAAGCAAATAAATGGTAGCGTAATTGGTGATGCTTCTATATTTAGTGAACAAATGATTCCTTCAACCTGGATTTGGGGCGATTTAGGTAATTATTATGGAGCTGGTCCTTGTGGATTAACCATATACGACAACACTTGTACCATTGAATTGCAATCTGGAAAAAAAGGAGATTCAACTGTAGTGAAGTGTATTTCTCCATTTATCCCCAATTTAGAGTTGGAGAATGATGTGAAAAGTATGTTAACCACTAAAGATGAATCTTATATTTTTGGAGCACCTTATCAAGAATACAGAATAATTAAAGGTGGTGTTCCTATTAATGAAAAGGCTTTTCTGGTGAGTGGTTCTATTCCTGACCCTGCTTATTTAACCGCATTTGAGTTGGATATGGAATTGAGAAGTTTGGGTATTAAAATCGCCAATCCTGCAACTACAGTTAGAAAAATAAAATTGGAAACAACTGGCTCACAACAACCGAAGAGGAAAACCATCACCACAACCTGGTCACCCAAACTTATTTCCATCATTAATCTTACCAATACCTATAGCATTAACCTATATGCAGAACACTTAGTGAATCAAATTGGAGTGTTTAAATATGGAAGTGGAGATACAGGTTCTGGAACTCTGGCTACTCAAAATTTTTGGGCAGCAAATGGGTTAGATTCAGATGGTTTTTATGTGAATGATGGAAGTGGTCTTTCTAGATTTAATGGAGTTACTGCCAAGCAATTAGTTGGGATTTTGCAGCATATGTACAAAAGCAAAAACAAACAACTTTTTATTAATTCTCTTCCTGTTGCTGGAAAGTCGGGAACATTAATAAATGTTGGAAAAGGAAGTGCTGCTGCAGGAAAAATTCATGCTAAAAGTGGCTATATGACGAGGGTGAGGAGTTATGCTGGATATGTAACTACAAAAAACAAAAAGAACGTAGCTTTTGCGTTAATTGTAAACAATTTTAATTGCACTCCTTCTCAAATGAAAACTAAAATGGAGAAAATAATGATTAAACTAGCTGAAATAGAAAAGTGAGCTAGTTATTTACTGGAAAGTTGTTTCCCATTTTTAAACTCACCTAAAACCACAACATCTTTCACTCTTTCATATTCTTTTACAGCCAATAACATAGCTTTTTCGGAATCTCGTCTTATTTTGATACCTGATTTACTTCCTTTGTTTCTTACTTCTATATAAAACCCATCTTTTAATTTTGTAGGTTTTGTTGCCGGTCTTCCCATCTAAATCTAAATTTTTATTAGCGGGCTAATTTACACTTTCTATAAAAGAAAACAAGGATATTAGCAATTATTTTATAAAAGTGTTAAAATTGTAACAATTTTTGAAGTAATAGGCTACAACAATACTTTTGTTAAGCATTCCTGTTAAATTAGGATGTTGAACTTCATTTCTTTTCTTTTTGTTTTGTTGAAGAGAATTGTAAAAAGAAAAATGAGCACGAATTATTGCCCAAGTGTGGTTGGGTTTGCCAGAAAGCAAAAACTTAATACCTGCCAAACCATCTAACAATAAACGCAGAAAAATAACTTTAAACCTATTTTTTTGTGGGAGATTTTTATGTAATGTTAACAGGCTATTTCTAAAGTTTAAAAATGTTTTTTGAGGTTTTGTTTTATTTAAAGTTCCTCCTCCCACATGATAAACAGTAGAAATTGGACAAAACATAATTTTATAACCTGTGTTTTTTAATCTCCAGCATAAATCGATTTCCTCCATGTGTGCGAAAAAAAATTCATCTAAGCCACCAATTTCATGGTATGCTTTAGCACGAATAAACAAACTGGCTCCTGAAGCCCAAAATATTTCAGTAAAATCATCATACTGACCAGTGTCTTTTTCAATTTTGTCAAACAAACGCCCCCTACATAAAGGATAACCTAGTTTATCGATAAAACCACCTGCGGCACCAGCGTATTCAAAATAATTTTTGTTGTTGTAATCTTTAATTTTTGGTTGACAAGCAACTACCGAATTATCGTTTTCTAATAGTTCTAATAGAGGTACTAACCAGTTGTTGGTAACTTCAACATCCGAATTAAGTAAAACATAATATTCGGCTTCAACTTGTTTTAAAGCTTTATTGTAGCCACCAGCAAAACCATAATTTTTATCTAAAGAAATAATTTTTACAGTTGGAAAGTTGGTCTGTAAATAAGAAACAGAATCATCAGTTGAATGGTTATCGGCAACAATTATTTTGGCAATAGCTGAGGAGTAGGAAATAACGGATGGTAAAAATTTTTCTAAAAATGATTTGCCATTCCAATTTAAAATAACAACAGCTATCTTTTTATCCAAAACTAAATTTATTTAGGATTTCTAAAATTATCATTTGCTCTACCGCCATAATGATCACTGTTGTCTTCAGTATCCATATCAATAGGTTGGTTAGTTCTTTTGTGTAATTGAACTTTCCATTGAGGGTTGTTGACAAATCCGGGCATATCGGCATGTAAAAGAGGGTATTCGTTACTCACTAAATCGGGATTGTAAAAAACGAATTTCTTATTGCTAAAACCTTCGATTTTATAATAATGCCATATTTCATAAGGGTAAGAACTTGGTTCGCTTACAAATTCTGAACGGGTATTTGGTTTTCCATATTTCAAAAATATGATACCTCTGTCGGTTGTATATCCTTTTTTTATGGCAGTAGAGAACATTTTGTTGGCAATTTCAACATTATTGGCATAATTGTTCCATTCTGTTTCTGGATCAAGTTCATTTCTTGTTACCCAAAAATTATAAAAGTATTGTCTCATTAATTCTTCATCTTTCCCTTTTAATTGATTGCGTGCAAAATTAATTTCAATTTGAGTAGAAATAGGTTCAATACTTTTTATACAATCGTCTAACTTATCTTTATCCAATTTCGCAACAAAAGAGTTGACATAATCATCAGAAATTAACAATGGAGTTGATTTTGGGTTACTTCGTTGAAAAAATAATTTTTTATCGATGAGTAATTCGTTGTTTTTATTTCTTGCTTCAACCACTAAGTTGTAATTTCCTGAAGGTAAGTTTTCTATAGTAAAAGATTTAAGAACAATGTTGACAGGTTTTGCAACTTCTTTGGAAAAACTTTTATAATTAGCCACTAATTTTCCTGTTTCAAAAGATTCTATAGAATAATTGACCAAATAACTATCGTTTTCACCCAATGTTTTATCTGTGTTGTATATTTCAGCATAAAATGCAATTTTCTCAAAATTTTCAGGAAAATAATCTGAAGTATAAGGAATAATATCAAATCCACTTTTAGTAATAATACTTTTAGTGGTTGTTTTGTTTAAAGACTCAATTAATTCAATGTCAGATATTCCTATTTTATCCTTAGGATAATTTATGGTTAATATTTGTGTGGATTTAAACGGAGATTCTTCGGAAAATAAGTCCTTAATGGTTATCTCAAATTCATATTGACCATTGGGCAGTGAAATTCGTTGCTGATCCATAAAATTAACTTTTTCTGCTAACGAGTCAGTAACTTCAGGGCTAAGTAAGTTGTATTTTTTAAACTTTTTTATTTCATCACCTTGTTTAAAAATTAAGGTAATTTCAATGGTACTTTGAAAAGTATTGGTTTCCGATTTTTTATAAACAGCTGAATTTCCAACAACTGATAAATAAGTTTCGATATAAGGACCAACCTCTGGAGAACTAAAAGTACAGTAAGTAAAATAGGCTTTTAAATTACTTCCAAAAGAAGAGGAGGTAATAAAAATGAGTAGAAATATGATTGTAAACTGTTTTTTCATAATTGTAATTAGCTGTAAAATTACTATTAATCTTTTATAAAATAATCAACAATTGATAAACGGTAAAAAATTGCTATTGACATGATTTTCTATTTTGATTATTAGGTAGTTTGACAAAATAATTGGTAAAAAAGAAAAAAAGAATACCATATTTAAAATCAATTGTTACTTTTGCAGCGGAGAAATGGCAGAGTGGTCGAATGCGACAGTCTTGAAAACTGCTGTACCGCAAGGTACCGGGGGTTCGAATCCCTCTTTCTCCGCCACTTAAAACCTCAACTTATTGGCTATCAATCTGTTGAGGTTTTTTGATTTTTCTAGAGAATCGAAAAAATCACTTAAAATATCAATTTACAGTTACCTTTTTTGATTACCTGCATGATTTAATTTATGTTATAAAGATAGGAGTAGAGCTATTATTTGTAAAGGGGTTCGAGAGTAAGATGTACCTAATCTTATTTGAACATATAGGATAAGCCTTATAATTATATGTTCATAAATTTATAGCTCAATTTGTTGCCTTTTGTAGCTCTTTATATGGTTAATTTAAAAATATTTTGAGCTTCAACTAATTGTAGCTCATTTTTATTTTTTTTAAGCTCGTAAATGTATATTTTTGAGCTATAAAGTACATTATTTTGAGCTACAAATAAAATTATGGTATGTTAACTAATGATGAAAATAAAATAATAAGCGTTATCACTAGCAATCCGTCCCAATCATCCAAAGACATTTTGAAAGCTTTAAAAGCTAAGGATAAAGGTATAATGTCCTATGCTACATTAAAGAGACGATTGAGTAAATTAGTGTCTAACAACCTTATATCAATTGTTGGTCGAGGTAGAGGAACAACTTATGTTGTTAGTCAAGAATTTCAACTATTAAACCCTTTTGATGTGGAGGAATATTTTGCTCAAGACGTAGATAAAAGGAAGGCTAAAAAAGGTTTTAACTTTGATTTAATAACTCATGTGTTGAATGGTGCTAAGTTTTTCACAAAAGAGGAATTAGAGATATTAAATGAACTACAAGAAGAGTACACCGAAAACATAAATAAATTATCAGAAACCGAAAACAGAAAGGCATTAGAACATTTGTCAATAGATTTGACATGGAAGTCTTCTGAAATTGAGGGAAATACTTATACTTTATTGGAAACAGAAGCTCTTTTGAAAAATAAAGAAACGGCAAAGGGCAAAACAATGGAAGAAGCCAATATGTTACTTAATCATAAAGAAGCAATTGACTTTTTAATTCAAGAAAACACCTACTTGGAACCCCTTAGTGTTGCAAAGATTGAAAATATACACAGCTTACTTGTTCAAAATCTAAAGGTTGATAGAAATATAAGAAAAGGCATTGTAACAGTTACAGGGACAATTTATAAACCATTAGACAATGAGCATCAGATTAGAGAGGCTTTACAAGATATGTGCAACCTTATTAATAATCGGAAAAACATTTTCGAAAAAGCTTTATTAGCATTGGTGTTAATATCATATATTCAGGCATTTGGGGATGGCAACAAAAGGACAGCTAGAATTATAAGTAACGGAATACTGATTCAAAATAAATTTTGTCCAATTTCATTTCTTACTATTGACTCTGTGGAGTATAAAAAAGCAATGTTATTTTTTTACGAGCAAAATAATATTAGTGCTTTCAAAAGAATTTTTATAGACCAATTAGAGTATGCAGCTATTACTTACTTTTCCTAACCCCTTTGTTTTATTAAAAAATAGACATATTTATATTAAAAAATCTTTTTATTAAGTTATGAATTAACTCGTAAGCCTTAATTTATAAAGGTTCTTATTTTCGGGACAAAATTTGAAAAACATATTGTCAAATATTAGTGAAATAGTTATTTTTTTGTACCTTATTTATGCTTTGATGCTCTGTAGAGGCTGTCAATAAAAGAAATGTAGGTAATGCTATACAGTCTGTAAAAGCATTAGAGTTACTAGAAGGAGAAAAGGAAGAGTTAGATTTTGAGTAATTGAAACAAGTTATTATATAGAGTTGCCCTTTTCGTTACCCTACCCTATCAGGCAAAAAAATGTTAGTAGCTCAATGGAAATAAGGAATGTAGGACTAGGTTCGAGGACCTCTTTTCTCCGCCACTTAAAACCTCAACATATTGTTTATCAATTTGTTGGTGTTTTTTAATTTTGTAATAAGGTATAAAAATTCTACTCAACCTTATTTGTGTAATAGGCATGTTTTAGTAACACATCCATATCGATAATATCCAATGTTTTTTCATTGGTGGCTTCTAAAACTACTTTTGGTGCAGCATTATTCAAATAGGCTTCTTTAAATCGTTCGGCACATAAACACCACTTATCTCCAGGTTTTACACCTGTAAACGACCATTCTGGAATTGGGGTAGATAAATCATTTCCTACTGATTTTGAAAACTCCAAAAACTCCTCGGTAGCAACAATACAAACAGTATGTAATCCAGTATCTGTTTCATCAGTATTACAGCATCCATTTCTAAAATAACCTGTTACTGGTTCTGTGTTACAAGAAATGATGGGTTGTCCAAAAATATTATTATCCATAATTATAAATTTATTGCAACTTTTATTGTTATATTCTAACGCCTATCACATCCTTCGACAAACTCAGGATAAACTGTGTTTTATTTCCGTTTATATCCTCACACCAATAATGCAAACATCGTCAATTTGTTCAATTTCTCCTCTCCATTTTTTAAATGAATCAGAAAGAAGCTCATGTTGTTCCTCCATTGGTTTTTCATGAATTGATAAGAGCATCTCTCTAAAAGGCTTGTACATGAATTTTTTACCTTTTGGTCCGCCAAATTGGTCGGCATAACCATCGGAGAAAGTATAAATTACATCTCCTTTTTCTAAATTCATAACATGTTTTGTAAATGGTTTTGCATCAATATATTTTCCAATAGGTTGTTTGTCAGGCTTTATTTCTGTGAGCTCTCCATTCCTAATAAAATACAAACCATTATTAGCACCAGCAAAACTCAATTTATTACTTTCTGTATTGATGGTACATAAAGCGATATCCATACCATCTTTCACCTCATTATCACTTTTTTCAAAAGTTTCTATCACTAATTCTCTAGTTTTATTTAGAATTTCATCAGGTTCTACCAGCATAAATTCACGAACGGCTCTATTCATTGCATTATGGCAAACTAAACTCACCATTGCTCCTGGCACCCCATGTCCTGTGCAGTCTGCAGCAGCAAAAATAATGAGATTATTAACACCTTCCATCCAATAAAAATCCCCTGCCACAATGTCTTTAGGCTCATAAAGAATAAAACTATCAGGAATATAGCCTCTTACTAATTTTAAAGGAGGTAAAATGGCATCTTGTATTCTTTTTGCATAGTTAATACTATCTGTAATTTCTTTATTTTTATCTTCTAAAATATGGTGTTGTATTTCAATTTCCTCTTTTTGGGAGGAAATAACAATGTTGGCTTTATTTTTTAGTCGATAACTTCGGTAAGCCAATATTCCTAATGCAGAAACAACGATTAAGAAAACCAATGAAAGCCAAATAATCGATTTTTGAGATTCGATTGTTCCTTCTTTAGCAACAATTTCATGACCTTGAACTTTTATTGTTTTTCCTTGTTTGTTAACTAACAATTCTTTCACTTTTAATTTTTTTTCTATATCAACATATTCATCTTGAATAGCAGTTAGTTTTTGTTTTTCTCCTTCTAATTTTTCTTGTTGTTGCGAAAGTTCCTTTATGGTAGCAGCTACATTGGAATTTAGCATTTCTAAATTTTCTTGCTGAATAGCTATTTTTTGGAGTTGTTCAGTAATTAAGTTTTTTTGTTTTTCTATTTCCTTTTGTGATTCTTCGATTTGCTTTTTTGATTCGGCAATTTGTTTTTCTTTAATTGACAATTCAGCTTCTTGTTGTTTTAATTGATCTTTTTGAATCTCAATTTTTTTAGAATTGGTTTCAATTTCACTCAATAATCTTTTTTGTTCTTTAACTATCTTAGCCAGATCTTTCGTGTCAATTTCAACAGTTTTATCTGAAGTATTTGCCAAGTTCTCAAATTTATTAATCAATCCGTTCCATTCTTTTTCAGATTTAATGGCAACAACAGTTAATAATTTACTTACTTTTAAACCTGCAGCTTCACATTTCTTTTCATTTAATTCGTATTGAACTTTATCACCATCCATAATAAAATTAATCATGGATTTTCCATAAGGATAGTCTTTAGAAACAACTAAAATATGTTTATTGGCAATGGCTGCATAAATGGCTTCAAACTTTAACGAAGCTGCTTTATCAAAATATAAAATTTGAATATCATCTAACTGGGTAAGGTCGTTAAGTCGTTTGATTTTAATGGGTAAATTTTTCGCTTTTTCAGTTTTAGAAATGGTAACTAATTCATCATAAACCAAATCTCCGTCATCTCCCATAACGCCTACATTAAAAGAAGTTAGTTCGTTGAAATTCGACCAATCTACATATTTAAAAAAATTATAAATAAAGGTGGCTTGCTTTTTAGAGTTGGAGCTTTCTTCTTGTGCAAAAGTGTTATTGCCTAGGTGGGCCATTGAAAAAAACAGGATAAAAACTCTAATAATTACATTGTATTTTTTCATGAGACTAAGATACGTAAAAAACTTATTGTTCTACTCCTTATTTTACAAAGGTCTTAAAAAAATAGCAATAGTTTTTGTGGAATATATTTTTTTTCAACATCTAAGAGGTATAATTTAAAAAATATAGCCATGAAAACATCCATAAAAAAAAGACTGCAAAATACAATTATCGCAGTATCAACAATTTTGTTCTTAGGTTCGTTAATGCCTGGAACTTTTACAGAAGAGATTTTATCCAATGAATTTCTAAACAATTTAAAGTCAAAACTTAAAGAGTTAGATAACGAAAATCCAGAAGATAGGGTTTATCTGCAATTTGATAAACCAATGTATAAACCTGGAGAAACTATTTGGTTTAGTGCTTATGTTAGAAATGGGTCGGACTTAAAACCATCCATTAAAAGTGAAATTTTGCATGCTGAATTAATTGACCCCAAAGGAAATGTGATTGAAACTAGAAATTTAATTGCACAAAAGGGGAAAACAAATTCCGAGTTTGAAATCACCGAAAATATGATGGGTGGTTTGTATAAAGTGAAAGCATATACCAACTGGCAAAAAAATTCATCCACTTTTTTTGAAAAAGAAATTCAAGTTCAAAAAGTGGTATTGCCTCGTTTAAAAATGAAATTAGAATTTCAACGAAAGGCTTATGGACCAGGTGATGATGTCATTGCTAAATTAGATTTGAATACCTTAGAAAATAAACCTTTGAGTGATTATGAGTTTAATTATGTTGCACAATTAAATGGTAAAAACATTTTAACCAAAAAGTTTAATACCAATGAAATAGGTGAAGCTTATGTGAAATTTGAATTACCAGAAGAGCTAGCCACCAACGATGGTTTGCTAAACATTATGATAGCTTATGAGGGAAAAACTGAAAGCATTTCACGTTCTATTCCAATTACTTTAGGAAACATTGATTTGTCGTTTTATCCTGAAGGAGGAGATTTAGTGGAAGGCTTAGAAACCAATGTTGCATTTAAAGCAATTGATGAATTTGGTAAACCTGCCGATATTGAAGGTGTTGTAAAAGATAAAACAGGAAGAATTACTGCTGAATTTACCAGTTTTCATAACGGAATGGGTGCTTTTGTATTTGAACCTAAAATTGGTCAAGATTATCAAGTGTTTATTACCAAACCTAAAGGAATTACAAAAGCTTATACATTGCCAGAAAGATTAAGCAGAGGTTGGGTGTTAAATGTAACAGATAATAAAGATAACTTGGATGTAGTCATTAATTCTACCGAAGACGAAACCATGTCGTTAATGTGTCAGGTAAGAGGTGTTGCTTATTTTACCAGAGAAGTAAACGTAACTAGAGGAGAAAATGAATTTAAAGTTCCTTTAGATAAGTTTCCGATTGGTGTTGCACAAATTACGTTGTTCGATAGTAGAGAAATTGAAAGAGCAGAACGATTAGTGTTTGTGAACAAAGACAAAAAAATGAACATCCAGATAATTACCAACAAAGAGAAATACTTACCAAGAGAAAAAGTGCAAATGACACTAAAAGTTACAGATGAAAGAGGGTTGCCAATTCCAGCAAATCTTTCGATGTCGGTGGTAGATGATAAATTATTAAGTTTTGCGGATGACAAAACCAGTAACATTTTAACAAGTTTACTATTAGAGCAAGACCTTGCTGGAAAAGTGGAAGAACCTAAATTTTACTTTGACCCGAAAGAAGAAAAAGCAACTGAAGCTTTAAATTATTTATTGATGACAGACGGTTGGAGAAGATACAAATGGGAACAAGTGATGGAAGAAAATTTACCAGCTATGGCTTATGTAGGAGAAAAAGCATTGGTTGCTGGTATCGTTTATAAAGAAGATGGAACCGTGTTTGATGGAGCAACGCTAACTTTGAGCGATGGAAGTAATAGAAAATACAAAACCGATGAAAAAGGTCAGTTTGTATTGAATAATATAGAATTGTACAGTCCAGTTAGTTTATTGGTATCTGCACCAAATTATCAACCCCAAAATATGTACATTAATTCTTATAGAGCGGATTATAGTGCTTATTTGTACAAACCCTATAAATATCCTACAAGTAGAACTGGAGTTAATAGAGCAAAATTTGCTGCTGCTCCAAAAGGAAAAGCAGAAGGAGTTGGTGGTGTAAGAGAAGAATTTTTTGAAGATGTTGTCAATGTAAATATGGTAATGGAAGCTGAGCAAATGGTTATGGATGCTCCAATGTTGCCTGTTCAGGATTTTAAAAATATTGAGCAAAATAATAGAAAAAACGATAACAAAGAAGTAAAAGATGAAGAAGGAAAGGACGTTGCTTTAAATGAGATTGTTGTGGCGGCTAAAGTTGTTGCAATGGATTGGGATAGAAGAGATAAAGCTGAAAAGAAAGGTAAATTAGGTTGGGATGGCAATTTCGAAAATCAACAACAACAAGTTGTAGTTTACCACAGAGCCAAAGAATTTGCAGCACCCAATTATTCAACTTCACCAAAACCAGAAGTAAGAACAGATTTTAGAACTACTATTTTTTGGGATGGAAACATCGAAGTAAAAAACAACGGTTTAGCATATATTGAATTTTACAACAACGACGAAGTTTCTTCTTTCAGAACTACAGTTGAAGGTGTTGGAGTGGGATTGGCAGGAAGAACAGAAAAAATATTTTTCACACAGTTGCCGTTTGCTATGTTTGCTAAAGTTCCTAGTCAAGTAGTTTTTGAAGATTTAGTTACAGTTCCATTAACCTTAAAAAACACTACAGATCAAACCATTACTGGTAACTTAACAGTAAAATCTCCAAAAGGATTTAAAGTAATAAATGTAGAAGAAGGTAGTCAAACTATCCCCGCAAACAGCACTAAAACTCTATATTTAGAATACAAAGTGCTCAATGAAATTGGTGAAGACAATATCCAAATTGCTTTTAAATCCTCAGGATTAAAAGATGCTTTTAATCAAAACATAAAAATTGGTGCTAAAGGATTTCCTGTAGAAATGGCTTTTTCTGGACAAGCATTAACAGGAGAATATATCGTAAACATTACCAATCCTGTAAATGGCTCCATTACTGCTTCGTTAACAGCATTTCCAAATGTAGTCAATGATTTAATGACAGGAATACAAAGCATCATCGGTGAACCATCAGGTTGTTTTGAGCAAACTTCGATGACGAACTATCCGAACATTATGGCGTTAAACTACATGAAAACTACTGGTTTTGATGATGCTAGTTTATTAGCAAGTATTGATGGTAAATTAGATAGAGGTTATAAAAAATTAACTAGCTACGAAACCAAAGAGAATGGTTACGAATGGTTCGGCTCTGCACCTGGTCACGAAGCGTTAACAGCTTATGGTTTAATGCAGTTTAACGATATGAAAAACGTATATGCTGAGGTAAGTGATGAAATGGTAAAACGTACTGGAAAATGGATCATGAGTCGTAGAGATGGTAAAGGTGGTTTTAAGAAAAATCCTCAAGCGTTAGACCAATTTGGTAGAGCTAGCGATGAGGTTACGAACGGATATATTGTGTATGCATTATCTGAAGCAGGTTTTAGTGATATCGAAAAAGAGTTTGAAGCTGCTTATAAAGCTGCTGTTGCTTCTGCTGATGGTTACCAATTGGCTTTAATGGCTAATTCTTTGCACAACTTTAAAGATAAAAGAGAAGCAGACGTGATGAAAAAATTAATGAAACTTCAAGAAGCTGATGGAAGTTTTAAATCAGACCATTCTATCACTCGTTCTGGTGGACAATCTTTAAAAATTGAAACCACAGCCATAGCAGTTTTAGCCATGTTAAATGCTGATAGTAAAGATGTAAATGCACTAAACAAAGCAGTAGAATACTTAGTGAAATCAAGATCTGGTGCTGGAGGATTTGGCTCCACACAAGGAACAGTGTTAGCGTTAAAAGCATTGAGTGAATATGCTGCAGCTTCTAAAAAAACAGACGAAGCAGGAACCTTAGAATGTTACATTGATGGTAATTTAGTAGCAAGCAAACATTACGAAGCTGGCGAAAAAAATGCCATTGAGTTTAAAGGGCTAGAAAAATTCTTAGGTGCTGGTAAACATAAAGTAAAAATCACTACTAAAGAAGCTAAAAATTCATTGCCTTATACAGTGGCTATCAATTACAATACAACTTTACCAACTTCAGCTGAAGAATGTAATGTAGATGTTTTAGCCAATTTAGCTACAAAAAGCTGTAAAGTAGGGGAAACCGTTCGATTAACTACCGAGGTAAAAAATAAACACGACAAAGGAATGCCAATGACAATGGCAGTAGTCGGAATTCCTTCAGGATTAAGTGCTCAACCATGGCAATTAAAAGAATTGCAAGAAAAAGGTAAAATCGATTTCTATGAAATTACCGACAACTTCGTTATCTTCTATTTTAGAGACATGGCTCCAAAAGAGGAGTATGCAATAAACCTAGATTTAAAAGCTGAGGTTCCTGGAGAATATGAAGCTCCTGCTTCGTCAGGTTATTTATACTATACCAACGAATACAAATGCTGGAGCAGTACTGGAAAAATAACTATTAAAAAATAACGTCTTTGTGAGAGAGGAACGAGCGAAGCAATCTACCTAATCGAAGGACAGATTGCTTCAGCTCCTACGCACAATTCCAATGCAAAGGCTTCGCAATGACGCTAACAACAAACCTCGCAATAACAAATAAACAAAAACAACATGATCAAACAAAGCAAAATAACCCATTACGCCTTAATAATGGCATTGCTTTGTTTGCATGTTGTTCTTAATGCTCAACAACTCCAAAACCCAAGTTTCGAAGGCAGTTACGGAGTTGCCCAAACACCACAAGGATGGACTGCTTTTGGACAAGCAAGTTCTCCCGACACACAGCCCGGAGCATGGAATGTTACCACTCCCGCTTCGCATGGTAATAGCTACATCAGTATGGTGTGTAGAGGTTTTAGTATTTACAATAGTCATTTATGGGAAAGTTGCATCCAAAAATTAAATACTCCTTTAGTTGTTGGACAAACTTATCATTACAGTATCGATTTGGCTTTTTCAGCAACCTTTAAAGCAGATACCATACTTTTTGATCGACCTGCACAATTGCGAATTTGGGGTAGGAGTGCCAATATGAACAAAGAGTTGCTGTGGGAAAGTGGGGCAGTAACCAACAAAAAATGGAAAACCTACGATTTTGAAGTTACACCAACAATTGCTGTCGATTATTTTATTTTGGAAGCGTATTATGTGGAGTTGCCCAAATATTGTGGAAATGTACTGATAGATAATTTACACTATTACCCACCTCAAAAAGTAAAACCGAGAGATACCATTATTGATGTTGTGGCAAATTACCCCAATGTAAATATAGACGAAAACGGTTTACCCATTAGCTTTGATGGTAGAAAAGTAAACGAAGTAAGTGAGTACATTTTTAAAGGAGAAAAATTAATAATTACCCTTTGGGATAATAGAACTACAGATGGCGATGTGGTTTCTTTATTTTTGAACGAACAAAACATTTTAAAAGAATTTTCCATCAGCAAAAATCGCAGGAATATTGAAGTAAAGGTAGAAGAAGGAAAAGAGTATTTCCTTACCCTTTATGCTCACAATTTAGGGAAAATTCCACCAAATACTGTCGCTTTATATATTACCGATGGATTACACAAAAAATTTATTACCCTTAGCTCCGATTTGGAAAAATGCGAAGCAGTACGGCTTAAAATAGAACACGAGTATGCAAATGCTGAACTTTAGATTTGTCATTGCGAAAGAGGAGCAAATTCCTCTAACAATGGTTTTGCTTTTTCCACATCGTGTTCAAAAATATACACTTCGCATCCCCCCCTCACTGTCCGTTGAAGCCAAGCCTTTGTGTAATGGCACCTACTGACTTTATATCAATTTAACTTTTTAAACATATTTCAAATGTAGTAATTTATTTGTTTTATGGTTGCAAGTCCTTAGTCTCTTTCGCTCTTGTCTCACTTCAGATTAAGGACAGTGGGAGTTTTGCTTTTTTTAGTCAACAAAAGCCTCCTTTATGGATAATTTTAACTTTAAAGTTTCCTTAGCAGTCAATTTATCCAATACCTTTAAAATTCGTTGTTTATCAATTGTTCTTAGTTGATCTACTACCACCCAACCTTTTTTTTTGTTGTGTTTAACTTCAATTCTTGTTGGATAATTTTTTGATTGACTTGTCATAGGAGCAATAACGACGGTCTGTAAATATTTATTCATTTCGTCGGGTGAAATGATTACACAAGGTCGTGTTTTTTTTATTTCACTTCCAATTGTTGGCTCAAGGTTCACTAAAATAATTTGATACTGTTTTAGCTCCATTCTTCAAAATTTTCGTCATCAAAAATGTCAACCATCAATTGCTTGTCGTCTCCATTCGCATGCATATTTTTGAAAGCTTTTTCCCAACCTTTCCTTGGTGCTTTTTTTGGTCTAATGATAATGTAACCTTTTTCCAATACCAATTCAACGGTATCGATGATGTTGTATTTTTCTAAAAGAGTTTTACTTAATCTAATCCCCTTTGAATTTCCAATTGGTATTACAGAAATTTCCATATTAATTGTATTTTGTAATTACAAAGTAACTACATTTATTATAAAGTTTCAACTATTTTGAATTTTTTTTAAATAAAAAACTTACTCTTCATCCGTTTTAGCAAATTCCTCTAACAATGGTTTTGCTTTTTCCACATCGTGTTCAAAAATATACACTTCGCACTTACTTGCAGTACCAAAACCTGCACTTAAGGAAGAGTTTTTTTCATTTTTTATAGTAGAGTGGATATCCGATTCTGCTAAATATTCTTTTAAAATAGTTGCCGAAATCTCAGAACCTGTATAAGCTAAAACTAGTTTGTCGTTGTAAAATTCCATTATTAATAAGTGAATTTAGAGGTTATGAAAACCCAATTTACACCATAAAAATGGAAAGTGAGTTTTTTAATACAACGCATTTATAGCAATACATGGTAAATTTGGTGAAGTAGCAGCTGCACCAGATTTATAAATTAAATAGCCACTAGGATTAATGGAGTCTCCTTCAAGATGAATTGTTGAAAGCCAATTAATGGTGCCATCTGTTCCGTTCTCATAGGAAGTAGTATTGCTTCCGTTGCAGGCTCCAGACTCAGTTTGCTTCCCGCTAAAAGAACCGATAACAGTATTTCCTATGGTAATTTCTACAAATTCAACGTATTTTCCATTAATGGTGTCTTGGTCGGCATAAAAAGATAAACTAGTAAATGTGCAACTGCCATCATCTACTACTACCATTTTATCATAATTAACTGCTTGATTGTAATTACATCCTTTTTTCTTTGAACATGAAAATAGGAGGGGTAATAGTATAGCAAAAAGGAATAAATTTTTCATAGAAATCAGTGTAATAATTTATTTTAATAAGCTAAGGTAATAATAAAATAGTTAAATAAACTAATCTAAATCATGTTCTAAAATGATATCAGCTAAATCGAACTAGTTATTTTTTCTTCTAATTCCTTTATCCACTCTTTTATCAACAATTGCCGTTCTTCGTTTAAAAATGTGCCGTAATGGTGGATGGAATTAATACCAATGACATAAAATTGTCCATTCCTTTTTACCATAATAGGTGATCCACTATGACCTGGTAATGTTTCCAGTTCGTGCGAAAAGTGATATTTATGTATTTTTTTTATGGTGGATTTAATCATGGTCATCACCACTTGACCTGAATAAACACCTGTTCCTGGATATCCTGCACAATAAATAGTGTCTCCTTTTTGTAGCGATTTTGGGTTTTCAAAAATTGGTAAATAGTCGATGGATTTTATCAATTCATTTTTTGTAATGTTAGAATCTGGCAAGTAAACTAATGCCATATCGTGTGGTCTGCTTCGCCACCTTAAATTAAAAAAACTTCTTTTAATGGCTTTAAAATGTCGAGGATAATCAACGTAAAAAACAACTTCTCCATAAGGATATTTATCCCCTCGTCGAGAGGGGTAAATTCCCATTTTATACATGGGGTGAGATTTTACTTCTTTAATATTGTGTGCGGAGGTTAGTACGCAATTTTTACTAATAAAAAATGCTGTAGATTTAAAAAATTTTGCAGGCCAACCTTTGCGTTTGATAACTTGAAATGAAATTCCATTGAGTTTGGCTTCGTTTATTTCATTTAAAACAATTTCATTTGGCAAACGAACTTGAGCAAATTGGGCTTGACCTATTTTACAAAAACTAAAAAGGAAACAGCTTAATAAAAAAAAAGTAGTTAATTTCATCAGACAAATTTAGCGTAATATAAAAAATTATGGAAAATTAGTTTTTAATAGACTCAAATCTTTACTCCAACAACCAAAATATCGTCCACTTGTTCAAGTTCACCCCTCCAGCTTTCAAAGTTCATTTCTAAACTATTTTTTTGCTCTTCCATGGTTTTGTTTTGAATACTTAATAAAAGCTCAATAAATGCTTTGGCTTTAAATTTTTTCCCTTTTTCACCACCAAACTGATCGGCATAACCATCTGAAAAAATATAAATGGCATCATTTTTTTGTAATTCAAATTGATGAGTAGTGAAAGGATCAGAGCTTCTAAACCTTCCAATAGGTTGTTTATTAGCTCTTGTAATGATTATTTCTCCATTTCTGATAATCCATAAAGGGTTATTAGCTCCAGCGTATTTTAATGTAGCAACATTCTCACCTCCATCAAGTGGAGTATTCAATGTTAAATTGCAAAGTGAAATATCCATTCCATCCTTTACATCTTCTTCACTTTTTTCGAATTCTTGAACAACAATTTCTCTGGTTTTGTTTAATATTTCGCCAGGATCTGTTAATCCATATTCTCTAACAGAACGATTCAATGCATTGTTACAGACAACACTTATCATGGCTCCTGGCACTCCATGTCCGGTACAATCGCAAGCTGCAAATATAATTTTTTCATCTTTTTTTTCCATCCAATAAAAATCACCAGCAACAATGTCTTTGGGTTTGTAAAAAATAAAACTTTCTGGTAAGTATTTTTTTACTGTTTTAGGCGAAGGGAGTATGGCTCTTTGTATTCTTTTTGCATAGGTGATGGATGCTTGTATTTCTTCATGCTTTATTTCTACTAGTTCTTTCTGAATTTCTACTTCTCTTTTTTGTTCTTCGAGTTTTATGTTTTTGTGTTGAATTTCTTGAGTTCTTTTTTTAACTTGCATTTCTAATTCAACATTTTTTCGCCTTAAACTTTTTTGTTTAAAAACATAAAATAAATAAAGAGCAATTAAAACCGTTAAAACTGATGCCGTATAAAACCATATAGTCTCCCAGAAGGGTGGTGGAATGACAATCGACAATGTTGCATATTCATTATTCCATTCGCCTAAACGTTTTCCTTGATATTTTAAGATGTAATTTCCTGAGGGAAGATTGGTATAATTAATATAATTCCTATCGTCGAGATAAACCCAATCTTTATCTAATCCTTCTAATTTACATCGATAAACTTTTTTGCCAGAATAATCTAAAAATGAAAATTGAAAGGAAAGAAAGTTGGTTGAATAATGTAATTTTATGCGGTCTAAATATCGAATAGGAGGGTTGTATTCTTTTCCCATTACTTTCATTGAAGTGATAATTGTTGGTGTGTTTTTAGAGATTAATTCAATTTTTTTGGGATTAAAAATGTTAAATCCGTTGATTCCTCCAGCATATACTTTACCTTCTTTAAAATACAATGCCCCTTGATTAAATTCATTATTTTGTAAGCCATCATCATAATCAAAATTTGAAATAGATTTATTTTTTATTCCATATTTACTTAGTCCATAATTTGTAGAAATCCAAATGTTATTTTCATCATCTTCAATAACTCCATAAACCACATTGTTGGGCAACTTGTTTTCGGTAGTAATGTATTTAAATTCAGCTTTTTTGTGATTGTAATAATTCAATCCTCCACCATCTGTTCCAATCCATAAATCATCATTTTTATCAATATAGATACTTCTTATTTTTTTGTTGTTCGTTTCATGTTTACTTTTTCCATCAAATCCAATGGCTTTAAATTTTTCAGTTGTTGGATTAAAATAGTTTAATCCGCTGCCATAGGTTCCAATCCATAAATTTCCATCCTTTGTTCGAGCAACGCTTAAAACAGTATTTTCACTAATCGAATTACTATTCTCCTTTCTTACAAATTGCTTAAAAGTGTTGTCTTGCTTATTAAATTTTATCAATCCTTTCTCCCAAGTTCCCAACCAAAGATTGTTGTGGTTGCCTTTGGTAATACACCACACATCAGTTACTATATTTTTTAACACTTGCTTTATCGAATTGTCTTTCGGATTATATCTTACCAATCCATTTCCATAGGTTCCTAACCAAATGATACCTTCATCGTCTTTATAAATTGTTCTAATAATTTTAGCATCTATTTCTTTAATTACTGAAAATGTGTTGGTTTTTAAATCTAATACACTTAACCCTCCGCCATAAGTGCCAATGTATAATTTGTTTTTATCCAATAAAAATGACATCACTACATTATTGGTCAATCCATTATTGTCATTATAATGCTTGAAATTTTGATTATTGGGTTCGAAATAATTTACCCCACCGCCAAGTGTACCTATCCATATACCATCATCTTTATCGTTAAATAACGATAGAATTACATCATGACTTATTGAATTGATATCGGTTTTATTATTGGTGAATCTGTCAACTATTTCAGGATTTTTTCGATTTACTTTATAAAGTCCAGCACCAAATGTTCCAATCCATAAGTTACCTGAATTATCTGGCGAAATACCCCAAATTCCTGCACTATTTAAGGCTTCTAGTTTTATGGTATTAAATTTATAACGGCTATTTTCTTTGTAAAACAATTCACCGTTACTTCCTCCTAACCAAATTTGATTTCCAATAGGTTTTATGACTTGAATTTGAACGGTATCTAATATTTTTACCCAAATATTTTTTTCTAGTATATGAACTCCCCCCATACTTGTAGCAGTATAAATGGTATTGTTAAAAACATCAATATCACGAATATCTATCAACGAATAATTTTCAATTTCAATTGGAGAGATGATGTCTTTTTCGTAATTATAACTATTTAAACCACCTCTTTTAGTACCAATATACATGATGTTGTTAAACTCCTTAAAACACATGATGATATCATTAGTAAGTTTCGAATTTGATGAATTGATGCGTTTAAACTGGTTAGTTATTGGATTATAAATTGCAACACCACTACCATAAGTTCCTATCCAAATATTTCCTTTAGAGTCTTCATAAAGCGATTGGATATTATTATCAGGAATACTATTTGAATCGGCAGCTTGTTTTTTGTAATGAGAAAATTCATAACCATCATATTTATTTAATCCATCTTGTGTCCCTAACCAAATCAACCCTTTTCGGTCTTGAATAATACAATTGATAGTGCTTTGGCTTAATCCGTCTTTAATTGAAAAGGTTTTAAATCGCTGATTTTGACCTTGAGCAACCACCAAATCAAATAATAATAAACAATATAAAATTAGATTTCTCATTTTTAGCTTCAGCTCAATAAAAATAGGATAGATATTTTCATTCGTTAAATTTAGTTTAAATTCTAACACCTATGATGCAAACATCATCAACCTGTTCCAAACTGCCTTTCCAGTTATCAAATTCTTCTGCTAGTTTTTGTTCTTGTTCAGGCATGGGTAAATGAGCTATTTGCAATAATAATTCTTTTAAATTTTTAATCATAAACTTTTTTCCTTTACTACCTCCAAACTGGTCGGGAAACCCATCGGTAAGTGTGTAAATAACATCTCCTTTTTGAAGAAGGGTAGAACGTAAAGTGAATGATTCGCAATCTTTATCGTGTTTACCAACAGGCATTTTATCGGGTTTAAACTCTAAGAGTTCAAAAGCCTGTCCGACCACTGGCGAATCTAGGGTTTGAAGTTTGAGGTTATCGTCATTGCGAACGACCGTAGGGAGTGAAGCAATCTGCTCATTAGAATGAGATTGCTTCGTTTCTTTCGCAAGAACGGTAGGACGAACAATAAAAACAGGATTATTTGCCGCTGCAAACGAAAGTTGTGTTTTTTCTTGATTAAAAACCAACAAACTGCAATCCATGCCATCTTTACCACCTTCTAAGCTGCCATCTTTTTTTAACCGTTCAATGATAATTTTTCTAGTTTGGTTTAAAATTTTATCTGCTTCAGTTTCTTTTTCTATAGATTTTTCTAAACTCGAAATGTTTAAAATACTCATAATTGCACCAGGCACTCCATGACCAGTACTATCGGCAACAGAAAGAGCAAAGTTGCCATTGCTTAATTCTCCTGCCCAGTAAAAATCTCCACTGACCACATCTTTAGGTCGGAAAAACACAAAATAATTGCTTTCGTCATTGCGAACGACCGAAGGGAGTGAAGCAATCTGCTCATTCTTTACATTGCTTCGTCCGTCAGCTGAAGGACTCGCAATGACGTGCCTTGGATTTAGGTATTTATCTAACATTTCGGTGGTGGCTAAGAAGCTGCGTTGTATACGTTCTGCATAATTAATGCTGTCGGTAATTTCTTTGTGTTTTTCACCAAGTAAATGATGGGCTTCTTCTACTTCATTTTTTTGTTTCTCAATCACTTTCTTTTGCTTACTAGTTACTTGCAAGCGGTTAACTACAAAAAACAGAAAGATTCCAACTAAACCTAATCCAGTTCCAATGGAGTAGGTTACTATTTTTTGCTTTTGCTCCTTTTCGTTGGCTAATTGAAGTTCTTGTTTGTGTTTTTCGTCTGCTAATAGTTCTTTCTGATTGTACTCGTATTGCATTCGTTGTCGTAATGACGCTCTTTCGGTTTCAGCATTTCGCATACTGTCTTTTAATTGTACCCATAAATTAGTAAAATACAATGCTTTTTTATACTCCGAAGTTTTATTATATACATCTTTCAGTAGCTCTGCTACTTCAAAAGTTCTAGTGGTAAGGTTTAAGTTCTTAGTGATGGAATAAGCTGTTTCACCATAAAGTTTTGCTTGTTGGTAATCACCTTTTTCAAAATAAACTCTACCAATATTGGTGTTTGAAAGTGCAATGCCAGATTCTCCTTTTAGCTGTGTGTATAATGCTAAATCTTTTTGATGATAATACAATGCGGAGTCCAGTATATTTAGTTTTAAATAATAATTACCTAAATTTTTAAAAGTATAAGCCAGTCCTGATTTACTTTCGATTTTTTTATCAATTAGTAATGCTTGCTGATATAATTCTAGTGCTTTTTTATAATTTTTTTTATTGACATAAATATTACCTATACTGTTTATTGTCCAAATCAATTCTTCATTATTTCCCTTTTTCAGATGAAGAGCCATGCATTTTTCTAAATAGGCTAAACCAATAGCACTATCACCTTGAGAATAATATAAAATTCCTAAATTATTCAGAGCATAAGCAACGCCATTGGTATCATTTAGTTTTTCAAAAATCTGTTGAGCTTTTTTATAATTATCTAACGCTTCTTTATTTTTAGCCTGATAATCATAAATAGCTCCTAAAGTAACCAGCGATTGTGCTAGTTTCTTTTCTGATTTATAGTTATCATAAATTTTGTTCGCATTTGTATTGTAAAATATGGCAGAATCCATAACACCCTTATAATAAAACATTTCACCCAAAAGATTATAAACATCTGCTTTTAAGAGTTGTTTTTTTTCTACTGAGATACCTTTAAGAGTTTTATTTGAATTTAATAGAACAAAGGTTTTATTGGCATAATAAAAACCACTATCTATTTTTGAATGATAAATTTGTGATGCAATTTGTAGATAGGCAATAACACGAGAAGTATCAGGTTGATTAGATGCGATACAAATTTTTCTTAAACTATCAAGATTTTCTTGAGCTATAGTTTGTTTTGAGAAACATACAGCGACTATAAAAAAAGAGATATATATTATTTTCTTCAATTGTTCTTTTTCTATTTTTTAAACCTTAGTCAAACCTTTATGTTCTCCTTTACTCTTTCTTATTCGCACCGAAACCACTTTATATTCTGGACATAAGGCTTCAGAATCGTGTTCATCAGAAGTTACATTATTGACCATCATTTCTGGAAAATGGAAGGTAGTGCTTAATATTCCTGGATTAATGTCCTCAGTTATCCACGCTTCTACATCTACTTTTCCTCTTGGAGATTCTAAGCAAACCATATTACCATCAGCAATAGCATTGTTTTTGGCATCTATTGGATGTATCCACAAAATATCTTTTGTATTTATTTTTACATTGCCTGTTCTTCGAGTCATTGCACCACAATTGTAATGTTCCAAATCTCTATTGGTAGTTAAAATGTAAGGATAATCTTTTCCATTTTTTAGTATTTCATCACTTTCTTTAAAGGCATTGTATTCAAAAACTCCTTTTCCTCGAGTAAATTTTTCGGTATGTAATATTTTAGTAGCTGTTCCATCTAAAGCAACAGGCCATTGTTTTCCATTTTTTCCCAAATTATCCCATGTAATTCCAGCAAAAAATGGAACGATTTGTGAAATTTCTTTTAATACACCTTCTGGCGTATAATCAGGTTGAGCGTAGCCCATTCGATTCATTACATCAACAATTATTTGTCCATCTGGTTTGCATCCTGCTATCGGTTCAACTACTTGATTAACTTTTTGCACTCTTCTTTCGCCATTGGTAAAAGTTCCCGATTTTTCTAAAAAGGAAGCTCCTGGTAAGATAACATCAGCATATTTAGCGGTTTCCGTCATAAATAATTCTTGAACAATCACTAGCTCGGTATTTTCTAACGCTTTAATAACTTTTTGAGTATTGGGGTCTGTTTGTACCACATCTTCCCCAATAATCCAGATGGCTTTTAGTTTTCCTGCTATGGCTGCATCAAACATTTCTGGTATTTTGTAACCAATATTTTTAGGAACATCAACACCATAAAACTGATTGTATTTTTTGTTCACTTCATCATTGGTAACATCTAAATAACCAGCTCCTTGATGTGGTTGAACGCCCATATCGGCACTTCCTTGAACATTGTTTTGGCCTCTTAAAGGATTTACGCCAACACCTCGTCTTCCAATATTTCCAGTTAGTAAGGCTAAATCGGCAATTTGCATAACCGCAAA
>Ga0210033_1000446_pt1 | contig 39054 bp, 25 predicted proteins | sample CryGeymeta201501_FD_185465 | JGI IMG/M metagenome (GOLD analysis project Ga0210033, IMG submission 185465) | Groundwater microbial communities from Crystal Geyser aquifers in Utah, USA - Crystal Geyser metaG 2015-01 (SPAdes) (version 2) | ecosystem: Environmental > Aquatic > Deep subsurface >... | reverse complement strand
CTGGGAGCGGTGCGGAGGTGCGGAGGTGCGGAGGTGCGGAGGTGCGGAGGTGCGGAGGTGCGGAGGTGCGGAGGTGCGGAGGTGCGGAGGTGCGAGAAGGGGGACTCGAACCCCCATGGGTTGCCCCACCGGATCCTAAGTCCGGCGCGTCTACCAGTTCCGCCATTCTCGCATGCGGTGGACCCGCCGCAAGCGGAGAGCCGACCGCGGCGGGCAAGCCGCACCCTTTGAACACGACCGGGGCCGCTTGGCAAGCGTCCACGCGACGCAGAGCCGCCATGCGACCGGCCGGAATCGAAGGAGCAGGAATTGAAGAAGGCCGAGGCGATGTCGCCTCGGCCTTCTGGATGGTGGGCTCACCGGGACTCGAACCCGGAACCTGCGGATTAAGAGTCCGATGCTCTACCAATTGAGCTATGGGCCCGTCTCTCCTGCTCTCTCAGCGCTCTGATGGATGCTGTAAAGGATGGGGTGAGTGATGGGGATTGAACCCACGACCTCCAGGGCCACAACCTGGCGCTCTAACCAACTGAGCTACACCCACCACACTGCAGAGATCAGCGCGGCATGGGAGCTGGCCTTGCGTTGAAGTCCCCCTTGTGGAGAAGACTCTGCGAGGACCCGGTCACGTGACCGGCGCGCCGCCGCCTTCTATTCAGTTCCCGCCGGGTGGCAAGGGTCGGTCGGAATTCGCGATGCCCTGCCAGGGCAGGGGCAGGCGGAGCCCAGGGGGGAGCCAGGGCAGCGCCAGCTCCCGAGCGGCAAGGGTGCGCGCGGCGAGGTCGGCGTCGGGCGGCGGGCTTCCGGCAAGGCAGGCCAGGATCCAGGCGGTGGTCAGCGGGTCCTCGTCCAGGGGAAGGGCCTCCAGCGGCGGGCCGAGGGGAGGCTCGGCGCCGTCCAGGCTGGCCGGCAGCCAGGGCAAGGCCGAGGCCTCGGGGGGGAGCGCGGTCCAGGTCCCCGGCACCGGCGAGGGCAGCTCGCCCATGGCGACGAGCAGGCGCAGGGGTGTGCTCCAGGGGCCGGTGGCAGCCCAGGGGGCGGGGTCCAGGGCGCCCGGACCGGCGTCCTGCCGGGGCCAGTCCGCCTGCCAGGGCAAAGCCGACAGGCCGTCGGTGCGTTGGCCCGACACGGGGTCCAGGGCCACCCCCGCCGGGACGGCCCCGCCCTCGGCCGGGGCGCGCCCCAACACGGGGCCCCCGGGGAAGGGCTGGAGGCTGCCCCCCGGGCCGGGCAGCAGCGCGTCTTCGCCCTCGTCCAGGGAGACCGCCGGGTAGCCGTCGGGCGAGGCCCCCAGGGACAGGGCCCGCTGGCCGGCCGGCACCAGGAAGCGGGGGTCTCCCCCCAGGTCGAGGATGGTCTCGACCAGGCCCGCGGCGCCGACCACGCCGGCCGGGCCGAGGGCGCCCGACAGCCAGGGGTGGTCCCCGGCAGGACCCGACACCAGCAGGGTCGCCGGCCCATCGTCCAGGGCCGAGCCCCAGACCAGGCGGTGCAGGCTGCGCCCGCCGCGTCGGATCCCGACCAGGCGGCCGCGGGCGTCGTAGCGCAGGGACCAGGGCTCGCCCCGCTCCGGGTTCAGCCCCTGCAGGCGGCCCAGGGCGTCGTGCACGAGCTCCACCGCGCCCCGCTCCCCCGCCACCCACTGCAGCGCGCCCTCGGGTCCCCAGGCGTAGGAGAGGGCGACGCTGCCCACCCCCCAGGCCGGCGCGCCCCCGGCGGGAGGGTGGCCCGTGGCCACGCGCCCCTGGGCGTCGACGGTGAAGTCCTCGCCGGCCGGGCCGGTGCCTCCCCCGGCGGCGCTGCGGGTCCAGGAGGCGCCCGCCGCGCTCTGCACCGAGGCCAGGTGGCCCCAGCCGTCCCAACTCCAGGTCCGCGGCCCCCAGACGGGATCCTCGTCCGAGGCGACCCGGCCCTGGGCGTCGAGCTGGACCTGGCGCGCGGCGAGGCGGCGGCCCGCCGGATCCTCCACCGTCGCCAGCAGGGCGGCCGTCTCCCACTCGATCCGCTCCAGGCTGCCGCCAGGGTGCCGCACCAGGGTGATGGCGCCGCCCGAGGCGCGAGCCACGCCGACGGCCAGCTCCTGGGGTCCGGTCAGGCGCAGCAGGCGCCCGGCACCGTCGCGCAGGCTGCGCCAGGCCAGCTCGCCCAGGGTGGCCCGCTGCAGGCGCCCCCGGGCGTCGTAGAGCAGGACCAGGGCAGGCAGTGGCAGATCCGGGGTCGAGGCTGCGGCTGCGGCGGCGGCGGACGGCGCCGTCCCGGCCGGACCGGTCGCGGCGACGGGCGAGGGCTGGACCTGCACGGCGGAGGGGGTCGGGGGCGCGCCCCACCGGGACAGCAGCTCGCTGTCGCTGGGCCCCGCCGGATCCACCGGCCCGGCGGGCCGGGGCGCCGTCATGTCACTCGCCTGCCCCTCCATCGGCACCGGCGACAGGCGCGTCTGCTCCTGCTCGATGCGCCCGGCCAGGCCGCGCCGGACCTCGACCGTGCCGTCGCTGCCCCGCCACGTGAGCACCCGCCCGGCGGCGTCCCGGGCCAGAACCAGCCACCAGCTCCCGGCCTCGGCCCCCCGCAGCCGCCCCGAAGCGTCCCGCAGCAGGCGCAGGCTGCGCCCCGCCGCGTCGACGCTGCTCACCCGGCCCGCCATGTCGCGGGTCCAGCGCACCGTGAGCCCCGGGTTGGCCCCCGGGCTGGCCGCGAGCTCCAAGGGGGCCCCGCTGGCGTCGCGCTTCACGCCGACCACCTCCTCGCCGTGGCGCAGCTCCACGACCTCTCCGGCCGCGTCCCGGCGCAGGGTCCAGGCCTCGCCCTCGGGCAGGCGCAGCGCCGAGAGGCGGCCCAGGGCGTCGTAGACCAGGCCCAGCGCCTGGCCGCCAGGACCGCGCAGGCGGGTCAGGTCCCCGGCGGCCGAGCGGTCCAGGCTGAAGGCGCCGCGATCGGGGTCCCGCAAGGAGATGAGCCGGCCGGCCCCGCTGCGGACCAGCTCCAGGCGACGCCCGTCCGGCCCCTGGACCCGGGTCGGCCGCCCCAGCAGGTCACGCTCGATCCGCCAGCGCTCGCCGGGGACCCGCCCGTCGATGACCTCCGGCATGCCGTCCATGCCGCGCTGGAAGCTCACGGTGTTGCCCAGCGGGTCGATGATCCGCAAGACATGCCCGGCGCCGTCGCGATCCAGGCGGGTCAGGCCCCCGGTGGGGTCCTGGATCTCGATGAGCCGGCCCTCGGGATCCCAGCGCAGGCAGGTCGGCATGGGGCCCCGGCCGACGGCCGCAAGCCTCCCCTCCCCGTCGCGCTCCCAGGCGTGGATCCGCCCGGCCGGCTCCTCGATGCCCACGACCCGCCCCTGGGCGTCGCGCCGCCAGCTCCAGCGCTGGCCGCCGGGGTCGGACACCCGCTGCACCTGTCCGGCCTCGTCCAGGTCGACCCGCCAGCTCCGGCCGGCCCCGTCGACCACGGACATCCCCTGGCCCGCCCGGCTCACCCAGGTCTGCAGGCCGCGCGGATCCTCCCAGCCCACCAGGTGTTCGGCCCCCCCCTCATCCGGCGCGTACCAGGCCCGCGCCTTGCGCCCCAGGGCGTCCTGCACCTCGACGCTGCGCCCCTCGCCGTTGTGGCCGGGGCCGGGCCGCACCTCCAGGGGGCGCCCCAGGGCGTCGGTCACCACCAGCCGCCCGTCCCGCCAGCTCCAGTCCTGCAGGCGGTCCCCCGGGCCCGCGGTGCGCGCCACCCTGCCAAAGGAGTCGCGGCGGATGTCGATGTAGGTCCCGTCGGCCCAGTCGATGCGCCGGATCCGCCCCTCCTCGTCCCAGTCCAGGCGCGTCAGGCCACCCTTGGGATCGATCAGGGACACCAGGCGACCCTCGCTCCACCGCCAGCGCCCGGTGTCCGGGATCCCCGGCCCGGTCCCCGCCACTCCACCCGGCCGCTCGCCCTGGACCAGCGGGTCCGCCCCGTCGATGGGCGCGCCATCCAGGGACCAGCGCCCCTTCTCCCAGCCGAAGGTGCCCGCCGAGCCGGCCAGGGCCAGGGCCAGCGCACCGTCGGTCGGGTCGACCACGACGGCGCCGCGGCGATCCTGCTCCTCAGGCGGCAGCGGGCCCAGGTGCACCGGCCCGTCCGGCCCCAGCAGGGCGGGCGGAAGGGCCAGGGCCACGGTCAGCGACAGGACCAGCAGCAGCAGGCTCACCGGCCTCCCCCTTCCGAGCTGCCTACCTCAGGGTCGACCGACCAGCAGCCAGGCAGCCCAGACCGAAGGCCCAGCCTTCCCGTCGGCGTTCAGCGGGTTGTCGCGCAGCGTCATGCGGCCCTGCTCCAAGGCGCGGGGCACCGGGCGCTCCTGGTTGAGCGCGTCGTAGAAGGAGCTGACGAAGCGCTCCCGATCCTCGGGCGCCGAGGCCCAGGCATCGACCACCACGGCGTGCGCGCCGGCGTCGAGGAAGGCCTGGGCACGGGCGAGCTGGATCTCCACGGGGGCCGGGGCGGTGATGAGGACCAGGTCGGCCTGCATGGGGGTGGCGCGGATGGTCGCGAGGTCCAGGACCCCGTCGGAGAGGGTGAAGCCCCCGGCGGGACCGGCCTCCACGTCGGAGATCTGCACCGTGCGCGCCGCGGGGGCGCCGGCCTGCCAGTTGGCCATGAGGGCCTGGTCGCCGACCAGGATCTGGCGGCGCCCCTTGGCGTAGTCGCGGGCCGCGACGGCGGCCTCGCGGCTGAGGCTGGCCATGCCCGGCCAGGCGCCGCGGTCGACCTCACCGGGCAGGATGTCGTCGGACTCGACGGCGTCCAGGCCCGCCTTCTTGGTCTTGGCGGCCGGTCCCCCGGCCTTGGCAGCCGACGCAGCCGCAGCCGCAGTCGTAGCCGCAGTGGTAGCCGCAGTGGTAGCCGCAGTGGTAGCCGCAGCGCCGTCCGCATCCGCGGTGGCCGCGGGCGGCCCCAGCAGCAGCAGGTCGGGGCGGTAGATCTTGACGCCCTGGTCGGGGCCGATGATCGTCGAGATGGTGGGCTGCTCCGCGACGTCGCGGATGTCCTCCAACCAGCGCAGGGCGTCGTCCTGCTCGGGCACGGCGGCCAGGCTGAAGGCCTGCAGCTCCGGCGGAGCGACCACCACCCAGCGGGGCACGCCGGCCAGGGCGTCGCCGAAGGGATCGAGGACCAGGTGGCGCAAGGCGTTTCCGGTCCGGGTGGTCTGGCCCTTGCCGCTCAGCGCGGCGCCATGGGCCCGGGCGGCCGCCAGGACCCGGTCGGCCGGGCCCAGGTCCTCGACGCTCAGGCCCTTGCCCGACAGCGCCACGCCCGACATGCGGCCCGCCTGGACCACGAAGGAGATCAGGGCGGTGTCCGAGCTGCCGGTGATGAGCCCGACGAAGTCGCCGCCGGGGCGCGGCAGCAGCCGGCGGATGGCCGGCTGGTCGGCGAGGGCGGCCTCGGCGCTCAGCACCGGGGCGAGATCGGGGGCAGCCCCCCCGCTCAGCCAGCGCCCGATCTCGGCGCGCGCTCGCGCCGCAGCCAGCACGGCCGCGCTGGCCTTGTCGTGGTCCACGCCGTCGACCACGCCGCGGCCCACGGTGATCTGGCGCTGGATGTCCCGGACGCGGTGGGCGACCTCGTGCGCGGACAGGACGACGACCGGCGCCGAGCTCGCGTCCAGGTGCGGCCCCAGCTCCAGCTCAGGACCGAAGGGGATGCCCTGGGATCCGTCGAGGACCGTCCCCAGGGACAGGCGGCCGGCCCGGTGGGTCGGCAGCACGCCGAGCGCGTCGAGGTAGGCCTTGGCAGCGGCCGGCCCCTGGGACTGCCGGGCCAGGGCGCGGGCTGAGGCCCAGGCGGCGACGCCGCTCGAGAGCGGGTCTTCGCCGGCCGGAGGGGCGCTGGCGTTGGCCAGGGCGGCCCATACACCCGCCACGCCGGCCGGCAGGGTAGCGGCCTGGCCGTCCAGGTTGGCGCGGGCGGCCAGCTCGGCCGCCAGCGCGGGCGAGGCCCCGTCGAAGCGACGGCTCAGCTCGCCCCGGGCACGGGCCGCAGCGGCCATGTCGCCGGCCTCCCGCGCCGCGGACTCGACGGCCAGCCCGGCGCGCAGGGCCAGCAGCGGCAGCTCGGTGCGGTTGGCTGCGGCCGAGGCGGCCTGGAGCAGGGCCAGGCGACGCCCGGCGTCGACGTGGGCTTCCTCGGCGGCCAGGCCCAGCAGGGCGGCGTCCACGTCGGAGAGACCGGAGAGATCGGGGTCGTAGCCCGGTGCGCCGCCGACGACGCCCGCCAGGGCCGAGGCCGGCGCCCGGCCGCCCTCGCTGGCGACGGCGAGCACGGCCTGCCGGCTGCCGGAGAGGAAGCCGTCGAGGGCCACCATGCCCTGCAAGGCACGCCCCAGGGGGAGGCCGCCTTCGGGCAGGGCCAGCACGGCAGCCCACGAGGGGCGGAGCGCCTGGTCGGGGTGGCCGGCCAGGATGGCGGCCCGGCTCAGCGCCAGGGCCAGCTCGGGCGCCAGCGCGCCACCGGAGGCCGTGCTCGCCTTGGCGACAGCGTCGGTGGCGGCCTGCAGGGGGCCGTCCAGATCCTGCGCCGCCTGGCCGGCGACCAGGGCGGCCTGCAGGGCCACCGCGGCCCCGGCGGCGTCCCCGTCTGCGGCGGCGGCCTGGGCGCCCTCGGCGGCCCAGGTCATGGCCTGGGCCGACTGGCCGAGCTTCATGGCCACCGCGGCGCGGCCCATGTTCCCGGCCAGCACGGCGCGCGGATCATCGGCGCCCGCGGCCTCGGCGTAGGCCGCCAGGGCCTCGTCACTGCGGCCCACCCGGGCCAGGGCCTGGCCCCGGACGAGGTCGGCCCGCCAGCCGCCAACCTGGGCGGCTCTCTCGCCCCAGGGCTCGGCCGCTGCCGCGTCGCGCGCCGCAGCGAGGTGAAGCAGGGCCACCGCGGGGGAGGCGCTGTCGGAGTGCGCGCCCACCGCGTCATGGGGCAGGGCCGCGCCCGCTGCGACGGCCTGGGCCTGGGCCCCGGCCCCCCCGTCGGCATCGTCCATGGCCGCCAGGCCGGCGGCGGCCAGCGCAGCGTCCGCCTTGCCCAGGGACAAGGCCAGGTCGGCCCGCAACAGGTGCGTCGAACCGGGCCGATCCCCGATGGCCTTGCTGGCGTCCAGGCGGCCCAGCAGGGCGCCCGCCTGTCCTGCCGCCACGGCCTCGCGACCCAGCACGCGCCAGAGCGCGTCGTCGGTCGCCTGTGCGGGCAGGGCCGGCTCGGCGGCGGCCAGGGCCTGGGCGTGCTGGCCCGCCGCGGCGAGCTGCACCGGACCGGTCGGCGCTGCGGGCGCCGTCGGCGGGCCCTGCTCGGGGGCGGAGGTCCGGGCCTGGGCCGGGGCCTCCTTCTTCGTCGCGTCGGGCGCAACCATGGCGTGCGGAGTCGGTGGGGGCGGAGCCTCATCACCACCGGAGCAGCCGATCAGGAGCGCGAGGAAGCAGACGACGGAGGACATGCGAACTCCTGGAGGAGGCAGGGCGTCGAGCACCCTGGATTACCACAAGACTGGCTCCCCGCGGGACTCCCTCCTCAGCGACAGCTGCGCTGGCCCCCCTCGAAGCAGCTCCAGGTCCGGTCCCCGACGGCCGTGACGAGCGCCACCAGGTGCCCGCCGTCGACCGTGGTGGCCTCGACCCGACAGGGGCCGGGGACGGCGTCGGAGATCACGACGTCCAGGCCCGTGCCCAAGCGCCCCTCGTGGCACTGCACGTCGAGCCGCGCGATGCCGTCGTAGGCCGACCGGAAGCGGAGCGTGTAGGGAGGCGGCGCAGGGATGTCGGCCTGGACCGTCGAGGCCGTCGGAAGGGCCGGCTCGCCGGTGGAGCCGGACTCCGGCCCGAGCTCGACGAGCACGGGCTCGGCGGGTGCAGCGGGGGCAGCGGGGCGGGTCCAGGCCTGGTCGACGACGGGCTCCAGCACCGGCTCGGGCACGACCGCGCGGTCGGTGCGGGCGGCGCGGGCGGCAGCTGGCTCGGCCGAGGCGCTGCCGCGTGGCGCCGGGACCGGTGTCTCCGAGGCGGCGGGAGGTGCTGCCACCCGCCCGTCGGACAGGGCCGCGCCTGTAGGCGCCGCTGCGGCAGCTTCGGCCGGCTCTGCCTCGGCCGGCTCTGCCTGGGTCGGCTCTGCCTGGGTCGGCTCTGCCTGGGTCGGCTCTGCGGCGGTCGGCTCTGCGCTCGCCTCGGCAGGCGGCGCGTCCACGGGCAGGGTCTCCGTGCCGGGCTCCGTGGGCAGCTCGGGGACCGCGACCGCACCCGGCCCGAGCAGCCGCCAGCCCAGCGCGGCCAGCAGCGCGGCCGCCCCCAGGCCGAGCAGCCAGGGCCCCAGGCGCCGGCGGGGTGGCCACTCCAGCTCGCCATCGGTCGGCTCGGCCGGGACCGGGCCGTTGCTCCCCATGCCGGCGCCCCCCATGCCGGCGGCCCCCGCGGGCGAGATGGCCCCACCCGAGGAGCGGCCCGGGGGCCGATTCGCGTCGGCACCCGCGGACAGGCCCAGCGCCACATCGAGCCCGATGAGGCCGGGCTCCCCCGCGGCCCCGGGCGCGATGGCTCCCGGGTCGCCCAGCCCGCCGGCCCGCAAGCTCGCGGTGGCCAGGGGCGGGGCCGTGCGGCGCTCGCCGCTGCCGAGCGACCGCACCCCCGGCGACGGGGTGCCGCTGGCCACGGTGACCTCGGGCTGCGGCTCCACCAGCTCCTGGGTGCGCATCACCTCCTCGGTGTCCTCGGCCGCCGTGGGCCCGTCGGGGCCCAGCTCGGCGCCACGCTCTACGGTGTCGGCCTCGGTCGAGGCCAGCAGGCCCGGCGCACCGAACAGGGGCCCCACTGCCATGGGCAGCGACCCCACTGCCATAGGCAGCGACCCCACTGCCATAGGCAGCGACCGGGCCAACGAGGCCGCGCCCTCGGGCGGCGTGATGAGGGTCGGCCACAGCCGGGACAGGGCCTCGGGGCACCAGATCGACAGGTCGTCCTGGGGCAGCTCGCGGGCCAGGCTGCGCAGGCTCTCCTCGACGGCGGCCGGTGCCGGACGTTCCTGGGGAGCAAAGCTCAGGCAGCCTCGAATGACCTCGACCACCGCTTCGGGCACCCGCACCCCGGGCCGGGCCAGTACGGCGATGAGCACGCGCCGCACGATGGCAGCGTGCTTCTCGGCGTCTGCCGCGGCCGGGGGCGGCGCCTCACCGGCCAGCAGCTCGGCGGTCAGCGCGCCCAGGGCATACGCCACGGCAGCCGGCCCATGCTCACCCTCGGGCGGGCCATAGCCGGGCGGAGAGGAGAGCGGATCCCCCGCCTGGGGCGCCCGGAAGCCCGCAACCTTCACCGAGCCGTCCCGGGACAGCAGGACCATGGCGGGGGTCACGCCCGGGTGGATCACGGGGCGGGCGCCCGGCAGCAGGGCCTGTGGCGCCTCGGTCGTGGCCACGAGGGCCTGCGCCACCCGGGCCACCAGCTCCAGCACCACCCGCAGCGGAAGCCGCCGGCCCGCCGCGCCCAGGGCCTGACCCACCCGGGCCAGGCTGGCGCCGGCAAAGCCGTCGTAGACCGTCACCGAGCCGCCGCCGACCTCCATCACCTGCTTGAGGTGCAGGACCAGGGGGTGGGCCAGCGCGCCGATCCGGCGGCCTTCTTCTCGCGCTGCGGCGAAGCTGGGGGCCCCCAGGCCCAAGCCCCCCTGGCTCAAGCCGGGGTGTAGCAGTACCTCGGTGGCGCTGCCGTCGGCGCGCTCCAGGCGCCCGGTCCGGGCCCGGTCGTCCCAGGGCAACCAGGGTCCGACCACCTTGATGCTCACATTGGCCAAGTCGCCCTCCCGCTACCCCGGTCGACGCGACACCCTGGACCCCGCTGCCCGCAGCCCGGTTCCCTTTCCGACCGACCCGGGCGGGAGCAGGAGCGCTGCCGGACGGGCGCGACACCGAGGGAAGGATGACGAAAGGCCGCTAACCGGCCCGGCCCTCGCCGCCGACCAAGGCGCGGGCCACGGCCGCTGCCGGAGGCCCCGGAGACCGCGCCTGCGACGCGGCGGGCCCCCACCTGCGCGGCCGGCGGGATACCGCCGAACGATCTGCCTTGATACATGTCGCCAGCGCGCCGCACCGCTCCCCGGAAGGGGAGAGGGGGAAGGCTCCTCGCGGGCAGCACGGCCGGACTCCCCGGGTCTCGTCTCCACGCCGCTCCGAGCACCGGGCACTCCGCCCCCCGGAGGACTCCCCCGCCCTTCGCCCGCCCCCTCCCCTGCCCCCTGCTCCCCCCGGCGCGCACCAGCGGGCCACCGCTCCGAGGACCCCCACATGGCCAGCTCCAAGACCGACGATGCACCCGTGCGGCCCCTCGGCGGCCTGATCGACGAGGGCAGCGAGAAACCCGAGGTGCTCGACGCTGAGGGCATGCCCGTCCAGGACGACGCGCTCGAGGCGGCTCCCCGCAAGAACCCCGTGCCCCAGAACCTGCCGGCCCTGTCGCGGCCGACCTCGACGGCCCGCAAGGGCGACCTGCTGGCCTACTACCTGGCCGAGGTCCGCCGCTACCCGCTGCTCGACCCCGAAGAGGAGAACGAGCTGGCCCGGCGCTACGCCGAGGACGGCGATCCCGACGCGGCCCACCGGCTGGTGACGGCCAACCTGCGCCTGGTGGTCAAGCTGGCCTTCCAGTACCACCGCCAGTGGAGCAACGTCCTGGACCTGATCCAGGAGGGCAACGTCGGCCTGGTCGAGGCCCTGTCCCGCTACGATCCCTACCGCGGCGTCCGCTTCTCCAGCTACGCCCAGTACTGGATCCGGGCGATGATCCTGCGCTTCCTGATGGACAACTACCGGCTGGTGCGCCTGGGCAGCACGCGGCACGGCCGCAAGCTCTTCTTCCAGCTCCAGAAGGAGCGGGATCGCCTGGTCAAGGAGGGCATCAACCCCTCGACCGCGCGCCTGGCCGAGCGGCTGGAGGTCCCGGAGCAGGAGATCATCGACGTCGACCGGCAGCTCTCTGCGCCGGCCCTCTCCCTGCACTCCCCCGTGGGCGACGCCGAGGGGCGCGCGCTGGAGGAGATGGTCTCCGGCAGCGGCCGCGACCCCGAGGACGCCGTGGAGCGCCAGGAGCTGGGGGCCGTGGTCAAGGAGCACCTCGACGCCTTCGCCCTGTTGCTGGTCGACGAGCGGGAGCGCGTGATCTGGGAGGAGCGGCTGACCTCCAACGAGCCGCGCAGCCTCGCCGAGATCGGCGACCGCTTCGAGGTGAGCAAGGAGCGCATCCGCCAGGTCGAGGCCCGCATCAAGAAGCGCCTGAAGGTCTTCCTGACCGAGGCCCTGGGGGACGAGATCGCCTTCGACTTCGACGTGCCCGAGGGAGACTGAGCATGTCCCGCCTTGCCAGCGTCCCGCAGGTCGCCCTCGCCCCTCTGGGCACCGCCGCTCGCACCGCCGCTCGCAGTGCGGCCGATCGGGTCCAGCGCGCCCTGCTGCGCCGCAGCCACCCCCCCGTCGAGCGCGCCGAGCTGGACGGCGGGCGGGCCGACCACCCCCTGGGCCTGCCGGACCTGCCCACCCCGGGTCCTGGTGGTGCCGCCGCCTCGATGCCTCCCGGGGGCCTGGCCGAGCTGGGCCCGGCCGCCCTGGCCGCGGGCCGCGGCGATCCCGAGGGGCTGCGTGAGGTGCTGGCCTGGATCGCCGCCGACCGCCCCGGAGAGGGCCCGGCCTGGCAGGATCCCGCCCAGGTCGCCTGCCGCCTGCTGCACCTGGCCGCCACCTGGGTCTGGACCCGACCCGACCCGGCCGCTGCCGCCGCCATCGGCGGCTCCGCCCAGGCCCACGGCCGCTGGCTGGACCGCGAGCGCCCCCTGCACGGCGGCGACCCGGCCCGTGTCCTGTCCGACGCCGCCCGCTTCGTCGCCGGACTGGCCTGGCCGGCCCTGCCCGAGGCGCGTGGCTGGCAGGGCGAAGCGATGGCCGAGCTCCGGCGAGCCGCCCCGACCCTGCTGGGCAGCGACGGCGCCCCCCTGGCCGAGCCCGCCCAGGTCGCCCGGGCCCTGTGGGCGCTGGCCCTGGCCCGCGCCTGGGCCCACGCCGCCGGGGTCGGGGTCCCCCCCCAGGTCAACGCGGCCCTGGTCCAGGGCAGCACCAGCCTGTGGCGCCTGGCCGGCGACAGCGGCGTCCTGCCGGGCTCCGAGCCCCCTCCTCCGGCCTTGCTGCCCCTGTCCTCTCAGCCCCTGGCCCACAGCCTGCGCGACTTGGTCCTGGCCTGGGAGCTGGACGCGGGCGAGCTGGCCACAGGCGACGACCCTGCGGTCCGCCGCCTGGCCGGCGCCGACGCCACCGGCCCCTGGGAGGCCATGGCCCTGGACGGCGAGTGGCGCATGTGGTCCTGGCGCGGCACTGGCCTGGCCGTGGTCCACGCCCGCCTCAAGGGGCTTCTCAGCCGCGGCTGGGTGCGCCAGCAAGACGGCCACGTCCAGTGGGACCTGGCAGACCAGGCCCTGGTGTGGAGCACCCGCGCCCCCGCCGCCATGGTGGTCGCCCGGGTCGACGGCTCCAAGGCCCGGATCATCACGGTGCCCCCCGGCAGCGACGCGCACGCCGACGACCGCGCCGAGCGTGAGATCCTGTTCCGCCAGGCGCGGCTGGTCGTGACCGACCGCGGCGTGGACCAGGTGCGCTGGCAGCTCGGCGCCGGCTGGTCCCTGGAGCCCGGCGACAAAGGCGAGTACACGGCGACCCGCGACGGCGTCACCCTGGTGGCCAAGTTCGACGAGGGCGAGGGCTGGACCTGGACCGTCCAGGGCGACCGGGTCGAGGGCCGGGGCGACCCGGCGGTGGCCGTGCGGAGCAGCTTCGAGCTGAGGTAGCGGGGCGCGGGGCGCGGGGCGCGGGGCGCGGGACGCGGGGCGCGGGACGCGGCTGCGGCTGCGGCTGCGGCGGGCGCCGGAACGGGAACGCGCCGGGGAAGGGTGTCGGGGAGGGTGTCGGGAAGGGTGCCAGTCGGGAAGGGTGTCAGGCGATGCGGTATGCGTTTTCGAAGAAAACGCATACCGCATCGCCTGACACCCTCACATGACACCCTCACATCAGACACCCTCAAAAGCGCACCCTCAAAGCGCACCCTCAGGGCTGGCGGAGCTGCGCGGCGTCGAGCACCCGGCCCGCGGCCGCGGGGTCGAGGGCGGCGCGCAGCAGGCCCGCCGCCAGGGTGTCGGCGTCCATGCCGTCGTAGCGGTCCCGCAGGCTCTGCCCGCCCAGGGCGGCGACCAGGCCCAGGCCCAGGTGGGTCGCGACGGCCGCGACCTCCTCGCCCAGGCGGTGCTCGGGGCGGTCGGGGCCGGTGATCAGGCTGGGCCGGGCGATGGTCCAGGGCAGGCCCCCGGCCCGCAGGGCGGCCTCGACCTCGAAGCGCGCCTGGAGGTAGGCGCTGCCGCGCGGGTGGTCGGCGCCCAGGCTCGACAGGTAGACGAAGCGCGGGCGACTGCCACAGGCCTCGGCCGCGTGGAGCAGCAGCAGGCTCAGGTCGCGGTCGATGGTCTGGTAGGTCTCGGCCGCCCCGCCGGCCCGCTCGGCAGCCCGCCCGCGGGCGCGTGTCGTGCCCAGCAGGGCGAAGACGGCCTCGGGCTGGACCTGGGCCAGGGTCTCGGCCATGGCCGGTCCCTGCCAGGCCGTGCGGTCCACGGTGGCCCCCAGCTCGGCCAGGTGGGCCGCCGGGGCGTCGCCCCGGGCGCCCGGACGAACGTGGGCGAAGACCCGGTGCCCTTCGGCGCAGGCATGGGCGACCAGGGCCTGCCCGGTGTAGCCGGTGGCCCCGGCGATGAAGAGGATTGCCTTGGGGTCCATGTCGCCTCACCCGCCCTTGGGGAACTGCTCCAGCAGGCGCTGGACCTCCAGCACGGCGTCGGTCTCGGCCTGGGCGTCCAAGCCGGCCCGCTCGAGCTGGCTGATGTCCTCAGCCAGGTTGTCCATGGCGGCGTCGGCGAGCTGGCGGTCCCCGACCTGGGCCAGCTCGGCCAGGCTGCCCAGGGCCAGGTTCAGCTCGTCGACCAGCTCCTCGCTGCCCGGGCCGGCCTCGATGGCGCCGGGCCCGCCCTCGACCACCTGCCGGGTGCGGCAGCGGTCGGCCAGGTAAGCCAGGGTGTCCGCGAGCTCGTCCATGCGGCCCCGCATGGTGTCGTAGGTCTGCAGCGTCTGGCCCCGCTCGGCCTCCACCGCGGCGTGGATCTCGGCGTCGACCTGGGCGACGGAGGGCACCAGGGGAAGCATGGTGTCCAGGTCGTTGGACCGGCTCTCCAGCTCGGTCACGAAGGCGCGGACCGCGTCGCTGGCCCGGTCGTAGGCGGCGGCGGCAGGGGCCAGGCGCTCCACGGGCACATCGCCATCCGGCAGGCCCGAGAGCTGGGGTCGGCGCCGCGCGGTGATGGCGACGTGGGCCCGCAGGACCAGCAGGGCCCGGGTCTTCCACACCATGCCCAGCACCCGCGCCTGGCGCTCGGCGCGGCGGCCCAGCAGGGCGGCGTCCTCAGCGTAGCGGCGGGCCAGCTCCTCACGATCGGGCCGCTCGGCCAGGGCCTCGCGCCGCTCCAGCAGGTGGCCGCGCTGGGCCAGGGCTTCGGTGTGCTGCTCCACCAGCCGGTTCTGCAGCTCGCCCAGGCGCCGCGGGTAGCGCAGCAGGTCGTCGCCCCGAAAGAATGCGTCGTCCTGGCGCAGGGCCGGCCGCGCACCCGCGGTGGCCCCGGCCGTGGCCCCGGACAGGGCGCGGCGCCGCAGCCGGTCGGCCACGGCCCACACCATCACGCCGCCCCCGGCGAGCACGCCGATCAGCAGGCCGATGAGCAGGGAGAAGAAGACTTCCACGCGGATCCCATGCAGCGCGGCCCGGCTCGCTGCGGCCGCACCGAGGGTCCGCCTATCGCGCCGCTCCTCGCTACGCGTGGCGACGCGCTGCGATAGCCTGCGGCCGTGCGCCTCAACCGCCGTCAGCTCCTGGCCCTGCTCGCCGCGCCGCCGGCCCTCGCGGCCCTGGCGACCGTGGGCGTGGGCGTGCACTGGTGGGACCAGCCGCCGGGCGCCACCATGCGCCACCTCTCGCCGGACGAGGCGGAGTTCATCCGGGCCTTCGCCGGGGCGGCCTGGCCGGCGACCGAGGCTTGCGCCCTGGACGGCGCCCAGGCCGATCTCGACCACCTCTTCGACGAGAGCCTGTCCGGCCTGGAGCTGCGCGCCCGTCAGGCCGCCCGCCTGGGACTGCACGCCCTGGACCAGGTGCCCCTGGTCAGCCACGGACACACCTTCCACGGCCTGGATCCCGCCGCGCGCGGCCAGGTGCTGGCCTCCTGGCTCGACAGCGACCTGATGCCCCTGCGCGCCGCCGTGACCGGCGTCGTGGTCCTGGTGGGCATGGGCTACACCACCCACCCGCGGACCGAGGCCGTCTTCAGCGGCCTGTACCGCTGCTGGTACGGCCGATGAGCGAGCCCGAGGCCCCCGCTACCGAGGCCCCCGCAGCCGAGCCCGGCGCCGCTACCGAGCCCCGCGCCGCCGCCGATCCCAGCGGCATCTCCGAGCTGGGCCTGCTGCTGCCGGTCCGCGAGATCATCCAGCCGGCCGTCACGGCCGACGACTGGCAGGCGGCCCGCGGCGGCCGGCACATGGAAGCCGACGTCGTCATCGTGGGCACCGGCCCCGGCGGCGCCGCGGCGGCCCGGGTCCTGGCCATGGCCGGCGCCCGCGTGATCCTGCTGGAGGAGGGCCCGGCCAAGAGCCGATTCCGGCCCAACCAGGCCAACACCGCCCGCTACCACATGCAGGAGGGCGGCGGCCTGGTGGCCCGCGGCAACGGGATCCTGCCCATCGCCGCCGGGCGCGGCGTCGGCGGCGGCACGCTCATCAACTCGGCCCTGTCCTTTCGCGCGCCCGACGAGATCCTGGACGGCTGGGCCACGGCCTTGCAGGATCCCGGCTGGTCCGCCGCGGCCCTGGCCCCGCTCTACGACGAGATCGCGACCCTGATCGGCGTGCGCTTCATGTGGGACGCCATCGCCGGCAAGAACAACGCCCTCATCGTGCAAGGCGCCCAGGCCCTGGGGCTGCCCGGCGGCCTGGCCCCGCGCAGCACGCCGGGCTGCGGCGGCTGCGGCCAGTGCAACTTCGGCTGCCCCATCCACGGCAAGGGCAGCATGGACCTGACCCTGCTGCCCCGGGCCTACGCCCACGGCGCCCGGATCCAGGCCGACACCAAGGTCCTGGAGGTCCTGGTCGAGGGCGGGCGCGCGGTCGGCGTGCGCGGCGAGGCCCGGCACCCCGAGACCGGAGAGGTCGTCGGCGAGGTGGTGGTCCGCGCCCCCAAGGTGGTGCTGTCGGCGGGGGCCATCGGCACGCCCCGCCTGCTGTGGCACCAGGGCCTGGCCCGCCAGCTTGGCCCGGTGGGCGACAGCCTGCACGTGCATCCCGGCAACGCCGTGCTGGCCATGCACCCCGAAGAGGTCTACCTGTGGCGCGGCGCCACCCAGGGCGCCTACTTCCACCACCCCGACTGGCCCGGCGTGCTGCCCCACGGCTTCACCGCCCCGCCCGAGGCGACCCTGGCCGCCATCGGCGCCGTCGGCCCCCGGCTGGCCGAGGGCCTGGCCCGCCTGCCCCACCTCTTCGGCTGCGTGGTCATGGTCAGCGACAAGGGCAAGGGGCGGGTGCGCGCCACCTCCGACGGCCGCGCGGACCTGCACTACGACTTCGACCCCCACGACCTCGAGCGCACCAAGGGCGGCATGGTCGAGACGGCCAAGGTCCTCTTCGCAGCCGGCGCCACCGAGCTCACGGGCATCGTGCACGGCATCGGCTGGCACCGCGACGCCGCCAGCTTCGAGGCCGCCCTGACGCCGCGCACCATCACGGACTTCACGCTCTACGCCGCCCACCCCATGAGCACCTGCAAGATGGGCCTGGACCCCGCGACCAGCGTGGTCGACGCCCAAGGACAGGCCCACCGCCTGCCGGGCTTGTACGTCTGTGACGCCGGCGTCTTCCCCACCAGCCTGGGCGTGAACCCGCAGCTCACGACCATGACGGTGGGCACCCGCCTGGGCCAGCGCATCGCCATCGGGGGCTAGGTGGCGGTCGACCCCCACATCCGCCCCCTGGCCACCGGGCTCCGCCTGCGCAGCTACACGCTGGTCCAGCGGATCGGCGTCGGCTCGGACGGCGAGGTCTGGGCGGCCACCGACCCCCAGGGCCAGGTCGTGGCGCTGAAGGCCCGCCCGCGCAGCCGCAGCGCCGCCGAGCCGCGGATCTTCCAGGAGTTCGAGCGCCTGCGGACCCTGCGCATCCCCAACGTGGTGCGGGTGCTCACCGTCGACGCCGACCAGGGCTACGTCTTCTTCACCATGGAGCTGGCCCGCGGCCAGCCGCTGGACGCCTGGGTCCAGGCCGGCACCGACCTGGGCGAGCGCGTCCGCCGGGCCGCCGCTTCCGGCGCCGGCGTCGCCCGCGCCCTGGCCGGCATCCACCGCCTGCGGCTGGCCCATCGGGACATCAAGCCCAGCAATGTCCACGTCGACAACGACGACACCGTCACCGTGCTCGACTTCGGCACCAGCCGCTTCGGCGCGGGGGTCGAGGACGAGGACGGCCTGGTCGGCACGGTCCACTACATGGCCCCCGAGCAGCGGATCGGGCTGCCCCAGGACGGCCGCGTCGATCTCTACGCCCTGGGCGTAACCCTGCACGAGGCGCTGTCCGGCGTGCCCGCCCGGAGCTGGGCCCCCGGGCGTCCGCGCAGCTCGCTGTGCCTGCTCGGCGCCGCGGTGCCCCTGGCCATGGCCGCCCTGATCGACCGCATGCTGGCCCTGGACCCGGCCGTCCGGCCTCCGGCCGAGGAGGCCCAGGACGTGCTGGAGCGCGTCGCCAGCGGGCGCAGCCTGCCGCCGGCGCCCTGGCCCTCGCCCAGCGGCTACTTCGGCGACGCCAGCCCCCTGCTGGAGGGCAGCGCCGTCGTCGTCGGCACACCCGGCAGCGGACGCCGCCGCGCCGTCACCGAGGCCCGCTGGCTCTGGTACGGCCGCGGCTATCGCTCCGTGGCCGGGCGCTGCGCCCCCGACGAGCCCTGGAGCGCCCTCTCGGAGATTTTGGCCGAACTGCTCGGCCCGCTGCACCCGCAAGAGCAGGCGGCCCTGCTGGGGGACAGCGACGCCCTGCTGTCCGGCGTCTGGCCGGGCCTGGCCCTGGCAGTCGGCAGCGTGCCCGTGGCCCAGCCCGAGCCGCTCGAGGTCGGGCGCGCCGTGGCCGACCTGCTGACGCGCCTGTCGCCCATCGCCGTGGCCCTGTGGGACCTGGACGCCGCCGATCCGGGGGTGGCGCGGGCCCTGCCTGTCCTGGTCCACCGCGTCGGCCCCCTGGTCCGGATCTGGGCCACCGCCCGCCGCCCCGGCTTCGGCCTGCGGACCTTCCCGCCACCCCGCTGGTGCGCCGAGGCCGAGGCCGCCGTCCTGCCCGAGCTGCTGCCGCCCGGCGCCTCCTTGCCCCCGCGGCCCGCCGCGACCGCCCTGCAAGGCGTGGCCCGCGCCTGGCGCGCCCTCGCCCGGGCCCGCGGCGAGCCCGGCCCCCAGGATCCGCCGCCCCAGGGGGCCGCCGCCCTCGCCGTCCTCGACGCGCCCTTCCCCCGGGGCGTGGCCGAGCAGCTCTGCCCCGACCTGCGGGAGCTGCTGTCCCGCGGTCACCTGCGCCCCTGGGCTCCCGACGACGGAGAAGAGACCCGCACGCGCCCCCGCAGCCGCGAGGACCTGGCCTTTGCCGACGCCGGCACCCGGGCCCTGGCCCTGGCCGCCGAGCCCGATCTGCCCGCCCGCTGCGCCGCCGCCGCCACCGCCTGGCGCCAGGCCGTCGACCAGCCGGAGCGGATCCGCGCCGCCGCCGCCCTGGACGCCCGCACCGGCCGCCCCAGCGACGCCCTGCTGCGCGCCGCGGTGCGCGAGGAGCTGGCCCGGGGCCGCACCGTCGAGCTGGACCGCTGGCTGCGGCTGCACGCGCTGTACCACCCCCGTGGGGCCGACAGCGACGACTTCGAGCTGGCCTACGCCCGCCTGCTGGTCGACCTGGAGCTGCGCCCGGCCAGCGTCATCCCGGCCCGCCTGGCGGCCCTGGAGGAGCGGGCCCGCGACCCCTGGGAGGCTGGCCTGGCCAGCTACCTGGTGGTCGTGCGCGAGGCCCGGCGAGGTGACCGCGCGGTCGCCGTCCAGCTCGGTCGCAGCCAGGCCGACGCCCTGGCCCAGGACCACCCCGGCCTGGCCGCCGACCTCATCCGCGAGGTCTCCCTGGCCAACCTGGCCCGCGGCGAGGTGCTGACCGCCGTGCGCGAGGCCCGGCGCGCCCTGGCCCTGGCCCGCGAAGCCAGCGCCCGCAGCGCCCGCGGCCCCGCCCCCCTCTCGCGCAGCGAGGGCACCGCGACCACGACCCTGTCCGCCGCCCTGCTCTATGCCCACCGGATCCGCGAGTCCGTCGAGCTGTGCGAGGAGGGCGCCGCCCGCTGCCGCGAGGACGGCCTGCACCGGGGCGAGGGTGCCTTGCTGGCCAACCGCGGCATCGGCCTGCTCTACCTGGGCCAGCGGGAGGCCGCCGAGGCCGCCCTGGCCCGCTGCCGCGAGGTCCAGCCCCGGCACCGCGATCCCGTCGTGCTGGCCAACCTGGCCGTGACCCAGGCGCGCCTGGCCGTGGAGCGGGGCGACCTGGCCGCCGGCAGGGTCCTGGTCGCCGAGGGCCTGACCGCCGCCGAGGCCGCAGGCGACCCCCACCTGGTGGGCGAGGCCTGGTGCATCGTGTTGGAGAGCGCCCTGCACACCGCCGACCTCGCCGAGGCCCAGCGCGCCCTGTCGGCCTACGGCGGCGAGGGCATCGGCTCGCCCTGGGACCACTGGCCCGCCGTCCTGGCCCGCTGGCGCTGGCTCATCGGCGACCTCGACGGCGCCCTCGCCGCCACCGACGAGCCCCGCGAGGGCCACGGCGAGCTGTGCATCCGGGCCGAGCGCTGCCGGCTGCTGTTGGTCGCGGGCCGCTACGAGCAGTCCGCCCACGAGTCCCGGGCCCTGGCCGACGCCGCCGAGAGCATCGACCACCTGGAGCTGGCCCGCTTCGCCCGCCTGGTCGCGGGCGCCACCCTGGGCGTGCCCGATGGCGAGTACGGCCCCCTGGTCATGGACACCCGCACCAGCCGCTGGGTCCACCTGTACCTGGGCGCCCTGCACCTCGACGCGATCCGCCGCCGCCTGCGCGGCGAGAACGTCGACAGCCTGCTGCGCCAGCTCCGCGCCCGCAGCCGCGACCTGGGTCACCGGCTGTATGAGGCCCTCGCCCGCTCCGAGGGCTGGTAGGGTGACGGCCGCACCGCGCGCCAACGGACACCCGCGGCGCCCCTGCCCTCCCGCACCGGTGGTTCCCTCCCCATGAGCCGCGAATGAGCCGCCCCTCTGACGCCGAGCCCCGCAGCTTCGGCAAGTACCAGATCCTGGGACGGGTCGCCGTGGGCGGAATGGCGGAGATCTTCAAGGCGCGCCTGGAGGGAGAGGGCGGCTTCAACCGCACCTTCGCCGTCAAGCGGATCCTCCCGCACCTCAGCAGCCGGCCCGAGTTCGTGGAGATGCTGGTCGAAGAGGCGAAGATCGCCGGCCTGCTGTCCCATGCCAACATCGTCCAGATCATGGACCTGGGCGAGGTGGACGGCACCTACTACATCGCCATGGAGTACGTCGACGGGCCCGACCTGGGGCGGATCCTGCGGCGCTGTCGGGACAAGGGCATCACCCTCCCGGTGCCGCACGCCGTCTTCCTGGTGATCGAGGTCCTCAAGGGGCTGGAGTACGCCCACAACCGGCGGGTCCTGCGGGGCGGCAAGGAGATGCCGCTGGACATCGTCCACCGGGACATCTCGCCGGCCAATGTGCTCGTCAGCTTCCAGGGCGAGGTCAAGCTCACCGACTTCGGCATCGCCAAGGCCAGCGTGAAGGCCCTGGAGACCGTCTCGGGCATCATCAAGGGCCGTTTCGACTACCTGGCACCCGAGCAGGCCGCCGGGCACAGCCCCGACTGCCGGGCCGACCTCTTCGCGGCCGGCGTGCTGCTCTACGAGTGCCTGACCGGCCGCCACCCCTTCCGGCAGCGCACCGAGGCCGCCACCATCGACGCCATCCGGGAGGGCAGGTACCCCTCGCCCTCCCAGGTCAACCCCGACGTGCCCTTCCCCCTGGAGCACGTGCTGGAGCGGGCCCTGGCCGTCGATCCGGCCGATCGCTACGCCAGCGCCACGCAGATGAAGGAGGCCCTGGACCGCTTCTTCCACGACGCGGGCTTCATCTTCTCGCACTCCACCCTGGCGGCCTTCCTCAAGGGCCTGTTCCCCGAAGAGGCCGCCAGCAGCGCCCGCGGCGGGCTGGCCGCGCCGGTCGTGGTGGCCGAGGAGGACGAGAAGACGCGGCAACACAGCGTCTCCGACCAGGACCGCCCGACCCGGGTCGACCTGCCCTCGCGGGCCGCGCCGCAGCGCTCGCAGCAGCACCCGCAGCAGCACTCGCCGCCGCACTTGCCGCAGCCCACCCCGGTCCAGGCCGATCCCTTCGCCCGCTCCGACAGCACCGTGCGCAAGCCCCGCCCCAGCGCCCTGGCGGCGGCCCCCGACATGCCCTTCCTGCCCGACGGACCGCCCGAGGCCGGCTTCGGCGAGGAGGCCACGCTGATCCGGCCCTCGCCGGTCGCGCAGGCCCCGCGCCTGCCCGACCCGGCCGAAGCCTGGGGAGAGGCCGAGACGGTCATCCGCCCCGATCCGGGGGCCCAGGTCCAGCAGCAGCGCAACCAGGCCGCCATCGACGCGGCCCTGCCCATCCAGGACACGACCATCCAGCGGGCCGCCCCCGAGGGCGACACGCAGGTCCAGGGCCTGCGCCCCCCCACGGCACCGCCAGCCCGCACCTCCTGGCGCGTGCATGTGCTGTACATGGCCCTGGTCGTCGTCTGCTCGGTCGGCAGCCTCTTCGTCGGCGTGCTGCTGACCCAGTGGCGGCTGGCGGCCACGGACACCTCGGCCGCCGTGCCCCAACACGAGCCCCAGCTGCGCGTGATCCTGCCCGACGCCGCCCGGCTGCTGGTCGACGGGCGGCCGGTGCCGGGCCCCTCGCCCATCGACGTCTTCCTGACCGCCAGCCAGACGCACCGCATCGAGGTCGAGAAGGACGGCTTCACCCCCTTCTCGACCCGGCTGTCCCTGGAGCCCAACGATGTGCGGGTCCTGACCATCCAGGCCGAGTCCCTCAGCCCGCAGCGCCGCTAGGCGGAAGCGAGGCCGCGCAACAGCGGCCCGACAGGGGCCCAACGGCGGCCCGACAGCGGCCCGACGGCCGCGCGGCGGGGCCCGGGTTATCGCGGGGCCCCCTCCCCTGTGCGTCGGACCCCGGTGCGTCGGAGCAGACCTTGGCGGACATCCCCACGCCTCCCTCGCCTCCTGGAGCCGAGCCCCGCCCCACCCGCAGCGCCGGGTCGGTGGCGCTGGCCATGGTCCGGGCATTGCGTCCCAAGCAGTGGGCCAAGAACGTGCTGCTCCTGGCGGCGCTGATCTTCTCGATGTCCTTCACCCAGGTGCACGCCTGGGAGCGCGTCGGGCTGGGCTTCCTCGCCTTCAGCCTGGTCAGCTCCTCGGGCTACATCCTCAACGACGCCCGCGACCGCGAGTCCGACCGCCGCCACCCGCGCAAGCGGAGCCGGCCCATCGCCTCGGGCGCCCTGCCCGTCGGCCTGGCCTACGCCGAGATGGTCGGCATCTTCACCCTGGGCCTGGGCCTGTCCTGGTGGTTGTCGCCGGCTTTCCTGGCCGTGGTCCTGCTCTACTTCGTCACGACCGTCAGCTACTCGCTGTACTTCAAGAACATCGTCATCCTCGACGTGATGATGCTGGCCGCCTGCTACCTGTGGCGGGCCGCGGCCGGCGCCGTCGTCATCGCGGTGCCGCTGTCCCCGTGGCTGCTGACCTGCACGGCCTTCCTGGCCCTGTTCCTGGGCTTCAACAAGCGGCGCGGCGAGCTGATGGAGCTCGACCCCTCCCAGGTCGGCAAGACCCGCAAGAACCTGTCCGAGTACAGCGACGACATGCTGGTCGAGTTCCAGGCCATCACGACCTCGGGCACCATCATCAGCTACGCGCTGTACACCGTGCTCGGCTCGCCCACGCCCTGGATGCTCGTGACCCTGCCCTACGTGCTGTACGGCGTGTTCCGGTACATCTGGCTGGTCAACGCAAAGCGTGAGGGTGCGGCCCCCGACGAGACCCTGCTGCGCGACGTGCCCATCCTGGTGACCGGTGCCCTGTACGGCCTGACCGCCGTGGCCGTGCTGCTGCTGACCCCCGGACGCCTGCCCCTCTGAGGCGGACCGGGGCGCGCGGCCTCTACTGGGGGGCCGGCCGGGCCGGACCTGGCGGCGGGACGGCCAGGCTGCCCTGGGCGATGGCGGCCGGCCAGGGGGCGGTGCTGAGCAAAGTGCTGGTCTCGCCAGGGTCGGCGTCGACGTACTGCACGACCAGGGCGGGCAGGCCGTTGGCCGTCATGGGCGGGTCCTCCACCGCGGCCTCCACCGTGCGCTCGAAGGCGCTGCGCCGCCCGACGGCCGCGAACCAGCCCGGTCCCCCCGGGTGGATGCCGATGCGCATGGGGACCCGCAGCTCCCGGTCGTCGTCCCGGATGATGAGCATGTCCTGGTCCGACAGGAAGTGGTCGTCCCGCACGCGCACGGCCAGCACCAGCCGGTCCGGACCGTCCCAGCGGGCGGCGACCCCCAGGCCCGCGTCGCGCTCGCCCTGCCAGGCGCGCTGCCCCAGGAGGATCTGCGAAGGATTGTCCACCGACACCGAGCGCACGCCCCGCCACTCGCCCAGGTCGCCGTCGACCTGGACCTCGCCGTGCTCGGGACGCAGGACGCCCACGTGCTTGAAGCGGTCGTCCAGGACCCGACGCTCCCAGGGCGGCAGGGCCGAGCGGTCGATCCACCAGCAGCCGATGAGCCGGTCGACCTGGACCAGGACCGGGGTCCAGGTCGCGTCCTCGCGCGGCAGCTGCAGCTCCAGGTTGCCGTTGTCGATGCGCGCCGCGAAGCCCCCCCCGGGGCCCGCGTGGCTGGGGTTGCCACCGGGCAGGATCGCGCCCCGCCGCGGCGCCATGGGGCGCAGCACACCGGTCTCCAGGCGCACCACACCCTCGGCGGTGCGCGCCACGACCTCGTCCCGACTCATGGACAGCAGCCGCACCGGGCCGGGCAGGTCCTCGACCCGCTCCCTCTGGCTCGCGAGATCGACCACGTGGACCTGGGTCCGGCCATCGGCGCCCGGAACCGCCAGCCAGGCGCGCGCCCAGCCCTGATCGAGGGCTACGGCACCCGGCGCGAGCCGGATGATCGGCTCGACCCCGGGCCGGGGCAGCTCCACCAGGACGCTCAGCAGCTGCCCATCGGGCGTCGCCACCACCGCCGCCAGGGTGTCCGGCAGGCCTGTGCTCGGTTGACCGCGTCGACAGCCCACCAGGGCCGCCGCCACGAGCACCGGGATCAGAGGCTGCGCGCGCATTCCAGGAGGCTCTCCAGGTCGGGCTGGTCGGCGATGGACCGGTCGTAGGCCGCGAGCGCGATGCGCCCGTCGGAGCCGACGACGAACTGCGCCCCGAGCTGGTTGATGTCGCGGTGGGGCCGGCCGTGCCCGTGATGCAGGGCCTGCATGATCGCGCTGACCCGGGCGGGCTGGAGCAAGCTGCGCAGGCTGCCGGCCAGGGCGCGATCGCTGCCGACCTGCCAGGCCCGGTGCAGGGCGCCGTCCTCATCAACCACCACTGGGGCCAGGACGTGGTGCCGCGGCACGAAGTCACGGGCCTGGGTCAGGTCGGTGGGGGTGACCACGACCAGCGAGAAGCCCTCGCGGTCGAAGTCAGGGTACCGAAGCTGGATCTCGGCCATCACCGCCCGACTGAAGGGGCTGGCCAGGTTGCGGACGAAGCAGAGCACCATCGGCCGCCCACCGGGAGGAGGCGGCATCTCCGTGCGGAGCCCGAAGACAGGCTGGGCGACGAAGGGCGGAGCGGGATCTCCGACGCGGAGCATCACGACCTCGGGAGGGGTGCGGAAGGGACGAGGCCCCCCCTGTAATGTCCCCGCATCAGGGCGTCCCGCCCCTGCGTGTCGGGGCGTCTCGCCGCGGCGCTCCCGGGAGGCCGCCGCGTTAGTCCGCGCCATGTCGGTCATCCCGACCATCCCCGGTCCGCGCATCACCCTGGCCCGCCTGCCCGTGCCGGTCCAGGAGCTGCCCGAGCTCTGCCCGCTAGAGGAGGTGCGACTCTTCGCCAAGCGCGAGGACCTGTCCGCCGACCGCTACGGCGGCAACAAGGTCCGCAAGCTGGAGCACCTGCTGGCCCGGGCCCGGGAGCACGGCGGTCCCCTGCTGACCGTCGGGGCGGCCGGCTCGCACCACCTGCTGGCCACCGCCTGCTTCGGTCAGCAGCAGGGCATCGAGGTCCACGCCCTGGTCGGGCCGCAGCCCGACAGCCCCCACGCCCGGGACAACGCCCGGGCCCTGGCCGGCCTGGCCGCGGGGCTGTGGCCCGTGCCCCACTGGGTCCGCCTGCCCGAGGTCATGGCCCAGGCGGTGGCCACTCTCAGCGCCCGCAGCCACCACGCCCCCTTCCTGGTGCCGGCGGGCGGCTCCTCGGTAGACGGCTGCCTGGGCGCGGTCTCCCTGGGCCTGGAGCTGGGCCAGGACGTGATCGCCGGCCGCATCCCGCCCCCGGATCACGTGGTGGTGCCCGTCGGCATTGGCGGCACGGCGGTCGGGCTGTGGGTCGGCCTGCGCGCCATGGGCCTGCCCACCACGGTGGTGGGGGTGCGCACCACGCCCCGGCTCATGGCGACCGGGCCCCAGCTCCGGGCCCTGGCCGGAAGCGTGCTGCGGCGCATGCACCTGCGGCCCACGGTGCCCCTGCGGGTCAACCCGCTCCAGCTGGTCCACGACCAGGTCGGCGCCGGCTACGGCTCCCCCACGCCCCAGGGCATCGAGGCCGCGCGCCTGGCCTTCGAGCGGGGCGGCCTGCAGCTGGAGCAGACCTACAGCGCCAAGGCAATGGCGGCCTGCCTCCACGCCATCCGGCAGCATGAGCTGGGGGGCGTCGTCGTCTTCGTGGCCACGGCCAGCAGCCGCCCCATGGGCCCGCTCCTCGCCGACGCACCCGCCACCCTGCCCCCCGCCCTCGACGCCCTGCTGTGCCCCTCGACCGACCTGCCCTGAGCGGACGTTCGGTGCGGGCGCTCGGTGCAGACGCTCGGAGCAGACGCTCGGAGCGTCAGTCCTGACCGGTGTCGTCGGCGCCCTCCAGCGCCTGGCGCAGCAGCTCGCGGCGCTTCTCCACCTCGCCGCTGTCGTCGACGATGAATTCCTGCAGGCGCAGGTTCACGGCGTGGAGCTGGCTGCCCAGGGCCAGGATCAGCGCCCGGCGGAAGGCCGAGCCGGCCACGGTGCGGTCGGCCACCAGCCGCTCGAAGCTCTTGCGGTCGAAGTGGATCAGGCTGCCCTGGGAGGCCGCGATCCACGTGGCCATGCGCGGCTGCTCGGAGAGCAGGCCGACGTGACCGAAGATCATGCCGGTCCGCAGGATGGTGACCGGCACCTCGAAGCGGCGGCCCTTGAAGCCCTGCTGGCGCCGCACCTCGACCCGGCCATCGGCGATGACCCAGACCGCCTCGGAGGGCTGCAGGCGGGTGCCGAGGATCTCCCCGGGCTGCATGGCCTGCACCTCGCCGTGCATGGAGATGGCGTGCAGGACATCGGTGGGGATCCCACGGAAGTGGGGCGAGCGGGCCAGGCCGCGGACGGCGTCGGTGGCAATCATCGGCGGAACATCTCCCGGAGGCGTCGCAGGGCCCCCTTGGGCTCCGCGGGGTCGATGGCAGAGGACAGGACGCCGTCGATGGCGAGGATGCTGTCGTGGACCCGCCGGGCCATGGTCCGCATGACCGCCTCCTCGATGAACCGCGGCAGTCCGCTGCCCTCGCGGGAGAGCTGGTCGAGGAGCGTGCTGTCCAGGCGGATGATCACCGAGTCCTGGACGGCCCGCACCCGGGCCGAGCGGCTGGAGGAGCGGCGAAACAGCGCCGTCTCGCCCAGGATCTCGCCCGCGCCGACGAAGGCCAGGGGCAGGGTGCTCGTGCCGCTACCCAGCTCGACCGCGAAGCCGCCGTCGATGACCAGCACGATGTCTTCTCCCAGGTCGCCGATGTCCATGAGCAGCGCCTCGTCGGCGACGGTGCGGACCTCGGCCGTCTCCAACAGGCGCACCAGGTCCGGCCGGCTGACCCCGGCGAGAACGGGCAAGGTGAGCAAGCGCTCCAACACATCCATGGATCCACCTGCTCCGGTCGGGTTCGGCGCGCCTGGGCTCAGGCGTCGGGCGCAAGGTAGCACTGCGGCGGCGCGGCACAAGCGCCCCGGGTAGGCTGGCAACCATGCTCTGGCTCGCCCTCAGCGGCTGCATCGGCACCTCCGCGGTGCCAGCGGCCGACCCCACCGCCCTGCGGCAGGCCCTGACCCTGCCCTTCCCGGTGGAGACCACCGGCACCCCCACCTGGGAGGGGCCGGCCACGACCGTCGAGGACATCACGGTCCGGGCCCTGTCGCTGTCCCTGACGGAGGTCCCCGGGTCCCTGACCGAGGTCCCCGGGTCGCTGGCCGAGGTCGCCGGCGCCGAGGGGGCGCGCCCCTTCCTGGTCGCCGCGACCCTCTTCGAGCCGGCCCGACCGACCCGGGCCGGCGTCATCGTCGGACACGGTCACTTCGGCGAGGGCAAGACCGGCCCCGAGGCCCAGGACATCGCCTGGCGCATGGCCCGTCGCGGGGCGCGGGTGGTGGTCGTCGACACGCCGGGGGTCGAGGAGTGGGAGGTCCCGGGCCGGGCCCTGCACTTCGATGAGGGGGCCCATGACCGGGCCTTCCTGGCGGCCGGCGGGACCAGCGCCCTGGCCCTCCAGGTGGGCGTGCTGCGGCGAGGCCTCGACCTGCTCCAGGCCCGCGGGGCCCAGGACATCGCGGCGGTCGGCTCCTCGGGGGGCTCGGTCCAGGCCTTCTACCTGTCCCTGCTGGACCCGCGGGTCCAAGCGGTCGCCATGGCCAGCGCCGTGCCCATCCCCCGCGAGGCGCGCGCCAGCGGCTGCGCCTGCGACCAGCTCCCCGGCTTCGTCGGTCCCGACCCCTCGGTCTTGGCCGCCCTGCCGGTGCCCGCCTTGTGGATGTCCGAGGTCGAGCAGCCGCGGCCCCCGGGCCTGCCCCGCCGGGCCCGCTTCGAGGTCCTGCCGGGCGACCACGGCTTCGCGCTGCCCATGCAGCACGCCGCCGTCGACTTCCTCGCCGGGGAGCTGCCCCTGCGGGAGGTCCCCTGGCAGGACGGTGTGCCCCACCTCGACCTGCACACCCCCGGCGCCGCCGCCGACTTGCAGGCCCCCCGGATCATCGACCTGCCGCTGCACCCCCAGGCGCGATGGCAGCCGCGCCCCGACCCCGACGCGCCCTACGAGCTGCACTGCGAGGGCGCAGGTCCCATCGTGCTCGTCGGCGGGGGACAGGCCGCCGACCTCGCGGCGCTGCAGGCGGTCGGTCTGCAAGGCTGCAGCCTCAGCGTGCCCGAGGACGAGCTGGCCCTGCCCGAGGCCATCGCCCAGGGCCGGGCCGCCGCAGACCGGCCCGCCGGCGCCCTGCGGCGGGCAGCGGCGCGGACAGGCGCGGTGGCGGTCTGGGGCGTGCGCACCTGGGAGCTGCCGGCCTCGGCCGCCGGGCTGCCCTTCGTCGTGCGAGACCCGGTCCGCAGCCTGGCGGAGCTGGACCCGGCCCGGGACCCCGCCTGGATCCACGTCCCGGGGGCCTGGTGGGGCTCCATCGAGGCCGCCCTGGCGCCCGCCCTGGCCACGGGCCAGGATCCCTCGGCCCTGGCGGCCACCCTCGCTGCGGCCCTGGCCGGGCCCGCGCCCGCCCCCGCGCCCGCGCCCGCCCCCGCGCCCGCCCCGTGAGCGCACCCACCGCCGCCCCCGCGTCCGCTCCCCTGCCCTCCCCCTGGGCCGAGCGCGGCGCGGTCGCGGCCGTGCTCCTGCTGCTTCCGCTGCTGCTGCTCTGGCCCCTGCCCCGGCTGGGCACGGGCGAGGTCCTGGCCGCCCCCGGCTACGAGGCCGCCGCCCACCTGTGGGGCCTGTGGGCGGCGCTGCACCTGGGGCAGCCGCTGGTCCTGCACACCGGCCTGCTGGCCGCCCCCCAGGGCGTCGACATGGTGCTGGTCGATCCGGTCAACCTGCCCTGGTTCGCCCTGGGTCAGGCCCTGGGTGGGCCCGCCCTGGGCTTCGACGCCGTGGCCTGGGGGGGCTTGCTGGTGGCGGGCCTGGCGGGCGCCCTGCTGGCGGTCGAGGTGCAGGGGCGGCCCTGGGTCGGCGCGCTGGCCGCCATGGTCGCGCCCCCCCTGCTCTGCGCGCCGGGCGACGGCCTCACCGAGGACCTGGCGGTCGGCTGGGTCGCCCTCCAGCTCGCCCTGACCCTGCGCTTCCTGCGGACCGGCCAGCCCGCCACAGGCCTCGCGGCGACCCTGGCCCTGGGGGCCTGCGCCTGGGGCGGCCCCTACAACGGCCTGCTCGCCGGGCTGGTCGACCTGGGCCTGGTCCTGGGGCAGCTGCGCCGGCCACGGGCCCTGGTCCGCCTGGCGGTGGTCGGGCTGGGGGGGGCCGCCCTGGCCAGCCCGGTCGCCTGGGCGATCCTGGCCCGCCGTGCCGCGACCCTGCCCGGCGCCGCCGCCCGGGCGACCCTGCCCGCCGCCGAGCTGGCCGTGGACCGCTTCCGCGGCGGGCTGATGACCGGGATCGATCTGCTGGATCCCTGGCTGCCCGCCCCGCTCACCGGCGGCGTGCCCCCCGTGCCGCACACGGGCTACCTCGGCCTGGTCGCCCTGGCGGTGTCGGTGGTGGTCGTGGCCCGGGACCGGCGACGCTGGCCCTGGCTGGTCGGCGCCCTGGGCCTGACCGCCCTGGCCCTGGGCCCGCACCTCTCCCTGGCGGGCCAGCCCCTGCGCCTGGGCGGCGCCCCCCTGCTGGGCCCGGCGGGGCTGCTCATCCAGGCCCTGCCTGCGGCCGGTCGCCTCACCCGGTGGTACCGGTCCTCGGCGGTCGCTGCCCTGCTGCTCGTGCCCCTGCTGGCCCGGGCCGCTCGGGGCGGGCCCCGCCGCTCCCTGCCCCTGGCGGCGGCCCTGGTGGTCGACGCCCTGCTGCTGGCCCCCGTGGCCTGGCCGCGCCCCCACGCGGCCCTGCCCGACGCCGCGGCCTGGGCGCAGCTGCCCTCGCCCGGGGCGGAGCCCGGGGCGATCCTCGATCTCCCGCTGTCCACCTCGGGCACGCCCCGAGCGGGGGACTGGCGCGACGCCGGCCCGGCCGGCCAGGTCTTGCACGGCCGCCCTATCGGGGGCGCCATGATGGGCCTGGCACCTTCGCCCGAGGCACGCCAGGGGCAGCGCCTGGTGCAGGAGCTGCTGCGGGGTGCGCCCGTCGACCCGGCGGCCCTCGCCCGCCTGCGCCGGCAGGGCTTCGCCTTCGTGGCCATCCGCACCGATTACCTGCCGCTGGGCCTCGAGGGCGGGGCGCGCCTGGACGCCGCCCTGGGTCCCGCGGTCGTCGACGAGGCCTCGCTGCGGGTCCATCGCCTGCGCCTGCCATCGGCCGAAGTTCCCGACCCCAGCCGGGAACCGCGAGCCCCCCGCGTTGACACAGCTGACAGGAGGCAGTAGGGAACCACGCTTTGGGGTCCCTGGCACCGGACCTCCACCCCCATCCAAGCGCGTCAGACACATTGGCGCGGGCCGGGACGAGAACCATGCGAGTCGTCTGCGACAACTGCGCCGCGACCTACAAGATCCCCGAGCACAAGCTGGTCAAGGAGGTCAACAAGGCCACCTGCCGCAAGTGTGGCCACCGGATGCTGATCCGTCGGGCGGCCATCGGGAGTCCTGATGCCAGCGGTACTTCTGAGCAGCAGGAGTTCCGGCAGGCCGCAGCGGCCGCCGCCGCCGCCGCCGCGATCCCGCGACCGGCGCCCATCGAGAACAATGACTGGGAGGCTGAGGATCCGACCCTGATCGCCCGCCTGGACGAGCACGGCCACGCCTTTCCGCCCAACCGCCCGACACCGGCCGCTGCCCCGGCCCCCACGCCGGCGCCGCCTACCATTCCGCGCGCCGCCTGGCCCGAGACGCCGGCCGCCCCCGTGGCCGCTGCTGTGGCACCCGCCGTGTCAGCGCCGGCCATGCCCGCGCCGGCAATGTCCGCGCCCGCCATGTCCGCGCCCGCCATGTCCGCGCCCGCCATGTCCGCGCCCGCCATGTCCGCGCCCGCCATGTCCGCGCGCGCCATGTCCGCGCCCGCCATGTCCGCGCCCGCCATGTCCGCGCCCTCCCTGACGCCCCCCCCGCCGGCCGCGGCACCGGCCCGCCCGGCCGCCGCGCCGGCCGCACCGGCCGCGTCTACGGGCGACTTCGCCGTGGTTGGCTTCGGCGTCGTCATCGCCGCCATCGGCGGCCTGATCCTGGGCGTCAACGTCAGCGGCAGCCTCGTCCTCCGCTTCGTCGGCCTGACCATGGCCCTGTGGGGCACGCTCACGGCCCTGTTCGTGCTGGTGACCGGCGGCATGGGCCGCAAGAAGGCCAGCGTCGTCCTGTCCACGGTGCTGGGCACCCTCTTCGCCGTCGGCGGCGCCCTGGCCATCACGGTCGTCACGACCGACTTCGGCGCCCTGATCGACGGCGCCATCCGCCAGGCCGCCCCGCCGCCCCCCGCGGTGGTCGAGCAGGCCCCCGTTGACCAGCGCATCGACGCCCTCTTCGCCAACGACCAGGCGACGGCCGACGCCACGACCGACGCCGGCGCCGCTGGCAGCGCCGACGGCACGACCGACGGCACGACCGACGGCACGACCGACGGCACGACGGCGCCGGTGGTCGATGGCGCTGTGGAGGGCGCTGTGGAGGGCGCTGTGGAGGGCGCTGTGGAGGGCGCTGTGGAGGGCGCTGTGGACGCCGCGGTCGCCACTACCGCGCCGGTTGAGGCCGCCAAGGTCGTCGCGCCGCCCGCCAGCCCGCCGCCGACCGCGATCGATCGCGGCAGCGCCTACGTGGCGCCGCCCGCCGAGCCGAGCCGCAGCACCAGCTCCAGCTCCAGCAGTCGTGACGCGGGAAGCACAGCCAGCACCGCACGCACCAGCAGCGGCGCCAGCAGCAGCGGCGACAGCACCAGCAGCCGCAGCAGCGGATCGACCAGCGCCGGCTCCAGCAGCAGCGGCACGAGCAGCAGCGGCTCGAGCAGCAGCGGCTCGAGCAGCAGCGGCTCGAGCAGCAGCGGCTCCAGCGCCATGAGCAGCCTGCCACCGGCCGTCGTCGACACGATGGTCCAGTCCAACCAGAACGTGAAGAAGTGCATGTACCAGGAGTACAAGCGCTCCGATGGCAACCTGGGGACCGCCACCGTGCGCTTCAAGGTCCTGTCCAGTGGCAAGGTGGCCAGCGCCTCGGTCACCAGCAGCCGCTACAAGGGCACCGAGCTGGACACCTGCCTGTCGGCCGCCATGTTCAGCGTGCAGTTCCCGCCCTTCCAGGGCGACTCGCTGACCCTGGACGTCAGCCTGGGCCGCTGAGCCCTCGCGGGACAGGATCGGCGTCCCTCGCCGGCCTCAGCCGCCTCCGCCCCCTCGGAGACCTCGCCCGCCGGTGACGGGCCCGTGACGGCTCCTCCGCCGCCCCGGGTGACCCGTTATGCGCGGTGGCCTCCGCCCTTCCCTACGCCCCCAACCGGGGCGTGACCTCGTCTCCCGGATCCCCCCGTGTCCAACCTCGAGCTCCGCAACATCGCGATCATCGCCCACGTCGACCACGGCAAGACGACGCTGGTCGACCACATGCTCCGCCAGTCCGGCCTGTACCGGGACAACGAGGCCGTCGCCGACCGGGTCATGGACTCCATGGACCTCGAGCGCGAGCGCGGGATCACCATCCTCGCCAAGAACACGGCGGTTCACTACACGACCGCCGACGGCCGGGACATGAAGATCAACATCGTGGACACGCCCGGACACGCCGACTTCGGCGGCGAGGTCGAGCGCGTCATGAAGATGGTCGATGGCGCCCTGCTGCTCGTCGACGCCAGCGAGGGCCCCCTGCCCCAGACCCGCTTCGTGCTGGGCAAGGCCCTGGAGGCCGGCCACGCGATCATCGTGTGCATCAACAAGATCGACCGGCCCGACGCCCGTGCCGCCGAGGTGCTGAACGAGGTCTACGACCTGTTCATCGACCTGGGCGCCGACGACACCCAGATCGACTTCCCGGTCCTCTACGCCTGCGCGAAGGAGGGCTACGCCCACGAAGACAACCGCCTGGAGCCCGGCGATCTGCGGCCCCTCTTCGAGGCCATCGTGGCCCGCGTGCCGCACCCCGGCGGCGACGACGACGGCGTGCCCCAGCTCCTGGTGACCCAGCTGGACTACGACAACTACGTCGGTCGGCTCACCATCGGCCGGCTGTTCAACGGCACTCTGCGCAAGGGCCAGCAGTACGCGCTCATCGGCAAGGACGAGACCCACACGGTCAAGGTCAGCCAGCTCTTCACGTACGACGGTCTCAAGCGCATCCCCGCCGACTCCATCTGCGCCGGGGAGATCCTGGCCATCGCCGGCATCGACATCCTGAACATCGGCGACACGCTGACCAGCGTCGAGAACCCCCAGGTCCTGCCGCGGGTGCACGTCGAGGAGCCGACCATCGGCGTGACCTTCCTGGCCAACGACGGTCCCTTGGTCGGCCGCGACGGCAAGCACGTCACCATGCGCCGGATCCGCGAGCGCCTGGAGAAGGAGGTCCAGATCAACGTCGCCCTGCGCATCGACCTGAGCGACATGGACCGGGCCCGCGTCCTGGGCCGCGGCGAGCTGCAGCTGGCGATCCTCATCGAGCAGATGCGGCGCGAGGGCTTCGAGATGTGCGTGAGCAAGCCCGAGGTCGTCATGCGCGAGCAGCCCGACGGCTCGGTGCATGAGCCCTACGAGCTGGCCCAGCTCGACTTCCCCACCGACTTCATGGGCATCGTCAGCGAGATGCTCAACCTGCGCAAGGGCCGCATGGTCGAGATGAAGATGAGCGGCCACGACCGCATGCGGGTCACCTTCCGCGTGCCGGCCCGCGGCCTCATCGGCATGCGCGGCGAGTACCTGTCCGACACGCGCGGCATGGGCATCATGAACTCGCTCTTCGACGGCTGGGACGTACACGCCGGCTACATCCCCTACCGGCTCAACGGCTCGCTGATCAGCGACCGCACGGGCAAGACCACGGCCTACGCCCTGTACAGCCTCCAAGAGCGCGGCAAGCTCTTCGTCGGGGTCCAGGAGGACGTGTACGAGGGCATGATCGTCGGGGAGAACGCCCGCGAGAACGACATGAACGTCAACCCGGCCAAGCCCAAGCACCTGACGAATGTGCGCTCGGCTGGCGCGGACGAGAAGCTGATCCTCACCCCGCCCATCCAGCTCACCCTGGAGAAGGCGCTGGAGTACATCGCCGAGGACGAGCTGGTCGAGATCACCCCCTCGTCGATCCGCCTGCGTAAGAAGATCCTGGCCAGCAACATGCGCTCGGTCGTCCGCGGGGACAAGAAGCAGGGATAGCCGGGCCTTCGGCCGGCTAGCCCGCCGGCGTTGCACCCGACGGCGCCGGCCCTGCCGGCCGACGCCGCAGGTGAACGCCGGCCGTGACAACGACGTCACCCGGCGCCGCAGCCGACGGCGCCGGGGCCTCCCGCAGCTCAGCCCCGCAGCGCCTGCCAGCGCAGCAGGTGGTCGCAGAGCACCAGGGCCGCCATGGCCTCGACCACCGGCACCGCCCGTGGCACCACGCAGGGATCGTGGCGCCCGCGGGGGCGGATGCTCATCGCCCGGCCCTCCCGGTCGACCGTGGGCTGCTCCTGGAAGATGGTGGCCACCGGCTTGAAGGCCACCGAGAATTCGACGGGCATGCCGTTGCTGATCCCGCCCTGGATCCCGCCGCTGCGGTTGGTCCGGGTGCGCACCCGGGCCCCGCCAGGGAGCAAGGCGGCGTGGGGATCGTCGGCCGGCGCCGGCTCGAAGATGTCGTTGTGGGCGCTGCCCCGCAGGACGACGCTGTCGAAGCCCAGGCCCGAGGCGAAGCCCTTGGCGGCGGGCAGGCTGAGCATGGCCTTGGCCAGGTCCGCCTCCAGCTTGTCGAAGACGGGGTCGCCCAGGCCGGCTGGCACGAAGCGGGCCACACAGCGCACGACCCCGCCGATGGTGTCCCCCTCGGCGCGGACCTGGCGGATCAGGGCCTCCATGCGCGCCGCGGCCTGGGGCTCGGGGCAGCGCACCGGGTGGGCCTCGACCTCGGCCCGGCGCACAGTGGCCGGGTCGCAGCCAGCCAGGACCTCGCCCACCCGGTCCACCCAGGCGACGATCTCCACCGAGGGCGCGGTGCGGGCGGCCAGGACCTGCCGCGCCACGGCCCCCGCGGCGACGCGACCCACGGTCTCCCGGGCGCTGGCCCGCCCGCCGCCGGCCCAGGCCCGCAGGCCGTAGCGGGCCTCGGTGCTCAGGTCGGCGTGGCTGGGGCGGTAGCGGTCCTGCCAGTCGGCGTAGGCGGAGGGATCCGCGTCGGTGTTGCGGACCAGCATGCACAGGGGGCTGCCCAGGGTCCGCCCCTGGAACATGCCCGACAGGACCTCGATCCGGTCCGCCTCGTGGCGGTTCGAGCTGAGGGCCGACTGCCCCGGCCGGCGCCGGTCCAGCTCGGCCTGCACGGCGTCCAGGTCCAGGTCCAGGCCCGGCGGGCAGCCGTCGACCACTACGCCCAGCCCGCCACCATGGCTCTCACCGAAGGTCGTGGCCCGAAACAGGATGCCGGTGCTGCTGCCCATGGCCCGGGTCTATCCGGCGGCCCCGGCACCGGCCGGCACGCGGCCCCGGCACCGGCCGGCAAGCGGCCCCGGCACCGGCCGGCACGCGGCCCCGGCACCGGCCGGCAAGCGGCCCCGGCACCGGCCGGCACGCGGCCCTGTGCGAGGCCGCCCGGGTGGGTGCCCTGGCACAGGCAGGCAGCGGGCACGGCCGTTGCATCCGTCCTCTTCGGCGGCAGCGCCATCCTCGGAGGCACCATGTCCGCAGCCCCCTCTCCCCTCCTCTCCGTGGCCCTGCTCGGCGGCCTGGGCCTGGCCGCTGGCTGCATCATCGTCCTGGACCGGACCTGACGTGGCGGCGGACTTCGAGCGGGAGGAGGCCGCGGTGCGGGCCTGCACGGTCGCGGCCGACTGCGGCCAGATCCTGGTCGGCACGAGCTGCGGCTGCACACGGGAGCGGGTGGCCCGCCTGGGCGCCGACACGACCCGCGACTACGCGCTCATCGACGAGGCATCGACCCTGGGCTGCGACCTGGGCCTGGTCTCGCCCTGCGACTGTCCCCCCGTCAGCGGCTTCGGCTGCGTCGCCGGCACCTGCACCTGGCAAAGCAGCAGCGCCTGGCTGCCGGACTGTCGCACCCGGGACGGGGATCCCTTCCAGCAGAGCACCACGACCCTGGACGGTGACATCGTGCATGTCACCGGGGCCTACGGAGGGGGCTGCGCCGAGCACGACTTCCCCCTGTGCTGGCCCGATCCGGTCTTCCAGGACGAGTGGCCGGTGCAGGCCTGGCTGGAGCTTCAGCACGACGCCAACGACGACCCCTGCGATGCCTGGCTGACCGAGACCGTCGACGTCGACCTGCGCCCGCTGCGTGCCGCCTGGAGGGAGCAGTACGGCGACCGCTCCGGTCGGATCCTCGTCCACCTGGGAGACACGGTCCTCGACTACCGGTTCTGATCCGGTCGGCCGTGGGCCGGTGTACTCATGCCCGAGCGTCGGTCCAAGGACGGATGGGGGCGCCACGGGCTCCTCGCGTTCATCGGTCATAGGCCGGAGCCCCCTCGTCCACCTTGTAGTTCCTGAATAAAATCGTCACTTGCGATGTTTTCCTGGGGACCGGCCCCCCGCGCCGATCCTGACGCTTGCCCCCCCCCGCCTGCGACATTGCGCCACATATTGCGCCCGGCGCGCTGGTGTATTCAAGGGATGCGTGTCGCCTCCGGTGACTCGCCGGCGGCCGAGGGGTGTCAAGGCCACCGCAGCATCAGCAGACCGCGCGGCGCGGTGTGCTCCCGACGTGCATCGGAGGGGTGATGACTGACATCTCTGAGCTGCGGAGCTTCGCAGAGGAGTGCCTGCGGCACCTCCCCCCTCCCGGCCTGCCCCAGAGCGAGGACGAGACGGCCGCGATGGTGCAGGAGTTCCAGCTCCTGCGCATGACCCTGGAGCTGCTCGGCGAGGAGCTGAGCCGGAACCAGGCCGCGCTGCACCAGGCCCGCGAGGAGTACCGCATGCTCTTCGAGCTGGCGCCGGTCGGCTACCTGGTCATTGGACCGGGGGGCACCATCGAGGGTGCCAACCGGGCCGCCCACCGCTTCATGGGCCGCGACCAGCTGCTGGGCAAGCGCCTGTCCAGCCTGATGAGCCGGGACTCCGGCAACCGGCTGGAGGAGCTGGTCGAGGGCATGGACAGCCACGTCGGGCGGCACGCCCTGGACGTCGAGCTGCTGCTCGGCGACAGCAAGGAGGTCACGGCCCACGTCGTCTGCGACCGCATGGAGTTGGAGGAGCGGCGCACCCTGGTCACGGTCTGGTCGGGCTGCATGCGGGACGGCGCGGGCGAGGTCCGCGGCCACGCCCCGACGCTGGTCCCGACCTCGCGACACGAGGCCGAGCGGTCGCCGGCCCCGAGCCGGCTGGACGCGGCGGGCACCATGCTCGACCCCGCCGGGGGGGCCCGCGAGGGCGGCAGCCCCCAACGCGAGGGCGGCAGCCCCCAACGCGAGGGCGGCAGCCCCAAACGCAAGGGCGGCGTCGCGGTCATGCGGGACTCCGGCAGAGGAGTCCTGGCCGCCACCCGCATGGCTCCCCCGGTCGAGGACATCGAGGACGTCGAAGGCATCGAGGACAGCCTGAATGTCGAGCAGGGCGAGCTCATCACCCGGCCCCAGCTTCGCCTGGCGCCCCAGATCGAGGACGGCACCACCGAGGAGGTGCTCATGCAGCTCGGCACGACCACCGACGCGACCCCAGCGCCGGCCAGCGAGCCGGTCCGGGTGAGCGCGATCCTGCTGGTCCTGGCCGAGACCACCGACAGCGCCGTCACGACCCGCCACCTCAGCGGCGCCGGCTACCGGGTCCACGTGGCCAGCGACGCCCGCAGCGCGGGCCGGATCCTGCAGCAGGAGCGCATCGACGCCGTACTGGCCGACCTCGCCCTGCCCGGGATCTCGGGCCAGGACCTGGCCCGCTTCGTCCGGGCCCGCATGCCGCACGTGGCGGTGAGCCTGCTGGCACCCGAGGGCGCAGTCGAGGATCCGATGGCGGCCAGCCCGGCCGGGGTGGGCCTGCTGCGGCAGCCCTGCGCCGCGAGCGCGCTGCTCCAACACGTCTCGCAGATGCTGTCGCCCGCGAGCTGAGCGCGGGAACGGCGCTCCTCAGTCCGAAGAAACCAGCGCACCCCCTGTGCGTCCCGGCCCACGGTCGGTGGGTCCACGGGCCCGCGTGGGACCAAGGTGTGCCAGATCCCACACAGCCCGGGCTGCTCTCCCCAGATTCCGGCGGCACGTCCTTTGCATCGCGAAACAGTCATGCCCGGGAGCGCGCGCTCCCCGGCCATGGGAGGTCCCGATGTCTGCTCGCTCCGCCCTCTCTTTGCTCGCCCTCGCCGCCGCCCTGGCCGCCCCGGCGCCTGCTTCCGCCGCCCCGCCCGAGCCGGAGCCCGCGTCGGCCAGCGACGGGAAGGCCAGGCCGAAGCCTGCGGGCACCACAAAGCCCAAGGGGACGGCGAAGCCTGCCAGCAAGCCCGCGAGCCAGAAGAAGCCGGCCCGCCCCGCCCCCCCCGCGGGCCCCAAGGCCGCGCCGGGCCCCGACGCCCGCCCCGACGCCCGCCCCG